>Ga0137412_10005582_pt1 | contig 10052 bp, 11 predicted proteins | sample CZODoug2_1_16fun_FD_122160 | JGI IMG/M metagenome (GOLD analysis project Ga0137412, IMG submission 122160) | Vadose zone soil fungal communities from Angelo Coast Range Reserve, California, USA - CZODoug2_1_16fungal (Hybrid Assembly) | ecosystem: Environmental > Terrestrial > Soil > Vadose zone... | reverse complement strand
CTCGTCTCGCCCGAGCGTAAGTTTCTTCAGTCGCTGATCTCTGCGACGGATGGTCCCATCCGCATGGCGCTGGTCATCGTCGCCGTCGCCATCGTGCTGCCGGTCGCGCCCCTGGAGCGGGAAGCACAAGCGGCCGTCGGCCGCGCGCTCATGGTTGCCTTCATCGTATTGCTCGGCTGGAGCGCGACGGCCGCCATTTCGCTGGCATCGGATTTCTATCTCCGCCATTCCAACATGGATACCGCCGCCAATCCGCTGGCACGCAAGCACCTGACCCAGGTACGGGTGCTGCGCCGCGTGGCCACGACAATGGCGATCATCGTCACTGTCGCCACCGCACTCATGACCTTCGATTCGGTAAGGCATTACGGCGTGAGCCTGATCGCTTCGGCCGGCGCTGCCGGCCTTGTCGTCGGCCTGGCCGCGCGGCCGCTGCTCACCAACCTCATTGCCGGCATACAGATCGCGATCACCCAACCCATCCGCATCGGCGATGCCGTGATCGTGGAGAACGAGTGGGGCTGGGTGGAGGAAATTACCGGCACCTACGTTGTCATCAAAGTGTGGGACTGGCGGCGGCTGGTCGTGCCGCTGTCATATTTCCTCGAGAGGCCCTTCCAGAACTGGACGCTCGAGGGCACCGACCTGATCGGAACGGTATTGTTGTGGGTCGACTACACGGTTCCGGTCACCCATATCCGAGCCAAGCTCGAGGAAATCGTGCACGCGACCCAGCTTTGGAGCGGTCAGGTGGTCAATCTGCAGGTCGTTGACTCCAACGAGCACGCCGTGCAGCTGCGCGCGCTCGTCAGCGCGAGCACGTCAGAGCAGGCATGGGATCTACGCTGCGAGATTCGCGAGAAGCTGATCTCCTTCCTGCAGGAAAACTATCCCACCGCTCTGCCCAAACAGCGGGCCGAGCTGGTCGAGTTCGAACGCCCGGCCGACCGGCCGCGAAACGCCGTTTGACGTCATCGCTCCCTTGCTGCAGTCGAGATGTAAGCGGCGATGTCAAAACATCCCGTTGTTGTTCGCCGTCTTCTCCGGGATCGGCTGCACGACGTCCCAATGCTCGACGATCTTGCCGTTCTCCAGCCGGAAGATGTCGACGATGGCCACGCCGCGCTCGCCGGGCTCGCGCACGCCATGCACGTGCAGGATCACGAAGTCGCCCTCGGCGAAGGCGCGCTTGATTTCGCTCTTGGCGCTCGGGAACTTTTCCTTGCGCAGAGCAATGAAGCCCTTCAGGCCCTCGATGCCGTCTGGCGCGCCGGGATTATGCTGGATATAGCGCGGTCCGAGATATTTCGATGCCGCGTCGAAATCCTTCTGGTTCAGCGCCTTGTCGTAGAATTCGAGCACGGCCTTCTTGTTGGCCTCCGGATCGGCGTGAGCGGGCAGGGCGCCCACGACCAGCAGGGCGAGCACGAGAGCGAGAGCTTTCATCACAGTCTCCTTTGCGTCGCCGAGCATGCTAGCCTCCGGGCATGAGCGCGAATACCGGTGTTTGGCTGGAAGATCTCACCTGGCCCGAAGCGAAGGCCCGCTTCGAGGCGGGCATGCCGGTGGTGATCCCGATCGGCGCGGCGTCGAAGGCGCACGGCCCGCATCTGCCGCTCAAGACCGACGCGCTCACCGCCCGTGCGCTCGCGCAGAAGCTGATCGAGCGGCTTCCCTTGATCGCTGCCCCTGTCGTCGGCTTCGGCTTCTATCCGGCCTTCACTTCGTTTGCCGGCAGCCAGCATCTCTCGGCCGCCACGTTCAAAGCCCTGCTTACCGAACTCGTGGGCAATCTGCGCGGTCACGGCGTCAAACGCATCGTCCTCCTGAACACCGGTGTCTCGACCGAAAAGCCGATCGACGAGGTGGCGGCCGGCGCGACTGACCTTCTGGTCCTGCATATGCGCGGTCTGGGTGCGGCGGCCGACCGCCTGCTCGACGTGCCCGAGGGCGGCCACGCCGACGAGCGCGAGACCTCGGTGATGCTGGCGCTGGAGCCGCGCAGCGTCCGCATGGACCGCCTCGCGCTCGACGGTCCTTTCGAGAAAACCGGCGCCACCGGCGATCCGACGCAAGCGGGCGCCTTCAAGGGCGAGCGCATACTGGCGGCCCGGGTGGACGACATGGTGGCCGCGATAACCAAGCGCTGGCCGGATTAGGACGCCCCGCAATCCCCCACAGCGCGTCTTGATTCTGTAACCAAAGAGTAGCCTTTCCGCAGCAGCCGACCGGTACTGCCCAATCAGGCGAACCGTCGAGGGGCTCGATGCTGCGGTTGGAGGGCGTTGTTAAAAGCTTCGGCGGCAAGCGCGCCGTCGACCAGGTGTCGCTCGTCGTGCCGGCGGGCCAGCTCCTGGGCGTGATCGGCCAGTCGGGCTCCGGCAAGTCGACGCTGCTGCGCATGATCAACCGGCTGGGCGATCCCACGGCCGGTCAGATCCGCTTCGGCGACACCGACGTCACGGCCTTGCGCGGCCGGGCGCTCCGGCAATGGCGGGCGCGCTGCGCCATGATCTTCCAGCAGTTCAATCTGGCCGGCCGCCTCGACGTACTGACCAACGTGATGATGGGCCGCGCCTTCCATGTTCCTCCCACCCGGGCATTGCTGAAGCTCTGGACCGATGCAGAAAAGGCGATGGGCCTCTCGGCGCTCGAGGGTCTCGACATGGCGCGCCTGGCCGGCCAGCGCGCCGACACGCTGTCGGGCGGCCAGCAGCAGCGCGTCGCCATCGCCCGCGCGCTGGTGCAGGAGCCCGAGATCATCCTGGCCGACGAGCCGATCGCCTCGCTCGATCCGCGCAACACCCAGGTGGTGATGGACGCGCTGCTGCACATCAACCGCCACTTCGGCATCACCGTGATCTGCAATCTGCACAGCCTCGATCTCGCCCGCAAATACTGCGACCGCCTGGTCGGCCTGGCGGCCGGCAAGGTGGTGTTCGACGGCGCGCCGGCTGCGCTCACCGATCGCGTGGCGCGCGACCTCTACGGCCTGGAATCGGCCGACGTGCTGGGCCACGCGGCCCAACCCGACTTCGTTCCCGGCGCCCAGCCCGGCCTGGTCTTGGCCGGGTCCTGATCGTCATCGCCCCTCGCAGCAAGGAGATTCCTTTATGTTCACCCGTCGACTGATCCTCAGCACATCCCTTGCCGCCGGCACGCTCGCTCTTGCCGGCGCTGCCCACGCACAGGACTGGAAGGCCAAGTACCCCGAGCTGGTGATGGCCGTCGTCCCGGCCGAGAACGCCTCGGGCGTGACCGAGCGCTACGCGCCGTTCGTCGAGTACCTGTCCAAGGAGCTCGGCACCAAGGTCACCCTGCGCGTGGCCAACGACTACGCCGCCGTCATCGAAGGCCAGCGCAACGGCAGCATCCAGATCGCAGGCTATGGGCCCGCTTCCTATGCGCGCGCCGTCGTCACCGGCGTCAAGGTCGAGCCGTTCTGCACCACCGTGAACAACGACGGCACCATCGGCTACTACTCGGTCTTCTATGTGCGCGCCGACAGCCCCTACAAGTCGATCGAGGATCTCAAGGGCAAGAATCTCGGCCTGGTCGATCCCAATTCGACCTCGGGCAACAACGTGCCGCGCTTCCTTCTGAACAAGCAGAAGATCGTGCCGGAGACCTACTTCGCGCATGTCACCTACACCGGCAGCCACGAGAACGCCGTCCTGGCGCTGCAGCAGAAGACTGTCGATGTCGCCGCCAACTGGTGGAACGCCGAGGACGATTCGAACCTCACGCGCATGGCGTCCAAGGGCCTGGCCAAGAAGGAGGACTTCCGCATCATCTCGAAGTCCGACCTGATCCCCAACTCGCCCTACGCCTATCTCGCCGATCTGCCGCCGGACCTGAAGGCCGCCATCGCCAAGGCCTTCGCCGACGCGCCGACCAAGGCCAAGGCCGCTTTCGACAAGCTGTCGGACGGCAAGGACCGCGAGTTCGTCAAGGTCGACGCCAAGGCCTACGAGCCGGTCGTCGAGCTGATCAAGTTCATCGACTCGCTGCGCAAGCAGAAGAGCTGACGTCCGCAGCGGCGAAGCTGACTTGAGCTCGCCCGTCGTCCAGCTGCCGGAGGCGCAACTCCGGCCGCTGCTCGCCGCTTACGACGCGTCGGTCCGGACGCGTCGTCTGCACACGCTGGTCGTGCTCGCCTGCGTCGTGGCCGCGATGCTGCTGGCGTCGGTGTCGGCTGAGGTGTCGCTGTCGCGCCTCCTCGAGAATATCGGCCGCTTCCCAAGCTACATCATCCGCCTGTTCCTGCTCGAGAATGGCCAGCCGGCCTGGACGGACTTCACCGAGTGGTTCTGGGGCTTGCCGCGCTGGCTCCGGCTTCTGGGCGAGACCCTGCTGATGGCCTATGTCGGCACCCTGCTCGGGGCGATCGGCGCCTTCGGCCTCTCCTTCCTGGCCGCGGCCAATGTCGGTCCCAGCCGCTGGCTGCGCTTCGCGGTGCGCCGCGTCTGCGAGGTTTGCCGTACCATACCGCTGCTGGTCTTCGCGCTCTTGTTCGTGATCGCCTTCGGGCTGGGACCGATGGCCGGCGTGCTGGCCGTCATCATCCACACGTTGGGCGCACTCACCAAACAGTTCGCCGAGGTCGTCGAGAACGTCGACATGAAGCCGGTCGAGGGCGTGTCGTCGACCGGCGCGCCGTGGCACGTCGCCATGCGCTACGGCGCCCTGCCGCAGGTCACCTCGAACTTCGTGAGCTACACGCTGCTGCGCTTCGAGATCAACGTGCGCGAATCGGCGGTCATGGGCTTCGTCGGCGCGGGCGGCATCGGCCAGGACCTGATCGAGGCGATCCGCAAGTTCTACTATTCCGACGTGTCGGCCATCCTGCTGCTCATCCTGGTCACGGTGGCCATCATCGACACGCTCACCTCCAATGTGCGCCACCAGCTGATCGGCCGGGAGGAGAGGCGCTGATGCAACGCCGTCCCGCGATCGATCTCGTCGCCATCCGAGACCGCCATCCGCAGCATTTTGCCCGCTTCGACCGCCAGCGCCTGCTGACCTTGCTGACGGGCATCGCGGCTTTCGCCCTGCTGCTGTTCGGCCTGTCGCAACTCGGCTTCTTCGGCGGCACCCTGCTCTCCGGAAGCGCGCGCCTGGTCGAGATCATTGGATTGATGCTGCCGCCCGACCCGGGCAGCTGGGCGCATGCGCGGACGTTCGGCGTGGCGCTGCTCGAGACCGTCGCCATCGCCTTCCTCGGCACACTGTCGGCGGCCGTATTGGCCTTGCCGTTGGCTTTGCTGGCCGCGCGCAACGTCACCGCCCAGCGCGTCGTGCGCTTTTTCTCCCGCCGCTCGCTCGATACCATCCGCAGCGTCGACATCCTGGTATGGGCGCTGATCTGGATCAACGTCGTCGGGCTGGGCCCGTTTGCCGGCGCGCTCGCCATCATGACCGCCGACATCGGCTCCTTCGGCAAGCTCTTCTCCGAGGCGATGGAGGCGGCCGACCGGAAGCCGGTCGAAGGCATCGTCTCGACCGGCGGCAGCCATGCGCTGGGCATCCGCTTCGGCATCCTGCCCGAGATCTTTCCCGTGCTGGCGAGCCAGGTCCTGTACTACTTCGAATCGAACACGCGCTCGGCCAGCATCATCGGCATCGTCGGCGCCGGCGGCATCGGCTTGCATCTCGCCGAAGCCATCCGCACCCTCGAACTGCAACAAACCTCGTTTATCATCGTCCTCATCTTGATCGCCGTCGCCCTGATCGATTTTGTCTCCAGCAAGCTGCGCTTCGCCATGATCGGCCGGCGCGGAGCCATGACTTGAACGGCGAGGGCGCCGCCGCGCCACGCTACGCGCTCTATTACGCGCCGCGGCCCGGAGAGGGACTCGCCGTCACGGCGAGCCAGTGGCTCGGGCGTGATCCCGAAACCGGGCAGACGCGGGCGCTGCGGCCGGTGCCCGGCGTCGCGATGGATCGGCTGGTCGAGATCACGGCCGACCCGCGGCTCTACGGCTTCCACGGCACCTTGAAGGCGCCGATCGCGCTGGTCGACGACGCCAGCGAGCGCGATTTCCTCGATGCCGTCGGACGGTTCGCCGCGAGCGACCGTACCTTCGCGATTCCCGCGCTCGAACTTGCCGAGATCTCGGGCTTTCTCGCCCTCGTGCCGGCGGCGCGCTGCGCCGAGCTGCAGGACCTGGCCGATCGCTGCGTCGTGGAGTTCGACGAGTTCCGCCGGCCCGCAGACGAGTCGGAGCTGGCGCGCCGGCGCGGCGCCGGCCTCAGCCCGCGACAGGACGAGCTGCTGATGCGCTGGGGGTATCCCTATGTGCTGGAGCAATGGCGGTTCCATCTCACCCTGACCGCGCGTCTGCCCGACGAGGCCGAACGGTCGGCGATGAAAGCCCTGCTGCGCCAGCGTTTTGGCGCTTTCACCGACCGTCCGCTGCCGGTCAACGACCTCTGCGTGTTCCGCCAGCCCGGTCCGGGCCGGCCGTTCGCCGTGCTGGCGCGCTTCAGGCTCGGCGGCGGACGGCGGGTGAGTGCCGAAGCGTGGCGAGCAGCCTGACGAAGGCTTCGGCCGCTTCATCGAGCGCCCCGTCATTCGTGATCGTCACCGCGCCGGCCACATCGAGATCGTAGGCCAGGCCACGTTGCAACCGCTCGGCCGCCGCGTCGGCGTCCTCGCGAGCGCGCTTCAGCAGCCGTTCCTTCAGCCGCTCGGCGGGCGCGGTGATCAGCACCGGCACGGTGTCCTTGTCGACGCCGTCCATCGTCCGGAAATGCTCGCGCGAGCCGCTCACCACGACGGCGAGGCCGGCATTGCGCCACGCCTCGATCTCATGGCCGATGCCGTAATCGTTGCCGTGGGCCTGCCAGTGGAAGGCGAACAGCCCATGGGCGCGGCGCAGCGCGAACTCGCTCGGGCTCAGCGCCACATGGTTCTCGCCGCCGATATCGTGCGGACGGGTGATGTAGCGGTGGGCGAAGACAACGGGCAGATCGATCGACAGCATCGCCCGGGCGCGGCCCAGCACCGAGTCCTTGCCGGCGCCGGACGGGCCCATGACGTAGACCAGCGCCCCCGCCATGTCAGACGACGCGTTCACCGACGCGCCACACCGCCCGCACCACGGGGGCGCCCTCGGATTCGCGGACGCGCACGAGATCGGCGCGGCGCTGTGGCGCGATCTCGCCGCGATCGCCGAGGCCTACGGCGCGCGCCGGGGTGAGCGAGGCCGCGCGCACCGCCTCGGGCAACGAGATGCCGACCTCGGCGGCGCTGAGCTTGAAGACGCTTTCCATCAGGCTCGCCGGCACGTAGTCGGATGAGAGGATATCGGCGTGGCCGTCGCGCAAAAGGTCGATGGCGGCGATGTTGCCCGAGTGTGAGCCGCCCATCACCAGGTTGGGGGCGCCGACCAGCACGGCGAGACCTGCCTCGCGCGACGCCTCCGCGGCCTCCCGCGTGGTCGGGAACTCAGCGATGGTCATGCCGTTCTCCACCGCCTCCTGCACATGCTCGCGCGTGGCGTCGTCGTGACTGGCGATCGGCAGCGCGCGGGCCTGGGCGCGGGCGACGATCTCGCGGCGATGGCGGGCGGCGTTCTTGTGATGCAGCTCCGTCGTGCGGGCGCTGAACAGCGCGAACTCCTCGTTGGTCATGCCGTATTTCTTGGTGTGGTAGAGCCTGAGCTTCTCCGGATCGAGGAACTGGCGCTGGCCCGGCGTGTGGTCGTTGATCGACAGCAGCCCGACCAGCGACAGATCGATCCAGCGATCCACCGCGTCGACGGCGTCGTCGGCCACGATCTCGCAACGCAAATGCAGACGGTGGTCGGCGCGGAACAGCCGGCGCTCGCTCGCGGCCAGCACCGCATCGATCATGCGCTCGCGATTCAGCACCCGGTCGGTGTCGCCGCGCACGTCGCCCAGCGCCAGGGAATCGAACACCGTGGTGATGCCGGCGGCGGCGATCTGGGTGTCGTGCGCCATCACCGCCGACAGGCTCGGCCACCTGACGCCGGGGCGCGGCGCGAAGTGCTTCTCCATGTTGTCGGTGTGGAGCTCGACCAGGCCGGGCACGAGGTAGTCGCCCTCGAGGTCGAGGGCGTCGGCAACGTGCGAGCGGCAGTCGGCGACTTCGGCGATCAGCCCGTCGCGCACCACCACCGTGCCGTCGAACTCCGAATCGGCGGTGACGATGCGGGCGTTGGTCAGGATCACCTCGACGTTCATGCGGGGACTCCAACAGAATTTCCGGAAAGGGCGACGTCGTGGATGCGGGTGGCCAGCGCATCGCGCACGGCGGTGTCGTGGAAGATGCCGACGATCGCCGCGCCGGCTTCGCGGCGCTGGTGGATCAGCTCGACCACGCCGTCGCGATTGGCGGGATCGAGCGAGGCGGTGGGCTCGTCGAGCAGCAGCACGGGATAGTCGACGCTGAGCGAGCGCGCGATGTTGACCCGCTGCTGCTCGCCGCCCGAGAAGGTCGCGGGCGGCAGCGACCACAGCTTGGCCGGGATGCCGAGCACGCCCAGCAGGAACTCGGCGCGCCGGCGCGCCTCATCGGCGCCCATGCCGAGGCGGATGGCGGGCTCGGCCACGACGTCGATGGTGGCGACGCGCGGGATCACGCGCAGGAACTGGCTGACGAAGCCCAGGGTGCGGCGGCGCACGTCGAGCACGGTCCGGGGCTCGGCCCGCACCAGTTCGACCGAGCAGCCGTCGTGGCGGACGCGGATAGAGCCAGCATCGGCGCGATAGTTGCCGTAGAGCGAGCGCAGCAACGTGCTCTTGCCGGAGCCCGAGGGACCGACCAGCGCCAGGCACTCGCCCGGCGAGACGGCGAGCGCCACGTCGCGCAGCACGGGCAGGGCCAGGTCGCCCTGGGCGTGCACGACGAAGGATTTGGTGAGGCCGGAGACGCGGAGCGCGGGCATCGTCATTGCTCTGGAATCAGACGGGCAGGATCGAGGCGACGAGCATCTGGGTGTAGGCGTGCTGCGGATCGTCGAGCACCTGGTCGGTCAGACCATCCTCGACCACGCGGCCACCCTGCATGACCATCAGCCGATGGGTCAGCAGCCGGGCGACGCCGAGATCGTGCGTCACCAGCACCGCCGACAGGTTCAGCGTCCCCACCAGGCCGCGCAGCAGGTCGAGGATGCGCGCCTGCACCGACACGTCGAGGCCGCCGGTCGGCTCGTCCATGAAGACCAGCCGCGGCTTGCTGACCAGGTTGCGCGCGATCTGCAGGCGCTGGCGCATGCCGCCGGAGTAGGTTGTCGGCCGGTCGTCGAGCCGGTCCTGCTCGATCTCGACCCGGTCGAGCCAGTCGGCGGCGGTGCGGCGGATGTCGCCGTAGTGGCGCGCGCCCACCGCCATCAGCCGCTCGCCGATATTGGCGCCGGCGCTCACGCCCATGCGCAGCCCGTCGCGCGCATCCTGGTTCACGAAGCCCCATTCGGTGCGCGACAGCAGCCGGCGGCGCGCCTCGGAGAGGCCATGCACGTCGACCGGACCGTAGGCCGCCGAATCATAGGTGATCGCGCCGGCCTCGGGCGTCATCCGTCCTGCCAGGCAATTGAGCAGGGTGGTCTTGCCCGAGCCCGATTCGCCCACCACGCCCAGCACTTCGCCGGGCCACAAATCGAAGTCGATGTCGCGGCAGGCGATGCGGCCGCCGAAACGCTTGGCAAGGCCCCTTGAAGAGAGGATGGGGGCGGAGAGGAGAGGCCCGCTCATCGCCGCCGCTCGCACCAGTCGGTGTCGGAGCAGATGAACATCCGCTTGCCGGCATCGTCGACGATCATCTCGTCGAGAAAACTCTCGCGCGAGCCGCACAGCGCACAACACTCGGTCCAGCTCTCGACCTCGAACGGATGGTCGTCGAAGTCGAGGCTCTTGACCGGCGTGTAAGGCGGCACGGCGTAGATGCGCTTCTCGCGCCCCGCGCCATAGAGCTGCAAGGCGGGACTGCGGTCGAGCTTGGGATTGTCGAACTTGGGGATGGGCGAGGGGCTCATGATGTAGCGCCCGTTCACCATCACCGGGTAGTTGTAGGTCTTGGCGATGCGGCC
>Ga0137412_10005581_pt1 | contig 10053 bp, 12 predicted proteins | sample CZODoug2_1_16fun_FD_122160 | JGI IMG/M metagenome (GOLD analysis project Ga0137412, IMG submission 122160) | Vadose zone soil fungal communities from Angelo Coast Range Reserve, California, USA - CZODoug2_1_16fungal (Hybrid Assembly) | ecosystem: Environmental > Terrestrial > Soil > Vadose zone... | reverse complement strand
TCCTCCATCCTGGGCCTAATCGGGTCTGACGTCATTGCGACAGGTGGCAACAGCGCTGGCTCCGGCGGCGACGGCCATTTCGCGGGGAGTCTCATCGACCTCAACATAGCGATCTACGCTCCGATCAACATTGCGGTCGCTGGCCCCAATTCCACAGCCGACGCGCACCAGACCAACAACGTCCAGTTCGATCAGAGCGCAGTCCAGATCGCTGGGGTCGGTGGTGACGGCGGCCATGGCAACACCGCGTTTGGCGGCGATTTTGCCATGCACCTGCTGGCGGACCATCACTTGCTGGGTCATGCCTAGCGGCATTGGAGTTGCCGGACTTCGGTGGCGAGACGGCAGCATTTCAGACGTACACCTCTCCGATCGGGTGACATCAGCTTTGGCATCTAGGCCGATCCGGTGCGCAAATCCAGAGTTGGCGTCGTCCAATTGGGACGCAGAGCGTACACACCAACTCAGGGAGAGTCACCATGACGAGTCACATGACGAAAGCATCGTTCCCTTCCGACACGATCACATTCAAGGATGTTTCGACCGGTGGCAACAGCGCCGGAAACGGTGGAGACGGTATTAACACGGGCAACATCAACAACAGCCCGAGTATCAACTTCAACCCGACCAACAAAGCGGACGGCGCCGACGTGCATGTCAACACCGGCGATAAGGTTTACCAGAAGGCAGATTGGGAGGCAGGAGGCGCGAACGCGAAGGCGGATTGGTTTGCCAAAGCCACCGGCGGAACCGCCAACTCGAATGGCAGTCAGAGCTCCGACAGCGGCCATGACAAATCCACCGTGGATGCCAGCACGACGGCATACCAGACAAACTTCCTCGCCGCGGACCAGAGTCAGCATGTGGCGGCGGGCATTGGAGGAAACGGCGGAAACGACAACTATGCAAGGGGTGGGGACGTTGACTTCAAGTCCAGTATGGAGTCGGCGAACCTGAACAACGTGCTCAATGATTCTGAGCATTTCCATGTCGACGATTTCGTGCATGTCTGATCGACGCTTCTAAGGGCAGAGAACCGGCGGCCAGGGCCACCGGTTCTCTATTCGTCGCGAAGCCACGGCCGGGAAGGGTCGGACTGCAAATCTCTGGCGGGGGACCGCAATGCTGACGCCGCCGCTCCGGCTGCAAATGATGTCACCGCCGCAGACGCCGTTGGAAGCCGCCTTGCGGGCCTGCGCGGGGTCGCTCGGCCTGATTTTCGCTTATAGCTGCAGCTATAATCTCCTTCTTCTCGCTCCTTCCATCTACCTGCTTCAGATCTATGATCGCGTCCTGTCGAGCCGCAGCGGCGATACGCTCCTGATGCTGACGCTCATCGTTGCGTTCACCGTCGTGATTGGCGGAGTGCTTGATGCATTGCGCCGCGCTGCATTGGGCCGGGTTGGCGAGTGGCTCGAGGAAGAACTCCATCCGGCAGTGCTCTCCGCTTGCTTCGAATACGCCTATCAAGCCGATCGGGCGCGCGCATCGGAGGCATACCGCGATCTTACCACACTACGTCAGTTCGCTCAGTCCGGGGCATGCTCGATGCTTTTTGACGTGCTCTGGACGCCGCTCTTCCTCGGCGTTCTTTTCCTCGTGCATCCGCTGCTGGGGGTGATAGGCGCGGTCAGTGCGCTTTTCCTGCTTGGCCTGGGGTTTGCCGGCGACTTCCTCACTGAAGGCCCGCAGGCGCGGTCAGTTGCCGCGCTGACGAGGAGCCATGGATGGTTCGGCACGGCTGTCGGAAACCTCCACGTGATCAGGGCCATGGGAATGCTCGACGGCGCCACACGCCTCATCCGCAAAGCTGCGCAGGATGCGAGGAGCGAGCACGAGGTGGTCCAACGCCGCAATGAGATCCTCATGCTGATCTCCAAACCCGCGCGGGCATTGGCACAGGTTCTGATCATGGGCTCTGCCGCCTGGCTCGTCCTCGAACAGAGCAGAAGTCCAGCCATCATCTTTGCCACGACCCTGTTGTTTGGACGCGCACTCGCCCCCATTGAAGGGGCGATTGCAGGCTGGAAGGCGTTCGCGATGGCCTTAGCCGCCTACCGCCGGCTCAACGGCATCATGGCCGCTGTTGCCCCGGTTGCGAGCATAAAGTCCCTGTCGGACCGGCCGAAGGGCAGCCTTATCGTGAACAACGTTGGCGCAGTTTTGCCAGGATCGGGCCATTTGATGCTAAGGGATGTGTCGTTCCGTCTCGCGCCCGGTGAATGCCTCGGCATCATCGGCCCATCTGGCTCCGGCAAATCCGCCCTCGGCAAAATCATCGCTGGAATTTCCGCTCCGAGCGTAGGTTCGGTGCTGCTCGATAGCATCGACGTTCTAGCCGTGCGCGATTCACGCGGCGGTCGGCTTCTCGGATATCTGCCGCAAGATATCGACCTGTTCGGAGAAACCGTAAAGGACATCATCGCGCGGCTCAGCGATGCCGATTTGCAGGAGGTCATTGAAGCAGCAAAGCTGGCCGGCCTTCACGAGACGATCATTCGGCTGCCGCAGTCGTATGATACGGTCCTCGTTGGCGGAGCGGCCAATCTCTCGCGTGGGTTTCGCCAGCGCCTCGGCCTTGCGCGAGCGTTTTTTGGCGATCCGCACCTCGTGGTTCTCGACGAGCCGAACGCCAGCCTGGACTACCTCGGCGAGCGCGTGCTTTTCGAAGCCATTGAACGGATGAAGGCGGCCAATACGACGGTCATCATCATTACCCACCGGATAGGGATCCTCGCCGTAACGAACAAGCTTGCCATTATGGAGGGCGGCGCGGTCAGCGCATTCGGTGACAGCAAGGAAATTTTCGAGAGATATTTGACGCGACCTCAAGTCGTCTCCCACAAACCTGCGCCACCGCCCCCGGAATGCGAGAGCAGCGTTGGCGCCTCACCGGAAACGATCTTGCCGTGATCAAACATTCTCGCGATCTCCTTGCCCCAAGGGCAATGGTTCTCGTCAAAATGGCATTCGCTCGCGCCGCGATTTGGCAGGTTCCGCGGTGTTTGGGATCGGCACCGCCGGCGCTGTGCGACCGGCTTCGCGGTGTTACCCGTACCGGAAACCTGCTGGTTGGCTGCTTTGTCCTGGGCCTCGGCACCTGGTCAACCTTCGCATCCCTCGAGAGCGCCGCGATAGCCGTCGGTACCGTCGAATCCGAATCGAGCCGAAAGACGATCCAGCACCTCGAGGGGGGCATCATCAGAAAAATTCTCGTCGCGGACGGTGATGTGGTCCGCGCTGGACAAATACTGATCTCCCTTGAGGACACCAAGGCCCGTGCCGAAGTTCAGAGCCTGCAAGGCCAGCTGTGGGACGCGATGGCACGAGAAGCACGGCTGCAGGCGGAACAGCACGGGCACGAGCGGGTGTCCTTTCCGGCCAAGTTGGAGATGATGCAGAACGAGAATCCGTCAGCCGCGGCCGTGCTTGCGGCCCAGCAAAGCATCTTCGAAACGCGCCGGCAGGTATTTCAATCGCAGGCGGCGATTAATCGGGAAAAAAAGTCGCAGGTCGAAAAGGAAATCGAGGGCCTCAGGGCACAGGAAAGCGCAGCCTCGAGGCGCATCGAAATCGTCCGGGAGGAAGCGGCTACCGTCGCCATTCTCGTTAACAAGGGCCTCGAGCGGCGCCCGCGCCTTTTGAACCTCGAGCGGGAAACGGCTGACATCGAGGGGCGGCGGGGTGAGATTGTCGCACAGATTTCGCGCGCCGAGCAGGTCATCAACGAATCGCAGGTAACTCTCCTCAAGTTGGAGAGCGACCGGCAAAACGAGATCGCGCAGTCGATACGCGAGGCACAAAACCAGATTTTCCAGATACGCGAGCGACTGCAGGGGGCCGAGGATCAACTTTTACGAACGGCGGTCAGGGCGCCAGAGGACGGAGTGGTAACCGAACTGCGGATTCATACCCTCGGTGGCGTGATCGGCGCCGGCGCCCCTCTGATGGATCTGGTTCCCCGGCAAGATCGTCTCATTGTGACTGCGCGTGTCAGGCCCGAGGACATCGATGTGGTTCACTCCGGTCTGAGCGCCGATGTGACCCTTCTGCCCTATAACCAGCGGCGCGTACCACGGCTCCAGGGGACTGTGACGCATGTCTCTGCCGACCGGCTTGTCGATAAGCGCACCGATCAGCCATATTACGCCGCGAAGATTCGAGTGCATTCGCTGATCGCTGGAATCAACGGTGTCCAGATTGTCCCGGGAATGCCGGCGCAGGTGTTCATCAAGACTGGCAGCGGGACCGTGGCACTGTACGCCCTCAGGCCGCTGCTCGACAGCTTCAACAACGCGTTCCGCGAGGATTGAGCAGCGACCTTGATGGGGAGCGCAAGGCAACCTTCAAGATGATGGAGGCACTTGTGAGCGTGCGTGACCATTATGACCGGTCAGCCGTTCACTCCAACGAAGCACCGCCTCGGTGCGGTTATGAGCGGAACATTTCCGCATGATGTGCTGAATATGCATTTTTACGGTGTTTTCCGACAGGTTGAGCTTGACGGCGATCAACTTATTGGGGAGGCCGAGCTTCAGCGCCGCGAGCACTTGTTGCTCGCGGGGCGTAAGATCGATCATGGTCTTTTCGGGCACCATCCTGGTGGCGCGGTTAGGCTCGTGGATTGCGGGTAGCTCGGGAGCGCCGGTGTCTGCCGATATCGTCTTTGGGTTCGAGGCTTCGTTTTGTCTAATGCCCGGTAGTGGTCGGTAGACTCCACCAGCAAGAACAAGGCGCAATCCGGCGATAGCGAGCTCCACTGGAATCGAGGTCGGAAAGAAACCACGGACTCCCCGTTCTATCGCGGCTGAGGCGGTCGCCTCGTCGTCGCGATTTGACAACAGCGCAACGGAGGCGTTCGGACAAAATTCTGCGAGGAGCGCGAGATCATCCTCGATCGAAGGGTCGGTGATGTCCTTGTTCCCGATATTCAACGCGATCAGGCGGACATCTCTTCCTGATAACCAGTTCAGACCACTCGTCGTTGCCATTTCGACGATTTCGAATCCAGTAAGCTCTCTCTGGAGAATACTGAGGATGCAGGTACGCGCCAGGACCTGATGCTCGATGATGACGAGCACGTGCGGTTTTTGCGAACCGTTGAATGGTTCGGCGGGATAGGTAAAATCGTCCATGATGTCCCCAAATTCAGAGAAATATTGACTCCACTAGCTCGGATTTCCATGGAGCAGATTTTGCCGACGTTCTGTGGCTCGAGGTTCTTGTTATCGCGACGTGGCACTCGATTTTCGACCTGCTACGCAGGAGTGCCGGTCAGCGGACCCTTCTGGTCCATGACACGAACAAATTTCAGTCGCGGTTCTGTTCCAGACTAATTGCAAATGTTGCGATACGCACTCGCCGCCGCTGAACCCGGAGGGCCATCGACGACGTATGCATCATCTTCCGTGATGAGATACAGAAAGGGCTTGTCTCCCGTATCTTCGCCCGACGCTTTTTTTCCCTTGACGCGGCCGCAAATGCTGTCGACGGACTTGCCGAACGTATTTTTTCGGAAGGCCCGTTTCATTTCACCGAACTCGGCAGACGCAGGAACCTCCAACTTCGCAGCGATCGCGGTCTTCGCCTTAGTGAGGACTGGATCGGACGGCTCAGCGGCCTGACCAATTACCGGAGGCTCGACTTTCGCTGCGGCCATGCTGGATTTCGCCTTTTTCGTGGCGAGATGGGCTTTATCGCGCTCGTCATCAGACGAAGGCTTTTCCGTTTTCGCCGCGATCTCCGTCTTTGCGATAGTAATGACTGGATCGGACGGCTCAGCGACCTGACCGGATGCCGGAGGCTCGACTTTCGCGGCGGCCAAGGCGGATTTCGCCGTTTTCGTGGCGAGATGGGGCCTGTCGTGGTCGTCATCAGACTGAGGTTTTTCCGTCTTCTCCGTGATCGCGGTCTTGGCTTTTATAGGCGCAGAATTGGCTTTGAATGACGCTGGCTTCGGTTCAATCGGCTGACTGGCAACTGCCTTGAAACAGGCCAACCCCTTCGGGTCCATGCATGCTTCCATGACAGTCTGTGGCGGCAAAAGGCAGCTACAGCCGACCAGAGTTGCGGCTAGGGTACCAACGACAAGCGTTCTCATGCAAATCCCTCATCAGGAGCTGAGTGCTCGCATTTCTTGCGACGATCTAATTTTGCGCTGGTTCTCTATCTCTTGCGCAAAAGTGTTAAATGCATATTAAGCTCGCGGCTGTTTTCGAAGTTCACGGTGACTCCAAAAAAGGTGGCCGTTGAAAAGCCGCACAGGGCGCTTTCTCACTTCCGGAAGTAGACACTCAAACGGGTACGACCCCACCCGAATAGCCGGATGGTATGACGGCATATCTGATTACTGTAGCAATCATCGGCATCGTGATAATCTTGATAGCGGCGAAATTGCGTATGACAGCTCAGATTGTCCAATTCTGCAACTACCAAAATCCACGCGGTCTCGCCCCGATGCACGCGATATCGAAACACGTCTGGCAGACCGAAATGATATGGCGGCCGAAGTATTTGACGCCTTTATGATTGATACGGCCGGGGTTGAATACGCCCCTGACAAAAACCTGCGTGATCATGATCATTGAGGACAAGCTTTGTCGCGTCGGTTCGCAGGAAATTTTTCGAGTAAATGCTTTATGCTACGTCGGAGGTGCGGCGATGGGTACGATGGTTGATCCAACAAGCGGCCCGGAGCTTACGAACGATCGAATGTTTCAGCCAGGTGATCCGATACGCCTCAGTAAGCTGGGCGAAAGCCGGATGAAGCGGGCACCGTCGAAAACTGGAAGGGTCTTAAGGGGTACCGGTAGTCAAAGATCGAGTCAAAATGCCATTCGTGTTCAATTCGATGGCATGAAGTATCCTGTGAGCCTGCATCTGAGTTATATCGAGTTGCTAGACGCGAAGGATACTACAAACGAAGGGGAAATGGAGGCGCGGTGACGAAATCATAATCGTCATTGGCCGGCTGCTGCGCGTCGTAGAATGAAAAACCCGCCGGCCTACCAGAGCCTCTGTCAGGAACTTCCGCGGCGTACTACCGGGTGGACTACACCCATCGCATGAGGGCTTGGAATGATTCTCGATATCCTCACCGTTCTATTTTTTGTTTTGGGGTTTGTGCTCGTCTTATGGATGATTGGAGAACGCCGCCGCGACGTCGTTCATGGTCCTTATGTGACTAAGGAAGTGGCAATGAACCTGGTTGGCGTGCCCTATCGAGGCGATTCCTCTTCAAGCGCAGAGCGGTCCAATGAACAAAAGCGCGACGAATACGATCGAAAGGTCAGGCTCGAAGTATCAAACGTATTCCAGCCTAGCCGTGTCGCAAATCCCAGAGCACCTGGGAGGTCACTGAGAGTGCGACGGGGTTCAACTTGTGCAATGCCAGCCGAGTTTCAAGGCGGAGTTGCAAACGGAAATTTTATGCGGCGTGAAGAGTGGGCAATCGCGCCGAGAGCGTGTTGTCTAGGTACGGGCATCAATGACGTATAGTCGTTTCAGCCGCTCGGTGATTATTTCACAAAGGCCTTGGAGATCGGCCCTGGGGACGGGACCGGCCTCGACGCCAAACGTCAGCATCGAATTCCATGGGTTGAGACCGTAGACGGTCGCCTTGACGCCGCACTCCGGCCAGCCCTCGAGCCGGCTCAAGTCTTGGTGGATCATCTCCGCCAATTCTTCAGCGGTTTTCTTTTGCTTGATGGGATTTGCGGGTGCCGGGTGCTGTAAAAATTGGCTGATGGCGGACGTTTCGCGGTCTTCTGGCTCGTCTTCGTCAATCGCCTCGTTTGCCTCGCGGTCTTTCCGCTGGCCTTCGTCAATCGCCTCGTTTGGCTTGCGGCCGCTAAGAAGCGCAACAATCGTGCGGATGCCGGGACCGGCCCTTTCGTCTTCGTCGCTCATTTTCGGGTTCCCTGTGGTGCCCCGAGCAGTTGCTGCTTTCGGGCGGGGAGGTTTGAAGCCGTGGTCATCTCTTGACCAATCCGGGGTTCTGGTAGTGGTCGACGAACTCCTGCACCGAGGACACTAGATCGCGTCTCTGTTCCGCACAGCGTTGGCTTACAATCTGGGCCACTTCTTCGGAGACATCGCGCGACCAGCCTTCGGCTGTGTTGAAGGCGACGATGCGAACGGGGTTGCTGTATTGGCCCTCCAGCAAATGCCGAATGAGGGTTTCGAGATCGGTATGTCCCACGTCAGTCTCCCGCCAAGATTGTCCGATGCGGCCACCGAAATCGTCCAGTACAAGATACACATCATGATCCTCGCCTGGCGGCACGATCGAGGGGGACTGTTCGGGTCTACGCATGACGCAACTCGCTGTCACGAACTGGATTCCAAACTAAGGGCGGTCAACTCGTGCCGCAAGGCGTTCCAACTGTTCCGCCGGTTATCGCCGCATCGAGTTAGCATCCAAGAGCGGAACGATTGGTGCCTATCGCTGCCTGGTTTGCGACCGCGCCCCTGAAGTGTTCGACGGCAAAACAGAGGTTGCCTATCGCCTCCAACTGTCAAAATCGGGGCTAGAGAGGGATGATGTTTGGTTGAATCGAGATATCCCTGTTCACGAGAACTGCACGCTTAAGTGATTGCTTCTCAGGCTAATCCAAAGGGAAATTCATTCTTATTTGGAAGTGTCGGAGGCGTGCTGCTTGCGATGGATGCAGGTGGGATAAGGGGGACCAAACTCGTCGAGTGATGGTTCACCATGAGCATTCTGAGTAACATTACTGACACGACCCCGATTGCGGTTCAGAGGTCAACAAGGCTTTTTGCGCGGGGTATTGTTCGGGTCGTCAATAACTTCGTCGCCGCCATTATTGCGCAGCGCGAACATCAAGCCAATCTGACCATTCTGAGGACTATTTCCGACCGCGAGCTAAGGGATATGGGCCTTACGCGGAGCCAGGTCGCCGGTGGTTTGGCCGAGGCGGCCAAGGAGCGAGCACTCCTTCAGAGGTGGCTGGCAAGCCGGACTAACGCGGGATGATGTTTGGTTGGCCTCAGTTGGCAGCCTCTTGCGTTATCAGGCAAAGAGATTAGCCCAGCGTGAACTTCACGTAGGTTCCGGACTCATGCTTGCAAAGGCCGCCAAGGCGCCGGTGTTCACGCTGGTCCGACCGCAGCCGGAACTGAGCGCGTAAAAGAGACAGCCCGTCGGCTCACACGCTGGCGGGCTTCTCATTGGGGCTTGAGCACAGGAGCAAATCGTTCGGAAAATGTCGCTGCCCTGGCGTCCCGAGCTGCAGCAAGTGAGGACGAGATCAGGGTGTGAAACCCTGCAGCGGCGACTGCGAGTAAAATGGCGCCGAAAATCAGAGTACGCATTCTGCACTCCTTATGGTGTTAGGCTCAACCAAAAGCTAAGACGGCTTTGTTTCAGGAAGGTTTCGCGATCTCAGGCAAAGAGTTTCGTTCACGGCAGAGTGTTGATTGCCTCCCGCCGCGCTGTTTCTTGCGGAGCAGGTTGTGGGTGATCTCCATCACTGCGTTGAACGCTGCGCCGTGCGGCTCTGCGGCTTTCGTGCGTTCGATTGTGCGCACGATATCTAAAAATACAAATTAGATAATTAGTTCAATGGCTTGTGGCGGAAGGGGTGTCCTGTCAACCCCATTGAAATGGTTGGCGTTTTGGCTGGCCGCAGAACCAAAGCCACGGTTTCAACCACGGGCGGGGCTGTCGATCGGCCCGGCTGAAGCGCCGAAACATGCTGTTCCAATCTCCGAACGCCTCCGGAAGATCACGCCAAGGAGAGCCGGTACGTACGATCCACAGCACGCCCTCCACAAACATCCGGTTGTCGCGCCCGGTCGATCCTTTCTGATCGGGTCGGCCGATAATCAGCGGCGCCATCCGCTCCCACGCCGCGTCGCTCAAAACCAAACGGTCCTTCACACCCAAGACTGCCTCCCCAAAAGCAGCCTTGAATCTGATTTGCTCCTAAAAGGGAATCCTTAGAGTCCACACCACCTAGCCAGCTTGTAGAGCTACGGTTGAAGGCGAAGGGAAAAGCCGATTGGTCGATTGGTATTGCTATTTAATAATTG
>Ga0137412_10005580_pt1 | contig 10053 bp, 10 predicted proteins | sample CZODoug2_1_16fun_FD_122160 | JGI IMG/M metagenome (GOLD analysis project Ga0137412, IMG submission 122160) | Vadose zone soil fungal communities from Angelo Coast Range Reserve, California, USA - CZODoug2_1_16fungal (Hybrid Assembly) | ecosystem: Environmental > Terrestrial > Soil > Vadose zone... | reverse complement strand
TTCGAGTAGGGAATTGATGAGGACTTCGCGTTCGCTGAGGCGGCGTTCCAACTCGGCGCGTTCGGTGCGGCGTGCGGCGAAAGCGGCTTCGGTGTCCTCGCGCAATTTGCGGGCGTCGTCGTTCGCAGCGAGGCGGGCGTCGCGCACGACGATTTCGGCTTCGTTGCGGGCTTTGGTGACGATGGCCTCGGCTTCGAGGTCGCGGGCCTTGCGCATGCCGCGGCCTTTTAACCAGAGGCCGACGTAGGCAAGCACAGCGCCGGCGGCCAGAAGGACGGCGCCTGCAAGAATGTTGACCCACGAACTCATTCCAAAACCGCGCGATGGTCAGAGCTGAATCCAGCGCGACGGCGTCAAGATGCAATTCAACAGAACGTCATGCGGTTCGACCGGGATCTCGGTGACAATTTGCTCATCGAAAGCTACTCCGCAGGTTTTACCGCGCACAGCCGCCAATAACTGGTCATAGAACCCTTTACCCCGGCCTAATCGGCGGCCATGTAAATCGAATGCTACACCAGGCACGAGGAGCAAGTCCAGCCGGTTTAGGGGTATTTCGGGGCAGGACTCGGATGGCTCGCGAATGCCGAATTGGCCGAGGGTGAGGTCAGTGTCGGGAATCTTTACCTGGCAAGCCGCGTAGGAATTGGTGTGAGGCATGAAACGGGGAAGGAAGACCTGTTTGCCGGTCGCTAATGCGACTGGCAAGGAAGGCCAAATGTCGAGCTCGTCGGGCAGGGGTGCGAAAAAGAGGATGGTCTGGGCTTGTTGCCAAATGGGATGTTGTTCGAGGATCGCCCGGGCGCGGGAGGAATCGTGTTCGCGTTGGGTGGGGGAGATGCGCTTCAGATTTTCGCGGACTTGGGAGCGAAGTGAGGCTTTTAGATCGCGCATGTTGGGGTAGCCGCAGACCTCTTCACGAACCGTGGAATTCTCGAACGTTGAAGGAAGAAAACCGTTGAAACGGTTGAAGTACGTTGCTGGTCGCGTGCACCTCGCTAAAGCGAGGTGTTAATGAGAGAAGTTGAAGCGTGAGGCTCACCAGAAATTCCGGACTAGGAAGAAGCGTTTTTTTTGGATTCGGTCGTGGCTTCTGTGGCGATTGCGCGCCACTTTTCGACACGTTCTTTGATTTTCTTTTCCGTTCCCTGATCGCTGGGCTCGTAGTAGCGCCTGGCTTCGCCCAGGTAGTCTTGCGCGACGAAATGCTCAGCAAAGTCGTGGGCATATTTGTAGCCTTTGCCGTGACCGAGGCGTTTGGCGCCCTGATAGTGCGCATCGCGCAAGTGTTCGGGAACGGGCAAGGTGCGGCCGGATTTCACGTCGTCCAGGGCCGCATCAATAGCTAGAATTGAGCTGTTGCTCTTGTTCGCCGTCGCGATGTAGAGGGCGGCTTCGGCCAGGGGGATACGGGCTTCCGGCCAGCCGATGAATTCAGCGGCTTGAAACGCGGCATTTGCGAGGACCAGCGCCATCGGGTCGGCTAAGCCGACGTCCTCCGCCGCGTGGAAACGCCCAGCCATTTCGGCGCGTGGTCGTACGAGGTGATCGACACGAAGCTCGCTCGGGAAACTAAGGGCAACTCGGTCCTCCAGATATCCCTGTATTCCGACCTACTTTCGGCAAAACAAGGGGTGCAGCCGACCTCTGCCTACGTGGTGACGCCGGGCACTAACTATACTCCGGAAGCTTATCGCACTGCCGACTATGCTGCTTACTACCGGCACGTTAGGGGAAGCTTGGAGCGCTCGGTCTCGGTTACAGTCGCCGATCCTGCCTATCCCGATCCGGTCGAGCACTGCGAAATTTGTCGATGGCGCCGTCATTGCGATGACCGGAGGCGGGCCGACGATCATTTGTCCCTCGTCGCAGGCATCAGCAAATCCCAAATCGGAGAGTTGGTCAGGCACGACGTCGGAAGCACAGCTGCGCTCGCAGCCATGTCTCTGCCGCTCCAGTGGAGACCCGATCGGGGAGCCGCCCAAAGCTACGAGAAGATCCGTGAGCAGGCCAGGATTCAAGTCGAGGGGCGGACGCTGGGGGCGGTCGTGTACGAAACCCTGCCTCCGATCGCGGGATTTGGTCTATCTCGCCTTCCTGAACCCTCGGCAGGCGACATCTTTTTCGACTTCGAAGGTGACCCATTCGTCGGAGACGGCGGGCTCGAATTTCTGTTCGGGTATCTTTACCTCGATGCTGACGGCGCCCCGCAATACACGGGGGATTGGGCCTCCAATCGGCAGGACGAAAGAGCCGCATTCGAGCGCTTTATCGACTTCGTAAGCGGGCGCTTGGTGACCTATCCCGACTTGCACATCTACCACTTCGCACCCTACGAACCCGCAGCGTTGAAGCGCCTGATGGGTCGGTACGCGACGCGCGAAAGCGAGGTAGACAATCTGCTGCGCGCCGAGGTCTTCGTCGATCTTTTTGCGGTCGTCCGCCACAGTATCCGTGCCAGCGTCGAAAGCTATTCGATCAAGAAACTCGAACCGCTCTACTCATTCGAACGGACCGTGCCGCTGGAGGACGTTGGCCGTGTAATGGCAAGGACGCAGGCGCGCTTGGAAATGGCAGATTCGTCGAGCATTCCAGAGGAAGATAGGGCCGCGATCAAGGGCTACAATCGGGATGACTGCGCTTCCACTTCTGCGCTTCAGATGTGGTTGGAAGCGGTGCGAGCTGGTCTCATCGCCAATGGTGCAGTAATCGAGCGGCCCGTTCCGAAGGTCGTGGAAATCAGCGAAAGGCTGGGCGATTGGCAGAAGAGGGTAGCGGACCTTATCGTTCGGCTCACGAGCGGTGTACCTGACGACGTCGCCGATCGGACAGTTGAAGAACACGCGCGCTGGCTTCTAGCGTTCATGCTGGATTGGCATGGTCGCGAACAGAAAGCCGTTTGGTGGGAATATTTTCGGCTTCGGGATCTTTCGACTGAGGATCTTCTCCACGAACGTGCGGGTCTCGCCGGACTAATCCTCCTTCGGCAGGCTGGCGGCACCGCCAAGGCGCCCATCCATCGCTACAAATTCGAGCTGCAGGATACCGATATCCGACCGGAGGGCAAACTTCGGAGCATCGGAGGAGCTCACTACGGAACTGTCGTCGCCATTTCGCACGACGATCGGACGATCGATATCAAGAAGCGCGGCGACACGGCCGATTTCCATGCGGAGGCGGTCTTTGCCCATAAATCGTTTGACTACGATGAGCAGGCCGAGTCCCTTTTTCGGCTCGGAGAATACGTCGCCGACAATGGGATGGAAGGCGAAGGGGATCATCGCGCCGCCCGCGATCTTTTGATGGCAATCAGACCGCGACTTCGGGGCCAAACGCTCCAACGCGATAGCGAGCCGATGCTGGCGGCTGCTGTGCGGATCGCTCTCGATTTGGACCATAGCGTTTTTCCGGTCCAGGGCCCACCGGGAGCGGGGAAGACATACACCGGCGCTCGCATGATCTGCGCGCTCGCCCGTGACGGCAAGCGGATCGGCATTACGGCGAACAGTCACAAAGTCATCCGCAACCTTCTCGACGAGATGCAAGGGCAGGGATAGCAGCTGGTTTTTGACATCGGTGGCCCGACTGCCGGTTTGAATCGTCGCGCTGACTGTTTGCACTGAGGGAGGATTGCTATCGAATCTCACAGCCAGCGGCACATGCTTCTCGCCGACGAATTGATGCAGGGACCTCAAGCTGCCGCGCCCTCCGGCTTTGACCTCGATCGGAACAATCTGGCCTTCAAACGCCATGACAAAGTCAACTTCCGCATTCGAAGATCGGCCCTCGCGTAACCAATACGTCAACTCCCGGTTCGGGCTCTCCGCGAGCAGTTCCAGCAGATGCTGGCCGATGAACTGCTCAGCGATGGCGCCCTCGTTTACGAGTTGAATGTCGTCGAGCTTGGATAGAGTCTTCCAACCCAGACCGCAGATCGCATTCATCAGGCCCACGTCTAGAAATAGAAGTTTGTAGACCTTATCGTCCAGGTCCGCCTGCAAAGGCAATCCGGAAGCATGCGTGTGGACTACTTTGGAGATGACGCGTGCCATGGACAGCAGATCGATGTCTTGCCTGATCGTCGCGCTGTGAACGTCTTTCAGAACGTTGGCGTATTTGATTTTCGTCCCGACATTTCGAGCGACGAAATTGAGCACGTGCTGCATCCGGACCAGATTTCTCGATGGCGCGTATTTTTGAAAATCCTCCCGGTAGGTCTCGATGATCGAATTGTGGACGCTCCCGACGTCGCTGAATTTCCGGCTTCGCGCATAGACGCTCACGGCTCCTGGCATACCGCCGACAAAGTAATAGCTACGTAGCAATTCCAGGAGACGCTTGTGAACGACCGGGCCGAGCTCCGCACCGAAAGCATAGGATTCAACTGCTTCCTTGAGCTTGTTCTCTCCAAGCGCCTCCAAATACTCGGTGAAGGTCATCGGACCCATGTGGAGGTATTGGATTCGCCCCACCGGCATCGACAGGCGCCGCTCCGACAAAGCGAACTCCATCAGTGAGCCTGCGGATATAACGGGAATGTCACGACGCTCTTCGTAGAAATAACGCAGCGCTGCGATGGCAGCCGGCGCGGCTTGGATTTCATCCAGAAAAAGCAACGAGTCGGCGGCGATTGCAGGCATGTTCGGCAATGCCTCGAGTTGGTTCAGGATCTGCTGCGGGTTCATGGCCTCGAAGACGGCGTTCAACTCTGGATAGCGCTCCAGGTTGACCTCCGCCAATGCGCGCTGGCGCGCTTGCGCGAACAGTCTCACGAGGGTGGACTTGCCGATCTGGCGGGCACCGCGAATGATGAGGGGCTTGCGGTCGTCGGCGTTGAGCCAGCTCGCTAGGGATTTCAGTTGTTTCCGGTTCATTGAGAGCCATCGGGAGGTTGCGGAAATAGACCCCTAAAATAGCACTCACTATGCGAGATTTGGGGCCTATTGGGGTGGTCGGCGTAATGTTCCGCTGCCACCGCATCGCTTGCGCTCTGTTCTCACGCCCGGGGGCAGGCAGGTCAAATTGGCCGGCCTGCATTTTGAGTACATCCGCGGAAGATCCGCGGGAATCGTCTATGCACAGCCAGTTTTACCACCACCGTGACGGTTGTCAGGACGCAGAGCACCATTAAGGGTGCGCGCGAAGATAAGGCACTCACGATCCAGTCGACAGCATCTTGCCACAGGATGACTTGCCGGCGGCCCCAGTTCGGTTCGACGTAGTTGTGGTCGGAGCCGGCGTCATGCTGCACATCGGTCACTATCCGATGCGTTTCCTCGCTTCTGTGAGAATCTCTCGAGAGAAGTCATCGTCGTTGACGGCTCGTGCAAGGATTATTGCGCCAATCATAGCGGAGTACATGTGGATCGCGTCTCCGCGTGCAGATCGGCGCGAACGCCATGTAAAGCGCGTCGCGAGCTTCTGGATCACGCCTTTGAGTTGCTCAGTGAAGGGACCTCGCACTGGCTCTTCCTGACGCACCTCGGACGCAAGAGCTGCGACCGCGCATCCTCCGCCGCGGTCGTCCCGGTGGTCCTCGCTCAGATAGTGGTCAACATACTGAGCCAAGCCTCTTTGCGTAGGGGGCAACTTGTCAAAGTCACTCGTAGCCCGCTCCAGCTCACGGGTGAGCGTCTCCGCCATTAACGCCTCTTTCGAAGCGAAATGATTGTAGAAGGGCCCATGCGTGAGGCCCGCAGCCTTCATCACTTCACTAACGCTGACTCCCGAAAATCCCCGCTCGCGAAACAGGCGTATTGATTCGTTAAGAATCCGCTCATGCTTCTCGGCGGTGTCGGTTGCTGAATATCCCATGGACGCTCCATCTGCCATCTCAAACTGCGCGTGTCACCATGATACACGTCATGGTGCGGATTGGCGAGAAACACCTGCCATAGCCGCCCGAAGTGAGTATGGATCGGTCCTGTACTTGACTAGCAGCATGATGACTGTCATGCTCACACTATCGAGCATGTCTGTCATCATGCTGAAGTGCCTCTCGAGGACAAGGGCTCTCTGCGCGCGACCTTTCAAACTGCAGAAACGAAGACAATCGACGTAAGCGCGGACGCGCGCAAACGACAGCGAACAGCTGACAAACCAAGGTGAAACACATGGGCAAGCTTGAAGGAAAAATTGCACTCGTTACCGGCGGCAATAGCGGCATTGGCCTTGCGACGGCAAAGCGGTTTGTGAACGAAGGCGCGCACGTTTTCATCACGGGGCGCCGTAATCCGGAATTGGCTGCGGCGATCAAGGAGATCGGAAGAAATGCAACCGGAGTACAAGGAGACGTGGCGAAAGTTGGCGATCTTGATCGCCTCTTCGCACAAATCAAGCGGGAGACGGGCAAGCTCGATATTGTGTTCGCGAATGCGGGTGGGGCCTTACCCCTTAGCCCGCTCGGCGAGATAACTGAGGAGCACTATGACTCGCTCTTCAACATCAATGTGAAGGGCCTCCTGTTCACGGTGCAAAAGGCGCTTCCGCTCTTGCCGGATGGTGCCTCGATCATCCTGAATGCGTCCATCGTCGCCACTAAAGGGTTGCCCGACTGGAGTGTTTATAGCGCCACCAAAGCCGCGGTCCGTTCGTTCGCGCGGACATGGACAACGGACTTGAAGGCTCGCCGCATTCGCGTGAACGCGGTGAGCCCGGGCTTTACCGACACGGCCCCATGGCATTCCACTGAAGCGGCCGAGGAAAGCATGAAGACGATTTACGGCAGTGTTCCCCTCGGCAGATTTGCTACACCCGATGAGATCGCGAAGGCCGTGGTATTTCTCGCCTCCGACGACAGCAGCTACGTCACGGGAACGGAATTGTTTGTGGATGGGGGCTTCGCGCAAGTGTAGGGCTATGCATACCAAAACGAATCAAGCGGATCCGTTGACACTATAGATGTCGGATGACATCTCAAATTTCACTGGGAGTGTGAACATACTCTATATGAAATTACTGAAAAGCTTTGAGGTTCGGGCCAATGGCAACTGAGATGGAATTGGAAAGCGGTCGGAGTACGAGAACGGGCGAGAGCTCCCTGTCTGGCTATCGCGTCCGAAAGCGTTGCTCGCCGGTGGCCTGTCACTGATTGCTCTGGTAACGCTCTGTCTGCTATTGCCAATTGGTCGGAGCCAGTCCGCCGATGCAACATTACTGCCGCCTCCACAGGTCGCAGTCAGCAAGCCATTGACCCGAGAACTCGACACCCGTGTGGGATTTCTTGGGCAGTTTTCGGCAGTCGACGAAGTCGAGCTACGCGCGCAAGTTGGCGGCACGCTGACGGATATACATTTCAAAGACGGTGACATCGTCCGCAAGGGCGACTTGCTATTCACTATTGACACGGTCCCATATCAGATCGAGTTTGATCGAGCACGGGCTCGTCTGGAGATCGCTAAAGCGCGCCTCGCGCTCGCTCGCAGAGGCAGCACAGGCGGAGTCCCCGTGATCCTTGGTTGGCTCCCCGCGACCACCCCCGGCGTAGCCCGGCGAGACGACTTGCGCTACTTCGTGCCCGCGAGCACCAAACGCATCAATTTGCACCCTCGAGCTCTTGGTGAGGGATTCAGGCCGCGTGCCTTTGCTTCCGGGGACAAGCAGACGCGCCGTAATGTCAAGGGATTTGGCTGGAATCACAAACGCTCGCCTGGACAAGTCTCGCGCCGCGACGATACCCAGTTGCGCGCGGCATCAGACATCTGCGTGGCGAGGGTGGCGATAGCCTGCTGATGGGCGCGCACCAAGCTGGCATAGTCGCCGCCCGCGGGTTCGCGCAACTGGCTGTGGCAGAGCACTCTTGCGCTGTTGTGGTCGCCGACTACGCCCAGACTCCAGTCTGCGTCGAGTAGGGCGTATTGCCCCAGCACGGAGTCGAAACGGCGCACCTCCAGCTTCACTCGCAGCATTGGTTTGCCCCCGGGATGCGCCAAGCCGGCGATGTCCTGTACACCGAGGCTGTAGGTCAGTTCGGTCGATAGCGCGGCACGCAGTTCATCGTTCAACGGCGCAGCCCAGCGTTCGCCCTCGAGCAGGGCAATGCTGCCTTCACCATGGCGCACGACCAGCTGTGGTTGATCGACTTGGGCAGGAATGCCAACCGGCAATACCTCGATCAGGAAGGGTGCGGTCGGTGCCGTAGAATAACCGTGTTCGGGTGGGGTCAAGGTGTAATAGTGCGTTGGTGCGGACGCGCACGCGGCCATGCTCAGGCAGGTGGCGATAAGGCTGATAGGGCGCGTCATCGCAGCGGCTCCTGTGGAGTTTTGACGGGATGGGGTGTTAGTGAGGGTGCCAGATCCGTCGGGCGCCCGCGGATCAAGGCCTGACGATGCTCAAACAAAAAAGCCCGATCTCACGCTACGAAGGTTTGCTGTACGCGCTCCTGCGCGTCGTGGCCGGTGCCATGTTCGCCTGCCACGGCATGCAATCGATCCTGGGCTGGTTCACCACCGCCCCCCGCCCACGGGTGGGCTCCCAGTCGTGGGTAGGGGGAATCATCGAGTTGTGCGCCGGCATCCTGATAGCGCTCGGGCTCTTCACCCGATGGGCGGCCTTCGTTGCCTCGGGCACGATGGCCGTGGCCTTCGTGCAGTTTCACTGGAAGCTCGCGCTCGACCACTGGAAATGGGTGCCGATCGTGAACCGCGGAGAGCTCGCGCTGCTCTACTCCTTCCTGTTTCTCTTTTTCACCGCCCGAGGTGGCGGCGCCGCCTCGATCGACCGCCGCATCGGCCGCGAGTGAGGAGCGGCCGGCGAACGCGATTCGGCAATTGTTTGCCAAATCATTCGTGTCGCCGGGACCGCATTGGACAAACGGCGCAAATGCGCCCGTGATACGCTGGACGGGCTTGCTGGACATCATCGATCACGGGCGCGTTCGTGAGCTCCGGCTGGCCCGGCCGCCGGTGAACGCGCTCAACCCGGCGCTGATCGCCGCGCTGGCGGAGGCACTGCGTGCCGCACCGACGGAGGGCGCGGCCGCGATGGTGCTATCGGGGGCCCCGGGCCGGTTCTCGGGCGGGCTCGATCTGCCGGAGCTGCTGCAACTCGGGCCGTCCGAGCTGCGAGCGATGTGGACCGGATTGTTCGGCCTGATCCGCGCGATCGCCACCTCGCCGGTGCCGGTGGTGGTGGCGCTGACCGGGCACAGCCCCGCGGGCGGTACGATACTGGCGCTGTTCGCCGACTACCGGATCATGGCCGCGGGAGCCTACAAGGTCGGCCTCAACGAGGTGCAGGTCGGGCTGCCCGTACCCGAGGTCCTCCTGCGCGGCCTGGCTCATCTGGTCGGTTCCCGTCAGGCAGAGCGGCTGGCCGTCGGTGGCATCCTCCTCGGCCCGGAAGAAGCGTTGCGACTGGGTCTGGTCGACGAGGTTGCGCCGCTGGACGAGGTGGTGCCCCGTGCGCTGGGCTGGGCCGCCGATCTCCTCACCCGTCCACCCCTGGCCATGGCCACCACCCGCCGGCTGGCTCGCCGCCCGCTGGCCGAAGCATTCGACGCGCTCGATGCCGCGGCGGTCGATGGGGTGGTCACCGCCTGGTCCGGGCCGGAGGCGCAGGCGACCCTTCACGCCATCGCGGCGCGTCTTGGCAAGAAGGCGCACGGCTAGGCGCGATGGAGCCTTGCGCTTGGACCGGTCCCGCCGCATCGTGGACCCGCCGCGGGAGGAAACGATGAGCATCACGTTCTACTACTCGCCCCGTTCGACCGCGACACCGGAGAGAACCCCTACACGCTCCACCAGGAGCTGCAGACCTGCATGAACACCCTGGTCGGCATCATCCGCGACGCCGCCGAGATGAACGAGGCGCTGGCCACCCTCCAGGTGCTCAAGGCGCGGGCGAAGAACCTCTCGGTGGAGGGCAACCGCCAGTTCAACCCCGGTTGGCACCTGGCGATCGACCTGGCGAACATGCTCCTGTGCTCGGAGCTGGTGGCGACCGCGGCCATCGAGCGCAAGGAGAGCCGCGGCGGGCACACCCGCAACGATTACCCGACCGCCGATCCCGGGTGGGGCAGCCGGAACATCATCCTTTCCGAGCGGGACGGGG
>Ga0137412_10005579_pt1 | contig 10053 bp, 6 predicted proteins | sample CZODoug2_1_16fun_FD_122160 | JGI IMG/M metagenome (GOLD analysis project Ga0137412, IMG submission 122160) | Vadose zone soil fungal communities from Angelo Coast Range Reserve, California, USA - CZODoug2_1_16fungal (Hybrid Assembly) | ecosystem: Environmental > Terrestrial > Soil > Vadose zone... | reverse complement strand
ATGCGAATCATTCTCGATAGCATTTGTACTCGCATTGAGGCGCGAGCGCCGGACGGGACCCATGAATTCGAAGAACGACCGTGGATGGCTACGCGCTGCAATTGGCTTCACTGCCGTGATCTCTCTGGCGGCGTGCGGCGGTGGGTCCGCCTCGACGCCTGTGGCGGAGGAAGCGCTGTCGGCCGCCGCCGTGGCCGGCAAGGCGTTATTTTCCGACGTCACCCTGTCCGCGTCAGGGCGCCAGTCGTGCGCCACTTGTCACGTCGCCGCGCGCGCGTTCACCGCGGATCCGGCCACCGATCATGGTTTGCCGGTGCCGCTGGGCGGCGTCGACATGGAACAGACCGGGTTTCGAAACGCGCCGTCGCTGGCGTACGCCTCGTTCACTCCACCTTTTTCCATTGCATCGGGACCCACCGGCGGCTTTTTTCGCGATGGCCGCGCGTCGTCGCTCGCGGCACAGGCGCAACAGCCGTTCCTGACGTCATTCGAAATGGCGAATCACGATGCCGCCGAAGTCGTGGGACGGCTGCGCAAGTCGACGGCGAGCTTGCAGAAATTCATTCTTGCCTTCGGCGATGCGGCGCAGGGCGACGCCGAGACGGCTCTGCAGGACATCGGTCTCGCGATCGCGGCTTACGAGACAGAGGATCCTGATTTTCATCCCTTCTCGAGCAAGTTCGATTATTGGCAGCAGGGGGTGGCGCAGTTGAGCGCACAGGAGCAGCAGGGGCTCGCGCTCTTCAACGATCCGACGAAGGGAAACTGCACCGCCTGTCATCCGAGTCAACGGCAGGGCTACAGCAGTCATGCGCTGTTCACCGATTTTACGTTCGACAACATCGGCGTGCCGCGCAATTGGGCGATTCCGGCCAACGGCCGGGAATCCACGAGTGCTGTCGACGGGGTGCCGAGCGCCGCTGACGCGGCGCCGCTTTCCGCGCCGCTTCCGGCCGCGGTTCCCGCCGGCACTGAATACGCTTACTACGATTTGGGTTTGTGCGGCCCCTTCGCGCCGGCTGCCTTCGACGTGAACGCGCGGCCGGTGTTTGCCGCGACGACTTCGCTGTGCGGTCTGTTCAAGGTTCCCACCCTGCGCAATATCGCGATCACCGCGCCATATTTCCACAACGGGGTCTTCTCGACGTTGCGGCAGGTGATCGAGTGGTATGTGACTCGCGACATCAACAACAACACGGCCAACAATCCGAATCCGGTCGCGGCCGGTCCGGGCGGCAATCCCTACCAGGCCGTGGGTACCTTTTACATTGCGGCGAACGGCACGCCTGATCTTTACGAGTACAACGATTTACCGGCTGCCTACGACGCCAACGTCAATATCGGCGAAGTTCCGTACACGCCCCCGACATTCGGCGGCGGTCAGGCGCCGACGCTCGCGTCGGATGAGATCGACGATGTCGTGACCTTTCTCTGCACGCTGACCGACGGCTACGACCCGGCGAATCCGACCGCCTACAACCTTCCGGCCCAATGCCGCGACGCCGCTGCCGGCGCCGCTGCTGACACACGAGGATTTACACCATGATTCGTATGACACCTGCTCGCATGGCTCTGCTCCTGGCGACGACGCTGGGCACGACGGCAACCGCGGGCGCCGCAGATGCCAGCGGCCAGCCGTCCCCCGAGCTGCAGCAGATTCAGGCGCTGCAACGGCAATTGGGCGCGGTCCAAGCACAGATGAAGCAGCTGGCCGAACAGAATCAGATGCTGATGCAGAAGGAGCTCGAGCTCGAACGGCAAGTCGCGCAGCAAACCTTGGCCGCGCGCGCGCCGGCGGCATCGCCCCCGACCGCGGCGTCGGTCTCAGCCGCGGCGCCGACCTCACCGGCGGCACCGACCACACCCGCGGCGTCGGCTTCAAACGCGGTGCCGGGCGCAGCGAGCGCATCCGCATCGCCGGGCGGCGCATTTTCCAGTTTGCGCCTGTGGGGTTATGGCGAGCTCTACTACACCCGTCCGACCCGCGACCCGAGCAAGGCGCAGGCGGATCTCGCGCGCGCGGTGTTCGGCATCGGCTATTCGTTCGACAGCCGCACCGAGTTCAATTCCGAATTCGAAGTGGAGCACGCGGTTGCTTCGTCCAGCGATCCGGGCGAGTTCGAGGTCGAGCAGTTCTACGTCGACCGCCAGTTGGCCGACGAGGTGACGCTGCGCGCGGGGCTGTTCTTGATGCCGTTCGGCCTGCTGAACGAACACCATGAGCCCACGAATTTCTACGGCGTGCAGCGCAATTTCGTCGAGACCTTGATCATCCCGAGCACTTGGCGCGAGGGAGGCTTCAACGTCCATGGCGATCTCGCGCAGGGGTTCAGCTGGAATGTTGGGCTCACCACGGGGTTCGACCTGTCGAAGTGGGACTTCGCTCCCGAGTTCCCGCAATACTCGACGGCCCTCGACCTCGAGAACAACGGCTCGGCACCGCTGCAGTCGACGCATCAAGAGTTGGCGCTCGCCAATGCGCATGACCTGAGCCAGTACATCGCGCTGGGCTACTACGGCGTGCCCGGTCTGTCCCTGGGCGCGGCGATCAGCAGCGGCAAAGCGGTCCAGGTCCCGGCTCCGCCGAATGCGCCGATTCCGGGGAGTCCGCGCGTGACGCTCTGGGAAGCGCACGCGCGCTGGACGCCGGCGAAATTCGACCTATCGGCGCTGTACGCGCACGGCTCGATCAGCAATTTAGGCGCGGCGAACGCCGCCAATCCGGGATCGCCCAACCCGATTCCGTCGGCCTTTTATGGGTATTTTGCGCAGGCCGCCTATGGGCTCTGGGAGCACGGCGACTATCGGCTCGCGCCCTTCGTGCGCTGGGAGCGCTATAACATGGGTTCCCGCTATGCCGGCACCGCGGGTCCGGTGGTCCCGTCCGGTGCGGTGCCGCTGTCGGCGACGCCGGGTGACTATGGATTCTGGCCGCGCAATCAAGATCGCGTGTGGACCGTGGGCGCGAACTTCTACACCACGCCGCACGTGGTCTTCAAAGCCGACTATCAGTGGTTCGACCTCAACAGCGATTTCAACCGCTTCGATTTGGGGTTGGGATTGAATTTTTGAAAGCAATTCAAATCGGCACCGGCTCCTCGGTCGGCTGCACGGCGTTGCTGGCGGGTATTCGTACCAGAAGGATGGTACCGCCCGAGGCGGGACTTCTGACGTCGAGCCGGCCGCCGAGGGCGCGAACCCGATGGCGCATCGATGCCAATCCGTGCGAGCCGATGGCGTTGAGCCGGCCAACGGGAATGCCTTTCCCATCGTCCGAAATCTGCATGACGACGGCGCCCCCGTCCATTCCCAGCGTGATGTCCATGCTCTTCGCCGCCGAGTGCTTCATGATGTTGGTGAAGGCCTCTTGGGCGATGCGGAACAAGGCGATGGCCGCCTCGGAGGTGAACCTCGGCTCCACTTCGGGATATGACTCGATGCATTTGAGGCCGGCGTTGCCGCAGGTCTCTTTCAGCTGCCAGCGCAAAGCGGCGAACAATCCCACGTTGTCGAGCAGCGTCGGCCGCAATTCCTCGATGATGCGCCGCTTGAGATCGACGCCGGCGGAGAGGTTCTGCTGTACGCGGTGCAGCCGCTGCTTCATGTCGGGATCGTCGCGGGAGAGATGTTGTTCCGCCCAGGAAATATCCATGCGGGCTCCGACCAGCAGGCCGCCGAGCTCATCGTGCAATTCGCGCGCGAGAGCGGCCTTCTCGCGCTCCGCCATGTTCTGCAAGTGGGTCGAGAGCTCGACCAGTTCGCGATTCAGCTCCTCCGCCTCGCGTTCGAGCCGCAGCTTCTGATCGCGCAGTTCCGAGGTCTGCAGAGTGCGGCGGCGCATGTCCATGTACACCAGGCGCGCGGCGATACCTACCAACAGCATGTTAAAAATCGTTCCGGCCACGGTGATCCAGCGGCTCAACGTCAAGGACCTGGACCAGTGATCCTCCGCCGCGTCGTGCATTGCGGATTCACGGTCGCGCAGCTGTTCGACGATGTCGTTGATGGCGTCGCCGGTATCCGTACCGACGCTGGTCTTGACCAGGGCGACCGCGGCCGAGGCCCCCTGGGATTTCTGTATCGCGACTATCATCGCCAGATCCGCGAGCCGCTTGCCGATCAGCACATGCAGGGTGCGCATGTCGGCGAGGTCGGGTTCGGACCCCGTGTATGCCGACTGCAGCTGTTCCAGCCGGGGCTCCACATCGGCGGCGTACCTGTCGTAGGTAGTGAGAAATTTCTGATCGCCGGTCAGCAGGAAGGTGCGCTGCGCGGCGACCGAGCGGGTGACGGCGATCTGCAATTGATCGATGTAGTGTTCGCGCAGCGCGGACTTTTGCAGCTGCTCACTGGCGTCCTGCAGGCGTTGCTGACCCGCGCCGGTCAAGAAAAACAAGGCGGCCAGGAAACCGATGATCAAAAAGGGGGGTACCGCAACGTACCAACGGCCGAGTCCGTCCAGCGCCTCGCCTAGAATGTTCACGCGACCTAGGATGCTCACGCAATCCACTGTACTCGAATTCGCGGGAAACGCGAAAACCGGAACGCGAAAACCGGGTGCCGCGTCAGTAGATCGCCAAGCTCAGCGTATCGGTCAAGTCTTCGATCTTGAAATCGACCGGCACCGCAATCACCGGCACCCGCTCCTTGCCCGCGAGCCAGGTCTCGAAGGCGGCCAGCGGCATCGGTTTCGCGTACCAATAGCCCTGCGCAATATCGCAGCCGAATTTGCGCAAACGAACCGCCGCTTCCTCGGTTTCGATGCCTTCGGCGACCACCTTGAGTCCGAGGCCGTGACCCATGTCGATGGCCGCCTGCACCACGGGGGCGAATTCAGGGTCGGAGTCCAAACCCTGCACGAAGCTGCGGTCGATTTTGACTTCGTGAACCGGCATGCGCGCCAGATGGCTGAGCGAGGAATAGCCGGTGCCGAAGTCGTCGATAGACAGGCTCACGCCCAGTGCCGCCACCGAGTCGAGCACTCGCAGCGCCCGCGTGGGATCTTCGATGAAGCCGCTCTCGGTGAGTTCCAGAGTCAGCAGCGCCGGCGGCAGCTGATGACGGGTCAGCATGCTGGCGATGCGCGAATCGAGCCGCACATCGCCGACGTCGTCGGCGCTGATGTTCACGGCCAGTCCCAATGCATTGCCCGCCTTTTGCCACAGTGCGCCTTGTGCGATGGCGTGATCCAGCGTCCAGCGCGTCAGCCGCCGTATGAACCCGGTCTTTTCGGCGAAGGGGATGAAATCCGCGGGGAAGATCAGTCCCCGCGTCGGATGCTGCCAGCGCAGCAGCACCTCGGCGCCCGTCACGCGGCCGGTCTTGAGCTCGATTTTCGGCTGGAAGAACAGGCGCAGCTCGTCATGCTCGACGGCGCGGCGCAGCTCGCCCAACAGCGAGAGCTGATCCCGAGCCGCCGGTTTGAGGGCCTCCTCGTAGACCGCGAGCGCACGCTTCTCGCGGCGGGCGTGTTCCAGCGCCAAATCGGCGCAGCGCATCAGTTCGTCGGGCGAGTCGGCGCCGTCGGCGGCGAGCGCCAATCCCAAGGTCGCGGTGATGTCGATGGGCTGCGCTTCGACGGATACCGGGTCGGCGAGCGCCATGAACAGCGAGGTTCCCCAGGCTTGCAGACTCGCCGCATTTCGCAATTGCGCGAAGGCCGCGAATTGATCCGCCGCGAATCGCGCCACCGCCGATTCGACCGACGGCACCGCCGCCAGACGCGCCGCCATCTTGATGAGCACGGCGTCGCCCACCGAATATCCCAGGTGCTCGTTGATGCGCCGAAATCGATCCAAATTGATGACGGCGACCGCGATCGGCGCGCCTCCGGCTTCCTTCAATGCCCGGCCCAAGGCCGCGCTGAAGGCGGTGCGATTCATGAGACCGGTGAGCGAGTCTTCATAGGCCAATTGCCTGATGGATTGGTCGCGCGATCGTACCGCCGTCTGCATGAGCTGCAGCCCTTCGGCGAGCACCCCGAGCTCGTCGGCCCGCTGCACGCTCAAGGTCCCGTCGTAGGTGCCGGCGCGTATCTGGTCGACGGCTTGCGTCAAGTCTTGCAGCGGCCTCGTGATATTGCGCGCGAGCCAGAAAGCGGCCAGGGCGGACGCGATCAAGCTGATTGCGGCGATCAAGAACAATACCTTGGTCAGGCGTTCGAAGGGCGCTCGCGCGTCCGCCAGCGACCGCGACAGAACCGCGACGACTTCGGCGTTGCCCCACTTGGACATTTCGATGCGCCGGGTGACGATGTCGGACGGGTGCGCGCCGTCGGCCGGCATCGTGCTCACCACATCCGTCCAATGACCGCCCGAATTCACCGACAGCGTCACCGCGAGGCCGGTGATGTCCGCCAGTTCGCGCGCCGCCTTGGCGTCGAGCTCGAAGCCCATGGCGATCCAGGCCACCGGCAAGGGGCTGCGCACCGACACGGTGACGAGCTGATAAATTCGGCCGTTGTCGACCATCAAGCTGGTCGCGCTGTCGGCGGCCATGCGGCCGCTTTTCACCGGCGCGCCGCTCTTCACCGGCGACAGGGGAAACGGCGTGCCCGCCTTGATGTGCAAACCGGAGGCGGCAATGACGTCGCCGTTGAGCGAGGTCAGCACCACCATGGCGGCGCCGATGCGTTGCCCGCTATTCTCCAAAACCGAGACCAGCGTGTCGGTGTCGCGGCTCGAGACCGCTTCGCGAAAGCCGTAGTCGGCGGCGACTGCTTGCGCCGCTTGAGTCAACTGGCGGCGGTTGCTTTCCAACAGACGTGAGAACACGGAGGCGCCGACGTCGAGCTGGCGTTGAACCTCATGTTCAGCATTGCCGCGATTCGTCGCCGATACCGCGCCAAGGGCCGCGGCCAGCACAGCGGCCAGCAGCAGCAGAAAAGTTACCGCAATTCGAGTACGCAGCGTCACGGCCGGCGATCAGGGCCGCGCCGCGGCCATCGAAACCAACACCCGGAATGTGACTCCGCCCATAGGTACTGCCGATAAAGTCTTAGGTTAAACGGGCTTGGGCGGCGACGCTGTGCGCTTGGACACAATAATTTCCGCCGCCGGCGCGGCGCGTCCGCATCTGTGATCCAGGTCCCTGCGGCTGGGTTATTGCTGCAAAGCCGCTTAATATACCCGGCCTCATGCCCACCGTCCGCCTCGACAAAGTCACCCTCAGTTTCGGCCTCAAACCCTTGTTGGACGATGCCGACCTGCAAATTCGCCGGGGCGAGCGCGTTTGCCTGCTCGGGCGCAACGGCGAGGGTAAATCGTCGCTGCTGCAGCTCATCACCCGGCAGATCGCGCCGGACAGCGGTGAGGTGTGGGTGCGCCCCGGCGCGCGGGTCGCGAGCCTGGCCCAAGAGGTGTCGCCCGCGAGTGAGGCGTCGGTGCGCGACGTGGTCACGGGCGGTATCGGGCCCGGCGCAGCGACGCACGACGATTGGCAAGCCGAATTGCAGGTGGATCAGATCATTTCGCGCCTGCAGCTCGATGGGGACGCGGCGATCAGCGCCTTGTCGGGCGGTTGGCGGCGGCGGGTGATGCTGGGCCGCGCATTGGTCGCGAAGCCTGACCTCCTGTTGCTGGATGAACCGACCAATCATCTGGATATCGAAGCCATCACCTGGCTCGAAGACATGATGCTGGACTTCGAAGGCGCATTACTGTTCATCAGCCACGATCGCGCCTTCGTGCGCCGATTGGCGACGCGGATCGTGGAGCTCGATCGGGGGCAGCTGCGCCAGTGGCCGGGCAGCTATGACGACTACGTAGTGCAGAAGCGCGCGGCGCTCGAGGTCGAGGCCAAACACGCCGCCCTGTTCGACAAGAAGCTGGCGCAGGAGGAGGTCTGGATTCGCCAGGGTGTGGAGGCGCGGCGTACGCGCAACGAGGGCAGAGTACGCGCGCTCAAACAATTGCGCATACAGCGCGGCGAACGGCGCGAGCGCATCGGACAGGTGGAGATTCGAGCGCAGGATGCGGCGCCGTCCGGCAAGCTGGTGTTCGAGGCGGCCCACGTCACCCATACGTTCGGCACCTCGCCGGTGATCGCGGATTTTTCCGCGCGCATTCAGCGCTCCGACCGCATCGGCATCATCGGCCCCAACGGCTGCGGCAAGTCGACGCTGATCAAGCTCTTGGTCGGCGAGTTGGAACCCACCTCGGGCGAGATCCGCCGCGGCACGAACCTCGCGTGCGCGTACTTCGACCAGCAACGCGAGCAACTGGATCCGGCCGCCTCCATCATGGACAACGTCACCGGCGGCAGCGGCGATACGGTCATCATCGACGGCCAGGCGCGGCATGTGTCGGGCTATTTGCGCGATTTCTTGTTTCCGCCGGAGCGCTTGCATGCACCGGTGAGCATGCTCTCGGGCGGCGAACGCAACCGCTTGCTGCTCGCACGGCTGTTCGCCCGGCCGAGCAACCTTTTGGTGATGGACGAACCGACCAACGATCTGGATGCGGATACTCTCGAGCTATTGGAAGAGATGGTCGCGAACTATGCGGGGACCCTGCTCCTCGTCAGCCACGACCGTGCGTTCCTCGACAATGTGGTCACCAGCACGCTGGTGTTCGAGGGCCGCGGCCAAGTCAACGAATATGTGGGCGGCTACAGCGATTGGCTGCGCCAGCGCAAGGCCGTCGACGCTGCGCCGCCGGCGTCCGCGCCGCCGCTGTCCGGACCGTCCTCCGGAACTGCGCGCCCGCGCCCGGGCGCGCGGCGCCCGTCCTACAAGCAGCAGCGCGAACTCGAAGCCGTCCTCCAGGAGATTCAACGCCTCGAAGCCGAGCAACTCCAGCTACAGGCGGCGATCGCCGACCCGACACTGTTCCAGGGCCCGGTCGCGCGCGGCGCGGCCGCCCTGCAGCGATTGCAGTCACTCACGGCGGAAATCGAGAATGCGTACTCGCGTTGGCATGCACTTGAATCTTGAGGCGCGCAGCGCCGGCGCGGGCTGACTAGCGCCGCGGCCGTCCACGGCCGAGCAGATCGCTCGGATTCGGCAGCGACCCGCCGGCGGCGTCGGGGATGACCAGGGATGATGCCTGCTCCCGGCGGATCTCCTGCAATTCGCGCATGGTCTGTTGTACGGCGGATTCCGCGGACGCGCCGAATTTATCGATTGCCGCGTTCAACGTCGCGGCGTCGAGTTCGAAGCTGATCGGCACGGCGCCCATCGGCGTCATCACCTGCGCTTGTCCGACGAATATCACCGGACGCGCGGAATCCGCCGAGCCGTCCGCGGCTACCGGCGTCAAGCGGCGAATCGTGCCGACCTTACGGTCGGTGAATATCTCTTCGCGATAAATCTGCGTCGAGTCCATGGTTGCTTGGCGGGCATCGGTGGTGGAACTCATCGTGGGCTACCCCTTGTGATCGTTTCAGAAAGCCTAAGGACCAACCCTAGCAGTTTGCAGCGTTGCCTGGGAGGCCCTGCTACGATACCGCGCTTGGCACACTCGGTCACAACTCACAAGGTCCCTGTGTGGACCACCTTCCTAGGCATTGCCCTGTTCGGGCTGGCCTTGTTTTGGCTGCATCACCTGCTGGGCCAATATCACTGGCGGGATATCCTCGCCCACGTCCACGCCATCCCGCCGGTGAAAGTGCTGCGGGCGGCCCTGTTCACGCTCGCCGGCTACGGCTGCTTGACCTTGTACGACGCCCTTGCCGTGCGATTTGCCGAAGGAGACCCAGGTCGCTATCCCAAGTTTGCGATGGAATTGGGTGAGCTCGGTGCACGTGTCATCGTCGCCTACGGCTCTCTCTATGGAATGGGGGAGTTTCGTCGTTCGTTTCCGGAATTGCCGCTTGTCTTTACCTCCATTGCTGCTGACCTCGTCAAACTAGGCGTAGTGAAAAGCTATGTGCGCCCGGGCGGGTTTCTCACTGGCAACGTGATGAACGCAGCCGGTGGCGAGGAAACGATGGCGCAAAAGCGCATCGGGCTCTTCAAGGAGCTTGTTCCCAATCTGACGCGCCTCGGCGTGATAGCACCCGCCAAAGGGGATTTGGCGAGGGAGGAGAAAGATGCCCTGCAAAAGGTGTCCGCCC
>Ga0137412_10005578_pt1 | contig 10054 bp, 10 predicted proteins | sample CZODoug2_1_16fun_FD_122160 | JGI IMG/M metagenome (GOLD analysis project Ga0137412, IMG submission 122160) | Vadose zone soil fungal communities from Angelo Coast Range Reserve, California, USA - CZODoug2_1_16fungal (Hybrid Assembly) | ecosystem: Environmental > Terrestrial > Soil > Vadose zone... | reverse complement strand
TACAAGGGTCCGTGTCCGCCGCCAGGCGCACATCGCTACTCGTTCAAGGTTTTCGCTCTCGACCGCGAACTGGATTTGCGCGGTGGTGCAAAGCGCAGCCAACTCGATGTCGCGATGAAAGGTCATGTCGTCGCACAGGGCGAGCTCGTTGGACGTTACGCAAGAAAAAAATAACCGAAGCGGCGGTTTCCGACCGCCGAAACGTAGGTCACGGCGGCCCTCATACGGCCCCGCTGCAAGGAGTTCGAATAATCGCGCGTCTGCGTTAGTCTGATTCGTAATGCGCGAGAGAATCTGGAAAATCGGTAAGCGCGTCTTCGATGTCTCGCGCCATGGGTTAATCATGGGAGTGTTAAATGTAACGCCGGATTCATTTTCGGATGGGGGTGAATTTCTTACAGCAGACAAAGCTACAGAACGCGGCTTAGAAATGGCAGCGGAAGGCGCTCACATCATCGACATCGGCGGCGAATCGACGCATCCCGGCTCGGAACCTGTCACGGCTGACGAAGAATTGCGTCGCGGCAAAGGTGGCGCCAACGGTCAGGCAGGCGAGGACCAGCAACAGGGACATCATGCTGATCTCTCGTATCCTCCTTCCGGCGGAAGCCCCCCGCCAACATCGTTCGAGATCGCCACTCTGAAGGACGATAAGCCACATCCCCTCCACATGCCATTGATCGATCTCAATGCGTAAGTGGTAGATGTCTGACTGGCGACATACACCCGCCCTGTCAGGAGTGTGCTGGGGATGCCCCTGGACCGCGTGGTTCCGCCCTGCCACGCGACGTTCACCTGGTTGGCGACCATCCATCGAAGGGCCGCCGACGACCTCCGCAGGGCCCGCAGTTCCCGGGCCTGGGCGGTGAGCCGGCCCAGCAGCCAGCCCTCGAAGAGGCCGACCGCGAACGCCCCTGCGACCAGGCCGTACTTGGCTGCCGCGGGACCGACCAGTACCGCCAGGCCGTCGAGTTCGGAGTCCTGCGTGAGGGCGGGCTGCGAGGCGGGGTACGAGGTGGCACCCACGCCCTGGGAGGCAGCCGCGCCCCCGGCCCGGTCCGCGTCCAGCAGGCTTCCCAGATTCTGCGCGAACTGCTGCAGAATCCGGTCCGACACGGCGGCGATCGCGCCTTTGCCGAACTGGGCGATCTTGCCGCGGATCACCAGGTCCGTGGAGAGTTGGAGCAGCGCGCCCTCGGGCGCCGCCACCACATCCAGCGCGACCTCGGCCTCCGCGTCCCCGCTGCCGTGGGTGTCGGCTCCGCGGGCGTGGACCCGCAGCCGCCGCCGCTCGGCGTCGACCTCCAGGAACCGGACCGTGCCCGCGTACGCGGCGCTGATCGGACCGACCTTGATCTTCACCCTGCCCTGCCAGACGTCGCCGTCCTGCCCGTCGAGCGTGGCGCCCGGCATGCAGGAGGCGACCCGTTCGACGTCGTTCATCAGGGCGAAGACCTCGTCCGGCGAGGCCTTGACCGGGACCGCGTTGGTCAGCCGCATACGTCATCTCTCCTTGCTGTCACAGAGGTTCGCGCACGCTTGGCGCCGGGCCGTCGCGCACCCGTCGATCGCCTCGACGATGGTCTGGTAGCCGGTGCACCGGCACAGGTTGGCGGCGACGACCTCACGGATCTCGTCCTTGGTCGCCTCCGGCCGCTCGGCGAGGAACCCCTCGGCGAGCATCAGGAAGCCGGGCGTGCAGAACCCGCACTGCAGCCCGTGGTGCGCACTGAACGCCCGCTGCAGATCACCGAGTCGGTCGCCGTCCGAAAGCGACTCGACCGTACGGATCCGGGCCCCCTCGGCCTGCGCCGCGAACATCAGGCAGGCGCGTACGGGCCGGTCGTCGACCAGCACGGTGCAGGCACCGCAGATGCCGTGCTCGCAGCCGACATGCGTACCGGTCAGCCGCAGGTCGTGCCGGAGCACGTCGACGAGGGTGCGGCGCGGCTCGGTGATCACCTCGTGCTGCTCGCCGTTGACATCGAGAACAAGGAGCTGCAACTCCTTCTCGCTCACAGCTGTTTCCTCGGTCATGAGGGGGCCTCCAGGTGCAGGGCGCGATGCACGGTCTCCGGGGTGACGGGCGTGTTGTCGAGTTCGACGCCGGTGGCGCGCAGGGCGTCGTTGACGGCGTTGAGGACGGCGGCGGGAGCCCCGATGGTGCCGCCCTCGCCGGCGCCCTTCGCGCCGGTCTCGGTGAACGCGGAGGGCGTCTCCAGGTGGTGGATCAGTACGTCGGGGATCTCGTGGGCGGTGGGCACCTTGTAGTCCATGAAGCTGGTCGCCGACGGTTCGCCCTGGTCGTCGTAGGTCACCTGCTCGAACAGCGCGCCGGCGATGCCCTGCGCGATGCCGCCCCGGCACTGTCCCTCGACGACCTGCGGGTTGATGGCGACTCCGCAGTCCTCCACGCACACGTACCGCAGGATCTCCACCCGTCCGGTGCCTTCGTGCAGTTCGACGACGACGCCGTGGGTGGCGTTGGAGAAGGTGCCGTCGTTGAAGACGTCGAAGGTGGCCGCGGCCGTCAGACCCGGTTCGATGTCCTTGGGCAGCAGGTGCGCCTGGAGGTAGGCGATATCGGCGATGTCCTCGTAGCTGAGGACGTCGGAGGCGTCGTCCCGGCGACGGGCGACACCGTCTGTCAGCTCCACGTCGTCCGGGTCGATGTCCCAGCGGGCCGCCGCGATGGCGCGCAGCTTGTCGCCGAGCTTCGCCGCGGCCAGGCGCACCGCGCTGCCGCCGATGGTGATGGAGCGGCTCGCGAAGGTGCCGAAGCCGTAGGTGATGCGGTCGGTGTCGCCCTGATGCAGTCTCACCTTGGCGATGTCCAGGCCGAGTTCGTCGGCGACGATCTGCGCCATGGTCGTCTCGTGGCTCTGTCCGTGGCTCATCGTGCCGGTGGTGACGGTCACCGCGCCGCTGGTGTCCATCCGCACCTCGGAGATGTCGAAGCCCGGCACGACCTGCATCTTGCGCTGGGCGAAGGCGGCGGAGCCGTATCCGGTGCGCTCGCTGAAGCACGCGTAGCCGATGCCGATGTGCCGCCCCTCGGCCGTCGCCGCGTCCTGTTTCCCGTACCAGCCCTCGTCCTTGACGAGTTGCTCGCAGAGGTTCAGCGACTCCAGATAGGAACCGGGGTCGTAGGTGATGTTGTTGACGCCCGTGTACGGGAAGTCGGTGATGACGTTGCGGCGGCGGATTTCGACCGGGTCGAGGCCGAGTTCGCGCGCGGCACGCTCGAAGAGCCGCTCCACGACCATCACGTACTGCGGTCGGCTCACCCCCCGGTAGGGCGCGGTGGGGGCCTTGTTGGTGGTGACGGCCCGGCCGCGCACCCGGTAGGCGGGCACTTTGTAGACGCCGGGCATCTCGGCGGATGCCATCAGCGGCTCGATGCCGGCCGTGAACGGGTAGCAGGAGTAGGCGCCCATGTCGCAGACCACGTCCGCGTCGAGCCCCAGGATCCTGCCGTCCGCGTCGAAGGCGGCGCGCACCTGGTAGTGCTGTTCGCGGGCGAGGAACGACGCGGACAGGGCGTCCTTCCGGTCCTCGATCCACTTGACCGGCCGGCGCAGCCGCAGTGCGGCCGCGGCGGCCGCGATCTCCTCGCGTCCGACGACGCACTTCTGGCCGAAGCCGCCGCCCATGTCAGGTACGACGACGCGCACCGCGCGCTCGTCGAGGCGCAGGCAGCGTGCGGCCACTGTCCTCACCTGGTGCGGGATTTGAGTGCAGGTGTGCAGGACGAGCTGCTCCTCGCGGTCGTCCCAGTGCGCCACGGCGCCACGGGTCTCCAGCGGCAGCGCGTTCTGCCGGCCGGTCCTGGTCTCGACGTCGACGACGCAGGGCGCGGACTCGAAGACCTGGTCGATGCCGTCCGTCGCGAAGAGGGAGACATCGACGAGGGTGTTGCGGGCGGCTTCGGCGTGGACGAGTGGGGCGCCGGGCGCGAGCGCCGCCTCTTCGGAGGTGACCGGCGGCAGCGTCGTGTAGGTGACGCGGGCCGCCTCCAGTCCGTCCTCCGCGGCGTAGGCGTCGCGGGCCACGACGATGGCCAGGGGCTCCCCCACGTAGCGGACCTTGTCGCGGGCGAGGACCGGCATGGAGGTGGGGACGAACTCCGAGAGCGGGCGCCCGAGTTGGGCGGTGATGTCGCCCAGCTCTAGGTCGTCCGCCGTGAACGCGGCCACGACGCCCGGGACTTGGCGTACCGCCGAGAGGTCGACGGAGGCGATCTCGCCGTGGGCGATCGTGCTGCGTACGAACTGGGCGTGCAGCATGCCGGGCAGCGCGATGTCGTCGACGAACCGGCCGCGCCCGGACAGCAGCCGCGGGTCCTCGCGGCGCGCGACCGACCTGCCCACCAGCTTCTGCTGACTCATCGGGCCATCGCCTCCTCACAGGCGCGCCGGACCAGTGTCCGGACGAGCTCTTTGCGGTAGTACGTGCTGCCGGCCGCGTCGGCGGGGGGCTCGACAGCCGCCGCGGCCGCGGCCGCGCAGTCGTCGAAGGAGCCGCCGCCGGCCAGCACCGCCTCTGCCTCGTGCACCCGCACCGCCGCGGCCGCCACGCCGCCGAGCGCAACCCGGCCGCCGCGTACGGCTCCTTCGTCGACGTCGAGGTCCACGGCGGCCGCGACGATGGCGAAGTCGCCACGCCGCTCGGCGAATTCGGTGAGGGCCGCGTGCGGAGCGGGACGGGGGAAGACGATCTCGACGAGGAGCTCGTCCGGGTCGAGGGCGGTCGTGTAGTAGCCGAGGAAGAAGGCCGCGGCTGGGATCCGGCGCTCGCCACGCGGGCCGCGGACCACGAACTCGGCGTCCAGGACCATCGCGAGCAGGCACCACTCGGCAGTGGCGTCGGCGTGCGCGATGCTGCCACCGACCGTGCCACGGGTACGGATCGGCAGATGCCCGATCCAGCTCATGGCGTCCTTCAGGACCGCGAAGCCGGTCCCGAGCGTCCCCGCCTGGTCGGTCTCCACTGTGTGATGAGTGGTGAGCGCCCCGATGCGCAGACCGCCGTCGGTGTCGCGGTGCAGCCGGTCGAGTGCCCGGATGCCGCCGATGTCGACGAGGTGCCGCGGGCGGGCCAGCCGGAAGTTCATCATCGCGACGAGGCTCTGTCCGCCGGCGATGACCTTTGCGTCGTCGCCGAGTTCGGCCAGCAGCCGAACGGCTCCGTCGACGTCGGGCGCCCGGTGATATCGGAACGGGGCCGGCTTCATGCTTCTCCTGTCGTACGTAGGGTTTGTGCCACCGCGAACACCACCAGCGCGGGGGCCACGACCGGCGCCGGGATCCCGCTGAGCCGCTTGCGGCCGACCAGGTCCACCAGCGCTGTGGAGGGAGGCCTCAGCGGGCGAACTGGTAGGAGAACGCGCCGAGATCGGGGTCGTTGAGCGGGGTGCCGCCCCACAGCCAGTCGTACGAGAGGTCCGACTCGCCGCCGAAGTTCCTGAGCTTGTCGTCCCTGGCCCGCTGCTCCGGACCATCGGGCAGGTGATAGAAGGTCTTGTTCTCCAGTGACGCGTCCTGGACCATCCCCGCGTGCTTGGCTCGCCGGTCGACGTAGCGGCGCAGCGCCCCTTCGATGCCGGCTGCCGTGACCGCGCCGAGTTCCTCGGCGAGGACGGCGGCGTCCTCCATGGCCTGCGAGGCGCCCTGCGCCTGGTAGGGAAGCATCGCGTGGCAGGCGTCGCCGAGGAGGGCGACGCGGCCGTCCATCCACACCGGGTCGCGCCGCCGGTGGTAGAGCGCGAAGACGGAGATCTCCTCCTTCGCCTTGGACAGCATCGCCTGCACGCGGTCGTCCCAGCCGGGGAAGGCGTCGACGAGATCCTGCGCCGTCGCGGGGACGGTCCACCTCTCGCGGACCTCGTCCGTGCACGGCACGCACGCCACGACGTTGAGGTACTCACCGCCGCGGATCATGTAGTGCACGAGGTGCCGGTCGGGGCCGTACCAGATGGTGCTCTGGAAGCGGTCGACGAGCCATCGCGTCGCCGGGTCGGCCGCGATCAGGTCGCCCGGGATCAGCGCCCGGTAGGCCATCTCACCGGAGAACAGCAGGGTGTCGGGCGCGCCCATCAGATCGCGTACCGGCGAGCGGACCCCGTCGGCGCCGATGAGCGCGTCACAGGCATAGCGCCGTCCGTCCTCGGTGACCGCCACGGGACGCTCCGGCTCCGTGCGGTCCAGATCGACGACCTTGCTCGCGGTGTGTACCTCCACGACGGGGCCCGGCCCCGTGGGGTCGAGGCACGCGTCCAGCAGAATGCGGTGCAGGTCGGCCCGGTGATAGTGCCAGTAGGGGGCGTTGAACTCGTCCTTGCAGCGCTGCCCCAGTGAGGTCAGGGCGACAATGCTGCCGTCCTTCCAGCGGCGCCGCACCTGGTCGAGCGGCTCCGTGTGGATGGCCTCCATCTGCCGGCGCAGCCCGAGGCCCATCAGGATCCGGCTGGCGTTCGGTGCGGTCTGGATCCCCGCGCCGACCTCGCCGAGCCGCGAGGCCTGCTCAAGGACGGTGACACGCAGGCCCCGCTGCCGCAGCGCCAGCGCTGCGGTCAGCCCGCCGAGACCTCCCCCGACGACGGTGACTTCGTAGGACTGACTGGACGCCACTCTTCCTCCAACTCATGGGCGTGTACGGGTGGTTCGTGCGCGACGCGGTGAACTCAGCGCGGTCGGTGAACTCAGCGGTCGGTGAGCTTCCCGCCGGTGACGACCTCGGTGCCGTCGACCGAGACGGTGCATCCGCGCATGGCGATGTCGAGGTGGGCGTACGACTCGCGGCCCAGCACCGGGTGGGGGCCGGTCGACCACAGGAAGTTGCCGGCGAAGGCGCGGGCGTCCATGCCCATCAGGTCGTCCTTGCCGTACATCGCGGTGGCGAACCAGTCAGCCGTGCGCATCAGACCCCAGCCCATATGGGAGAGGCTGCGCGCCCACTGGTCCCGCGCATCCTCGAAGAACGTCGACAGCATCCCGGCCTCGGCACCTCCCGACACCTTCTCGATGTGCCCGCCGACGATCTGCAGGGTGACGCGGTCGCGGACGTACTCCTTGAAGGGCAGCAGGATGTCGCCTTCCGCCAGCACGATCTGTCCGTCGGAGATCTCCGGCCAGCACAGCACCATCGTGCTCGGCCAGTGGTCCCAGCGGCCCGGGTCGTCGGCGAACCCGCACTGGAACTCCGGCTTGGCGCCGGCGAGCTGAACCGTGAGGTCGGTGCCGGCATCGGAGGTGACCCGCATGACGGAGGACCTCTTCAGCAGGTCGACGCCCTCTTGGACCTCGGCCTTGTCGGTTTCCTTGGGGAGATTGCGAATGAGCACGTCCGGGGCGTCACAGACGAAGATGATGCGGGTGCCCGCACGCAGGATCTCCTGCTGGACCGGCGCGTGGATGAAGCCCTCGCGGGTCAGATCGACGACCAGATCCGCGGACTTCAGCAGGTCCTGCGCGGTGGTGTCGTTGAGAACGGACACCAGGCCCGGACCCGCCCCGGTGTGGGTGCTCGGCATCGGAGCGGGGCTGCCGCCGGGCACGGTCGCGGCGATGACATGCGCGCCGCACGCTTTGGCCGCGCCGAACGCGGCTTCCACGTAGTCACCGCGGCTGCCGGGCTCGGAGAGCACGACGACATGCTCACCGCTGCGCACCTTGCACAGCCGCAACTCACGGACGAAGGCATCGAGCAGATCAACAGACGAAAGATCGAACACAGGTTCCTCCAGGGACTCGCTCGTGGATACCGGACGCGGCCTTCGCCTCGCCGCGTGCGTTGCGCGGCCACGCTCAGGGCGCGTCGATACCGGGAGGGATGAGGGAGCGGAGGCGGGCGGACCCACCCAGCCGTACAGGCGTCGAGCAATGGATTCGGGATGGTTGGGGGCCGCCCGACAGAGATAATCCGAACACGTACGATCCCGCTTGGCAAGAGGACGCGACCCGAGTTAACACGGACACGCAGTGCCACGGGGGGCCACCAGCCCGTACGCATGCGGGGCTGACCTCGGCTTCGACACCTTCAGCCGCCACGCGTACACCGCTGCCCGAGTGGCCCGAGACCGGGTGCGCCCGCCGGCTGCGGCGGATGGTGGAGGACGGCCCGATCGAACTGGTCGGCCGGGGGCTCTACCGGACGACGGATGCCGATCCAGTGGTGAACCTTGATCTGGTCGAGGTCGCCCACCGGGTCCCGGACGCGACGCTGTGTCTGGTCTCGGCGCTGGCCCGACACGGTCTGACAGACCAGATCCGGCCGCCATCGATGTCGCGATCCCCCGTGGCAGACGCGCACCCCGGCTGACCGCACCGGTCAGCCGGCATCACTTCGCCCGTGAGACCTTCTCCCTCGGTCGCGAGTCGCTGTTCGTGGGGCCGGACGAGCGGATCGGCATCGACAACCCGGAACGCTGCATCATCGATGCCTTCCGCCTGCGCCATGGCGAGGGAGCAGACGTTGCCGTGGAGGCACTGCGTGCCTGGCTGCGCCGCCGGGGCAGCCGTCCTGCGGCGCTCATGGTGATGGCCAAGGACTTTCCGCAAGCCTCCGCGCCCCTGCGCAAGACCTTGGAGGTCTTGCTGTGACTCCCCGTCCCACGTGCGCCACTGAAGTCGGCCGCACCTACCTGGACCTGCAGAACCTGGCCCGGCGCAGTGGTCGGCTCACCGAGGAACTGCATCAGCTGTACGTACTGGAGTGCTTTCTGGACCGCCTCGTGCGCTCCTCGTACGCGGACCGGTTCGTCCTCAAGGGAGGTGTGCTGCTGGCCGCCTATGACATGCGTCGCCCCACCCGCGGCGTGGACTTGCGGGCCGATCGGCTGGCGGCGACGCCGGAAGCCGTTGGATGACCGGCTGCCGCAGTCGTTCGGGCAGACTCTGTCGAAGGTGGCCGAATTCGCCGACCCCGTCCTGACCGCCAAGGCGGCCGGGCTGGTTTGGGACCCGCGCGGACAGCGGTGGAACCCCTCGACGGAGGGCGCATAGCGGGCAAGCGCACAGCTACTCGCTATACGTCGGTTCAAGTAGTGCGTAAGTGGTGCGGGTTCTTGAATTGGTCGAGACAACAAAGAAGCCCCAGATCCCTGACCTGGGGCTATTCCATGGAGCGGATGACGGGAATCGAACCCGCGCTCTGAGCTTGGGAATCACGGGTGACCGTGGCGCCCTGGGCCGTTGAACTGGAGCGATGGGTGCTGAGGCTCCGCCCGATGCACTGGCTTGACGCCTCCACGAACCGCTGTTCACCGCTCGATCTGGCACGGTTCTGGCACGACCGGGACGGGTGAGGCCCCGGTCGTCCAGTGGCCTTGCGTCCAAGGGAATTACCGTTTCCGCTTGGGGGTCTTCTTCGGGGCCGATTTGCGTTTGGCCACCTCGTAGGCCGACCAGCCTCCTTGGTGGAAGCGACAGCGCGACGTCCCTATCATCACGGAATTCGTGCACCATTTGCCCTTTGTGGTCAAGGCGTGGCACTTCGCCTGCTTTTGGCCCAAGATCTCTCCTGTAGTAAATGATGATGAACTGGGTTTTGCTGCTACATAATCGCAACGAATGCGCGTAGTGCCAGGCGTGCGCCCCGTCGTGAAGGAAGCACTTGGGGCGCGCGAAACTTGCGGACCACCGCCATGCTTGGCGACGTGACCGGAAGCTTCGGCATGAACGGCGTTGGAGCCGTCCACGATCCCGCGAGCCTGGCCGGCCTCCCACTGATCTATCCGGCGGCCCGAAGCACCGCTGGCCGGGTTTGAACCTGCGCACTGGCTCCGGAGCCCAGGCGGGCCGTTGCTGTTCTTATGTGGCGTTCACCTGGGCCGGAGCGGCCACGGGCGGCCTCGGGTGGCGACATCATTACGTCCTACGACGTGAGCGGTCTGCCGGTGGGTGCGGGCGCCCCGTATCGTCGGTTGCATGGTGAACGGCGTCTCGGGCGATGGCGGATCAGGTGGCGGGGCTGCGGACTTCACGCCGGAGACGGCTGCTGTCGTGCTGCGTGAGGCATGTGCGTCGGGCGGCTTGGACTCTGCGGGGGCTCGGTT
>Ga0137412_10005576_pt1 | contig 10056 bp, 10 predicted proteins | sample CZODoug2_1_16fun_FD_122160 | JGI IMG/M metagenome (GOLD analysis project Ga0137412, IMG submission 122160) | Vadose zone soil fungal communities from Angelo Coast Range Reserve, California, USA - CZODoug2_1_16fungal (Hybrid Assembly) | ecosystem: Environmental > Terrestrial > Soil > Vadose zone... | reverse complement strand
GCGGGGCAGCCAGTCATTTCCAGCCACAAAAACAGCACACGAATTTCAGCTACACCCCACCGCCCTGGGCATCCAGGCACCAACCCCAGACACCTTCCAACTTAGGGACATGAATCTGAGACAAATCCCGGATGACATCACCTGAGACCACCCACTTAGCCACAGGTCAGGACATCGCAAAATGACACGCGTTTTGAGAACCCACACTAACTGGAATCCACCGACACGGCGGCGGCTGTAGTTTCTCAAACTGAGTGTCATTGTCTCAGTTGAGATGTCATCTCGATGTCGTATATGACATGAACGTGAGAAAAAGGCAGACTTATGCTGCCGGCGGCCTTCTGCAACTACAACTGACCGACGCGACGTTGGGGATCGCGCGGGATCCGGAAGCGCCCGGGTACGCCTCAGTGCAGCCGAGATAACTTGCGGAATGCCGACGGTGTTTGGCCGTAGGCCTGCTTGAACGCCGCACTGAAGTGGCTGTGGCTCGAGAAGCCGAGGGCCAGTGCCAGGTCGGTGACGTCGTCGTAGTCGCCCAACAGGTCTAGGGCTCGTGCCAATCGCAGCCGCAGTTGGTAGCGGTACATGGGGATGCCTTCGACGTGTTGGAAGATCTGCGTGAGGTAGATCGATGAGAGGCCGACTTCGGTGGCGATATCGGCTAAGGCTCTGCGGCAACCCAAGTCTGCGGCGATCACAAGCTTGGCGTGATCGACGAATCTGCGGGTGCGGGCCGTTGCTCTGGGTCCGGGTGCGCTGCGTTGGCCTAGCGCGCGACCGACGAGCGCCAGAGTCATGGATTCGGCTTCGAGAATTCCGATGGCCCTTCGGTTGAGTCGGTGGCGAAGCACAGCTGCATGGGCCTGGGTCTTTGCGTCGATGCGGATGTCTGACCGGTTGAGCGTCGCCCGCTCGCGCCCCTGCAACAGGTCGGAGGGTATGAGCTCCAGCAACGTTGGGGCACTGAGTCCGATCGACACGCAGGCGTCCCCCCCGTCGACGGGATGGCTGACCTGGTACGGCTCGTTGGCGTTGAAGACAGCCATTTGACTGGGCTCGATAACGGCTTGGGTGCGCCCGACGTGGCGAACGTAGAGGCCCCGATACGGCAGCACGAAGTGGGTCGACTCGCCGCACTCCTGGTCGCCTTCAGGCGTGCCGCCACCGCGACAGACCACGTGCCACACCGCCACAGTGTCGGTCGCGAGGAGGGTACTGCCGTCAAAGTCCACCATAGTCGCCTTCAACATTCATAGCGCGATTTGTATGCCCTTGTGCCACTGGATGTCCGCAATTCATCATATGATGAGCATCAGCTGACTGGTAGGTTATTAATCATGCGAGGATCGGCCAGCACGCGCACGACGCTCAAGCAGCAGTCGCTGGGAAGGGTGTTGGATGCAGCCGCCCGGCGAATCCGCGAAGAGGGGCTGAGCGGCGCGGCGATCGCCACGGTGATGTCTGACGCCGGGCTGACCCATGGCGCGTTCTATGCGCACTTCGATTCCAAGGGCGAACTCGAGGCCGCCGCTTTCAGCCACGCCATTACCGTTGGGCGCTCACGGTGGGTCCCATCGAGACGAGGCGGCCGATGGGATCTTCGAATCAAAAGCATCGCCAACCGATACCTGACCGTTGGACATCGCGACGATTTGGCGGATAGTTGCGGCTTTCCCGCATTGGTCTCTGAGGCCGCGCATGCTAGCGCGCAGTTCCGCGCTGCCTATGAGCGCGAGCTGCACTGCTCACTGGACGCGATCTGCGGGGAGGACGCGGCCGATGCGGCGCGCCGCGAGGACGCCCTGGCGTTGATGATCATCTGCGTTGGAGGGCTGTCGCTGTCTCGGGCGGTGCGCGACGAAGCGTTCTCTGCCCAGATTCTTCATGCGGCGCGGCGCGCGGCTGCGCGGTTGGCCAATTCCACGGCCCCTTAGGCGTACGAGAGTCGGCGCGGCGATGAGCGGCTGAACCCGACGCGTCGATGGGGGCTGCAAGGAGATCGTGGTGTCGTCGCACGTGGCGATCCCGGCCCCGCGGCGCGAACAGCGCGTGAGCGATATTCCCGTGGCTTCAGCCGAAATGCGCGCATCACTCACGGACGGTGGCGAGGAACTCGTGCGCGACTAACCTTGGGGCAGTGGCGATTTCGCTACCGGTGCCGGTCGGCTGAGTTGCTAAAGATTTTGACAGTGCCGGCGGGCGATCGTCCCGTAGCGTCGCGATTGACTGTCGATGAGTCGGGGAGAGGTTGAAGTATGAGCGGCACTTTGGGTGCACCGGTTGTTGGTACCGTGGAGACCGCCTCGGGTCGGATCAGCTATATCGAGGCTGGCTCTGGCCCGGTGGCATTGTTCGTCCACGGCGTGCTCATGAACAAGCACCTGTGGCGCCATCAACTGAGCAGCCTTTCCGATATACGACGATGTATTGCTATCGATCTGTTGGCCCACGGTGACACCGAGATCGATCCGTATCAGGACGTGTCAGTGACCGCCAATGCGCTGATGATCGTCGAAGTGCTCGATGCCCTACAGATCGATCAAGTCGACATCGTGGGCAACGACAGTGGCGGTGGTATTTCTCAGATCTTCGCCGCGCTGAACCCCGACCGCGTTCGAACGCTGACACTCACCGACTGCGACACGAACGACAACTGGCCGCCGGAGGCGTTCGGGGAATTCTTGGAAATGACCGCGCGCGGTGAACTCAGCGAGACGCTGCACGCGATGCTGTCGGACAAAGCGGTCTACCGCTCGCCTGACGCCCTCGGCTTCGCCTACGAATGCCCGGACAGTGTCTCCGATACCGACATCGACACCTATCTGCAACCCTTCGTGCGCAGCGAGCAACGCATCCGCGACCTCGAGCGTTTCCTAGAGGCTTTCGACAATGAACACACCCTCGTGCTCGAACCGGCACTGCGCCAGCTGCAAGCGCCGACCTTGATCGTGTGGGGCACCGACGACGTCTATTTCCCGATCAAATGGGCACACTGGCTCGCCGAGACCATCCCCGGCGCTAACACACCCGTCGAGGTTGCGGGAGGTCGGCTGTTTTTCCCCGAAGAGCGACCCGAGGCATTTAACGAGCCCTTCCGCGCCCATCTGCTGGCCACCTACGACGGTGGCGCGCGGACCGCATCGCCGTCGGAAGGCCAGTTCGCTACACCGAGGATGACGGCAGCATCGCCGGTGAGTCCGATCGCCAAACCGCCGGCGGACTAGATGCACCGCGTGGTCACGATCACATGCGCCGGAAAAGACTAACCGGTGACCGGTAATCAGCCCGACGTCCTAGCCGAGGGTCTCGACGTGGTCTTCTGCGGCATTAACCCGGCAGCCACCGCCGTTGCCGCCGGGCACAACTTCTCTCACCGCAACAACCGGTTCTGGGCGGTGCTGTGTCTGGCCGGCTTCACCGATACGCAGTTGCGGCCCGACGACGAACACCAACTGCTGCAGTTCGGCTGCGGTATCACCGCGGTGGTGGCCCGGCCGACCCGGCGAGGCAGCCAGATCAGCGCCCAAGAATTCCGCCAGGCACGAGCTGGCTTCGAAGCGAAGATCCGACGGTGGCAACCGCAGACGGTGGCCTTCCTGGGCAAGCGGGCCCTGGCTGCGATGACCGGCACCTCCGGCATCGAGTGGGGACCACAGCCGACCGGATTCGCCGGAACCGACGCGTGGGTGCTTCCCAACCCCAGCGGTCTGAACAGAGGCTTCACGGGTGACGCACTGGTGTGCGCCTACACCCAGCTGCGACTAACCGTGGCGGGCCCCCGAGCATCATCGCCGGCCCACGGACACCGGCAGGTCGACAAGCCGCAGACATCAACGAGCGGAACTTCCGCCCGATATGCACTCACCAGCAGCACACATGAGGACGGCCTCGCAAAGGAGTATGACCATGGAACAAGCTGAGAAGGCGGCACGTTTCGCCGAACTTCACGTCAAGGGCAAGCCGCTGCTGTTGTTCAACGCCTGGGATGCCGGCAGCGCCAAAGCCATCTTCGATGCGGGTGCGCCGGCGATCGCGACAAGCAGCTGGTCGATCGCCGAAGCACAGGGCTACCGCGACGGCGAGGACATCCCGCTCGAGCTAGCCGAGCAGGTGATCGCCAGGATCGCCGCTACCGTGGACGCCCCGGTCAGCGCGGACGTCGAAGGCGGTTACAGCGAAGACAACGGGAAACTCGCCGACAACGTCGCGCGTCTGGTGGATCACGGCGTGATCGGCATCAACTTCGAGGACCGGGTTGTCAAGGGCACCGGGCTCTATGACACCGCCCGACAGGCCGGTCGTGTCTCAGCCATCCGCGCGGCGGCCCAGCAGCAGGACGTCGACCTGTTCATCAACGCCCGCACCGACCTATTCCTCGGCCAGGGCAGGGAACCGGCTGAGGCAATCAGCGAAGCGATCGACCGGTCCAAGGCGTACGCCGACGCCGGCGCGTCGGGATTCTTCATCCCCGGCCTGCAAGAAGAGTCTCTCATCGGACGGATCTGCCAAGCATCAACGCTGCCGGTCAACGTCATGGTCACCGACGGGGTGCCCGACATCGGTCGGCTCGCACAGCTCGGTGTCGCGCGCATCAGCTGGGGGCCGATTCCCTACATCAACACCATGGCGGCGCTGCAGCACGACGCCAAATCGGTGCTGTCCTAACAGCGAGTCAGGAGGCGAAGGAATGATCGATGGATGCAATTGATCACGGGGCCCGCACGCAGCCCATCACCGAGGTCGGCGACGGTGCGCAGCAGATGCCTGACGTCGACGTGCCCAACGGACCGCAAGTGTCGCCTCCGTGTCCGGCCCTCGTAGCGGCGCGTTTTGGGCGCGCAAACCCCGGCACAAACCGACGAGAACGGCTAACCACCAACCCATCTCAAGCTGCTAAAGATTCTGACAGCGCAGGTAGCGACGCTTCACATAGCGTTCGCATCAGGTGATTCAGACAACTCGCGAAACCGTCAACTCACCGCACCGGAAGACACATTGACATAAGTCCCATCGGAGACACGGTGGTCTCCCACGGACGAACACCAACAGGAGCGTGGCCGCGCATGCGCGGAATATGCGTTCCGGCAGTGCAATTGGACACTTCTCACAGGAGGACTCAACAGTGGCAGCGAAAGCTCACGAAATGCTCTTTAGCCCCGTGCAAGTCGGGCCAATCACACTGAAACACCGCATCCTAATGGCGCCGATGACGCGTCAGCGATCACAGCAGCCCGGCAATGTGCCCGGCGACCTACAACTCGAGTACTACACCCAACGCGCCTCTGACGGCGGGTTGATCATCGCCGAAGGCACAGCCGTCTCCCCACTCGGACACGGAGGAGACGGTTCGCCTGGGTTGTGGACTGACGATCAGGTGTCGGGATGGACACACAACCGAGGCCGTACATGCCAAGGGCGCGTTCATATTTGCACAGTTGTGGCACGCCGGCCGCCTGGCACACATCTCGTCGACCGGCGAAGCTCCAGTAGCGCCGTCAATCGACCCCGACTTCTGGTGTCACCCAGCCGGCCCAGCCAACCTGGTCTCCACCTCCAGCGGCCTACAAGCCCCCACGCCGCACCGGTCGCTGCAGATAGAGGAAATGGACGACATCATCGGCCAGTTCGTCGCAGCGGCCGAGAACGCGAAGACGGCCGGCTTCGACGGGATTGAACTACACGCGGCCTACGGCTATCTACTCGACCAGTTCCTGCAGAATGGCACCAATAAGCGAACCGACCGCTACGGCGGTTCGATGGAAAACAGGGTCCGACTGCTCGCCGAAGTGCTCGCGGCGACAATCTCGGTCTGGGGGCCGAATAGGGTCGGCATCCGCATCGCACCTGGCAGCACTTTCCACGGCATCAGTGACAGCGATCCGGATGCGCTGTTCGGCTATCTCGCCGACAGACTCAATGAGTTTGAGCTGGCCTATCTGCACATCATCGAGTCACGCATACATGGGTTTGACCTCATAGCCCAAGGCCGCGGCGCGGTTTCGGCACACCAGTTAAGAAAACGCTTCCACGGCCAGCTCATCGCCACCGGTGGTTTCGAGCCCGACACAGCAGAAGAAACCCTAGCTGACGGCGGTGCAGACATGATCGGCTTCGCGCGCTACTTCATCTCCAATCCCGACCTGCACCAGCGCATCCTGCACAACTACCCACTGAGCGACTATGACCGTGACACGTTCTACACATTCGACGCGCGCGGCTACACCGACTATCCCCCCTATAACCACGCGGGAAATCCACGTGGATAGCAACATTCGCCAATCGGCTCGGCTGCGGTAGCGACACGATCGCCGGTCGCGCTGATGGCGCGGTCCCAACAACCACGTCGCATCCGAAGCGACAATCGAAGGAGTCTCGAATGACTAAGCTGCTGTTCCTGCAAGGCTCGCCGCGGAAAGGCGAGTCGCAATCGGTTCAACTCGCTCGGGCCTATTTAGAAGCGCTGTGCGACATCAACCCGGACCTTGAAGTCGACACCCTCGAACTGTGGGACACCGACCTGCCCGCATTCGATGGCGACAAGGCAGCAGCGAAGATGACCATCCTCGCCGGCGAGCAACACACCGAGACACAGCGCACTGCATGGAACGAAATCCTCGCCATCGCTGACCGCTTCATCGCCGCTGACCGCTATCTCATCGCCTCCCCGATGTGGAACTCTGGAATCCCCTACCGGCTCAAGCAATACATCGATCTCATTCACCAGCCCAACGTGCTATGGACCCTTGATCCGCAGGCCGGCTATCACGGACTACTCAGAGACAAACACGCAACACTCACGCTCACGTCAGGTGTCTACAGCCAGCAAGCTGCGACCCCGGCGTTCGGCGTAGATCACCATTCAACCTATCTGCGCGACTGGCTCAACCAGGCTGGTGTGACCATAGTCGACGAAATACGGTTCCAACCAACGATGCTCAGCGAAAACCCAGCCGAGGATCTCAAGAAGGCGCGCGCACAAGCAGTAGAACTCGCCCACTCACACGGCAGAATCTGATCCACGAATCACATCCGCGGCCGCGGATCCCTGAATTCCTCCTCATGGGTTGAGTGGGAAACAAGCCGAACGTCAGTGGATTCCGCTGTCGCGCGGCGGGCCGCTCAGGTAGGTAGCGACGACGTCGGCCAGCCGTTCGAGGGCGGCCGCTACCGCCCAGAGCGCTTCGGCCTGGGAGCCCGTTGTCGGAGATCCGTCCTCACCGACCGGATGTGCTGGCGCGTCGGTGGTCCTGGTCGACCGCGGCGTTGGGTTGGGCGGTGCGCTGAGTGGCTTGGAGTGGCGGCCCGGCGGGGAAGGTTCGACAGGGTCGAGGCGTACGGGGCCGGTGTCGGGCCAGCGGAGCCAGTGTTGCGGTTCGCCGTCCCCGTGGTGCGCCGGCGCGCCGTGATCGCCGTCGTGACCATGATCGAGGACGCAGCTATGCACCCACGGCACACTGCGCCCGTTCATCGCGGTCAGCGACTGCCACAGCTCGTTGTCCAGCAGCACGCTGCCAAAGCAACCGCCGCGGTTCACCCCGTTGCCCCGGAGTACACGGTCGACGTAAACAGGCTCGACCCAGGGATCCTGACAGGAAGAACACCGCGGGCCATGGGGGTCATCCTGGCACTGGTGGCACCCGACGGGTCACTTCGACCGACAGACTGCCCCGACCTGCACACATGCGCTTTCTGGTGCTGGCGCTAACAAGCGATCCCTACCGATACATTTGCGTAGTCCGAACTCCGGACTTCACGCAGCTTGGCCCGATTCCGTGAGGTGACGAACTGGCATGACCGACAGAGGTGCGCACTTCTACCGGTGCGATTTTCAGGTTCACACACCGAGAGACACCAACTGGCGCGGTGACAGACCCACAGATGACGCGGGTCGGCTTGCCTGGGCAGAGTCCTTGGTCGCGGCGTGCCGGGAGGGAGGCCTGCATGGCATCGCTATCACTGATCACCACGACTTTACGATGTTCCCGTTCGTGCGCGAGGCCGCAAAAGCCGAACAGCGCCCAGACGGACAACCACTCCAAGAGCACCAGCGCCTTGCTGTTTTCCCAGGACTTGAACTAACACTCAGCGTTCCCTGCCAAGCTCTCTTGATCCTGGATGCCGACTTCCCGGTCGACAGACTCGATGGTGTGTTGGCTCGGCTTGCTATACAAATTGTTGATCCGGCTGAACCAAAGCTTCCGTCCGTCCAACCGATCGACATGGCGCTGCTATCTGAGCTATATGCCGAACTAAATAAGGAACCGTGGCTGCGGAACAAGTACATTGTGCTACCGAACGTGACTGATGGCGGTTACCAAACGCTTCTGCGCTCGAAGATGCATCACAAATATCGCGAGATGCCATGTGTCGGTGGCTACTTGGACGGGACTGTCGAGGACAAGGTTGGCCTTGGCAACCGGAGGATCTTTGACGGCCTGAACCCGGACTACGGGAACAAGAAACTGGCGCTTGTGCAAACGTCGGATAGCCGAAATGGAACATTCGCTGACCTTGGCAAACACTCAACTTGGATCAAGTGGTCGGTGCCTACGGCAGAGGCTCTGCGGCAAGCCTGCCTTGCGCAGGAGTCACGTATCTCCCAGTTCCAGCCGGAGCCTCCGACAATATGGGTATCGAGGCTGAGCGTTGATAACAGTATGTTCCTCGGGCCAGTCGATCTTGAGCTCAACCATGAGTTCAATGCGATCATTGGAGGTAGAGGTACTGGCAAGTCGACGTTGCTCGACTACCTACGTTGGGCGCTATGCGATCTCCCGACCAGCGCAGGCGAAGAGGAGATTGGCGATCCTGCAGTTCGGCAACGAAGGCTGATTGCGACCACGCTCGCCCCGACGGAGTCGACGGTCGAGGTTCACTTCGCAATCAACGACATCCCGCACATCGTCAGAAGGAGCGCAAAAACCGGCGACGTGAGTCTTAAGGTTGGTGACGCTGATTTCGTGAAGGCCCGTGACACGGAAGTCCGTGAGCTACTTCCGATTCAGGCCTATTCGCAGAAGCAACTGAGCAGTGTTTCTGTCCGAATGGAGGAGCTGACGAGATTCGTCACATCCCCAATCCGGCGCGACCTCGTCGACATCGATCAGCAGATCACGGAGTCTGCTGGCCGCATTCGGGAGAACTACGCGACGCTCCAGCGGAAGCGTCAACTCGAGGGAACTATCCGGCGCCTGGAGCTGTCGGAGAAGTCTCTTTTCGAACAGGCCGCGAACTTGCGGGCTTCGCTTAATGACGTCAGCGAGGCGGACCGGCAAATTCTCGCGGAGAAGCCACAGTACGACGCGGCACAGGCAGCCGCCGAGGGCTGGAATGCTGCAACTGAGCGAGGATTGGAGCTAGCCGAGCAGGCTGCGAGTTCTATTACAGATCTCGCGGCGAACTTGTCGGCGGTAGGGGATATGCCTTCTCCGCTTCAGGGGCCTCTCGCTAGTCTCCGCGCAAAAACTGCAAGCCTGCTAAGCGAGCTGAATGCAACGATGTCGGCTTCGGTAGAGCTTATTCGTAGCGGCCTGAGTGCTGGCTCTGAGCATGAGCAACTCTCGAAACGAGTATCGGAACTCGTAGAGGCTTACGCAGAATCCTATGAGGACATCAAAGAAAGGTCGACTGCCCAGGCCGCGAAACTGGCTGAACTGACAGAGGTCGAAAAGCAGCATAGGAGCGCCGGTCAATCGCTGCGAGCGCAACGCGACGAGCTTCGCGCGCTAGGACAACCTGACGTGGATCACCGCCGGCTACTGCATGAGATGTTCGAACTCATGGACGCCCGGTCCCGACGTTTAGCGGACCAGTGCGAGTCTCTCTCGGGAGATTCCTGCGGCCTGTTGCGAGCGAGTCTCCCGCGTAGTCGTGCAACGACTGGTGCAACGCGCCGAATTCTTTCGCGACCGACGGCGCGAGGCCCGCGAGCAAGAAGAGGACGACACCCAGCGTGTAGGGGACGAAGAAGATCCAGAACAGCGCGCTCCCGAACCGCCGGGTCATGCCGCGTGCTCGGAGCTCGCAGGGACCGGTACCCGTCCAGAGACCATC
>Ga0137412_10005575_pt1 | contig 10056 bp, 10 predicted proteins | sample CZODoug2_1_16fun_FD_122160 | JGI IMG/M metagenome (GOLD analysis project Ga0137412, IMG submission 122160) | Vadose zone soil fungal communities from Angelo Coast Range Reserve, California, USA - CZODoug2_1_16fungal (Hybrid Assembly) | ecosystem: Environmental > Terrestrial > Soil > Vadose zone... | reverse complement strand
CGCGGCTACGCTTCGCTCGACTACCACCTCGCGGGCTACAGCGAATCCGACCTCATCAAACTGGATGTGCTGGTCGCTGGCGAACCGGTCGACGCGCTCGCGTTGATCATCCATCGCGAATTTGCGACCGAGCGCGGGCGCGACCTGGTGACGCGCTTGCGAAAACTGATTCCGCGGCAAATGTTTGAGGTGCCGATCCAGGCCGCGATTGGCAGCCGCGTCATTGCGCGCGAAACCGTCGCGGCCATCCGCAAAAACGTTCTCGCCAAGTGCTACGGCGGCGACATTTCGCGCAAGCGCAAACTCCTCGAAAAACAAAAGGAAGGCAAGCGCCGCATGAAGCGCGTCGGCCAGGTGGACATTCCGCAAGAAGCCTTCCTCGCCGTTCTAAAAGTTGCCTCTTCTTCCGACGAGGATTGATTTTACTAGTCTTTTGAAAAACATGAGTTCTCGCCGAACATTTTTTGCGGTCACTCTAGTGATCCTTGGATCAGGCTTCTTCTATCTCTTGTCACCATGGGTTGCGGCCTTTGTCCGATATGAGCGATTGAGCCGATATATCAAGATTCGGAGTGACTATCCGGGCTGCATCCCTGCTGCGCAGGCGCCCGACTCGTTCAAGTGTGAATGTGAGTTCATCCTCGAGGGTATTAAGGCGCCCAGTGAACTCACATTTGACGGTTCCGGACTTAAGGAGACCTACGATCCGAAAAACCGAACCTACGTCGTTTCCGGAACTGGAACTATACGAACCGCCTCCAATCGCATCGCAGTCTCGTCAAATCGCATTTCGATAAACGGGACTGAGCTGCCACCCGACCGCTATTCCTCCTTTCATGTATTAATCGGCTCAGACGGCAAACTCACGAACTCGCGCATGGACATTTCTTGGTAATCCCATCTCGTACCGACCGACGTACAACGTTAAAATGGCAAAGTTCTTGTAGCAATCTCATAAATCCTTCTTCTTGACTTCGGTGGTGAGGCGGCCAAGGTGGAGCTGGATGGCTACGGAGTCGCCTAGGGCGACTTGGGTGACATCGCGGAGTAGGTTGCCGTTGGCATCCGTGGCAATAGCGTAGCCGCGTTCGAGAACTTTCAAGGGGCCGCGTTCCTGAAGTTGCAAGGCGAGGCGTTGCCAGCGCTCGCGTTTGGCGCGGAGTTGGCGTTCAGCGCGAAGGCCAAGGTCGGCGGTGCGTTTTTCCAGGCGCAGGCGAAACGCGGCGATCTTCACGCGAAAATCGAAGGAGGCAATACGCAGGTACGCGGCGTTGAAGCGCTTGCGCGATTGCTCCAGGCGCGCGCGAAGGCCGAGGGCGAGGCGCGAAGTCATTTCATCGGCGCGCTGGCGCTGCTGGCGGAGGAGATCGAGGGGGCGGCGGAATCCGCGGCGCGCGGAGAGTTCGTGGATGCGGCGGCTGAGAACCAAGATGCGATAACGCATTTGTTCGGCGAGAGCGCCGCGTAGTTCGGCGATGTGCTTGTCAAATTCGCGACGCGTTTGGACAACGAGTTCCGCTGCCGCCGAGGGAGTGGAAGCGCGAACGTCGGCCACAAAATCGGCGATGCTGAAATCAGTTTCGTGGCCGATGCCGGAGATCACCGGAATTTCGGAAGCGAAGATGGCGCGGGCGACGATTTCTTCATTGAAGGACCACAAATCCTCGAGGGAGCCACCGCCGCGCGCGACGATGAGCACATCGACGAGTTTCCCCTTATTGAAAAACTTCAGCGCTTTGACAATTTCTTCGGCGGAGCCTTCGCCCTGCACGCGCACGGGAAAAACCATCAGATGGACGTTGGGAAAACGGCGCGTGAGGATGCGCACGACGTCGCGGACGGCGGCGCCCTTGGGGGAAGTGATGATGCCGATGCGGCTGGGGAGAAGCGGCAACGGCTTTTTGCGCGCAGCATCGAACAGGCCTTCCGCTTCGAGGCGCTTTTTCAATTGCTCAAAAGCAAGCTGCAGCGCACCCTGGCCCACCAAGTCGATTTTCTCGACGTAGATCTGATATTCACCGCGCTGCTCGTAGACGCTGATGCTCCCGCGTATGGTGACTTGCAAGCCGTCCTCAGGGCGGAACTTGACGCCACGCTGCTGCTGCTTGAAGTAAACACACCTGACCTGGGCGCGGTCGTCCTTGAGAGTGAAGTAGATGTGGCCGGACTGGGCTTCGCGGCAATTGGAAATTTCGCCCTGGACGCTGATGTCGGTGAAGTTTTTGGCAAGGAGGTCGCGGATCTTTCCGGTCAACTCGCTGACGGTGAAGGTCTTGCGGTTGGGCATGAGGTTGAAGCTGAGTTGCTGGGTCATTTTAACCAATCCGTGTTCCGTGATCCGTGGCCTGTGGCCACAATGGGCACGGCGCGCATTCTAACAGGCCACGGCTGTGCTTGAAGTTGACGATGAGATCCTTCACTCGTCGGTTCGCTTCAGGATCTGTAAGATAGCCGGGCGTTCGCGGCAAGGGGCAAGAACGCAGGGAGACCGGCTACGCATCAGCCGAGCCGGAACTCATGGCCGGGCAGCGAATTCCTTGGGGATAGGATTATCGGGCCGCTCTTCGTCCCAAAGAATGCTTACGATCCACCACCGCTTACCATCGTAAGCCAGCTGAAAACTGTTGATGCCGCGGGCGATAGGCGCTTCCCCGACGGCGCTCCGGGATTCGTAGCTGCAAAGGATCTGGGCGATGTTGCCAAACGTCTGGACACGGCTGACGATCGGACTTTCGAAAAAACCATGCTGCGCAAAGTAACCGCCGGCGCCGGTGACATATTGCTCGACGGAGCGCGGGCGAACGTGAATATTGCCTTCGCGGTCCTTTCCGGCAGAGGTGAGCGTGGCGCCGGGCAAAAACAAAGAACGAAAACGATTCCAGTCGCGGTCGCCGGCAGGACCGGAGATCACACTATAGACGGCAGCCAAGATGCTATCGGTGGATTTGACGTCCTCCGGCTTGGGAGCGGGGACCTGGGTCGAGGGATCCTGGGGGGGATTGACCGCCGGCTGCTGTCGTGCTGTCGGCGGCGCGGTGGAGGTTTGCGCAGCAGAGGTAAAATTGAGTAGCGACAGTGCTGCAGCGAAGGTCAGAAGTTTGAATCTCACGGAGCATCCTCCATTTGCAGGTTGAGACTCAGAAACTATATACCAGCAAGGTAAAAAGGCAATTCGGATTATTAGAACTTCGCCGCGACTCTTAGCTATGCGGCAAGGCCCTAGCGGCGGAAGTGGGAGAAGAGCCAGAAGAGGAGAGAGAGGGCGGCGCTGAGTATAAGGCAGGTGACGATGGGGAAGTAGAACGTGGTGTGTTCGCCGCGATGGACGATGTCGCCAGGAAGGCGGCCAAGGCCGAAGGGCAGTTTGCCACCAAAGTAGAAAAAAGCGCCGGTGAGTACAAGAAGGCCGCCGAGGAGAAGGAGAGTGCGACCGAGTTCACGAAAAGAATCCATAAGAGGAGTTTAGAAGAAATGAAGTAAAGACGAAACGACGAAACGACGTAACGACACAAGAATAAGAAAGAGGGGCACGATGTATCGTGCCCCTGCGCGCAGTGATTCCGCCGCGCGGCTAAATCAGTTCGAGGCCGGAGAAGAAGTAGCCGATTTCAAAGGCAGCAGTTTCCGGAGCGTCGGAGCCGTGAGTGCAATTGTTGCCGATGCTGGTGCCGAGGTCGTGGCGAATGGTGCCGGGTGCGGCTTTTGGGGGATCGGTAGCACCCATAGTGTCGCGCCACTTGAGAATGGCGCCTTCGGCTTCGAGAACCATGGCGAAGATTTTGCCGGAACTCATGAAGTCAGTAAGCTCGCCGAAGAAGGGGCGCGCTTTGTGGACGGCGTAGAAGCCGCCAGCCTCTTCTCTAGTGAGACGCATAGACTTGATGGCGACGATTTTGAAGCCAGCTTTGTGAATTCTGGCAAGGATTTCACCTTGCTGACCGCGACTGACCGCGTCGGGTTTGATGATTGCAAAAGTGCGTTCGAGTGACACGAAAGATTCCTCCAAAATATCAAATCAAAGATGCCGGGCTGAAGCCCGGCGCTACAAAATCAGGAAAAAGCCTCGGGCGTGAAGGCCCGAGCTACAGAAACTTCATTTCAATGCGGTGGCGAGGGTGGAGCCGAGGTCCGCGGGAGTTTCGACGGTTCGGATGCCGGCCGCGGCCATCGCGGCGTACTTGTCTTTGGCGGTCCCTTGGCCGCCGCTGATAATCGCTCCGGCATGACCCATGCGGCGTCCCGGCGGAGCGGTTTGGCCGGCGATGAAGCCGACAACGGGTTTCTTCACGTTGGCCTTGATCCACTCCGAGGCGCGCTCTTCGGCGTTGCCGCCGATTTCGCCGATCAATATGATGGCGTGCGTGTCCGGGTCGTCGTTGAAAAGCTGCATGGCGTCGAGAAACGTGGTGCCGATGATGGGATCGCCGCCGATGCCAATGCAAGTGGATTGGCCGATGCCGAGCTGCGTCAATTGATGGACGGCTTCGTAGGTGAGCGTGCCGCTGCGGCTGACGACGCCGACGTTTCCCTGCTTGTGAATGCGGCCGGGCATGATGCCGATTTTGCATTTGCCGGGAGAAATGATGCCCGGGCAGTTCGGGCCGATAAGGCGCGTTTTCTTGAAGTCTACGACGCTCGCGACGCGCACCATGTCGAGCGCGGGAATGCCTTCGGTGATGCAGACCGTGAGCGGGAGCCGTGCGTCGGCGGCTTCGAGGATGGCGTCGGCAGCGTAAGGCGGAGGAACGAAAATCACGGAAGCGTTTGCGCCGGTGGCTTTCGCGGCGTCGGCAACCGTGTTGAAGACGGGGCGCTCGAGATGTTTCGTTCCGCCTTTGCCGGGAGTAACTCCGCCAACCACGTTAGTGCCGTATTCGATCATCTGTTGGGCGTGAAAAGTGCCTTCGCGGCCGGTGAAGCCCTGGACGATGAGGCGAGTTTTTTCGTTGACCAAAACGCTCATCGCGCACCTCCCGCGAGAGCCACGACTTTTTGCGCGCCGTCCTTCATGCCTTCGGCGATGGTGAAGTTCAAGCCGCTTTCGCGCAGAATCTGCTGGCCAACCTCGACGTTGGTTCCTTCCATGCGAATGACGACGGGAACATTCAGCTTCAGATCCTTGGCAGCGGCGACGACGCCGGTGGCGAGAACGTCGCAGCGCAAGATGCCGCCGAAAATATTGATGAAGACGGCTTTGACTTCGGGATCGCTCATGAGAATGCGGAAGGCGTTTTTGACTTGCTCGGAAGAAGCGCCACCGCCGACATCAAGGAAATTCGCGGGGGAGCCACCGGCGTATTTGATGATGTCCATGGTGGCCATGGCGAGGCCGGCGCCGTTGACCATGCAAGCAACGCTGCCATCGAGCTTGATGTAGTTCAGGCCATATTTGGAGGCTTCGACTTCAAGAGGATCTTCCTCATCAAGGTCGCGGAGTTCGCGGAGATCCTTGTGACGGAAGAGCGCGTTGTCGTCGAAAGTCATCTTGGCGTCGAGAGCCACGAGTTTGCCGTCGCCCGTGAGCACGCAAGGGTTGATTTCCAGCATGGAGGCGTCGGTGTCAATGAAGGCGCGATAGAGAGACTGCAGGAAGGGGACTGCCGAATTCGCGACTTCGCCCGGCAAACCGAGGCCGAAGGCGATTTTGCGGGCTTGATAAGGCTGCAAACCCAGCGCCGGATGAATCGTCTCGCGCAAAATGGCGCCGGGATTTTCCTTGGCTACTTCCTCGATTTCCATGCCGCCCGCGGCGCTGGCCATGAAGATGACGCAACCGGTGGCGCGATCGACGAGCAGGCCGAGATAAAGTTCGCGCTTGATGTCGAGCCCTTCTTCGATGAGCAGACGCTTGACGATCCGGCCGCCTGGGCCGGTTTGCGGAGTGACCAGCTTCATGCCGAGAATTTGGCTGGCGAGATCGGCGGCTTCGTCGGAAGAACGCGCCAGTTTTACGCCGCCCCCTTTGCCGCGGCCACCTGCGTGGATTTGCGCTTTTACGACAACGACATTGACATGCGATCTCAAACGGTGCGCCGCTTCGCGCGCTTCTTCCCTGGTGAAGACGACTTCGCCGCGGGGAGTGGTCACGCCGTAGCGCGACAGAATCGCCTTCGCCTGATACTCGTGAATCTTCATCGAAGTTCCGTTTTCCGTTCGACTTTGAAGCAGTCTGCTAGTGTTAGAATTTTGATGTCATACGAAACATAGAAGTTTACTAGCAAGGCGGAAACGGAGCAAGGACGCGCGAAATGGCGTTGAAATGATATTGCCGCTGATCGAGAGAGTTGAGGCTGGGCATATCCTGAACCGCGGGGAAGCGGAAGCTACGATGGAAGAGCTGCTTTCCGGACGCGTGGAGACGCCGGAGATCGTACGGCTACTGGAGGCGCTCAACCGGCGGCCAATCGAGGTGCAGGAACTCGCGGGATTCGCCAGCGTGATGCGGCGGCACGCCACGCGCGTGTTTGCAGAGGGCGAAGTGCGGCCCGCGAACATGGTGGATACCTGCGGAACCGGCGGTGACGGCGCGAACACGTTTAATATTTCCACAGCGGCGGCGATCGTTGCGGCGGCGGCGGGCGCGCGTGTGGCCAAGCATGGGAATCGCGCGGCGAGTTCGCGGAGCGGTTCGGCGGACGTGTTGGAAGCGCTCGGCGTGCGGATCGATCTGCCGTTTGAGAAGTATGGGGAGGCGATACGGGAGATTGGCATTGGATTTTTGTTTGCGCAAGCAGCACACAAGGCGACGCGATATGCGGCTCCGGCGCGAAAACAGATGGGCATGCGCACCGTCTTCAATTTGCTGGGGCCACTCACGAATCCCGCGGAAGCACAATCGCAAGTGCTGGGCGTTTTTTCGGAGGATGTGATCGACGTGGTGGCGGCAACTCTCGTCGAGTTAAGCGTCGAGCGCGCGTTTGTGGTGCACGGTGCGGGCGGACTCGATGAGATTTCGCTTGCGGGGGAGACGATGGTCGCCGAGATCCGAGGTGGCGCGGTTCGTCGGTTCACGGTGACCCCGGAGGAATTCGGCGTGGCGCGCGCACCGCTCGAAGCCATCCGAGGAGGGACGGCTGCGGAAAATGCGGCGCTCATCGAGCGCATCCTGGAAGACGAGGCGGGGCCGGGGCGCGATATCGTGGTGGTCAACGCTGCGGCGGCGCTTGTCGCTGCGGGTGTGGCTGACAATCTTCGCGAGGCAGCGGGACTCGCAAGTTTTGTGATCTCCTCGGGTGCAGCGAGCGAGAAGCTGGCGAGGCTGGCCGCGTTCACCAGCGAGAATTAGATCCACGGTTGAGATTCCATTTGAAAAACGTTCCAACGTTTTGGCGGTGTGGACTGAGAATGTTAGAGGAGGCGGTTCCTTGAGGAACATCTTGATTGCGCTGTTGATCGCGTTTTTGCCGGCGCAGGTGTTGGCGCAGAAGTCCACTCCTCCGGCGCCTGCACAGGTTGCGCAGGAAGTCCGCGGCTACCGAATGGATAACGAGGACCGCATTGTCCGCGAGCTGAGCGAATTTCTTGCGATCCCCAACGTGGCCAGCGACACGCCGAACATCCAGAAAAACGCTGCACATCTTGTGGAGATGATGGAGGCGCGGGGAATCGAAACGCACTTGCTCCCCGTCAGTGGGCGCGGGCCGGTGGTTTTTGGCAAATTGATTTCGCCCGAAGCGAAGCGCACGGTGATTTTCTACGCGCACTACGATGGGCAGCCCGTGGATCCGGCGGCCTGGACGGATGGGAAACCGTTCGAGCCCGCACTCCGCGATGCGGCCATCGAAGCCGGAGGAAAGAGGATTCCCTTCCCGGAAAACACGGCGCAACATCGGGCGATCTACAACGACAATTGGCGGATTTACGCGCGGTCGTCTTCGGATGACAAATCACCGATCGTTGCACTACTTGCAGCAATTGACGCACTGCATGCAAAGAAGATTCCTCTGGCTGTGAATCTGAAGGTCATTTTTGAGGGAGAAGAAGAAGCCGGTTCGACGAATCTGCAACGAACGCTGGAGCTGCACAAGAATCTGCTGGGAGCGGACTTGCTTATCACTGCCGATGGGCCGGTGCATCAGAGCGGGCGGCCTCTGGTTTTCTTCGGAAACCGAGGAGACATCGGTCTGGACATCACTGTGTACGGGCCAGTGCGCGCGTTGCACAGCGGGCATTACGGAAATTGGGCGCCGAATCCGGCGATGGAATTGTCGCGGCTGCTGGCGCCAATGAAGGACGCGGACGGACACGTGTTGATTGACGGATATTACGATGACGTCACACCTTTGAGTGCGTTGGAGAAAAAAGCGCTCGCCGAACTGCCGGAGAACGACGCTGATTTGAAAAGTGAGCTAGGCATCGCCAAGCCGGAAGGTGGTGGCAAGAAACTGGTCGAACTGATCATGCAGCCGTCGTTGAATATCCGCGGGTTGCGCAGCGCGTATGTTGCCGGGCAGGCACAGAATGTGGTGCCCGATCGGGCAGAGGCTTCACTCGATGCGCGTCTGGTCAGGGGAGAAGACCCACAGAAAAAGTTCGATCAGATCGTTGCGTTCATCCGCAAACAGGGCTACCACGTGATCGACCGCGAGCCGACCATGGAGGAACGACGCACACACGCGCTGATCGCGAAAGTCATTGATGAGGGCGGCTATCGCGCCTCGCGCACGCCGATGGACCTGCCAGTTTCAAAGAAAGTGGTCGAGGTCGTCGAGGGGGCTGCAGGCCCGGCAGTGAAAATGCCTACCCTTGGCGGAACCGCTCCCATGTACATATTTGAAGAACTGGGCCTACCGGTGATCGGAGTGCCCATCGTCAATGCCGACAATCACCAGCACAGCTCGGATGAAAATTTGCGGCTGGGACATCTATGGAGAGGGATGGAGATTTATGGTGCGATTCTGGCTGATCTGAATTGGTAGAGAGTCCATCGACAAGGCATACGCCTTGCCAAGACGGGGCGCAACATGCTGCGCCCCTACAAGGAAAGAAAATTCCTTAAGAGCTGTTTGCCGGAATCGGTGAGGACGGATTCGGGGTGGAACTGCACGCCTTCGATTTTGTGGCGACGATGGCGGAGGCCCATGATGATGCCGTCGTCAGTCTCGGCGGTGATGGTGAGTTCGCGAGGCAGGGATTTTTTCTCGACGATCAGGGAATGGTAGCGCGTTGCGGTAAAGGGGTCCGGCAACTGGCGGAAAATATTTTTGTGGTCGTGATGAATCTGACTCGTTTTGCCGTGAAAGAGTTTCGGGGCGCGGACGATTTTGCCGCCGAACGCGGCGCCAATGGCTTGATGACCGAGGCAAACACCTAGGATGGGGAATTTTCCGGCGAGGCGTTCGACTAGCTCGACGGAAATGCCCGCTTCCTGCGGAGTGCAAGGTCCGGGAGAAATCACGATGCGTTCCGGCTTTCGGCGGATAATTTCTTCAACGGTGATTTTGTCGTTGCGATGCACTTCGACCTGGCAACCCAGCTCGCCGAGACACTGCGCGAGGTTGTAGGTGAAGGAATCGTAGTTGTCCAGAAGCAAAATCATGACGGCTTCCCTGACCGATTTCCGCGGTGCGCTCTTTGAAGAGAGGTGAGCAGCGCTTTCGACTTGTTCACGCTCTCTTGATATTCGCCCTCTGGAGTAGAATCCGCAACTATGCCGCCGCCGGCCTGAACGTAGGCAACGCCGTTTTTCACGACCATGGTACGCAGGGCTATGCAGGAATCGAGGTTGCCCGCGAAATCGAGGTAGAGGATGCCGCCGGCATAAATCCCGCGGCGCGTGCGTTCGAGCTCCTCGATGATTTCCATGGCGCGAACTTTGGGGGCGCCGGAGACCGTGCCCGCCGGAAAACAGGCCATCAGCGCGTCGAAACAATCCACGTCTTCGCGCAAGCGGCCGCGCAAGCTGGAAACCAGATGCATGACGTGGGAGTAGCGCTCGACGGTGAGCAGCTTTTCGGGCTTCACCGTGCCGTAATCGCAGACGCGTCCGAGGTCGTTGCGGCCTAGATCGACGAGCATGATGTGCTCGGCGCGCTCTTTTTCGCTGGCCAGCATTTC
>Ga0137412_10005574_pt1 | contig 10057 bp, 11 predicted proteins | sample CZODoug2_1_16fun_FD_122160 | JGI IMG/M metagenome (GOLD analysis project Ga0137412, IMG submission 122160) | Vadose zone soil fungal communities from Angelo Coast Range Reserve, California, USA - CZODoug2_1_16fungal (Hybrid Assembly) | ecosystem: Environmental > Terrestrial > Soil > Vadose zone... | reverse complement strand
CTGCCAAGAAGTGGCTGGCCGATCGCGGGTTCGACCCGCTCTACGGCGCCCGCCCGCTGCGCCGGCTGGTGCAGCAGGCGATCGGCGACCAGCTGGCGAAGATGCTGCTGGCCGGCGACGTGCACGACGGCGACGTGGTGCCCGTCAACGTCAGTGCGGACGGCGACTCGCTGGTACTCGGCTAGGACGGTGGCCGCAGGCCGCCCAGCTCGAACTCGCGGGTCTGGGCGCCGGCGTCGATCACTGCCTGTAGCCGTTGCCGGGCGACCGGCTGCGCGAGGGTCTCGCGAAACAGCTGATCCTCGATGCGCAAGCCGGTCGCCACGTCGTTCCCTGAGACGTCTAAGGCTGCGTCGACCGCACGTTTGGCGTTCGCGATCGCCCCGGGCGGAAACGACGCGATGCGGGCGGCCAGCTTGTCGACAAACCGCCGCAACTCCTCGGGCGGCAGCGCGCGATCGACATACCCCCAGGTTTCGGCGGTCGCGGCGTCGATGTCCATGCCGCCGAGGATGACCTCGAGGGCCCGCCCGCGACCGACCAGCCGGGGCAGCCGCTGCGTTCCGCCGCCGCCCGGGATGATTCCCACGGCCACCTCCGGCTGGCCGAAGACCGCCTTGCCCAGTGCGGCATAGCGCATGTCGAACGCCATCGCCCACTCGCTGCCGCCGCCGCGGGCGATGCCCTCGATGACGGCGATGGTGGCCTTCGACAGGGTCCGGAAGAGTTCCATGACGGCATGGAATGGTGACAGCTCGTCGTGCAATCCGACGTCGTCGGTCGGCAGGCCCAGGATCAGCTCGACGTCCGCGTGCGCGATGAAGAAGTCCGGATCGGCCGAGTCGACGATCAGCACGCGCACGGCGTCGTCGGCACCGACCTCCTCCGTGAGGCGGCCGATCTCGGTGAGCAGCGGCAGGTCCAGCAGGTTGATGGGCGGATGATCGATCGTCGCCCGGCAGATGCCGCCTTCGACGGCGATGCGAATGAGTTGATAGTCCTCGTATGCCATGACCCGCGCTCCTATCCCCAATTGTCGCGACCCGCCGCGCCCGGCTTCGCCGCGCTTGCGACTGATTACTCGTTTTTCGCGATACGAGTTGACCTTCGGTGGCAGCAAGGCCCAGCAAACCTTAATTCGGTTGTGACCTGGTCGCATTCTTGGTTCCGGGCCGACAGCAGATAGGCTATTCACCGATGGTCCCGCTTTGGTTCACACTCTCCGCACTGTGTTTCGTCGGTGCGGCGGTGTTGCTGTATGTCGACATCGATCGACGCCGCGGGCGCAGCCGCCGCCGCAGGTCGTGGGCGCGGTCGCACGGATTCGACTACGAGCGCGAATCGGCCGACATCGTGAAGCGCTGGAAGCGGGGCGTGATGTCGACCGTGGGCGATGTCGCCGCTCACAACGTCGTGCTGGGTCAGATCCGCGGCGAGGCGGTCTACATCTTCGACCTCGAGGAGGTCGCCACGGTCATCGCGCTGCACCGCAAGGTGGGCACCAACGTCGTGGTCGATCTTCGGCTCAAGGGGCTGAAAGAGCCACGGGAGAGCGACATTTGGTTGCTGGGTGCGATCGGCCCGCGGATGGTGTACTCCACCAACCTGGACGCGGCCCGGCGCGCGTGCGACCGGCGCATGGTCACCTTCGCGCACACCGCACCGGACAGCGCCGAAATCATGTGGAACGAGCAGAACTGGACGCTGGTCAGCATGCCGATCACCAGCACCCGCTCCCAATGGGACGAGGGGCTGCGCACCGTGCGCCAGTTCAACGACCTGCTGCGGGTGCTGCCGCCGCTGCCGCAGGAGAACCCGCAGGAGACGGGGGAGCCGGCGGCGCTGCGCAGTGCGTCGCCCAGCCGGCCGTTGGCGCCGGCCGCCCGGGCGGAATTGCCACCCCGGCGCGTCGCGCCGGACGCGGGGCTGCTGCAGGATGCAAGTCGCCGCGAGCCGCATCAAGAGGGCGTTCGGCGCCCGCCGTCGACCGGTCGCAACGGCCACCAGGCCACGAATTATCAGCGCTGATAGCAGGCCGGGCGGCTTAGGCCCCGGTCAGTACACTGTCGCTCATGCCGCGCCCCGTCGCCCTGATCACGGGCCCCACCTCCGGGATCGGCGGCGGTTACGCGCGACGCTACGCGCGCGACGGCTACGACCTGGTTCTGGTCGCCCGTGACGCCGACCGGTTGAAGCAATTGGCGGCCGAGCTCGAAGCCGAGGCCGGCAACGTCGAAATCCTGCCCGCTGACCTGGCCGATGCAGCCGGCCGGCACAAAGTCGCCGACCGGCTTTCCCGAGGGGTTCGGGTATTAGTGAACAACGCCGGAGTCGGCACGTCCGGGGAATTCTGGACGGAAGCTCCGTCCGTGCTGCAGTCCCAGCTCGACGTCAACGTGACCGCGGTGATGCACCTCACCCGCGCTGCGCTGCCGGCCATGCTGGACGCCGGCGCGGGCACCGTCATCAACGTCGCCAGTGTTGCCGGGATGCTGCCCGGACGAGCGGCGACCTACTCGGCGTCCAAGGCGTGGGTGATCGCGTTCAGCGAGGGCCTGGCCGGAGAATTGACGGGCACCGGCGTCGGCGTGCACGCCGTGTGCCCAGGGTTCGTGCACACGGAATTCCACGCCCGTGCCGGGCTCGACGTGACCAAACTCCCGTCGTTCATGTGGCTTGAGGTCGACGACGTCGTTAGGGAAAGCCTGGCCGATATCGCCGGCGGGAAGGTGATCAGCGTCCCGGGGTTGCAATATAAGGCGCTTGTCACCGCCGGGCGGCTGACTCCGCGCAGCCTGCTTCGGGCCGCAGGCAAACGAGTCGGCGGCGGCCGTGGCCGGACCTGACCTGGCCGAGCTGGCTGAGCTGGTGCGCCGGTTGTCGGTGGTGCACGGGCGCGTCACGCTGTCGTCGGGCAAGGAGGCCGATTACTACGTCGACCTGCGCCGCGCCACCCTGCACCACCGGGCGTCGGCACTGATCGGCCGGCTGATGCGCGAGCTGACCGAAGACTGGGACTACGCGGTCGTCGGCGGGCTGACGCTGGGCGCGGACCCGGTGGCCACCGCCATCATGCACGCGCCGGGCCGCCCGATCGACGCGTTCGTGGTCCGCAAGTCGACGAAAACCCATGGCATGCAACGACTTATCGAAGGATCCGAGGTCTCCGGCCAGCGGGTGTTAGTGGTGGAGGACACCAGCACGACGGGTGCTTCCGCGCTGACGGCCGTGCACGCCGTCCAAGACGCGGGCGGCGAGGTGATCGGCGTGGCCACCGTCGTGGATCGCGCGACCGGCGCCGCGGCGGCTTTCGAAGCCGAGGGACTGGCGTACCGCAGCGTGCTGGGCCTCGCCGATTTGGGGCTGTCCTAGTTGCCGGCTGTGCGCGTCCTCATTGCGGTGGCAGTAGCCCTCTCCTGTGCGGTGGGCTGCTCGGGCTCGGGCCACGCCGGTCGCACCTACGGCGCCCAGACCGCGCGCATCGGCGAATCGCTTCAGGTGCTGGGCTGGAACACGTCGGTGTCGAATCTGCGCTGGTCCGGTGACTATGTGCTGGTCGACGTCTCGGCTAGTTTGCGGTCCCCCGACCCGAAGGCGCCGCATGCCAAGCCCGAGGACATTCGCTATGGCCTCTACGGCGCACTGGCGCATCCGATGGAGTCCGCGGGTCTCGGCAGCTGCGACGACGCGATGACCAAGGTGCGCGACATCAACTCGCCGCTGTCGGCGCCGCCCGACCGCCTCACCGGCACGGTGTGCCTGGGCCCGCTGAAAGACCGAAGCGCGGTGCGCGGGGTGTACACCTACTCGCCGCGCGATCGGATCCCGGACACCGCCGCGGCCTATCCGGCGGCGTTTCCGGTGGGGATGCTGCCGACGAACGGAAACGACACCGGCGTGGTGCTCAAGACGACCAGCGTGTCGGCCTGGCGCGCGGACGGCACGCAATTGACCAAGCCGATGCTCGGTGACCCGGCGGTCTTCACGGGTAACGGCTTCATGCTGCTGGGGTTGGAGGCCGACGCCCTCGCGGCCCGGTATCGCGACGACTCCGCGAGCCGCGGCGGGCCGATGATGCTGCTTGCCGCGCCGACACTGCCGGGCCGGGGCCTGAACCCGGCCTGTGTCACGTACGGGTCGTCGGTGCTGATCCTGCCCGATGCGTCCCAGGACGCGGTGCGCGTCGAGGCGTCGCTGTGCACTCAGGGCGAAATCAACGAGGCGCTGCTATACGCGACGGTGGCGATAGCGGGCACCCACGCCGCCGTGTGGACGACGCGGTGAGCGAGCCCGGGCCCACCGAGTGGGGGGCGCCCGGCGCGGGTGTCGGGCCCTGGGCGGGCGGCCCTCCCGACGACCCGCGGTATGACCCAGTCCTGTTGCGCGACGGCGACACTCGCAACGTCGTCGACGCCTACCGGTACTGGACCCGGGAGGCGATCGTCGCCGATATCGACAAGCGCCGTCACGCGCTGCATGTGGCGATCGAGAACTTCGGCCACGATGCCAACATCGGCTCGGTGGTGCGCACCGCCAACGCGTTCGCGGTGCACACCGTGCACATCGTCGGCCGGCGGCGCTGGAACCGTCGCGGCGCCATGGTCACCGACCGCTACCAACGGTTGTGCCATCACGACACCGCCGCCGAACTGCTGGACTTCGCGGCGGGTGCCGGTCTGACCGTGGTCGCGGTGGACAACGTCCCCGGGGCCGTGCGCCTGGAGCAGACCACACTGCCCCGCGATTGCCTGCTGGTGTTCGGTCAGGAAGGGCCGGGCATCACCGACGACACCCGGGCGGGCGCGGCGATCACGGTGTCGATCGCCCAGTTCGGCTCGACGCGCAGCATCAACGCCGGCGTTGCGGCCGGGATCGCGATGCATGCCTGGATTCGGCAGCACGCGGACTTCGGCCGCGCGTGGTGAGCCCCGTCAGCGCGGGGGCTACTGCGGCTTGGCGGGCCTCATCTTGAACGAGACCTCGAGCTTGATGCGGTAGGTGATCGCGCCGCCGGCGTCCACGGAAAGGTCCTGCTCGATGACCCGGGCCACGCGGATGTCATCGACGCTGTCCCGCGCCCGCGTCACCGCTTCCGTCGCGGCTGCCTCCCACGACGTGGGGCTTGTCCCGATGATGTCGATCACCTTGTACACACTCATGCGCGTCAGCCTATAGCTAGCGCCCACGGTTTTGAGTGTGCGGTGGTGGCGGGAATCCGGCGATTTTTCCGCCCTGGAGGCACACACGACGCCGTCACTGCACACTCGATGCCGCTAACTCCACAAGGTGACGTGAACCTTCGGGCGGAACCTGGTGACGCCGACGCCGGTGCCCCGGATCATCGCCTGGATGCACCTCGGGGTGGTGATGAACCGAACGAGTTCGGACACGGCGGGTTGGCGGGCCGACGGCGCCAAGGTCGCCACACACCACTCGCCGGCCTTGTCCAGCCCGGGACCGGCCACGTGCGCCAGCCGCCCACCCGCGAGGTCCTTGGCAACCGCGAAGCCGATAGTTAGCGTGGCACCGCCGACACGCATCACCTCCTCCAGGGCGGCCGCGTCGCTCTGGAAGATTCGCTGTTGCGACTCCGGAATTGCCAAGTCGCGCAACATGGTTGCGATCTCACCGTCCACGCTGCCCGCCGACGGGCCGAGCATCCACTGCTGGTGCCGCAACGCCGACGGCGTCGGAATGCCAACGGCCAATTGACTTTTCGGCGCCACGACAGTGATGATCTGATACTTCAGAAAGGGCCGCACAAAGAGCGAGCCGTCGGGACCGGTCGAACTCTCACTGGCCGGGCCGATCGCGATGTCTACGGCACGGGAGAAAATCAGGTCGCGGAATCGGCTCGTCGGATGCACGCTCAGTTCGACGGACAGGTCGTCGGCCCGGGACGAGAACAGCTCGATCAGGCCCGGCGCGGCGTGTTCGGCAAAGGTGGACGACGCGGCGATGCGCAATAGCCTGCGCCCGTGCGCGGCCTCGGTGACCTCGATCGCCGTCTGCCGTTGCAGGCCCAGGATTTCCACTGCCCGGCTGGCCAGTCGCAGCCCCCCGGGCGTGAATGCCAGCCCGGAACCGGTCCTGGTGAACAACGGGTCGTCAAGCTCTTTGCGTAGCGCCGCGACATGCATCGAGACTCCGGCGTCGGAAACACCCAATTCCGCGGCGGCCGCTCGCACCGAGCCCAAACGGACCACCGCTGAAAAGGCCCGAAGTTGAGCCGGAGTCATGGCGCCCACACTACTTTGGTGGCCTACCTTTAGAGGCGTGCGTGACGTGCTTGCCGAGCTGATGTCGATCTGGCGCGCCGGCGGCACCGCGGGGGTGGGAACGGTGGTGCGAACATTCCGGTCGGCGCCGCGGCCGCCGGGCGCCGCGATGGTGGTCGCGCCGGACAGCTCGGTGAGTGGGTCCGTGTCGGGTGGCTGCGTGGAGGGCGCGGTCTACGAGCTCGCCACCGAGGTGGCGCGGACCGGGACACCGCGGCTGGAACGGTACGGGATCAGCGACGGCGATGCATTCGCGGTGGGCCTGACGTGCGGCGGCATCATCGACATCTTCGTGGAGGCCATGTCGCGGGCGACCTTTCCCGAACTTGAGGCGGTGGCAGACGACATCGACGGGCACCGGCCGGTCGCGATCGCCACCGTCATCGCCCACCCGGACGGGCAGCGGGTTGGCCGCAGGCTCGTCGTCCGGCCCGATCCGCAAAGCCCCGCCGCGGGATCGCTCGGTTCCGAGCGCGCCGACGCCGCGGTCACCGACGATGTGCGGGGCCTGCTCGCACTGGGCCGTAGCGAGGTCCTCAAGTACGGGCCCGACGGGCAGCGTCGCGGCGAGGGCATGGAGGTCTTCGTGGCCAGCTACGCCCCGCGCCCGCGGATGCTGGTGTTCGGCGCGATCGACTTCGCCGCCGCCCTGGCGCGGCAGGGATCGTTCCTCGGCTACCGGGTCACCGTCTGCGACGCCCGCGCGGTGTTCGCCACCACGGCGCGCTTCCCGACGGCCGACGAGGTCGTCGTCGACTGGCCCAACCGTTACCTCGCCGCCCAGGCGGAGGCGGGCGCCATCGACGAGCGCACCGTGATCTGCGTGCTCACCCACGACCCGAAGTTCGATGTCCCGGTGCTCGAGGTGGCGCTGCGGCTGCGCGTCGGATACGTGGGGGCGATGGGATCGCGGCTGACCCACGACGACCGGATGAACCGGCTGCGGGCGGCGGGGCTGACCGACGCCGAGCTGAGCCGGTTGTCCAGCCCGATAGGACTGGACCTCGGTGCGCGCACCCCGGAGGAGACCGCGGTGTCGATCGCGGCCGACATCATTGCCCGCCGGTGGGGCGGCGGCGGGCGCCCGCTGGCCGAGATCGTCGGGCGAATCCACCATGACGCGCAGGTAGAGGGCGAGTTAAACGATCACTTAACTCGATATTGACGGCCTATCCGGGCAGGTCGACACTGACCGAATGCAAGTACCTGGGCCCTTCGAATACGAACGTGCGACGAGTGTCGACCACGCCATCGGACTGCTTGACCGGTTGGGGGAGACGGCTCGCGTAGTCGCCGGCGGACACAGCCTGCTGCCGATGATGAAACTGCGCATCGCCAACCCCGAGTACCTCGTCGACATCAACGACCTGGTGCCCGAGTTGGGATACGTAATCACCGATCCCACCCTGGTGCGCGTCGGTTCGATGACGCGGCATCGCGAGATCCTGGAGTCGGACACGCTGGCCGGCGTGTGCCCGATCTTCCGCGACGCCGAACGGGTGATCGCCGACCCGGTGGTCCGCAATCGCGGCACCCTCGGCGGTTCACTGTGCCAGGCGGATCCGGCCGAGGATCTGTCGACGGTGTGCGAGGTGCTGGGCGCGGTGTGCCTGGTGCGCGGGCCGTCGGGGGAGCGCGAGATCGCGATCGACGACTTCCTTGTCGGCCCGTACGAGACGGCGGTCGCCCCCAACGAGATCCTGATCGAGGTTCGGATCCCGGTGCGGCACAACACGTCCAGTGCGTACGCGAAGGTGGAGCGGCGGGTGGGTGACTGGGCCGTCACGGCGGCCGGGTCGAGTGTCACGCTGGACGGCGATTCGATTGCCGCCGTCCGTGTTGGTTTGACCGCGGTGAATCCCGACCGGGCCGGCCTGACCGAGCTCTCGGCCGCGCTGGTCGGCAGGCCCGCTACCGAGGAAACCTTCGCCGAGGCGGGCCGCGGCGCCGCCGAGGCCTGCGATCCGGTGGAAGACATCCGCGGCACCGCCGAGTACAAGCGGCACCTGGCCTCCGAACTGACCGTCCGCACATTGCGCACCGCGGCCCAACGGGTGCGCGAACAAAGGAGCAACTGACCATGCAGGTGAATATGACCGTCAATGACGAACAGGTGACCGCCGACGTCGAGCCCCGGTTGCTGCTGGTGCATTTCCTGCGGGACCAGTTGCGGCTCACCGGAACTCACTGGGGTTGCGACACCAGCAACTGCGGAACCTGCGTGGTCGACGTGGACGGCGTGCCGGTGAAATCCTGCACCATGCTTGCGGTGATGGCATCGGGCCACAGCATCCGGACCGTAGAAGGGCTAGCGGGGCTAGACGGCGCTCTGGATCCAATCCAGGAGGGATTCATGCGCTGCCACGGGCTGCAATGCGGCTTCTGCACACCGGGCATGATGATCACCGCCCGTGCCCTGCTGGACCGCAACCCCGACCCGGACGAAGAGACCATCCGCGAGGCGATCTCCGGACAGATCTGCCGTTGCACCGGATACACGACGATCGTGCGCTCCATTCAGTGGGCCGCACAGCACGCTACAGCGGAGGCCCCGACCTCATGACCACCATCGAGTCCCGCCCGCCGTCAGACGAAGACACCGCCGACAACGACCAGAAGCCCTGCGGCCACGGCCGGATGCTGCGCAAAGAAGATCCCCGGTTCATCCGCGGCCGCGGCCGCTACGTCGACGACGTCACGCTGCCCGGGATGCTGCACCTGGCGATCCTGCGCTCGCCCTACGCGCACGCCCGCGTCGTCAGCGTCGATGTGACTGCCGCACAAGCACATCCGAAGGTCAAGCTGGTGGTAACGGGTGCGGCCCTGGCCGAGAAGGGCCTGGCCTGGATGCCGACGCTGTCCAACGACGTGCAGGCCGTGCTGGCCACCGACAAGGTGCGCTTCCAGGGTCAGGAGGTGGCGTTCGTCGTTGCCGAGGACCGGTATTCGGCGCGCGACGCGCTGGAGCTGATCGACGTCGAGTACGAGCCGCTGGATCCCGTCGTGGACGTCCGCAAGGCGCTGGACCCCTCGACGCCGGTGATCCGCACCGACCTCGAGGGCAAGACCGACAACCACTGCTTCGACTGGGAGACCGGCGACGCGGCCGCGACCGAGGCGGCGTTCGCGAAGGCCGACGTCGTCGTCAAGCAGGAGATCGTCTACCCGCGGGTGCACCCGGCGCCGATGGAAACCTGTGGCGCGGTAGCCGATTTGGACCCGGTCACCGGGAAGCTCGTCCTATGGACCACCTCGCAGGCGCCGCACGCCCACCGCACGGTCTATGCGTTGGTGGCCGGGCTGCCCGAACACAAGATCCAGGTGATCTCACCCGACATCGGCGGCGGCTTCGGCAACAAGGTGCCGATCTATCCCGGCTATGTGTGTGCGATCGTCGGCTCGCTGCTGCTGGGCAAGCCGGTCAAGTGGATGGAGGACCGTAGCGAGAACCTGACCTCGACGGGTTTCGCCCGCGACTACATCATGGTCGGCGAGATCGCCGCGACGAACGACGGCAAGATCTTGGCGATCCGGTCCAATGTGCTTGCCGATCACGGCGCTTCCAATGGTCAGGCGGCACCCTTGAAATACCCGGCCGGATTCTTCGGGGTGTTCACCGGCAGCTACGACATCGAGGCCGCCTACTGCCACATGACCGCGGTGTACACCAACAAGGCGCCCGGCGGGGTGGCCTACGCGTGTTCGTTCCGGATCACCGAAGCGGTCTACTTCGTCGAGCGGCTGGTGGACTGCCTGGCCTTCGACCTGAACATGGATCC
>Ga0137412_10005572_pt1 | contig 10058 bp, 10 predicted proteins | sample CZODoug2_1_16fun_FD_122160 | JGI IMG/M metagenome (GOLD analysis project Ga0137412, IMG submission 122160) | Vadose zone soil fungal communities from Angelo Coast Range Reserve, California, USA - CZODoug2_1_16fungal (Hybrid Assembly) | ecosystem: Environmental > Terrestrial > Soil > Vadose zone... | reverse complement strand
TCGGAGCTGCAGGAATCGCTGGGACTTGCCGACGCCCCCTTGCGCATCGAGTGTTTCGACATCTCGAGCCTTCAGGGCACGAACGTCGTGGCGTCGATGGTCGTCTTCGAAGACGGCCTCCCGCGCAAGTCCGAGTACCGGCGCTTCGCCATCCGGGGATCGGCAGGGCGGGCCGCCGAAGACGGGAGTGTCGAAGGCGGCGATGTCGACTGGATCAATGAGGTGGTGCGCCGGCGTTTCGCGCGCTATCTCGAGGAAGCCGCAGCGGCGCCGCCGGATCCGGCCCTCGCCGGCGAAGGCGAAGTGGCCCAGCCCCCGCGCAAGTTCGCTTACCCACCCAACCTCGTGGTCGTCGACGGCGGCTTTCCTCAGGTGAATGCCGGCGCTGCGGCGCTCGAAGATCTTGGCGTCGACGACGTGGCGATCTGCGGGCTGGCGAAAAGGCTCGAGGAGGTCTGGGTCCCGGGCGACCCCGACCCGATCATCCTGCCGCGCACCAGCGAGGGCCTCTACTTGTTGCAGCGGGTGCGCGACGAGGCCCACCGCTTCGCGATCACCTACCACCGCGAGCTGCGGGGCAAGCGGATGACGACGTCGGTGCTCGACGGTGTGGCCGGCCTCGGGCCGACCCGCAAGAAGCGGCTCGTCAAGGAGCTCGGCAGCGAGGCCTCCGGTCTGATCATGGCTCAAGTCGTGCCGCTGCCGACCAAAGTACGGATCCCGGTGGTCGCCGAGTATCAGAAGGCCCTCGCCAACGTGGACAGCAAGGCCGAATATTCGTTTTCGGGCCTGGAGGGTTTCATCACCGCCAAAGTGCTGGTGGAAGGGCTCAGGCGCACCGGCAAGGATCTGACCCGTCCCAAATTCATCAGGGCCATGGAGGCGATCCGTGACCTGGATGTCGGCGATTATTTCGTGAGCTACTCTCCGACCAATCACAACGGGTCGAAGTACGTCGATATCACGGTCATCAACAAGGACGGCCGGTTTTTCAACTGAGGCTGGCCGACCGTGAGGTCAGGGAAACGAGTAGCGCAGGAAAAGGTGGCTGCCGCCGCGCCTCAGGTCGGACAAGGTTCCCCATAGAGGATGCTCCGGCGCGAACGCCTGCCCCATGACGAGGCTGATGCGCTCGACGCCGGCGTCGCGGCCGGCAATCTGGGGCGAGAGGGTCAGGAACAGCTCATCGAGGAGGCGCTCCGCGTAGAAGTCGGCCACCAATCGCGGCCCGCCCTCGACGAGGATCAGCTTGCCGGCGCTCGCCCGGCTCACCTCGTCGAGGACGGAGCGCGCGCGAATCGAGCGGCCGCTGCTCCGCACCGCGCGGATCTCCACCGAATCGGGAACCCTTTGCTTGCGCAACTCTCTTGCGCCCGCGGCCGTCGTCACGATCAACGCCGGCACCTTGCCGGACGCGAACAGGGGCAGGCGCAGGTCGAGCCGCCCGCTGCCGCTGACGACCGCATTCAGCGGCGGCCCGCGTTTGCCGAGCGCCGCGCGCAAGGCGCGATATTCCTCCGCGAACCCGGGGAAAATGTCTTCGGCCGTCCACAGGTGATTGCGATCGACGGCGAGCGTGCCCGCGCCGACGACCACCGCGTCGGCGACGGCGCGTAAGAGGCCCATCACCATGCGGTCCTGGGCGCTGAACCCGCTGATGTCGCCGCCGCTCTCGTGTCCCTTTACGTTGAGCGAGACGACGCCGTCCAGCGTCGCTGCAAAATTGCTGAAGACGTGCGGCCGCGTGCGCGCCGTCGGCATGCGCAGGCGCCCGTAAAGGCGCGCGAGCCTCGGGGGCAGGGGCAGTACCGCGCCGCGTTTCGCTTCGTGAAGCGTTTCGAGGGGAGCGAGAGCCGGGGAGGCGCGCCGGGACATTTGCGGCTATGGTAGGGGACAAGGCGGGGCATTCCAAGTAGGATTGCGAAGGAGGCTCGGTACCAGGGGAATAATCCCGGCCCGCGGCCTGTTTCAGCAGAGCATCGCGCAAATCAAAAAGGAGGAGACATGAAACGCACAATTATTGCAGCTCTTGGCTGCGGGCTCGCCGCGGCCGCTTCTACGGCCTGGTCGCAGGCGCCGGCGCCGGCGCCGCGCCCGGCGTTCGCAACCACCAAGGTCGAAGGTACGGACAACGTCTACGTCTTCCGCTACGGCAACCACCAGTCGATGTTCGTCGTCACCCCCGAGGGGGTCATCGCCACCGATCCCATCGGCTACGGGCGCCCGCAGGCGGTCGTCACCTACGTCGAAGAGATCAGGAAGGTCACCAACAAGCCGATCAAGTACCTGATCTACAGCCACCACCACTACGACCACATCGCGGGCGGCAAACCGTTCGTAGACGCCGGCGCGAAAATCATCGCGCACAAGAAGGCGAAGGAACGCCTCGCCGTCCTCAAGGATCCGGCCACGCCGCTCCCCGACGTGACGTTCGACAGGACGAGGACCATCACGCTCGGCGGCACCGCGCTCGAGCTGACCTACGTCGGCCTGAACCACTCCGACAGCTCGCTCGTCATGCGCCTGCCCAAGGAAAAGATCATCTTCGTGGTGGACTTTCTCCCGGTAGGCTCGGTGCCGGGCCGCGGCATGATCGATTTTTATCCTCTCGAGACCGAGAGCGCGATCAAGCAGGTGCTGGCGATGGACTGGGAACGCCTGATCCCGGGGCATCCGGGCGCGCCGGGCGACCGGCTGGGCACGAAGAAGGACGCGCAGGACCAGCTCACTTTCCTGCAGGATGCCTCCGAAGCCGTGAAGGTCGCCGCGCGCGAAGGAAAATGCTGGGAGCCGGCGGAGAGGGAGGTCAAGCTGCCGAAATACGAGAAGTGGCCCGGCTACGAGAACAACCTGCAATTCGTGACGCGGCGCTACTGCGGCCTGTGGGGGCGCGGCACCTGAAGGCGCGTTTTCTTTTCAGGAACGACGGCCGGGGGCGCGCCCTCGGCCGTTCTTGTTTCCGCCGCTCGATCCGCAGCGACGCTTGCTATTGCTCGCCGCACCCGCCATACTGGCGGCATCGAATTCCACCTGGGTCAGTCCTCGGCATCCCTTCCGGGGTGCGCCGATTCTGGTTTCTCCCACGACCAATTTGATGCCCCGCACACTCCGGCGCGGGGCGACTTCATTCATAGAGAGCACTCAATGCCTACCGGTACCGTGAAATGGTTCAACTCGAGCAAGGGTTTCGGCTTCATTCAACCTGACGACAAGTCCAAGGACGTGTTCGTGCACATCTCGGCGGTGGAACGCGCCGGCCTCGGCAACCTCAACGAGAATCAAAAGATCTCCTACGAGCTCGAGCAAGGACAGAACGGCAAAACGTCCGCAGTCGATTTGAAAGCCGTTTGACCCTCCGTCGCGGGGGCACGGCGCCTCCTTGAGCGATCCGTAAGTGTGTTACCGTGATCGCTGCAAAGGAGCGTCATGCCCATGCACCGCGAGGAGCGCGGGAGATATCTGATCGAGGCGAGCGCGTTTCGCCTCACCAGCGGAAACAAGTGGCAGCCCCGGCTCACGATGACGCGGCTTGCATGCGCGAACGCCTTGTCGAAAAGCCAGGCCTTTCCCGGGCTGACGCCGCTGTTCGAAACCGCAAAGGGCGCTGTTCGCTACGCGATCGACCTCGGTCGAAGCATGGCCGACGAAGGATCGCCGCGGCTGAAGGTGTAGCCGTATAGTCCTCTCCATGCGCGACCGGGCCCTGGTGCTCTTCTCGGGGGGACAGGATTCGACCACCTGCCTCGCATGGGCGCTCGCGAATTTCCATCGCGTCGAGACCGTCGGCTTCCGCTACGGCCAGCGCCACGCGGTCGAGATGGACTGCCGCCCGAAGATCCTCGCCGGGCTGCACGCGTGCTTTCCGGCGTGGGGGAAGAAGCTGGGCGAGGATCACGTTCTCGACCTCGACGTCGTGCGCTCTCTCGGCGCCACCGCGATGACGCACGACATCGCGATCAGGATGACGGAGTCGGGCCTGCCCAATACGTTCGTTCCGGGCCGCAATCTGCTTTTCTTCACCGCCGCCGCGGCGCTTGCCTATCGCAGGGAGATCCGCACGCTGGTGGGCGGCATGTGCGAAACGGATTTTTCCGGCTACCCGGATTGCCGCGACGATACGATCAAGGCGCTGCAGGTCGCGCTCGGCCTGGGCATGGACACGCGCTTCACGCTCGAGACGCCGCTCATGTGGATCGACAAGGCCGCGACCTTCGCGATGGCCGAAGAGCTCGGCGGCGAGCCGCTGCTCGATCTGATCGCCGCGCACACCCACACCTGCTACCTGGGCATACGCGAGCCGCACGAGTGGGGGCCGGGCTGCGGCGAATGCCCGGCTTGCAAGCTGAGGAAAGAGGGCTACGGGCGCTATCGAGCCGCGCGAGCGGCGAGCGCCGGCGCCGGCAGATGAAAGCGAGCGCCGTCCGGCCGTTCGACGTTGCGTCCTAGCAGCGATTTCGGCACAATCGCGGGAAAGAAAAAGAGCTGAATCGGAACGCGGTCCCAGGAGGAGACTATGACCACGGCCCTTCTCATCATTCACGGTTTGTTGGCGGTCGCGCTGTTGGGGGCGATCACGCACCAGGCGGTCAGCGTGTGGTTGCCGGCGCGCAAGCCCGCCGGGTCGTTTGTCGGGCGGTTCCGGGCGGTGCCCGGCGTATCCTACGCGAACGCCGTCGTCGTTCTGTATCTGATCACGGCCGTTCTCGGCGGGATCATCTATGCGGAATACCGGGTCAGCGTGCGCGTTGTGCTCGAGCAACTGGAGCTGTGGAAGACCAACGGGGTGTTCGAGCTGAAAGAGCATTTCGCGGCGCTCGGCCTGGGCATGCTGCCGGCGTACTGGTTTTACTGGCGGGCGCCGCTCGCGGACGAGCATGCCCGTACTCGCGCCGTCCTGACCGGGCTGCTCGCCTTCATCGTCTGGTGGAATTTCCTGGCCGGCCACATCCTCAATAACGTCCGGGGGTTCGGGTCATGACGATCCCGCGTTCGTTCCCCGTTTTTGCAATCGTATTCGCGGTTGCATACGCCGTCGCGTATGCGATCTCCGTGCACAACAACTATGCGCTCTTCACCTACCATCCCGCCCTCAACGAGTTCGGCGTAGGGGTCCAAAAGCCAAAGGACGGGCCCGCCATGTACTGGTACGGATGGTTGGCGACGGCGGGGATCGTTGCGTCCGTCGCGGGTCTGCTTGCCTGTTACCTGCCGCAGCGTCTGACCTCGCGTCTGCGGCCCAGCTTTTCCTGGGCCGTCCCGCTGGCCGTGATGGTATTCTTCGCCTATCTTCTGAGAGGCTACTTTCTGCGATAAGCTCAAGCGGCAAGGGACAGTCGCGGCAGTTGGGAAAGGAGGCGAACATGCTGAACATGCCGGGTCGATGCAACCGCTCCTTCGCCTGCCTCGCGCTCGCGTTTGCGGTGGCATTCCAGGACGCGTGGGCGGGCGCGGAGATGACGGGAGATCTCGAGGATCATCACGACGAAGGGCCGTCCTACTTCGGTTTCGTGAAGGACGCACGCGGCGCTCCGGTTCCGGACGCCAAGGTAACCGCAAGCATCAAGAACGGCTTGACGCTGATAACCCGGACCACCACCACCGGCATGTACAAGATCGGCGGATTGAGCAAGCAAGTCAATCCGAACGACGTAACCATCTCGTGCGCCAAGGACGGATACCGGCAGACGCGGATTTTCAGGCGGACCCCGCCGAAGGCGGACGCAGCCAAGCCGATCGAAACCGAGTGCAGACTGGAGCGCGGCTGACCGCCCGCGAAGCGTTTGTTCTCGAGACTCAGAGACGCCGCGGCTTGCGGCATCCTGCTCTTAATCCTTCAAGCCGGATTTGAGCTTGCCCGCGCGCAGGCTGCCGGGCCGAGCGCTTCTTCGTCTCTTGCAGGCCGGGTCGGTTCCGTCGACGAAGGGCCGATGGAGGGCGTGCTGGTCGGCGCTCGCAAGGACGGATCGACGATCACCCTGACCGTCGTCAGCGGCCGGGGCGGACTCTTCGAATTTCCCGCGAGCCTCATGCCAGGACGATACGCCCTCCGGATAAGGGCCGTCGGATACGAATTGGACGGCCCGTCGACGGTGGATATCGCCGCGCAGACGAAGGCGCAGCTCGAAATCAAGCTGCGCAAGACACGGGATCTCGCCGCCCAGCTTTCCAACACCGAATGGCTGATGAGCATGCCGGGCGGCATCGAGCAGAAGCGCCCGCTCATCGAATGCATGAGTTGTCACACGTTCGAGCGCGTCGCGCGATCCCGATACGACGCCGATGGAATGCTGGTCGTACTCAAGCGCATGGCGGGCTACGCGAACAACAGCACGATGGAGCGCGTGCAACAGCGGGCGGTCGAGCGCAAATACGACGAAGAGTCGCTGCGCAAGCTGGCCGCCTATCTTGCGACCGTCAATCTGAGCAAGAGCCGGGCTTGGTCTTATGAGCTCAGGACGCTGCCGCGACCGGCGGGTCGTGCGACCCGCGTCCTCGTCACCGAGTACGACTTGCCGCGCAAGACGATCGCTCCGCACGACGTGCGCACGGATTCCGAGGGAAGGGTGTGGTACTCGAATTTCGTCGAAAATCTTCTGGGCAGGCTCGATCCGGCGACGGGCGCGCACGCGGAGTTCGCCTACCCGATCATCAAGCCCGGCGCTCCGGCCGGAGCGCTCGCCCTGGAGCCGGACAACGAGGGTAACTGGTGGCTCGCCGCCATGTTTCAGACCGGCCTCGTCAAGTTCGACGTGAAGACCGAGACGTTTAGGATTTTTCGTCTTCCCCCGGGGATGAACACCGACGCCTCGCAGCAGTCGATGGTCATGCCGCGGCAATCGCATGTCGACGGCAAGGTCTGGACCAACGAGGTGAGCAAGCAGTCCATCATGCGGCTCGATCTTGCCACCGGAAAGTACGAGCTCATCGACCCGTTCGCGTCCCTGCCCGCGGGCAGCAGCCATTCTCCCTACGGACTCGCCGCGGACTCGGCGAACAATCTGTTCTTCATGGACTTCGGCGGCGAGGCCATCGGCCGCGTCGATGCGAAGACCGGTCAATCGACCCTCTATCCGACACCCACCAAGCGCTCGCGCCCGCGCCGCACCATGATCGACTCGCGGGGCCGGGTGTGGTTCGCCGAATTCGCCGCGAACAAGATGGCGATGTTCGATACCCGGAGCGAAACCTTCCGGGAATGGGAGGCTCCGTCGCCGCACACCTATCCCTACGACGTGTTCGTCGACAGGAACGGCGAGCTGTGGAGCGGATCGATGTCGAGCGACCGCGTGCTGCGCCTCGATCCGGAAAGCGGCAAGTCGGTCGAATATCTTCTTCCGCGCCCAACCAACATCCGCCGCGTGTTCGTCGACGATTCAACCCGCCCGGTCACCTTCTGGGTCGGCAACAACCACGGCGCTTCGATCGTAAAGTTGGTGCCGCTCGACTGACCGGTTTTGAAATGTGCCCGCCCGATAGGGCGCAAAAAAAGGCCGCCCGCGGGCGGCCTTTTTCAGTGCGGCAGTTCGCGTTCGTGCAATCCGCTCAATTCGCGAGCGGGTCAGGGCGAACCTGAACCTTGTAGACCTTGGGACGGTTCTGCGTTCCGCCTTCGTTGTGGAACACCGTGCGCGTGCCCGAGGTCGTCCACAGTGCCCGCCCTTTCCAGCCGGCGCTCGGATCGTCGATTCGTCCGTCCACATTCTTGGTGAAGAAGCCGAGCGGGTAGGGAACGCGGATGTCGACGAGCTTGCCTTCGACGACCGCGAGCAGCGACTCGCCGCCGTTGGTCTCGGCGATCGGCACATCGCGCCCGAGGCCGAGCGTGTTGAAGCGGTCGACCCAGAGGTAGTAAGCGTGGTTGGCGCTGCCGTTCGGGTCGACGCCCTTGAATTGCGGCCCGGGCATGCGGAATATCGTCCAGCCCTCGGGACAGTGCTTGCCGGTCGCGGCGGCCGGGCCGTTCAGCGGCCCGCGGCACTTGCGCCGGTCGAAGCTGCCGATATGGCCGCTCGAGAACACGGTCCACATGACACCGTCCGAGGTGAGATCCAGCCCGCGCGACCCGTACACTCCGTCCGGCGGCAAATACACTTCCACGAGTGCGGTCTCCGCCGGATTGGGGCCCGGAACGAGGCGCATGAGGTAGCCGGGCTGGTCGAGGCGCGTGAATCCTACGTCCATCGCCTGGCCCCAGATCGAATCGTCGACCGGGCTCGGTTGCACGCCGTAGAACGCGGCCATGATGCGCTTGTCCTTCTTCGGATCGACCGGGTCGCTGTGCCCGACGTATTCGTCGCGCTTGCCGTTGCCGTTGGTGTCGATGATGAGGGGCGTCCAGCCCTGCGACTTCGCTTCGTCGCCGGTCTCCAGGTACATCTTGGTGTTGAGCCAGCCGACCACGCCGCTCGCTGGCCCGCCCGCACTGGTCCACAGCGTTTGGTTGGCGTCGTTCGCGAAATACAGATGGTGCGTCGAGAAGCAGGTGTTGATGAGCTTCCATTCGCCCGTCTTGGGGTCGTACATCGACAGGTGCCGCGGCGAGTCGCTCAGCGGCGCGATCTTCGCCGACGGGTGGCTCGAGCCCACCTTGCAGAAATCCGGCTGTGCTCCCGCGGGCCGGATGCGCGCGGTGAACCACACGCGCCCTTGTGCGTCCATCATCGGGTTGTGGATGCTGGTGTGGCCGTCCCAGATCGGCTCGTCGCCCCAATAGGGCGAAGCCGCCATCGCCAGGGTCTTCGACGAGGGCGTGGCGGGATCGCGGAAGGGATGCTTCACCGTCGTCGCGATATTCTTCACCGGATCGAGGACCGGCACGAGGTCGGTGCTCTCTTCGGGCGATCCGTAGATCATCCCGTTGGCATTGACCGTTGGGTTGCGCTTGTCGGTGGAAACGGAGTCGTGCAGGTAGTACTTGGGCGTCGACCAGTCCCACATGCTGATGACGACGTTGCGCTCGACGCCTTTCGGCCGCTCGGGTTTGGCGGGGGGCAGCTCGCCTGTGGCGATGCGGTCGGTCCAGTCGCCGAACAATTGCAAGCCCTTCTCCGGACCGATGCGGCCGAGCGTGAGCGCCATGTTGGTCATCGCCTGCCCGGATTGAGTGCGGCGCGCCCAGGCGGCGAGCCCATGACCGAATTCCTTGGGTACGCTGCGCACGCCCTTGGAGCCGAGCGCGTGGCACGATTGGCAGGAATTCTTGACCGTGTCGATCCAGTACCCCTGGGTCTTCATCACGGCCGGGATGCCGTTGCCTTTTTCGCCGGTGCCGGGAAAATCGCTCAGTGGGGGAATCTGCAACATCGAATACCAGTACATGCCGGGATAGTATTCCGCCGCCGCGGCTGCGCCGTCATCCGCGGCACCTTTCCCCGCGCGCAGGCCGAGTCGTGGGACGCCGAGTTGGCGGATTACGCCTTGATGCCAATGTCCGATGTTCGCTTGTCGGCGTCGCGACGAGCCGCGATGATCGATCAAAAAAGTGGCAGTAGTGCGCATATGATTGTCATCAATTTCGATGGCTTCGATCAGAGATTACAGGTAGGCTTTCGGAAAGCCGCACCTGATGCCGGGAGCGGGTGTCATCCACATCATCACCCTCGGGTGTGGCACCATAGGCGTTTAATGACTTCGGTTCTTCGAGCTGCGCCAAAAGCTGGCGTGTCGTGTCGACGATGACCTTCCGGCAGAGACGATCGACGCCTCGTCATAAAAGCACAATCATCGAACGATATCATTAATTTCTGCTCAAAGTTCTGCGAAAGGATCCAGGATATGTCTTCGAATCTTGGATTTTGCTTGCGTATATTTTCTATATCTTCAATAGATTTCTTGACTCGCGATTTCTGGTTCTCGAACGTCGAGAGAAGGCTTGATGGTTGGCCGAATTTTATTTGATCGTGTATTCTTTCATATAAACCGTTAATAATGTTATATTCTTCGCCAAGAAGATAGATGGCTTGGTCAATAACAGCGATTTTTCTATCGACGTCGGCGCCCAGTGTCGGCGGCCATTTTTGCGCGGGCGGTGACGTCCCGCTGCCACGGACCATCGCGAT
>Ga0137412_10005571_pt1 | contig 10062 bp, 12 predicted proteins | sample CZODoug2_1_16fun_FD_122160 | JGI IMG/M metagenome (GOLD analysis project Ga0137412, IMG submission 122160) | Vadose zone soil fungal communities from Angelo Coast Range Reserve, California, USA - CZODoug2_1_16fungal (Hybrid Assembly) | ecosystem: Environmental > Terrestrial > Soil > Vadose zone... | reverse complement strand
GTGCGATTTGTGATAGTATGCCAATGCATCCGCAAGGGCTTCAATTCGTGTGATCATTATTGCATCCTTTAGAAGCTGAGAGGTGATTCTCCGGTACCGCCAGCACCGCCATACGTTGAGCTTGTTGAAGCATTGCCGCCTCCACCGATTGCGCCGCCGATTGAACTGCCTAATTTGGCTCCAAGGGGCCCTGCTACTGCTGCTCCTACACCGCCAAGCACTCCCTGTGCGAGATTGCCAAAGAAGTTGGAAGGCTGGAATGCTTGCGTTACTTCCTGGTAGGAGTTAGCGCCGTTTGTGATAGCACCATTCTGGAGAGCATTGGCTTGACTGGACTGGAGACCGGCAAGTGTGCCGAGCGCCTGTGTACCGAACTGCATGTTGCTCTGTGCCTGCTGGGCATTACTGAGGGCGATCTGACGAGCACCAGCAGATTGATTGGCTGCTCCTGATGCCAGGATCTGTGCCTGGAGCTGTTGCTGAGCGCCGTTGGGAATAGTAGAACCACCACCCTGTTGCTGGGCAGCTCTCTGCTGGGCTACTAGGGCATTCTGGGTATTGCCACTCTGCTGCTCTGTGTTACTCGTATTTAGGGAAGCCAGTTCAGCGTCGGTGAATCCTTGACCGGCATTAGCCTTAGCCAAGATACCGTTAATCTGATCTGAGAACTGTGCGTTAGTTGCCTGGGAGGCTGCAAATGCGGTGTTGAACTGGCTGCGGAGCTGATCTGTGAATTGCTGGTTCGCGGTGGCCGCGTCCTTCTGCTCCTGCGAGGCTTTCATCAGAGGCTGCGGGCCTGTATACTGTGCATAGAAAGTGACCATTATTTTGCCTCTAATGAATTGAGCTTGAGACGGAAAGCGCGATGAGGTATTTCCTCAAAGTATTTAGCTGCGAAGGCTGAAGTCCGCTCATCCGCACAGAAGAAGTTTATTTCCTTGATACCCAGTTCACGTGCCTTATAGACAATGTGCTTAGTTAGTTGCCGCAAGGATTCAGCAATTTCAAGTTCGGAGCCCTCTGGGTTGATGGCTAGTGACTCCATTGTGAAGGTCATCTGAACTGGCACCATAACAAGGGGTTGCTGCTTATGCGCCACAAACACTTGGGTCTTGGGGTAGCTGAGAACATCCATATCGAATAGGTTGTTCTTTGTGCCGTTTAGCCACGATTCAAGCAGATCAACGTCTTTGGCCGACTCAATATGTCGCACCCATACTTGATTATTCCTCATAGAACGATACCCTTTGAAGGACACTTGCTGAACTGAAGGGGTGAGCCATCCTTACCTACTGATTGAAGTGTGACAGAGGTTGGGCCACCACCGCTTGTGATGGGATAGATGATGGGGGAGGCAGTGCCAGAGGTGAGTAGCACAGCGCTCTTATTGCCTAGATAACCTGTGAGGAATACGTCTACCTTAGCAAAGGTTGCATCTTGTGGGATTGTGAAGCTGATCACCAGGTTAGCGCCTTGCTTACTGAGGGAGATGATCTGCACGGGGGAAGGAGGCCCTTGTTGCGGTGCCTTCAATCCCTGTACATATGTACCGCCAGTTGTCCCGCTCCGTGAGGCGCGAGATATGCGGCCATCATCCCAACTATCAATCGGTTTGAAAACTATATCGTTCATTGTTTGCTATTCCACAGATAGAAGCCGTATAGCTCATTGGGTTGATCCTCAGCTATCCAGTCAAACTTTAGTTGTATGTTCGAGATTGTCTGGTTTACTGGGTTATTTGTTTGTTTTAGATACCAACGACTAGTATATAAGGTTGTTGATGGCGTCGCATTAGGCGGATCATCCACTGCGAACAGGATAGGCTCGAATGGCCCAGCCACGTTATCTGTCCTAAGGCTCAACCCAAACAGGCTCCCCACACGTCTGGCATTCGTACCGACCTGCTCGACAACGGCGGGTTTCTGTCCTGCCTGTGCCAATACCAGCGATCCCACAGTTGCGGATGCTGCGAATGGCACGAGCTTATCAGAGTTTAGGCTTGTATTCCTGTAGAAGACCTGATAGACTGATGCTGTTGGTGTATTGGGTAGAAGCATCATTCGTGTTGTACCTGGTGATGTTGTGACCGACTTAACAACGCCACAGCTCATTGCTGGGATAGCGGCAGGTGACCAACTGTTACCGTCTGGATAGTAGCGGAGGTAACGATCGGTGCCGTTCGACACGTATAGGGCATAATCAGTACTATCACCACGATGCAGTGTTATGTGCGTAGTGGCTGGGTTGAAGTTGTTGCGAAGGACATCGCCAACCGCAAACCCAATCTCTGTCGTCTTAGAAGTAGTCAGAGAATAAAGCTGTCTCTTGCTATTGTAAACATAGAGAGTCTGACCGTCATATACCACGCCATCGGGATTGCCGATACCCAGGTTACGCGCAAATAACTGAGCATAATAACTGGAGATATCCAAACCTGTGATTAAGTAAACATCATCCGTGAGGAATACAAGCAAGCCGTTTGCTGTACTTATCTTCTTCTGAATGGTGCCCGGCAATGCGAAGTAATTGGCGGGGGGAGAGCATTCAACCGCAACTCCATTCGTTACTTCTGCGCCACCGGAGTAATAGAGAGTACCACCCACGTGATACCAGAGACGCCCGGTGTGGAAGACTGGATCAGTTGCTGCTACTTGTGGAGGTTCATTAGCAAATGCGAGGGGAGCAATAACCAGAGTATTTAAAAATCCCTGAGTACCTAAAGGCGTGTCAAAAGAGCTATCAACTACTGTCCATGTGGGAAGAACATTTGAGAATCCGGTAACTAGGAAGTAACTAGAACCTCCATCCTGTGTTCTATAAAGTTCAATTTGATCTACTTGAGGATCGGTAGAACCGGGGCCACTTAATGTCGCAGTGCCCGGCAATTTTTGAGCTATGAGAGTTACCGGAGGAGATGCCGTTGATATGTGTCCAGTTACGCTATTCTTATACACAAATACCCAAGAGTAATTGACAAGAGGGGCTGTAAAGGCGGTGTTTTGCTGAAGCGGGCCGAACTGAGCGCCGTGAAGAAGGGTGAACGCCTTGGTGGTGTCAGTGACATCTATTAAGGTCGATAGTATGGTTAGGACACCGCCCAATCCAACCGTATTTGATTGTATCTGCAGACTTCTTAGAGCGCTTGGTGGGTTATATACAATGAATTGTAATAGCGAGGCAGTTACTTGAGTACCTGCATTTAAGCTTGTTACAATATCATTCAGACTGTTATTGATAAAGGTATAAACAGTTCCAGGAGCTGCAGGTAAACCACCCACTTGTATTGAAAGGGTTCCAGTGAACAGTTCTGTAGAGGGATTGAATTGTATAGAGCTTATATAACTGTCTTTGGTTTGAGCTGCAAAAGCTAGTGTAGGAGCAACAACCGGAGCCGTAATACCCCACTTCCAAAGATTAGTCCCATTCCATTTCAGAGGGTCAGCACCATCGCCATAGTACATCCAATTACCGACAGTTGCGAACCTGCCCGTATTGGCGGTTGTCTTTGTTATGATCGGAGTATAGGTACCCGCATTGATCCAATATAGATGACCAGACGTATCGAGCATTGTGCGATACGTGCCATTGAGATTAAGGAACACATCTATATTGTCAGGTTGTTCAGCTACCGAATTAACTGAGAATGCCGTGAATCCAAACCGACGAATCAGCGTATTGAAATTGCTCACTTCGACATTGAGACCGTCGATAAGCGCATCATAATGCGTAACTACATTCATTCCCACGATGGAGTAGGGGGAATTGAGCGGATTGCGCTGGGTTACTAGGCCAGCCTGGAATCTGTTGATCGCGGGTAACGCCATTTGTGCTTGCTCCGAGTGTGGTTCATCTGGAGAGCCAGATGGGTTGGTCTAATTAGCCCAGCATTATAGAGTGCGCAGGGCGGAAGCCTGCGTCGTCTGCTTCCATGTCCTTGATGCCGCAAGCCTTCTTAGCAAAAGCCTGACCCAGCAAATACTCCTGCGACCAACGCTGATCATCGGCTTGTTTATAAGCGAATGCTAAAAACATCTGACGTATGACGAACATAATCTCGTCGGGGAAGGGGCCCCACGTGTCAGAGAGGCTTTGTTTAATTGGGGGCTTTTTCTGGTACGTGACGTTCACTTGCCACTGGTGGGCGATATCTGGGATAGGCCAGAATCGGACAATCATGCCCGAATCGTTTTCATCCTGATAGGCAACCTTGATAGGCTCACTATGTTGATTGGTTGTCTTCAGGGTACGCTTCACATCCAACTGCCACTTCGGTGTGGGGATAGTCTGTGAGGTAAAATCTATAACATCTGCATATTCAAACCATGCGCAATCTGTAACACTGGTCTGATAATCTTGGGTGAAAGCTGTAATGGAAGTTGTAATCGTTGGAACTACCGCGCGATTAAACTTCCAATTGAAAGGTTCCGACAGTAACTCCTGAATAACGTTGTTGCAAATCGAGAGAGCAGGCTCCTGCTGGAAACCTGCTACTCCTATGATTGGCGTCAACTTTGTGAAAGTCATTGCCCAATTAACAACATCTTGAAGAGTTACTGTCGAAGCCATTTTTTAGTAGCCTGTATTCTTTCCTGTAGATACTTTGACCATTTCCATATAGGCAACTGGGTCAATCTCGGGATGGAAGTGTTTCTCGCATCCCTGACAGAATCCCTCACGAACCACGCGACCGGTACGTGCAACCCAATTATCAATCCAAGCCACACGACTGGAGTTATCATCACGACGGTGTGAGCAAAGCGATTCGCGGTACTCACGATTGCGCTCATTCTCAGCACGCAATTCTTTCATCGATGTCTTCATCCGAGTCTTGTTAACTTCGACGATTGGATCTACGTACTCGTTCGTTGCTTTGACTGCCTGGCTGACCGCTGCTGCGACAATTGCAGCAAGATCAGATTTGGTCATTGTGACTGCGCCCGAGTCTTGTGTCTTCTGGTCTGCCATATTAGAGTACCTCTAGTGCAAATTCAGTTACCGTGAGAACATAACCGGCATCCGTTGCAGCTGCAGCAACAGCGACGGAGAGTACATGACCTTCTGCGGTCAGATCCACTACCGGATTGGTAGCAAGAGTCGTAACTGCCTTGGGAGTCGTTGCAACGAAACCGCTCTGAACGCCCTGAAGAGCTACAGTAGCGCCAACGAAAGCAACCGTTACATCAAGATTGAATACAAAGGTTCCAGCAGTGCCCGGAGCTGCAACGGTCGCAATAGCTGCTCCATCGAGATTGAGAGTCACTGTGGAAGCCTGAACAACAACTGCTGTCAATGTCCCAACGACGCGAACACGAAACAGGTTAGAAAGACGATTGGTACCCGGGATGCCTACTGTAGCATTGCCCGTCTGGCCGAAAGGAGGAGCAGTAGCAAACTGAACCGTCTTCGAGGCCGTGCCAACGAGTCCCACAACTGGGGACATAAGTTTTGCGCGTACTACCTGATCTGTAAGAACTGAAGCCATTTGTTACTCCTGTGCCAACCAGAAAGTGCGAGTAGCTACGCCAATCGGACTTGCTGTGGGATTGAAAAACGAGACGATGCATGTATAGTTTGGCTTATTGCCAAGAACCGGGCCGGGCGTAATGATAAGACCGCCACCAGTCTCCTGCGTATCCCACCAACCGACAATCTGCTCACCTACAGCAAATTTACGGCTTGGAAGAGTTACAGTAACCGAACTGGCATTCTGCGGGGGAGTACTCAGCAAAGTTGCTGTAAACTTCTGTCCCGTGGTCTTAACTACTGCACCCGCAATTGTACTGCGTGGAAGTGCCATAATTTAAATCCTTTAGCTGCGGAAATCGCGAGTATTAGCCCGCCATCTCTCGTCAGACTGATGATCCCTAAACTGGAATCCCTTTTCTAGTTCCGATAAGGTGACAGTCCGAGATTGGATTAGGCGCGCTAGCACCGTCCTCCAACCCCGAACTTCCTTCACCGGAAGATCTTTTTCATCGACGCGGATGACACTAAACTCGGGCATAAACCCTTTGTCAAACGCAACGAGAAACTTCTTGCTTCCATTCTCTGTAGTGTAGAATCCAGCAATACTAGGATCCCGATAAGAATCTTCGGCCCATATGCGACGATGAGTGAGTCGTTCAATGCGGGTAATAAGATCAGAAGATGACATCGGTTGCCCTAGTCTCTTCTCCGCATCCTTAAGATCATCATGGTCGTCAAGTCGATACTTGTCCAGTCTGGTGTTAGTGTCGGCTTTCGCTCGACTTAGCGCCTCAACTGCTGATAATTTCTTAGTCGGGTTTAGTATCATTGCATCCTTCTTACGAGATAGACGATTCCGAACGTACACGACGGAAAGTCGGGACAGCGTTAGGACGCGGCACAGCTGCATACTTGAAGTTGTATGCAATGGAAGCTCCGATTACGTTCGCAGGATCCGAAACAGATGGGTCCCAAGTACGCGTAATCAGGTTAAAGTTGTTCTGATCGGGAATTGCAGTCGCACCCAGCGATACCGTGAACAGAGCATCCTGACCAACGACGTAGGTCGCATAGCCGGTCTTGCCCGAGGACGGATAGTTCGAATAGGTAGGAACAGTCGTGGTCTCGATATAACGCACACCAGACAGCTCGATAACGCGATAACCCTGAACACCGCGCATCAGTTCGTCCTGACCCTGCTGTGTGTGCTTCAGAATGTCGATTACGCCGCCCGAGGTGTTGTCATTGATCAGATCAAACGCCACGAAAGGATGAATCACACCGAAAAATAGCCCATCAGACTTAGGCTTTGCATTGACGCCACGCAGGCTCATAACAGCCTGACGAGCAGTCGCAGCCGAGAAGAACTCGTTATCGCCCAGATCGATGTTCGTTGCAGTGACGGTAGCAGCCTCAAACGCCGAAGCGGTCAAGCTATTCACAGTCAGAGCAGCGCGATAGCCCATTTCGCGGGCTGCATTCTCGACGATAGGATCAATGGCAGTCTCGATCAGGATATCCGAGAAGGACATATAATCGAAGTACTGATTGAGAACCGTCTGTGCAGTCGCGGTCGTAGGAGCAATACCTGAACCAACGGTGCCTTCAGTGCCCGGAACCGTGTTGGGCCCGAATACCTGGTAACCGAAGATCTGGATTGTCTTACCCGAACGCTGAGGAAGAACCTTACGCTCGGTCGCTGCCAGGAAAGGCAAGTTTGCTTTTAAGTTCTCAACGGCTACTTTGTCATACCAAACTGATGCAAGGTGCGTGAGACTCGTTGTTGCGGTAGTAACGGAAGCTGGCGAATAATTAGCCATGTTACACTCGTGTTTATTAAATGTTTACGCAGTCTTCTTAGAATTCATCAACTTGAGCATGGCCATACGGGCCTTGTCCAAATCGGGTTCATTCTTGATGACTTCAACTGCCTTCTCATACTCGGATTTCTCATTAACCAGCGATGAAGCGCGATTGGCGCCCTGCGAGTTCTTGATTCCAGTAGACGATGGCTTTTGACGAGTATGAGGTTTGACCGCAATCCGCGAATCGTTTCCGTCAACTTGAGTCTCGTCGGTTTGTTCTTGCTGTTTAGGAGTTGGCATATCCAGTAATCCACCGGCTGTCAATTCCTGAAAGGCATATTCAAGGTTAGTCTTGGTAAGTCCAAGTTTCTCCTTGACAAGAAAGTCTTCAATGGTCTTAGCGTTCGATGCAGAAGGAAGAAAGTCATCCTTGTGCTCTGTTACGAACTCGACCTGGGCAGTCTGCATCTGCTGTTTCATCAGATCTGATGTCAGCTGATTCTTCAGTTCACCCAATTCCTTCAAACTTAATCCAGCCTCAGCCTCGAGGAGCTTATCAAGGGCTGCCTTGGGATTGGTCTGCATCTCCATGCTGATGGCGAAGAGTTCATCGGCGGTCAACTCACGCGCGGCCTTCTTCACTTCAGCTTCAATACGCTCAGGTTGTACACGAACTTTACGCTTCAGGTCAAACTCCTGCTGGCGAATCTTGCGAGTGGCGTTCTCCTGTGCCTTTGTTAGTTCCTTCACCAACCCTGACAGGCTCTTAGACTTGAACACCTGTTTGCCTGCGCCATCGCCTAGATCGATCTCCTGGACATAATCGCCCTGATCGTTCTGGTGAATGTCATCGTCACCAGCATCATCAGTCGGGGAGCCCTCTAGGGTTGGTTCCTGTTCGTTGTCGTCCGTCTCTTCGGTGGCAGTAAGCTGTGACAAATCAGGGGCGGCAAACTCAGACGCGAATAGGTCTGGTGTAGTTACTGATACTTCTGGCATTTAATTCTCCTAGGACAATCCGTCCATATGGGTTTAAAAGTTGCTATATTGTGGTGTATCTTGTGGCTTTGTGATCTCTGCTTCGGCCTGTGCAGCCTCGATAAGACTATTCACACGGAGCTGTGTCTGTTCGAATATCGAACGCCATGCCTTGGCATAGCTTTGAACATCGCGCAATACCTGAGTACGGACACCGGCAGGCAGATTGATAAGCCTGAACTCGGCAGCCACAACCTGTGCTTCCATCACATCCATTAGATCATCCCAGCCCTCGGAGGAGACTAAGCGATAAAGCCTAGCGCCTCTCTCAAGGATCTGGATTGCTTCTTTTTCTTGTGGTGTCATTAGAGACCTAGAGCGGCTTTGTCAGACTTAGCGATCAGTTCCTTGAGGACATCTCGCCCAGCCCTGTTACTATTTTCGGTCTGGAGGAGCTGCATCTTGTCGGACTGTTGCTGTTGACCTTGCTGCTGTTGTGCTTGCTGTTGAGCTGCTTGCTGGGCTGCTGGAGAGTTCTGTTGCGCTCTCTGCTCATCCTCAGGCGTCATATCTGTAATGATGTTCTGCTTATTCTTGAAGCCAGTTACATCGAACAAGGTATTGACTAACTCACCAATATTGATCTTCTTACCCTCTTGAGTGAGGGCATCCATTACAGGCTGTGTCAATAGGTACTGGAACAATAGAGGAAGATTCTGTCGAGCAACTGCCCTATCCTGAAGACGAGCTGCTGCCTGCACGTCGAAATCGAATTGACCATTGATAAAGTCCAGGGTATCGCCTTGATAGGCAATTCCCAGTTCCTTTGTGAGGAGTTTATTGATCTGCTGAGGATCAAGATACATCGCATTCATCTTATGGAACATATCGAGCATGGGTACGAATACCTGATGCGCAAACTGTTCGATAATCGATTGAAGACGTGTGCCTGTTCCGCTTGCAAGACTGTTGACACCCGTTGCTGTGCGTGTTATGCTTGAGTTCTGAGATGGAAGTGAACCCTGGACGGCGGATTCGGAAGCAGCAGTGCGACGTGCAGCACGACCATCTGAGGCCTGTAGGGTTGTCATCACATCGCCCGTTATGAGCGCTGGACGAGGAAGAATACCCACACCATCCTTAGCATCCATGTCAATCACGCCGCCTGGCCTCATGCGAAGCTGCTGGGGGATGATATTGCCACCACGAACACGGGTGAACATGCCATTGATATTCAGGGAGAAATCATCAAGGTAGCCGTTTATGACACCTTGTTGCATTCTCTGCTCATTACCGATGAGCTGTGTTATGCCGATGCCCCAGAAGTTGTCGATGATGTCCGACATTGCACATGAGAGGAAAGGAATGCAACCAAATGGGTTAGCTTCATTTCTGATCACGAGGCGATTCTGCAGTACAGTTACAACACGATCACAGTTCCAATACTCAGCCAGTTCGAGAGGACGACGTGTCCTATCTACTGTGGTGTTCATATTGCGAGGCATTACATTGAATTCTTTGAAGAGCGTCGGCGTCTGAGACTCAAGTGGATTGTAGTTCGGCACCTCTTCAGGCGGGAACATCAAATCCATTAGAATTTCGCGCGAAGGGATGTTATAGCCTTCATAGTCGCGCAGTTCATCGAGGTCTAGAATCGTTGGATATTGCAGATCTATTACGTACTTAGCCTTACGAATATCCGAAGTACGAACGCCAGGATCAACAAGCACATGCCGAATGTTACGATGTTCGAAAGTCGGAAGATTGACCTCATCGGTCACCTCATGCTCAACTAAATCGTATGTACCCTTCT
>Ga0137412_10005570_pt1 | contig 10062 bp, 8 predicted proteins | sample CZODoug2_1_16fun_FD_122160 | JGI IMG/M metagenome (GOLD analysis project Ga0137412, IMG submission 122160) | Vadose zone soil fungal communities from Angelo Coast Range Reserve, California, USA - CZODoug2_1_16fungal (Hybrid Assembly) | ecosystem: Environmental > Terrestrial > Soil > Vadose zone... | reverse complement strand
GCGAGCTGACCGATGCCGAACTTCCGTCACCTCGGGTTCGTCGGGCGGTGCAGGTACCGACCGTTGGGTCCGCCGACGACCTTGCCGTCGTCGAAGATCGTCTGCCCGCGGAGGAACGTGGTCACCACCGTCGACCCGATCTCCAACCCGCGGAAGGGCGTGTACTGCTGGGTGGACTCCGAGTCGGCCGGGTCGACGACGTAGGACCGGTCCGGGTCGACCAGCGCGATGTCCGCGTCGAAGCCCGGGGCGATGTCACCCTTGGTGGGCAGGCCGAGTCGCCGGGCCGGGTTCCAGGCGGTCAGCTCGGCGACCCGGGACAGTGCCAGTCCACGCTTGAGCCCTTCGCCGACCAGCCCGGGCAACAGGTACTCGGTGCCACCGAAGCCGGACTTCGCGGCGAACACGTCGTCGCGGTCCTCGCCGAACTTGAGCTCCTCCTTGCAGCAGGCATGGTCGGAGACCACCCAGCTGACGTCGCCGGCGAGCAGGTGCCGCCACAGCGCCTCGACGTCCGCGCGGGGTCGCAGCGGCGGGTTGACCTTGCCGCCGATGCCGTCGGCGGTGGTGATGTCGGCGAGCAGGTGCCCGATGGTGACCTCGCGACGGAAGTCGACGTGCGGGAAGGTGCGCGCCATCAGCATCGCTGCCTCCATCGCCTTGGCGGAGGACAGGTGCAGCAGGTTGATCGTCGGCAGCCGCGTCTCGTGCGCCAGGTAGGCGGCGATGGTGACGGCCAGGCCCTCGGAGTGGGCCGGACGGGACGCGCTGTAGGCCTCCAGCCCGGACAGCGTGCCCTCGGCTTCCACCAGCCGGGTGTAGGCGGTCATGATCTCGGCGGTCTCGCAGTGCAGGGACAGCGAGATCTGGTCCGCGATGTTCGGGTTCGCCTCGCGGGCCGCCTGGACGCCGCGCATGACAAACTCGAAGTGCGCGATGTCGTAACGCTCGCCCGGCGGGATCATCAGGAACGAGTTCTGCTCGGTCGAGCGCCCGTGCAGGCCGTGGCTGCCGTAGAACATGAAGATCTTGAACGAGGTCACCCCGTGCTCGCGGACCAGCGCCGGGATCTCCTCGATGTGCGAGGCCTGCATCGGGGCCAGGTGGAAGCCGTAGTCGACGTGCGAGCGGCCCCGCGCGGCGGCCAGCACCTCGGGGAACACCTCGGCGTAGCTGCCGCCTCGGTTGAGGTAGTACTGGCCGGTGCGCATGTAGGTGAGTGAGGTCGTGACGCCGCCCTGTGCGCAGGCCCGGCTCTCCGACACGGTGTCCTCGGCGAGCGGGTTGTAGATGCCCCAGTGCTGGTGCGCGTCCACCACACCGGGGAACGCCAGCAGGCCGTGGCCCTCGTGCACGGCCACGCCGTCCGCCGGCTCGATCCGGTCGGCGACGTCGCTGATCCGCCCGCCGGTCACGGCGATGTCGCCGGCCAGCGGCTCGGCGCCGCCCGGACGGACGACCCGGACGTTGCGGATGATCAGGTCGGGGGTAGTCATCGGTCACCTCTGTGGCAGGTCGTGGGGTGGCTGTTCATACGGTGTGGCTTGTCGCGGTGCCGTTGGTCATACGGTGTGGCTGGTGCGGGTCGAGGCCAGGTGGCCGGCCGCCAGGTAGGCCAGGCCGAGCGCGGGCAGCAGTCCGTTGCCGGCGAGGTAGCCGGCGGCGCCGTGACCGGACATCCCGACCGCCGCGCCGCCGCTGGCGTAGAGCCCGGGCAGCGGGTTGCCCTCGGTGTCCAGCACCCGGGCGGCCTCGTCGACGAGTAGCCCGCCCTGGGTGTGGAACAGCGCGGGTTCGATCCGCACGGCGTGCCACGGCGTGGTGAGCTCCGCCTCCACGGTGCGGCCGAACCGGTCGGTGCCCTCGCCGAGGGCGACCGCGGTCAGCTGGGCGATCTCCTCAGCGAGCGGCTCGGCCGGCACGCCGATCGTCTCGGCGAGTCGCGCGACGGTACTGCCGGTGCGTACCGCGCCGCTGCCGACGACGTCGAGGTAGTCGCCGAAGGCGCGGCACAGCCGGTCGATGCGCTCGTCGAACACCAGCCAGCCCTGCCCGCCGGGGCGGGCCGCGAGGGTGGCGGCGAACTCCGAGTAGCCGGTGGTCTCGTCGCCGAAGCGCCGCCCGGTGTGGTCCACCACCGCGCCACCGTGCATGACCGAGGTCCAGGTCAGCAGGGTCTGTGCGGACACAGACAGCGCCGCGTGACCCTGGTAGGCGTCCAGGAAGCCGGTGGCGGCGCCGAGAGCGGTGCCGATCCGCAGCGCGTCGCCCCGGGAGAACTCGCTGCCGTGGTAGCGCGCGCCGGCGATCTCCGGCAGATGGGCTCGGACCAGCTCCGGGTCGGCACCGAACCCGTTGGTGGCGAGCAGCACGGCGGCCGCGCTGACCGCCTCGCGACGCCCGTCGGGGTGTTCGACCACGGCGGTGCGGCTGCCGTCGCCGGCCAACGGCGCCTCGACCAGGCGGCAGGGCACGAGCAGGTCGATCCGGTGGTGCGTGGCGACCGCGTCGACCAGGTGGCGCAGCATCGAGGAACCGTGCCGGCCGGGCACCGAGTGCACCCTGGGCACCGAGTGCCCGGGGTAGCCGAAGTCGGTGGGCAGCTCGATCGGCATGCCCACGTGGTCGGCCAGCCATTCGACGAGCTCGGCGCCCACCTGGGCCAATGCCCGGGCCACCGCGGGGTACGCGGTCCCGTGGGTCTTGGCCGCGATGTCGGCGAGGAAGCGCTCCGGTGAGTCCTGGACGCCGGCCGCCGCCTGGAACCGGGAGCCCGGCCCGGGCACCATCGCCGTCGACATCGACGTGTTGTTGCCTCGGGAGTAGTGCGGGTTCGCCTCGACGACCAGCACGTCCAGACCGAGCTCGGCGGCGCGGACAGCGCCGGCGAGCCCGCCGCCCGCGCCGGCGACCACCAGGTCGACATCCGTCACGCAGCATCACCGCTGTTCCGCTTAGAGAAACACAATGCGTAGCGCTTATGGACACCGATAAGACCACTTGACGTGCGGATTCGCAAGGCGTCCCGGCCATCTCCTTGACAGTCGCTCGCAATAGACAGCACTCTTTGTTCCGTTGCGCGGTAGGAGAGGCGGAGCAGCGATGCCCGAGATTTCCGGCGGGACCGGAGCCACCGAGCGGGTGGCTGACGTGCTGCTGCTGTTCGCCGACGGCCCCGCGATGCTCGGGGTCACCCGGGTGTCGCGGGAGCTCGGGCTGAGCAAGGCGGTCGTGCACCGCATCCTGCAGTCGCTGACCGGGCGGGGGCTGATCGCCTACGACCAGGCCAGCCGGGAGTACCGGCTGGGTCCGGCCGCCACCGCGCTGGGCGGCCGCGCACTGCGTGACTCGGACCTGCGCCTGGCCGCGCAGCCGGTGCTCGGTGAGCTGCGCGAGCGGCTCCGCGAGACAGCGACGGTCAGCGCCAAGGTGTACGGCGGCCGGGTCTACCTGGACCAGGTCGTCGGCAACCACGAGATCACCATGTCGGTCGAGCTGGGGCGGCGCTATCCGCTGCACGCCGGCTCGTCGGGCAAGTGCATGCTCGCGTTCTGCCCGGCCGACGAGATCGACACGATCCTCTCGGTCGCCCTCCCCGCCCTGACCCCGGCCACGGTCACCGACCCCGGGCGGCTGCGCGCCGAGCTGGAGTCGATCCGGGAGCGCGGTTACGCCGCCTCGGCGGGGGAGCGGCAGGCCGACGCCGGCTCGGTGGCCGCCCCGGTGTTCGGGCCATCCGGCGACGTGGTCGGGGCGATCTCGGTCTGTGGGCCGCGCTTCCGGGTGACCGAGGAGTTCGTCTCGAACACCGGCCCCGAGGTGGTCGCGGCCGCCGGGTGGACCAGCGCCCGGCTCGGCGCACCCCGGCCGCCGACCGCGCGGGCGACCTTGCCGGTGGCCCCGCGAGCGACCCTGGCCGCCTCGGCGGCAACCGAAAGGAACTGACGGACCCAGTGACGGACCCTGTGACCGAGACCGCGACCGCTCTCGGTGGGCTGCGCGTACTCGACGCGTCCACCCTCTTCGCCGGCCCGCTGGCGGCGACCCTGCTCGGTGACCACGGCGCCGAGGTGATCAAGATCGAGCATCCGCGCGGCGACCCCGCGCGCACCCACGGAGCGCAACGCGACGGCGTCGGGCTCTGGTGGAAGATGCTGGCCCGCAACAAGAAGTCGATCACCCTGACCCTGTCCACGCCACGCGGCCAGGAGCTGTTCCGCGCCTTGGCGGCGGACGCGGACGTGGTGGTGGAGAACTTCCGGCCGGGCACCCTGGAACGCTGGGGCATCGGCTGGGAGCAGCTGCGCGAGATCAACCCCCGGCTGGTGCTCGCCCGGGTCACCGGCTTCGGCCAGTTCGGGCCCTACGCAGGGCGCCCGGGTTTCGGCACGCTGGCCGAGGCGATGAGCGGGTTCGCCGCGATCACCGGGGAGCCGGACGGCCCGCCGACGCTGCCGCCGTTCGGGCTTGCCGACGGTGTCGCGGCGCTGACCACGGCGTTCGGCATCATGACGGCGCTGCGGGCGCGCGAGACGAGTGGCCGCGGCCAGGTGCTGGACATGGCGATCATCGAGCCGCTGCTGCACCTGCTCGGGCCCCAGGTGATCGCCTACGACCAGCTCGGCGTGCTGCAGCCACGCACCGGGAACCGGTCGACCAACAACGCGCCGCGCAACACCTACCGCTGCTCGGACGGCCGGTGGGTGGCGGTCTCCACCAGCGCCCAGTCGATCGCCGAGCGGGTGATGCGTCTGGTCGGCGCGCCTGAGTTGATCGACGAGCCGTGGTTCGCCTCCGGGGCCACCCGCGCCGAGCACGTCGAGCAGCTCGATGCCGCGGTCTCCGGCTGGATCGCCGAGCGGGACCGGGACGAGGTGGTGCGCGCCTTCGAGAAGGCCGAGGCCGCCGTGGCGCCGATCTACACCGCGGCCGACGTGCTCACCGATCCGCAGTACCAGGCGTTGGGCAGCATCGTCTCGATCGACGACGACGAGCTCGGCCCGATCCGTTTCCAGAACGTGCCGTTCCGGCTGTCCGAGACGCCGGGGCGGGTCCGCACCACCGGGCCGCGGCTGGGGCAGCACACCGCGGAGGTGCTCGGCGGCTACGGCGTCGACGAGGCAGAGCTGGCCCGGCTGCGCGAGACGGGCGTGGTGTGAGCGCGCCGTCCGGCCTGGGGTGGGCGCGCAGCTGGCTCTATGTCCCCGCGCACCGCCCGGAGCTGGTGGCCAAGGCATTTGCCGGCGGCGCCGACGCGGTGGTCCTGGATCTGGAGGACGCGGTCCCGGCGGCCGCGAAGGTGACCGCCCGGGATGCCGCGGTCGCGGCATGCGTGGCACCGAGACGGCGGCCGCTGTGGGTGCGGGTCAACCGGCTGGACACCCAGTGGGCCGAGGCCGACCTGGCCGCGCTGGCCGGCGCGGGTGCCGGTACCGGTCCTGGCCCGGACGGCGTGCGGCTGCCCAAGGCCGCCGACCCGACCCGGCCCGGGTCGCCGCCGTCGCCGCCCGGCTCGGCCGGCCGCTGCACCTGCAGCTGGAGAACGCCCGGGGGATCGAGGAAGTGTTCGAGCTGGCCCGCTGCCACCCGCTGGTGGGGATGGTGTCGCTCGGTGAGGCCGACCTGGCCGCCGACCTACGGGTCCGGGACCCGGCCGGGTTGGTCTGGGCGCGCTCCCGGGTGGTGGTGGCGAACCGGGCGGCCGGCCTGCCGAGCCCGATGGCCAGCGTCTGGACCGACCTCACCGACCCCGAGGGCCTTGCCCGCGACTGCGCCTCGGCCCGCGACGCCGGTTTCCACGGCCGGTCGGTGATTCATCCCGCGCAGCTCGAGCCGGTGCACCGGGCGTTCACCCCGAGCCGCTCGGAGATCGACACGGCCCAGGCCCTGGTCGACTCGGTGCGCACCGCCGCCGCGGCCGGCCACAGCGCCTACCTGGACGAGCGGGGTCGCTTCGTCGACCCGGCGGTGGTCGAAGGCGCCCGCTGGGTCCTCGACCTGGCCCGGTCACTTCCGGCCGACACCGACCTACCGGACACCTCCCGGCAAGTGCCGGACCGCGTCGAAGCGCGGTCCGGGAAGGAGTACCGATGACCATCCCATCCACCGCCACCACGGCGACCACCGTGCTGCTCGGTGCGGTCGCGTCCGGCCTGCGCGTGGTGGAGCTGGGCCACCCGCTCTACACCGGGATGCCCAGCTCGCCCAACCACCCGGGCTTCCGGATGACCCTCGCCCGGCGACACGGCGACTCGGTACGCCCGGACGGTGGCTCCGCGTCCAACGAGGTGATCATCACCGGTGGGCACGTCGGTACCCACGTGGACGCGTTGGCGCACGTCAGTCACAAGGGGCTGCTCTACGGAGGGGTCGACGCCGAGCAGGCGCAGCGCGGTGGCCGGCACACCGTGCACGGCGCCGAGACGATCCCGCCGATGGTCAGCCGCGGCGTGCTGCTGGACGTGGCCGGCGTGCACGGCGTGGACACCCTGGAAGGCGGCTACGGGGTCACCGCCGAGGACCTCGCGGCGGCCGCCGAACGGGCCGGTGCCGAGCCTGCTCAGGGCGACGTGGCACTGGTGCGGACAGGCTGGGCACGGCTGTTCGGCGATGCCGAGGCCTACCTCGGGCACGACTCGGGCGTCCCGGGTGTCACCGAGGACGGCGCCCGCTGGCTGGCCGAGCGCGGCGTGGTCGCCACCGGCTCGGACACCACCGCCTACGAACGGATCCCACCCGGCGCCGGTCACCGGCTGCTGCCGGTGCACCGGATTCTGCTGGTCGAGCGCGGTATCCACATCGTCGAGCACCTCGCACTGGAGGATGCCGCCGCCGAGGGACTGACCGAGTTCCTCGCCGTGTTCGCACCGCTGCGGGTGGTCGGCGGCACCGGTGCGCCGGTCCGCCCGCTCGCGGTGGTGGGGGCATGACCCCGGCCGAGCGCATCGGCGAGGTGGCGGCCCGCATCGCCCGTGACGGGATCGCCGACGAGCTGGCCGACGACCTGGTGGCGCGCACCGTCGACGTCGTCGGCAACTGCCTCGCCGCGCTGCGCGAAGGCCCGGCCGGGATCGTCGGCGCGGTGGTGCAGGAGTGGGGCGGCAACGGCGCGGCGACCGGGTTCGGCCGGGCCGACCTGCTGCCGGCGCCATCGGCGGCGCTGCTCAACGGCACGCTCGCGCACAGCCTGGACTTCGACGACACCCACCTGCCCTCGGTGCTGCACCCGTCGTCCTCGGTCGTGCCCGCCGCGCTGGCCGCCGCCGAGCGGTTCGGCGCGGCCGGCCCGGCGATGCTCGCGGCGGCCGCCGTCGGGGTCGAGGTGACCTGCCGGCTCGGTATGGCGGGCTACGACGAGGAGCTGGGTAACTCGGTGTTCTTCGAGCGCGGCCAGCACGCGACGGCGATCTGCGGCGCGGTCGGTGCCGCGGTGGCCGCCGGCATGCTGGCCGGGCTGGACGCCGCCGGGCTGACCTCGGTGATCGGCATCGCGGCGAGCATGGGTGCCGGCATCATCGAGGCCAACCGGACCGGTGGCACGATCAAGCGGGTGCACTGCGGCTGGGCGGCGCACGCCGGGGTCGCCGCCGCCGACCTGGCCAGGCACGGGCTCACCGGGCCGCCCACCGTGCTCGAGGGCCGGTTCGGTTTCCTGCAGGCCTTCTGCGGCGACCGGGTGCACGTCGAGCGGGTCACCGATGGGCTGGGCGAGCAGTGGGAGACCCCGGGCATCTTCTTCAAGCCCTACCCGTGCAACCACTTCACCCACGCCGGTATCGACGCGGCGCTCGCGCTGCGCCGGGACGGGGTGCGTGCGGAGCAGGTGCGGTCGCTCACCCTCGGGGTCCCGGCGCCGGTGCTGCGCACCATCGCCGAGCCGCCCGAGGAGAAAGCCCGGCCGCGATCCGGCTACCACGCGGCGTTCAGCGGCCCCTACACGGTGGCCGCGGCACTGCTGGGTGGCGGCGGGCTGGGGGTGTTCCACGAGGACTTCACCGACCGGGCCGCCGCCGATCCGGTCCGGCTGGAGTTGGCCGCCCGGGTGTGCTGTGTCGCCGACGAGGAGTCGACCGCGATCTTCCCGAGGCAGTTCCCGGCCGTGTTGACCGCCGAGTTGCTCGACGGCCGCACCGTGGCCCGGCGGGTACTGGCGAACCGCGGCGGGCCGCGCCATCCACTGTCCGCCGACGAGCTGTCCGCGAAGTTCACCGGCAACGCGGCCAGGGCGCTGGTGCCCGGCGCGGCCGACGACGTCGTCGCGGCACTGTGGGACCTGCGGGACGGGCGCCGGGTCTCCGACGCCCTCGCCCCGCTCCGAAAGACCGAACTGTTCCTCTGAAAGGAACAGGATCATGCATCGAATCGCAGCGCTACAAGATTGTTTCATTGGCGGTATTGACGCCTGAATGGCTGGTCGGGAAATATCTTTCGGCAACAGTGGCTACGCAGGTGTTCCGGTAGGCGGAACAAATGCGCGACAAGGCTCTGAGTCGGACGAAAACACGGTCGGCCGGATATCGGATCCGAGGTACAGCAATGAACAGCCGATTTCGTTGGGTGACGCTCGGGCTGGTCGTCGGGCTGATTGTGATCAACTACGTCGACCGGGGCGCGATCTCCTACGCGGTCAAACCGTTGGAGCAGGAATTCGGCATCACCGCCGGCCAGTACGGATTGATCAGCAGCGTCTTCGCCGTCGGGTACATGGTGTTCGCATTCCTGTCCGGCCCGCTGGTGGACCGTTTCGGACCGCGCAGAGTACTGCTCACCGCGATCACACTGTTCTCCATATCGGTGGCGTTGATCCCGGTTGCGGGCTCGTTCGCCGGGCTGCTGCTGGTGCGCCTGTTGCTGGGGGTGGGTGAGTCGCCGGCGTTCCCGGCGGCCACCCGGGTGGTGAGCCGCTGGCTGCCCGGGGCAGAGCGCGGCACCGCGCTCGCGCTGTGTGGTGGCGTCGCGGTCGCCGGCAGCCTGCTGGTGTCCGGCCCACTGCTCACCTGGCTGATCGGCTGGCTCGGCTGGCGCGGCATGTTCTGGGTGATGGCCGGGCTGGGCGTCGTCTGGGCGCTGGTCGCGGTCGTGCTGCTACGCAACACCCCCGACGAGTCGTCGAGGACCAGCGCGGCGGAACGGGCCTACATCGCCGCCGGACAGGAACCCGAGTCGGCGGTCGAGGGAACCGCCGTGCGCTGGCGCCCGCTGCTGACCAACCGCAACCTGTGGGTCGTCGCCGGCGGCTACTTCGCCTGGGGCTTCATGTTCTGGGCCTTCATGTACTGGCTGCCGTCCTACCTGTCCACCGCCTACCACCTCAGCCTGAAGCAGGCCGGCGCCTTCGCGATCGCCCCGTGGGCGGCCGGTGTGGTCGCCGCTGTGCTGGGCGGCGTACTGGTCGACCGCCTCTACCGTCGCAACCGGCGCATCCGCGGCCGGTTCTCGGTGATGGGCGCCGCACTGCTGTTGTCCGGGTGCTCGCTGGTCCCGCTGCTGATCTCGCCGACGCTGACCGTCGCGATCATCTCGATCTCGCTCGGGGTCGGTTTCGGCTTCGTCACCGGCGGCATCTGGTGGGTGGCCTCGATCGACGCCGCGCCGGACCAGCCGGGCAGCGCCGCCGGGTTCGCGGACGCCTCATTCGCCCTCTCCGGGATCGTCGCGCCGGCCGTCATGGGCTTCATCGTGTCCGGCACCGGCACGTTCACCAGCGGCTTCGTGGTGATGAGTGTGCTCGCCATCGGCGGCGCCCTGCTGATGCTGCTGGTACCTCGGGAGCCGAGGCACGACCAGGAGCCGCGGCACGACCGCGAGCCCCGGGTGGCTGAGGAGTCGGTCGACGGCACCGCCGCGCCGAGGCTCTGAGGCCGGCAAGCAAGAGTGGGCGAACAGGGACGGGCACGTCGGACCGCTGATCAGCTCGGGCGCACTGCATGAGGCGGAGACTGTTGACACGGTATTTCGAGGCGTGCCCCGCTTCGCGCCATGACCGAGGCGACCGGCGAATCGGGATACGTCTCGTGCTGGACCGGCACCGATGTCATGATCATGGCGGTGGCCGAAGGCAGC
>Ga0137412_10005567_pt1 | contig 10063 bp, 7 predicted proteins | sample CZODoug2_1_16fun_FD_122160 | JGI IMG/M metagenome (GOLD analysis project Ga0137412, IMG submission 122160) | Vadose zone soil fungal communities from Angelo Coast Range Reserve, California, USA - CZODoug2_1_16fungal (Hybrid Assembly) | ecosystem: Environmental > Terrestrial > Soil > Vadose zone... | reverse complement strand
GTAATAATATTTGTCCTTGTACAAACTCTCGAACCACGAACGGTAAGTAACCGGATATTGTTGGTTGTAATGATGTAGTCGCTCAGTGACGTCTTCGCCCTTGAGACTGCGCGCCAGTAAATCCGCCATGTAATAGGAAGTGTAAGAACAAAAATCGAGACCTGGACTGTAAAGCGGATCGATGAACCCGGCGGCATCGCCCACCATCGCCCAACCGTCATCGCAAACTTTTTCGCTATGATACGGCAGCATCGAAAGCGCGTGCACGTCGCCTTCGATCACTTTTGCCGCGCCGAAGATTTCGCGGCCGACGGGGTTGTTCAGAATGTGCGCGTGCAATCGCTGTCCCAGAGTCGGTCCCTCTGGAAATTTGAAGATGCGACTGTCGTAAACGATACCGGCGCTGACATCGCCGCCCTGCAACGGAATGATCCAAACCCACCAGCCGCGCCCGAAAAGACGGTTCGTGGCCCACTCGCGTCCGGTTCGACAAGAGTTCGCGTAATCGGGAAAACGTTCGCGCCATTCGTAGCTGTCCCATTCTTTGACGCCGCTGAACCGCGCCCACACCGCGTTGATGGGGTGCTCTGTGTTCTGACGAAAATATCCGAGCTTTCGCGCGAACATGGCCGCGCGGCCTGTAGCATCGACGATCCAACGGCAGGCAGCAGTGCGCTCCTCACCGTCGACAACGGCGTTCACCGTTTGTCCTTCACCGTCGTTTAGTTCAAAACCTGTGACCTTTGCGGGTCGCCATAAATCGCAGCCCAATCGGCATGCGAGCTCGAGCATGTGCGAATCGAGCTTCGCGCGGTCCACTTGAAAACCGGGCAGCCGGCTCTGGTAGCGTGTGCCGATCTCAACGCAATCGTCAAAGGGTTGATCGGACCGGTTTGAAAACCAGAGGCGCAATCCCTGTTTCGGCAACTGATGGTGTCCGAGATAATGCGTCAGACCCAAAATTCGCGTCATGTAGCAACTGCTCACCTCGGTCGTCGATTCGCCCACCTTGCGATCGAACGCAGTTGTCTTTTCGATGATCAGTACCCGTGCTTCGGGGCGTTTGCGTTTCAGCATGAGAGCGGTTGCCGCGCCGGAAAACGCGCCCCCGATGATCACGACGTCGTAATCGAAATTCATCGCTCGAAGAGGATGGCCTTTATACCGCTCCAGAGCAAGAGCGTGAGTGACGCAGACGACCCTGTCTCCGAGCTATTGCCACAACCGCGGCGACTATTTCGATTGAGCCTCCATCACGGTGCAGGCAGGATTGCTTGCATCACGAGATGATCTTCACTAACGCACGTTTGATTTTTCCCGATGGAATTCGAGACGGGCTTGAAGTTGTCGTGGAACAGGGAAAAATCGCCGCGATCCGTCCGCCTATGCCGAGGCTACGGCGGACAGGCGAGCGGGTACGCGGAAAAGAGGTCATTGATCTAAAAGGAAATTATCTTGCGCCCGGTTTTATCGATCTTCATGTGCACGGCGCGCTTGGCAGCGACACCATGGAAGCCTCGGCTGAAGCGTTTCGCTCCATTTGCGATTTCCACGCGAGTGGCGGCACGACATCACTTCTGCTCACGACAGCGACAGCGCCTCTGGACGAGATCGTCAAGGTGTTGCAAGCTTTTCGCGACTATCGATCGGCGATCAGTCCGATTGTCGGTGTTCATGTCGAAGGGCCATTTATTTCGAAAGCGAAAGCCGGAGCGCAACGCACCGAGTTCATTCAGGACCCGTCGCCGGTTGCTATGCGGCAGTTGCTCGAACACGCGGACGTACTGAAGCGTGTAACGATCGCGCCCGAACTGCCCGGAGCACTTGAAGCGATCGAAATCTTCCATGCGCGTGGGATCAGCGTGAGCGGCGGACATAGCGATGCCTGGGATGAAGACGCCCGGGCGGCATTCGAGCGCGGTATGCGCAGTGTGACACACACATTTAACTGCATGTCGAGCGCGCGCCGTCGCGGCATTTATCGGGTAGCCGGTTTGCTCGAGTTTGCATTGAGCGAACCAGACATGAGTTGTGAACTAATCGCCGACTGTCATCACGTTTCACCCACGCTGATGAAAATGTTATATCGCGCAAAAGGCCCACACCGAATCTGCCTGGTGACCGACGCAACCGCTGGTGCCGGATTGCCGGAAGGATCGCAATTCGCGCTCTTCGGTAAGGATTGCATCGTGGAAAACGGAGTCTGTCTCCTGGCTGATCATTCAGCGCTCGCGGGCAGCGCCGCGCGCATGATCGACCTCGTGGGCAAGATGGTGCGCGAGGTGAACGTTCCGTTGAATGAAGCCATCGCAATGGCGACGGAAAATCCCGCGCGCGCTATCGGTCTCGAAACAAAAGGGCGCCTTATCGTCGGAGCGGACGCCGATCTGCTTGTGCTTTCGCCGCAGTTGGATGTAGTGCGAACGTTCCGCTGCGGTGAGGTAGTGTCGTCTCCGTCATAGCGACATCAGAAATTCCGCGATATCGAGCGCTGCGCGTGGGCGGCTGAGTTTGCTGATGTTGCCGTTCCATTCTCGCCATTGTTTTGCGCCGTCATCGAACGCGCGCCGCACCTGCGCGACAACTTCTCCTGGCGACCGGGCAATCACGCCTGAATTTGTTTCGACGATCAACCGGGCATTGCCTTCCTCTTGACCGGCGACGACGTGGTTGATGATCATAGGACATTTTGCAGCAATCGTTTCCTGCACCGTCGCGCCACCGGCTTTGCCGATGAGCAAATGGTTCTCGTGCATCATGCGGGGGAGTTCGTTCGTCCAGCCAATGATCTTTATTGGGTGACCATCTGCGGCCGCGTCAATATCGGGCCGGAGTTCATCATTGCGACCGATCGTGACGGTGAGATCCAGATCAAGTTTCGCGAGCATACGCACCAGTTCTGCCGCGCCACGCTTCGCGGCATTGATCATGTACAAAACTCGCCGGCTGGAATTGGTGGAAGGCAATGGCCGATCTTCAGCGAAATCCGCAAACTTCGGACTGACCGGAAATCCAAATATTCTGATTTTTTCGGGCGCGACGCCGCCGCTCCGCACCACGTCCGCGCTTTGCTCGTTTGCAACGAGGAAATAATCCGCCGGGCTTCGGTACCAGGATGCGTTGATAGTGATCGAGTCCGTGACGATCACCACACATTTGCAGACTCTGTCGGCTCCCAAAATCTCCTGGAGCACATTGGCGTAGGCGGGAAAAGAGCAGACGACGATGTCCGGCTTAAAACGGTCGAGCACGGGAGCAAACTGCGCCTTCAGCCGAATCAATCGCCGAAATTCCGTGTTGTAATCTGTCTTGCGATCGAGCCACCGATAAACGAATCCCCAGACACGTGGCGCAGAATTCAATAGCGCCAGATAGCTTCGGCGCACCAGTTCGTTGATCGGCCCGTAGGCTTCGGCAAACAGATCCCGCAATTCCACTGTAGTCTGGTCCAAAGCGACACGAGCCAGCCCGTCGCGGACTCCTCTCGCGGCGCTATTGTGCCCCTCACCGAAACCGGCGGTCAGGATCAATATTCTCTTTTTCACTGGTCGTCAGATGACACGGACTACAAGGGAAAACACACGCGGAGGGTACTCACTCGCGAAAGCATTCGGACTTTAATGGATATTTGTACCTGGCAAAGTAAACTCCTGCGGAGATGAAATATCTCAGATTGATTTGGCGCGTTGCGCGCCGGCTGGTTTGGGAAACAGCGATGGACAACACCACTGGCCTGGCTGCGCAGATGGCGTATCTGCTTCTTTTCGCGCTCGCTCCCGGCACACTGTTTTTCTGGCACCTGCTGGGCCTGTTCGGCACTGATCCGACCAAGTTGCATCGGATGTATCTTCTCTTGCGGAGTTTCATGCCGCCGGATCAAAAAGTGCAGGACATTTTGGACTCTGCCATGGCGAGCGTCGTCGTGACAGGCACGAGCGGACTGCTCGCAAACGCTGGCATCATCCTTGGAATTTATTTCGGGACCATTTTCATCGCCACGGTTTCACGCGCACTCAGCCAGATGCACGGAGTCCGGGAAGATCGCCATTGGTGGTCCAAATACATCATTTCATTTTTCATGCTGTTCTGGTTTGGGATTGTCATTGTGTTTAGCTTCAACGCCGTGGTTTTTGGCGAAAAGCTGGCCGGCATTGCAGAGGTAAATTGGCAACTTTCATTTCCGCTTCAGGCGTGGATCGCCGGGTTGAACCTGCCGTTGACCGGCGTGGCGCTGGTCGGGCTCGCGCTTGCGCTTTACCTTCTCACGCCGGAAAACTATTTGACCGTTCGACAGGCGCTGCCGGGCGCAATTTTCTTTGCGGTCGGCTGGATCATCGCGACGAAGCTTTTCCAACTCTATGTGGCACGATACGATCGTTATAACCCGACTTATCTCGCGCTGGCGTCGATCATCGTGCTGCTCACGTGGATGTATCTGACTTGTCTGCTGCTGTTGCTGGGGGGCAAATTGAACGCCATCATCGGGCGCGAACGTCAGAAGATGCGCGTCGCCGAGCCTCTCACGCCCGCGCCCGCGCCGCCACTCACCTGATCGACGAATACGTAAAAGTTAACCGATCACAATGGTGAAAAGGCGCAGCTCTTTGTGTTTTGTAACTTTTTTAACAAATCAGTGCTGTAAGCGTTGATCGCATCGCGCGCTCTGTTACGCTCCGTCGCAGTGGTGCGTTTTCGCATTTGGCTCGCAACTGCGCTCGCATTTGGCGCATTGATCGCGGGTTTCCTTCGCGCGCAGGTCAATGAAGAAAAACGGCGCGATCAATCCGAGGAAACCGAGAAGCGCGCCGCGTCCACTCCGAAACCGAAGAAATCTCCAACGCCGAAAACGAAGCGACGCCACACCCCAACGCCGAAACCAAAAACCGCGAAGGAGAAATCCGGCGCGAAAAAAACGGCCGACAAGGCGAATAAAAGTGCGGAATCGAAGTCGGCACGAAAAGAGGAAACTCCTAAGCCACGAAAAACGCCGGCGCCGCAAGTAGAAGAAACGCGCGCCGCGTCCGAAACCGCAGCGCCGCAGCCACGGGCGATTGCTGTGCCTACGCCAGCGCCTTCGCCACAGCCTAAGCCTGCGCGCGCCGTTTCAGCGGGCGCGCAGGCTCAGGTTGTGATCGAAAAATCAGGCATCGAGGAGGACCAGGGGTTCGAGCCTCCGCCGTCGCCGCCGCCGCGCCGATACGGTTTCTGGCCGTGGAGTCGCCCAGTCAACTACCGTTACCTAACAAGTTCGGTCGTTGAAGCGATCCGGCGCGCGCCGGTGAAACGGCGTCGCTGGCAGTTCATTGTCGTGCACAACAGTGGCACGCGGCAGGGCAATGCGCGTGTCTTTGATTATTACCACAAGCATGTTCGCCGCATGCAGAACGGTCTCGCCTATCACTTCGTTATCGGGAACGGCACATCAACCGGCAACGGCCAAGTCGAAGTCGGCGATCGATGGCGGCGCCAGATAAACGGCGGTCATGTGCACAGCGATTATCTGAACAACATCTCGCTCGGCATTTGTCTGGTAGGCGATTTCAATCGAGACCAGCCGACGCGCGCACAGCTCGACGCATGTGAGGAACTCATTCGCTATCTGCGAGACCGCTGCGGCAAAACCGAGAGAGGTACGATACCGGTAAAGCCACACCGCGAAATCAACCCACCGCGCTGGCCCACGGATTGCCCGGGCGACGATTTTCCTTATTCGTGGTTCCGCAGGTTTTAGCGTCTGCGTGTCATTGCCAGCGGAGTCCCGCAGCACACCTTGCACCGATTTCGCAGGTTGCTCTCCACTTCGCTCGAGACGACGAAACTTACTTGCGCGTGGCGACGCTCAGATTCGCTTCCTTGTAATTCCATCGGTAACCGAATCCGAAGTCGAGCGGCGGCGGATTGCTTTGTTGGTAGAGTTCGCGCAGCCGGGGCTGATAATGTTGTTTGAACATGTCGATTGGGCCGAGATAAACGCCAAAGAAACGCAGATTCCACTTGTTAGGATCGAAGTAAGCGAGCGGAATTCCTGAATCGTCCTGCACGATCATGTTGCTATGCTCGAGAATGAAATTGCGAATGGTGGCAAAACCGCTTTCGAACAACAGATACGATGGCGATTTTAGAAAGCTCGCGCCGGTGCCGAGGCGTTGGCAAAATTTCAGGAAACCGGGAGTCGCTTTGATGCCGCCGTCAGAAATATCGGTGGTGAAATAATATAGCGTCTGTGCACTGCCGGATTGCTTGTCGGTATAACGAATACGCACTCCGGGAGTACTACCGCCTTTTCTGCCCGGCGCGGTTTCTTCAAATACGCCGCCGCTGTTGAGCGATCCAAACGAGACGTTTGTGATCGATTTGTCCGCGCGTGCGATGCAAGTGTAAAGAATCGGCAGCACGCCGTTCAGATTCTGCGCGTGCAGATCGACCTTCATATCTTGTGTGATGAAGTACGTCGTGTTGAGCGACGACTTCATCGCGTTTTCCAGATTTCCCAGCGCGCCGGACAAATTCGCGATGCGCAACGGGTCCGGCGGCGGGCCGAGAGCTTCTTTTCCGCAGAGCACGTACACCGCCGCCCTTGGAAAGAATTGATCCACATACAAAAAATCGGGCCCGCTGAACATGTAAAACACTACGGGTTTTGGTTGAGCTGATTCGGGGAGATATGTCGCCTGCCATCCTTGCAATTTTTGGAGCTGCCTGAGGTTTACTTTTGAGAATTGCTCTTCAAAAAATGCAGCATGCGCCTGCCATGCTGGATCGCGCGTCAGCGGCGCGAGCGATGAATTCTCCGGCAGCGGCATTCCAGCGAGAAAGCGAGCAACGTCATTTGGACCGGTGTTCACCGAAATTGCGCGCGGCGCAACTTCCGGATTTTCCTGCGCGCAAACCGTCAGTGCACTCACAAAGCTGAGAGCTATCGATAGAGCGGTGCAATTTGTTTTCATGGCGAGCGATCACGGCGTTTTTGCGCGCAGAAATAGAGCAGCAGACCCGACAGCGCCGTTGCCAAGCCGGCCAGCGATTCCGCAGTGTGCGAGCGCAATAGATAAAACATCATCCAAATCGTGATTATCGAAAAAACAACAGGAGGAATGGGGTAAAGCCAAACCCGGTATGGTCGCGTAATTTCGGGACGCGTGGAACGAAGCACGATCACGCCCAGCACAGCAAGCAACGAGCAAAGCAGCAAACTGAATTGCGTGTAGCGGACCACGTCCTGGAAGCTTCGAGTCAGCAGAAATAGATTCACGAAGAGCAGTTGCAGGAAAATGGCGTTTGTGGGGATACCATGTTTATTTTTGCCGCCGAGCCATCGCAGAAACCAATGATCTTCGCCCATCGACATGGTCACGCGTGGCCCAATCCACGTCATCGAACTGATGGCGGCAACCAGACCGAGACAAATGATAGCGCCGGCAAATCGCCCGCCGTTTTCGCCAAAAATATGTTTACCTGCGACTAATGCGACTTCGAGCTGGCCTTTCAATTCCTCAGCAGGCGTGGTCGCGAGAAAGATGGCGTTAAGCAGCACATAAATCACGATCACCAAGCCGGTGCCGGCGAGCAGTGAGCGCGGTACGTTTTTCTCAGGTCGCTTGATCTCGCTGCTGATATACGCTGACGCATTCCAGCCGGAGTAGGAATACATCACGTAAACCAGCGCGACCGCGAATGCCCCGCTGAGGATCGCGGCTTTGTCGCCAGGCGCAGGCAAGAAACTGATCCGCTGTTTTGATGGAACAAAGAAACCCGCCCCGATCAGCGCTCCGATAAGAAGCAATTTCACGAGCGTAAAAACATTCTGGAATGCGCTCCCGACTCGCAGATTCCCCACATGAAAAATGGTAACTATCCAAACAACCACGAACGACAGAACAACCGGCGAACCCGCGCCGAAAACTCCGTTGAAATATTGCCCAAATGCCATCGCGGCGAGTGCAACAGGCGCTGCAAATCCAACCGTAGCAGACACGAATCCCGCCATGAACCCGAGCGCCGGATGATAAATTTGCGAGAGAAAATGGTATTCGCCCCCTGAACGCGGCAGTGCGGCAGCGAGTTCACCGTAACAGAGCGCGCCGCAGAGAGCGGCAATTCCACCGATGACCCAGAGCATCAGCAGCGCGAACCCTGATTGAATATTAGTCAGCTGAAAGCCAAGACTCGTGAAGATCCCAGTGCCGATGATGTTGGCGATCACGATCGAGCAGGCAGTTACGAAGCCGATGGTCCGCTTCGGTGATGCAGACTGAACGGAAGGAGGCTGTGCAAGTGTGGTCATCCTCGGACAAATTCTATTCAACCTTCTTACTCCAGAACGATGAACATCCAAGATTCAACGCCCAAGATCGAACGAAAGGCGGCGAGTATTCCAGTCAGTGTTCCATTGTCGTACCAGCCGCGTCCATTTTGAATTCCGTGAATCATGATGTCAGAACCGGCCAAAACGCCATGTGTAGCCGCACGCTTGTTGTCTTCATCCGACGGATAAGAAATGTGCAGCGCGAGATGGAAACTGCTTTGCGGATTTCGCCTATCGATCTTGTAGATCCCTTCAGGCGTTTTCATGTCGCCTTCTTCCTGCTTCGCACCTAGCGGGTTCCTACCCAAAGCGATTCGGAAGGTCTTTATCTGATTGCCGTCCCGAAACATCGATAATCGCCTCGCTGATTTTTCGACGACGATGCGATCAATCCTGGTTCCGGCTGGCAACGAATTCCAATTGTGATGTGCATAGAGGTAAATCGCGAAAGCACAAATCAGAATTGAGAAGGCGAAGATCATCGTGCGTTTCACATTGGGGCCTTCGACCGAGTTTCAATCAAAAACAACTGCATCGGGATTTATCCGACTCGCCATTCCTCATTGCTAACGTGGGCTCAATGCCGGATAAATGCGCGGCGCGTTTATGACTCCCGTACGAACGTTTCTCGGTCAGCCGTATCCGCTGGGCGCAACTTGGACGGGTAACGGGGTGAACTTTGCGATTTTTTCCGAGCACGCCACCGGAGTCGAGCTTTGCTTGTTCGGCAGCGCAGAAGACGCGAAAGAAGACGTTCGTATCCCGCTCAAGGAGCGTACTGATCAAGTGTGGCATGTCTTTTTGCCCGATGCGCGACCGGGACAGTTGTACGGTTTTCGTGTATCCGGCCCTTACGAACCAGAGAGGGGCCTGCGTTTCAACAGCTCCAAGCTCCTTCTTGATCCGTACGCGAAAGCGATCGTCGGAGCGGTGAGCTGGGCGGATGAAATGTTCGGTTATGTGATCGGCGGTGAGAAGGAAGATTTAACTCAGGATTTTCGAGACGATGCGTGGGGCGTGCCGAAATCAGTCGTGATCGATTTCGGATTCGACTGGCAGAATGACGAGCGACCGGCGATTCCACTGCACGAATCCGTGATCTATGAAGTGCACGTGAAAGGTTTCAGCAAGCTTTGGCGCGATTTGCCTGAGCAATTGCGCGGCACCTATGCGGGCCTCGGTAGCCCGTCTGCGATCGACTATTTCAAAAAGCTTGGTGTGACCGCAGTGGAACTACTCCCCGTGCACGCGCACATAGATGAAAAACTTTTGGTCGAGAATGGCCTAACGAACTACTGGGGTTACAACACTATCGCCTTTTTCGCTCCACATGGAGAATATTCCAGCAGTGGGCAAATGGGCCAACAAGTCGCCGAGTTCAAAGCGATGGTCCGCAGCCTGCACGCTGCTGGTATCGAAGTAATTCTCGACGTGGTTTACAATCACACCGGGGAAGGAAATCATCTTGGCCCAACGCTCTGTTTCCGCGGGATCGATAATCTCTCCTACTACTGGCTGCGCCCCGAGAATCCCCGGTTCTATCTCGATTTCACAGGCACTGGTAACAGCTTGAATCTGCTTCATCCACGGACGCTACAATTGGTGACCGACAGTTTGCGCTACTGGGTGGAGGAGATGCACGTGGACGGATTTCGATTCGATCTCGCGTCCGAACTAGCGCGCAATCATTCGGGATTCAATACGCTGCATCCATTTTTCCAAGTAATTCAGCAGGACCCGGTGCTCTCGCAGGTGAAG
>Ga0137412_10005566_pt1 | contig 10064 bp, 9 predicted proteins | sample CZODoug2_1_16fun_FD_122160 | JGI IMG/M metagenome (GOLD analysis project Ga0137412, IMG submission 122160) | Vadose zone soil fungal communities from Angelo Coast Range Reserve, California, USA - CZODoug2_1_16fungal (Hybrid Assembly) | ecosystem: Environmental > Terrestrial > Soil > Vadose zone... | reverse complement strand
ACAATCGAGACGCACGCCTCTGGCAGCAGCTTGGGCAGCCTTGGCCGTCTTATCGTCGAGTCCCAGGCGCCGCTCGCGACCGTGAACCTCGAGGTGCTCGACACGGAAAACGCGGAGGCCTACTGGCCGCGCGATCAGCGCCACGATTTCGTGATCAGCATGAATTTCGGCCGTGCCGCCAACCAGGCGTTTTGCCGCGTGATGGAGAAGTGGATACTGCATTTCTTCGGCGTCGCAGTGAGCGTCCGGCCTTTGCGCGCGATCGAGGACCGCGCCTGGGCTTGGCACATCGGGCTGGATTCGGAGTCGACCGCGATGCTGAACGGCCTGTGGTGTGGAGAGGAGATCGAGCCCGGGACGCTCAGGCGCATGCTCGCGCTGTTCCGGCTCGATTTCGAAGATCCGGGGGCGATGCGCACCGACCTGGCGGGCAAGCCCGTGTATATGGCCTTGTCGATGGACGAGAACGGCGTGGTGCGCATGAAGCCGCAGAATCTTCTGCTCAACCTGCCTCTCGCTTCGCGTTCGTGAAGCGGCACGAGCGTGGCCGCGCCTTCTTACTGGAACCGGGCCAAGCGTGCGCTTGCGCGCCGCGATCCGGTGCTCGCGCGAATCATCCGCGATCATCCCCGCATCGCGCTCGAGCCCCGCGGCGAGCCGTTCTTCACTCTGGCGCGCTCGATTGTCGGCCAGCAGATATCGGTCAAGGCCGCCGCGAGCATCTGGGCGCGTGTCGTCGCCCTCGCGCCGCGAATGCTCCCGGAGCAGGTCGTGGATGCGGGAGGCGCGAAGCTCCTCGCTTGCGGCCTGTCCAGGCGCAAGGCCGAGTACCTTGCCGGGCTCGCCGGTCATTTTGTCGAAGGGAGCCTTCAAGTCGCGGCCTGGGCGGAGATGGACGACGAAGCGGTGATCGCCGAGCTCGTCCAGGTCAGGGGCATCGGGCGCTGGACCGCGGAAATGTTCCTGATGTTCGGCCTGTTGCGCCCCAACGTGCTTCCGCTCGATGATCTGGGGCTGCAGCGAGCCATCTGTCTGAACTATTTTCGGGGCCGGTCCGTGTCGCTTCGGACGATGCGCAAGATCGCCTCGGCATGGGACCCCTGGCGTTCGGTCGCAACCTGGTATCTGTGGCGCAGCCTCGATCCCATTCCGGTCGAGTATTGAGCTTGGGACGGGCGATCAAACGGGGCCGCCCCCGCGATTCGCGGTACAATGGCGCGTTTTTCCGGGATTTTCTCCCATGAAGACGGCGTTCCTCGATTTCGAGCAGCCGATCGCCGAGCTCGAGGCAAAAATCGAAGAGCTGCGCTACGTCCAGGACGACTCGGCCGTCGACATCTCCGAGGAGATCCAGCGCCTGCAAAAAAAGAGCGCGGCCCTGACCAAGGAGATCTACGCAAAGCTCACGCCCTGGCAGGTCGCTCAGGTGGCGCGGCATCCGCAACGTCCGTACACGCTCGATTACACCGCGGCGCTGTTTTCCGATTTCGAGGAGCTGCACGGCGACCGCTCATTTGCCGACGATCTCTCCATCGTCGGGGGCCTTGCCCGTTTCAACGGTCAGTCGGTGATGGTGATCGGACACCAGAAGGGACGCGACACCAAGGAAAAGATCCTCCGCAACTTCGGCATGCCGCGCCCGGAGGGTTACCGTAAAGCGATGCGGCTCATGCGGCTCGCGGAAAGGTTCGGCATCCCGGTCTTGAGCTTCGTGGACACGCCCGGGGCGTATCCGGGGATCGGCGCGGAAGAGCGCGGGCAGGCCGAAGCGATCGGCCGCAACCTCTATGTGATGGCGGAGCTGAGGGTGCCGATCGTGTGCACCGTCATCGGCGAGGGCGGCTCGGGCGGGGCGCTTGCCATCGCCGTGGGCGACATCGTGATGATGCTTCAATATTCGACTTACTCGGTGATTTCTCCGGAAGGCTGCGCTTCCATTTTGTGGAAGAGCGCCGACAGGGCGCCGGAGGCGGCGGAAACGCTCGGCATCACCGCCAGCCGCCTGAAGACTCTCGGTTTGATCGACAAAATCATCAACGAGCCGCTGGGCGGCGCACATCGCGATCCGGCGGCCATGGCACAGAGCCTGAAGAAAGCTCTCACCGACGCGCTGCGCGGTCTTGCCGAGAAGCGTCCCCAGGAGCTCGTCGAGGAGCGTTTCGAGCGCCTGATGGGTTATGGGAAGTTCAGGGAACTCGAGCTCAAGTGAATTGCCCGGAAGGGCGGCAGCGGTGCTCGCGCCGGCGATTTTTCCCGGAGCACACCTCGCGCTGGGTCTCTCGGGCGGCGTCGATTCGGTAGCGTTGCTGTCCATCCTGCTCGAGCTGGCGCCCGCGCTCAAGGTTTCGCTGCGCGCCGTGCACGTCAATCACGGCATCAGCCCCAACGCCGCCCGATGGGCCGAGTTTTGCACCGGCTTGTGCGCCAGGTCGGGGATTGCGCTACAGCTGGAAACCGTGGACATCGGCCCCTATCGCAATCTCGGACTGGAAGGCGCGGCGCGGCGGGCCCGCCACGAGGTGTTCGCTCGTGTCGACGCCGATTTCATCGTCCTCGCGCAGCACCGCGATGACCAGGCCGAGACGCTGCTGTTGCGCCTTCTGCGCGGAGCGGGCGCGCGCGGCCTCGCCGCCATGTCTCCTCTCAAATCGCTCGCCGGCGCGCGCACCCGGTTGTTGCGGCCGCTGCTCGGGGTCTCCCGCGCCGAGATCGAGAGCTACGCCCGTCTTCGCGGCCTCGAGTGGGTCGAGGACGAAAGCAATGCCGATACGATCCGCCGGAGAAATTTTCTGAGGCATCACGTGTTTCCGCTTCTGGAGCGGCAATTTCCAGCGGCGCGCGCGACGATCGCCCGGGCTGCGGCCCACCTCGCCGAGGCGCGCGAACTGCTCGACGAGATGGCGCGAACCGACTTGGAGCGCTGCTCCGGGCCTGACGGCGTCGATGCTCGGGATTTACTGCAGCTCGGTGACACTCGCGCCAAGAACCTCCTGCGCTATTGGTGCGAAACGCGCGGGATCGAGCCACTCTCGGCGGCGCGGATCAGCGAGCTGCTGCGCCAATTGAGGGAGTCTCGAGCCGAGGCCCGAATCGGCTTTGCGGTCCGGGGCTGGAAATTTCTCCGTTACCGGGACAAGCTCACCCTGCAAGCTGCAGGAGAGCCCGTCAAGGGAGACTTGCGCGAAGTGTGGGATGGCGCAAACGCCTTGCCCTTGCTCCAGCTCGGTGGAGTCCTGAAATTCAAGCCGGAGGAGGGACGGGGACTGAGCCGCGCGCAACTGCGCGCGGCTCCGGTCACCGTGCGCCTGCGAAGAGGCGGGGAGCGTTTGCGCTTGGATCGCCAGCGGCCGCGGCGCACGCTGAAGAACCTGTTCCAGGAGCAGGGCGTTCCGCCTTGGCGCCGCGACCGCCTGCCCCTCGTTTTCTGCGGCGAGGAACTCGTTTCGATTCCGGGCATCGGCGACGCGTGCGAATTCCGCGCGGCGCCGGGCGAGGCGGGCCTTATCGTGACGTGGGAACCGTTCGAGTAGCAAGAGGGGGGACGAGGCGAGTCGCCTCCGCGGCCAGCCGCGGGAAAACGGCGCGGACCAGCGTACCGCGTCCCGCCGCCGGCACGCTCAGGGCCACGCTTGCGCTGTGCCGTTCGGCGATTTCCGAAACGATGGACAATCCCAGCCCGCATCCCTCGCCTCCGGTCGCGGCGATGCGATAGAAGCGCTCGAAGACCTTCTCGCGCTCGGTTTCCGGAATGCCGGGCCCGTTGTCCTCGACCTCGAGCACCGACTCGCCGTCGCGTACTCCCGTGCGCACCGTGACGCTGCCGCCCGCCTCGGTATACGCAAGCGCATTGTCGAGCAGATTCGCGACCAGCTCGCGCAGCAGCAGCGGCTCACCCAGAACCCATGCATCCTGGAGCTCGAAGCCGAGATCGATGTTTTTCCCGACGGCACGTTGCACCCAGTCGCGCAGATCGCGGCTGATGATCTCGTGCAGGTTGACGGGCTGCCGGCTTGCCGCTTCCCCGGGCTCCGCACGCGCCAAGGTGAGAAGTTGATTGACGAGGTGGCTCGTGCGTTGAGTCTCGCCCGCGATCATGTCCAGAAGCGACTTCAGTTCCGAACCGGATGGCTGGCGGCGCGCGAGCTCCGCGTGAGTCTTCAATCCCGCAAGAGGCGTGCGCAACTGGTGCGCCGCATTGGCGATGAAGCGCTGCTGCGATTCGATCGCCGCGTTCAACCGGAAGAGCAGTCCGTTGAGGGCGCCGACCAGCGGCCGCACTTCCTGCGGCTTGTCCTGCTCGGGCACCGGCCGCAAGTCGCGCGGAGAGCGTGCGGCGATCTCCTGGCGCAGGCGATCCAGAGGCCTCAGCCCCTGGCCGATGCTGAACCAGAGCAGAGCCACCGCGGCGAAAGCGATCAGCAGCTGGGGCGCGGTGGAAGCGAGCAGCAGCTCCAGCACGAGCTTGTCACGTTTCACCAGTGTCTCCGCAACCTGGACGATCGCGGTTCCGGGTTCAGCTTTGACCGCGCGGGCGGCGACCCGGACTCGCTCTCCTTCGAGCCTCGCGTCATAGAAGATATGCTCCTCGGGAGCCAGCCGCTCCGGCGGCGCCGGCAGCCGCGGCGTTCCGGCAATCAGCTCGCCATCGGGTCCGAGCACCTGATAGTAGACTCGGTCCTCGGTGTCGATGCGCAGCGCTTCGATTGCAATCGAAGGCAGGTCGAGCTCGAGCCGGTCGCCCATGCGGCGAAGGTGACTGGCAATCGCAAGTACCGGATCGAGAAGCGCGCTGTCGTAGGCCTGGGTCGCCGCGTTGAGCGCGATGCGGTAGGAAACGAAGCTTCCCGCCGTGACCAGCAACAGCAATGGACCGATCAGCCAGTAGGTGAGATGCCAGCGGAGGCTAGCTTGCATCCGGATCCTGGACCATGTAACCAAATCCTCGCACCGTGCGAATCCTGATTCCGGCATCCTGGAGCTTGGAGCGAAGTCGCGAGATATACACTTCTATCGCGTTGTGGGTCAACGAGTCGTCCCAGCTGCACATGGCCTGCAGCATATGCTCCTTGCTGACCACCTGCCCGACCCGCATCAGCAGGTATTCGAGCACCGCCCACTCGCGCGGGGTGAGGTCGAGGAGGTCCGATCCGATGCTCGCCCGTCGTGCCACCGTGTCGACGGTGAGACGGCCGAAGCGCAGTTGCGGGCTCTTTACCGCCTGGCTGCGGCGGATAAGGGCCCGAACGCGTGCTTCAAGTTCGGGAAGCGAAAAGGGCTTGGTGACGTAGTCGTCGGCTCCGAGGTCGAGTCCGCGGACGCGATCGGCCTCGGCATCGTGCGCGGTAAGGATCAGGATGCTGCCGGAGTGGTTGTCGCGGCGCAGCTGGCGCAACACCTCGAACCCGTCGATGCCAGGAAGGCTGACGTCGAGCACGACCAAGTCATAGTGTTCCTCCGCGCAAGCCCGCATTGCAAGCTCGCCCGTCTCGGCGTGGTCTACGGCGTAGCCCGACTGTCTCAGCGTTCGTATCAGACCGTCCGCCAGCGCATTGTCGTCCTCTACTATCAGAACTCGCATGACAAGTTGTTGAACTGGTTCGAAGTTCAGGATAGCACGCGGACGGGCTCCGGATTCTCGAGCAGGGCACACGGACATCCCGGAAAAAAGTGCGTGGGAGCGCGGACTGCGCCCCCACGCCACAGAGGAGGAAAGAGACTACGCATCAAACTCTACGCCGTCAGGCTTGCAATAAGCTGATGCTAAACTTACAAGATGCTGACATGACGAACCGGTTTTCCCCGGCCTTTGAGTGCCTTTCGGTAACGGCGGGCGAACCGCCACACCCAATCCCAGGCCGGGCGCGACGCTCCAGCAAAAGCCTGATAAAATAAAACGTTAGGCGAGTTTCTTGCGTCGCTCCCCGAATCCAACCGGAGATCTTGCATGGCTGTAGAGCGAACCTTGTCCATCGTCAAACCTGATGCCGTAGCGAAAAACGTCATCGGACAGATCTACTCGAGGTTCGAGCGGGCCGGCTTGAATATCGTGGCCGCGCGCATGCGCTATCTGTCGCAAAGAGAGGCCGAAGGCTTCTACGCCGTGCATCGCGAGAGTCCGTTTTTCCGCGACCTGGTCAAATTCATGATCTCGGGGCCGATCATGGTGCAGGTGCTGGAGGGTGAGGACGCCATTGCGCGGAACCGTGAGCTGATGGGCGCGACCGACCCGAAGAAGGCGAAAAAGGGCACGATCCGCGCCGATTTTGCCGAGAGCATCGACGCGAACGCGGTACACGGTTCGGACGGACCGGAAACCGCCCGCGCCGAGATCGCATACTTTTTTCCTGCTTCAGAGATCTTTTCCCGTTAGATGAGCATCAATCTCCTCGATCTGGACGGCGAAGGGCTCGCCGCCTTCCTCGCAAGCCTCGACGAGAAGCCGTTCCGGGCGCGACAGGTCAAGCGCTGGATACACCGCTTCGGCGAATCGGATTTTGTGCAGATGAGCGATATCGCAAAACCGCTGCGCGAGAAGCTCCTGCGGACCGCGTGCGTTTCGCCGCCGTCAATCGTGAGCGACAGCCTGGCCCGGGACGGAACCCGCAAGTGGCTGCTCGACGTCGGCAACGGCAATGCGATCGAAGCAGTGTTCATTCCGGAAACCAACCGGGGCACTCTGTGCATCTCCACCCAGGCGGGCTGCACCCTGGCCTGCGAGTTCTGCTCGACCGGCAGGCAGGGATTCAACCGCAATCTCTCGGTGTCCGAAATCATCGGGCAGCTGTGGCTTGCCAACCGGGAGCTCGGCGCGACGCCCGGGGGTGAGCGCGTCATCAGCAATGTCGTGTTGATGGGGATGGGCGAGCCGCTGCTCAACTTCGACAACACCGTCTCGGCGCTGAAGCTGATGATAGACGAGGACGCCTACGGACTTTCGCGCCGCCGCGTCACGCTCTCCACTTCGGGCATCGTGCCGATGATCGACCGCCTGGGCGAGGAATGCCCGGTGGCGCTCGCGGTCTCGTTGCACGCGCCGAACGACGCGCTTCGCGACAGGCTCATGCCCATCAACCGCAAGTACCCGCTCGCCGAATTGCTGGCCGCGTGCGGGCGGTACCTCGAGCGTGCGCCGCGCGACTTCATTACCTTCGAGTACGTCATGCTCGAAGGGGTGAACGACGCCGAGGAGCACGCACGCCAGCTCATAGAGCTGGTTTCGCCGGTGCCTTGCAAGATCAATCTGATTCCGTTCAATCCGTTCCCGAATTCGGGGTTTGTGCGTTCCCCGCGCCGAGCGATCGAACGGTTCGGCGAGGTGCTCGGCGCGGGCGGGCTCGTCGTGACCACGCGCAGGACGCGCGGGGACGAAATCGACGCCGCGTGCGGGCAACTGGCCGGAAAGATCCATGACCGCACGCGGAGGCCGGCACGCCTGGAAGGGACGGGCTCTTGAAGCGGCTGGCGCGCGCAGCGACTGGCTTCGCCTGCGCCGCGGTGCTTTTCGGCTGCGCCGGAGGCCCGCTGTCGGGGGACTTGCCCGGCCAGAACGACGGCGGGGCCGTCATCGGGGAGGTGGCCGGCGCCCGGGAGCGCGCGCGTATTCACACCGAGCTGGCCGGTTCCTACTACCAAAGAGGAAACCTCGGCGTGGCGCTCGCGGAAGCGCGCACCGCGGTCGCGGCCGACTCCTCTTATGCGCCCGCCTATGCCGTGCTGGGCCTCGTCTACGGCGACTTGCGCGAAAAGGACCTGGCGGAGGAGGCGTTCGAGCGTTCCCTCAGGCTGAATCCCAACGACCCGGATGCCAATCACAACTACGCCTGGTTTCTCTGCGAAAACAAACGCGAGGAAGAATCGATCCGCTATTTCATGATGGCAATCCGCCATCCCCTCTACGCTACGCCGCAAAAGTCCTATGTCATGGCGGCGATGTGTGCGATGCGCAAGGACAACGAACGCGATGCCCACGACTATCTCGAACGCGCGCTCAAGCTCGATCCGAACTATTATCCGGCGTTGATCAATCTCGCGCAGCTCAAGTACCGGCGCGGGGAGCTCGACGCCGCGCGCAACCTCGTGGGTCGTTACAACAAGCTCGCCGAGCCGACTGCGGAATCGTTGTGGCTTGCATTGCGGATTGAGCGCAAAGTGGGGGATTCTTCCGCGGTGACGAGCTACGCCAGCCAGCTGCGCAGGCGTTTCCCCGGTTCGAAGGAATACCAGGAACTGCAAAAAGGGCGATTCGAATGAACCAGGCGGCCGAAACCGACGTACCTTCCGTCAATGCCGGGCCCGGCCGGTTGCTCGCGCAGCTGCGCGCCGAGCGCAAGCTGTCGATCGCCGACGTCGCGCAACGACTCAAATACGGCGTGCGTCAGATCGAGGCGCTCGAAGCGGAGGAGTTCGACAAACTGCCCGGAGCGACGTTCGTGCGCGGCATGGTGCGCGGTTACGCCAAGCTGCTCGAAACGGATCCGGAGCCGGTCCTGGGCGCGCTTGACCAGCGTTACATTCCCGGGGAGGTCGACCTCGATCTGCGCGACAAGGGTATCCCCTTTGCGCGCACGGGCAAACGCGGTACGCGAACTTATCTCGCCCTTTCGGTCCTCGCTCTCGTCGTCGTGGCCGGAGTGCTCTACGAGTGGCGCGCAGGCGCTTTCCCCTGGGCAAGATTCGAGTCGAGCACGCCTCCCCCGCAAGCGCAGTCCAAAGCGCCTCCGGTGATACCGCCCGCCGCGCCGCCTGCACCCGTAGAAGTTGCGGCGCCGCCGCCGGCGAGTGCGGTGGAGACGCCTGCCGCGCAGGTGCAGCGGCCCTCTGGAGGAGGCGGCGGCGTCGTAGGCGAAGCGCGGATTCGCCTCGAGTTCGACCGCGAGTCCTGGGTCGAGATCAGGGACCGGGACGGCAAGGCGCTCATGTCGCAACTGAATCCCGCCGGAAGCCGCAGAGTCGTCCTCGGGCGGCCTCCCTTGTCTCTTGTGATCGGCAACGGCGCGGCCGTGCGTCTTACGTACAACGACAAGCCCGTCGATCTGAAACCCTACATCGAGATCGAAGTCGCCCGATTGACGCTGAATTGAATCACCGATGACGAATATTCCGAGGCACAAAACGCGCCAAGTCCGCGTCGGGCACGCGCTGATCGGAGGAGGCGCGCCGGTGTTGGTGCAGTCGATGACGAATACCGATACCGCCGACGCCGGACGTACGGCGGACCAGGTGTTCGAGCTCGCCCGCGCCGGTTCGGAAATCGTGCGCGTCACGGTCAACACCGCCGAGGCGGCGGCGCAGGTCCCGCGCATCCGCGAGCGGCTCGACGCCAAGGGCTGCGACGTACCCCTGGTGGGTGATTTCCATTTCAACGGGCACAAGCTGCTCGCCGAACACCCCGATTGCGCGCGGACCCTGGCGAAGTACCGCATCAACCCGGGCAACGTCGGCCGGGGCGCCAGGCGCGACGAGCAGTTCGCCACGATGATCGAGATCGCCTGCCGCAACGACAAGCCCGTGCGCATCGGCGTCAACTGGGGCAGCCTCGATCAGGAGCTGCTTGCGCGGCTCATGGACGAGAATGCGCGCTCGCCCGACCCGCTCGATTCCGACGCGGTCACCCGGTCGGCGCTGGTGGTTTCGGCGCTCGAATCGGCCGCGCGCGCGCAGGAGCTGGGTTTGCCCGGGGATCGCATCGTGCTCTCGTGCAAAGTGAGCGGCGTCCAGGACCTGATCGCCGTGTACCGCGACCTTGCCCGCCGCTGCGACTATCCGCTGCATCTCGGCCTCACCGAGGCGGGGATGGGAACAAAAGGCATCGTGGCCTCCACCGCCGCGCTCGGCGTATTGCTCCAGGAGGGTATCGGCGACACGATTCGCATCTCGCTCACCCCGGACCCGGGTGGGGACCGGACGCGCGAGGTCACGGTCGCCCAGGAGCTGCTTCAGACCATGGGCTTGCGCTCGTTCTCACCGATGGTGATCGCCTGTCCGGGCTGCGGCCGCACCACCAGCACTTATTTCCAGGAGCTCGCCGAAAAGATCCAGCGCTTCCTGCGCGAGCAGATGCCGAA
>Ga0137412_10005565_pt1 | contig 10065 bp, 11 predicted proteins | sample CZODoug2_1_16fun_FD_122160 | JGI IMG/M metagenome (GOLD analysis project Ga0137412, IMG submission 122160) | Vadose zone soil fungal communities from Angelo Coast Range Reserve, California, USA - CZODoug2_1_16fungal (Hybrid Assembly) | ecosystem: Environmental > Terrestrial > Soil > Vadose zone... | reverse complement strand
TCTGTTAAAACTTGTGTCAAGAAAAGCGACTAAATGTTCCCACGGTTGCCCGTACCGTAATCCGACACAGGTGGGTGGGCATAATTGTGCCAAGGCGCGTGAGTGAAACCTCGTTAAGGAACTCGGCAATCTAGCCCCGTAACTTCGGAAGAAGGGGTGCCACCGTAAGGTGGTCGCAGTGAAATGGGTCAACCGACTGTTTACCAAAAACACAGCACTCTGCCAAGTCGTTAAGACGACGTATAGGGTGTGACACGTGACCAATGCGGAAAGATTATGGTAAGACGTTAGCCGCAAGGCGAGGCGTTGAACCGAAGTCCCCGTGAATGTCGGCCGTAACTATAACGGTCCTAAGGTAGCGAAATTCCTTGTCGGGTAAGTTCCGACCTGCACGAATCGTGTAACGAGTTGACCGCTGTCTCAACGAGGAGCTCAGCGAAGTTGTAGTGGCGGTGAAGATGCCGCCTACCCGCAGTAGGACGGAAAGACCCTATGCACCTTTACTACACGCTGTTACTGTTGTTTCGGTTTCGATGCTTAGCGTAAGTGGAAGACTGTGAAGCGGCCCTTTTGGGGGTCGCAGAGTCGTCAATGAAACACCACCCTTCGGTACTGGAATAACTAACCTTTACCCGCATAACCGGGAAAGGAACACTGGCAGCCGGCTAGTTTTACTGGGGCGGTATCCTCCCAAAGAGTAACGGAGGAGTACGAAGGTTGGCTCAACCTGGTTGGCAATCAGGTGTCGAGTATATGGATATAAGCCAGCTTAACTGTGAGACACACACGTCGAGCAGATACGAAAGTAGGTCCAAGTGATCCGGTGGTTGAATGTGGAATTGCCATCGCTCAACGGACAAAAGGTACGCTAGGGATAACAGGCTGATCCTGCCCAAGAGCTCATATCGACGGCAGGGTTTGGCACCTCGATGTCGGCTCATCACATCCTGGGGCTGGAGAAGGTCCCAAGGGTCCGGCTGTTCGCCGGTTAAAGTGGTACGCGAGCTGGGTTCAGAACGTCGCGAGACAGTTCGGTCCTTATCCACTGTGGGCGCAGGAGATTTGAGGGGTTCAGACCTTAGTACGAGAGGACCGGGTCTGACGAACCGCTGGTGTTCCAGTTGTCGTGTCAACGGCAGTGCTGGGTAGCTATGTTCGGAAAGGATAAGCGCTGAAAGCATCTAAGCGCCAAGCCTATCCCAAGATGAGATCTCCCTGAAGGGTCGTGGTAGACCACCACGTTGATAGGCTCCGGGTGTAAGCACAGTAATGTGTTCAGCTCAGGAGTACTAATAACCCGTTCGGCTTGATCTTTTACTTTTCTGTTAACCCGTTCCGCGTAAGCGGAACGGCAAACAGAGGAGACAAAAGATCTTAAACAAAACTCAGACGAAGTTGTAGCGTCGGCTGTTCTCAGCCGAAATGAACTCCTGTATGTAGATATCAGAGAATTAGCAGATCAGTTGATTGTTCTTTCACAGAAAAATTCGATCGCCAGAGATGAGCGCTGCGGTGCAGTTGGTGGCTCTCAACCATCAACTCTTAATCATCAACTCTCTTCTCTGGTGACCCTAGCGCAGTGGCACCACCCGTTCCCATTCCGAACACGGAAGTGAAACGCTGCAGCCCCGATGGTAGTACGGCGATAGGCCGTGCGAGAGTAGGACGTCGCCAGAACAAAGTGCCCGGTGGGTTTCTCCCATCGGGCATTTTGCTTTCTGGAGAAGCCTACTCGAGGAGAGAACACGGGCGTACTGGCCTTTTGTGTACGCGTCCAGCGAGCGCACATGACGTGAGCTGGGGAGCACAGGCCGCTGGCCTGTTGGCGGCGGCTGCTAGCCGTCGCTGAGTTGAATTCTGGCAATCAAGTTCGCGGGTGGCAGCTCCCGGATATTGTTGGAGCCTCTATTTATGACGCTCACGCCGAACGCGGCAAGTTGCGATCTCGGTCGTAAGGCAACGGACAATGCGGCGGCAGTTGTTCATTCGAAAATTCCTTTTGCCGACGACGCCGCTCCTTTCTGTTGGCGTAGTGCTTTAGAAAGACGGCCGTGTCTTCCTCACTGCCACTGCCGATCGAACTCGTATGCCAGGCGCCGCCGAGTTGCGACAAATCCGGCGTTTCCTCGCGCAGCCCCTCAGACCACAGCCATGTATAAAGCTCGCGATCGCTCAGATGATCTGTGTCGTGTAGAAAACAATGGATCGCGGAAAGCGCACACAGCACTTCCTGAAGTTTCAAGCGCAACTTGTAATCATCCAATTCCGCAGGCGGTATCATCTCGATTCCATGCTGTATAAGACGATTGAAATTCGTGTCATAAGGAGCCTTCTCCCACGCGCAGGCGCGCTCCAGAAAAACTTCCTCGAGTTCTGGTGGCATGTCTCCCACGCTGCCGCTGATCATCGCCCCACCGCTTAGCTCCTCCAGCTCGCGTTGCATTCTCTCAATGCGAATCTCACGATCGATGTCGGCTTTATTTTCAGACGTCGAATCAAGTGGCGATGTAGACATAAACGACCTCTGTTTAGTTCCAAACCAAGTGCTGCTCGACAATAAATTTAATCACATTGAGCCACCAATCATTGCTGCGCTATCAACTCTGAATAACCAGCCATCAATTTTCCTCCAAATCGATATGAGTCGCGCGAATTGGACCCTACATGCGGTCTTGAGTTTGCCGCTGACTTCGGTACAACGGCGCGATGGCAGCCGAAATAACATCGCCATCCCCGGGATAGTCGATGATTCAGTCAAGAAAAGCCGGAATGGGCAGGAACGAGCGAGCCATTAGCCCTTGGCGACGGCTGCGGTTTGAACGTTGCGCGTTCATGCGCTAAGACAAGGATTACATCAATCGAAAGGTTCCTATGCTGACAAGTCAGAAGGTTATTGACGCAATTAACGAACAGATCGGATACGAATTTAGCGCGGAGTTGCAGTATTACGCGATCGCGGCGCATTTCGCGGCTGAGGCGTTGCCGCAGTTGTCGCAGCATTTCTTTAAGCAGGCCGAGGAAGAGAAAGGTCACGCGCTGCGCTTCATCAAATATGTGGTCGACGCCGGCGGACGCGTAGCGATTCCGGCGATCGATGCGCCGAAATCAAAATTTAAGACGGCGCGCGACGCGGTGAAGCTTTCGCTGGACCAGGAGATTCATGTCACCCAGCAGATCAACGGACTCGTGGGACTCGCGCGAAAGCAAAACGATTATATCACGATCAATTTCTTGCAGTGGTTCCTCACCGAGCAGCTCGAGGAAGTGTCGTCGATGGATAACTTGCTCAAGATCATCGAGCGCGCTGGAACAGATTTGCTTCAAGCGGATGAATATCTCGCACGAGTCGGGCTGAGAACGATGCCAGAGCCGCCGAAGCAATAAAGCGGGTTAGCGGATTAATTTTAAAGCGGCGATGTTCGCTGCATTATTAACGGAACCCAGAATAGCGGCGCCTAAAGCCGAATCTTCGTTAAAATCTTGCGTTCCTCATATAAGAGGGCGTTCTTGTCCCAATGAAAACGAAGACAGCAGTTAGTTTAATCGTGGCTGCGAACTTTATTCTTTGTGGTGTGGCTTTTTCCGCTGGCGCCAAGACATACGAAGTCACCGGGACTGTTCTCGAGACCACCCCGACGAAGATCGTCGTTCAGAAAGGCGCGGAACGATGGGAAATCGATCTGGATCCGCAAACCAAGGTCAAAGGGGAGCTGAAAGTAGGAGCAAAGGTCACGATCACGTACACCATGAGCGCGGCGAAAATTGATGCGGGTGCCCTAACAAAACTCAAAGCCGCCGCCGAAGAAGCTGTAGCTCCGGTCACCTCGAGCGCGGCGCCCGGTTCGCAGAAAAAAGAGGCGCCGGCTGTTAGTCCTAAACCATAAGTGAATAGACCGCGCGGAGGGATGATGTCGTTATCGTCCCAAAAATAATGGGAGATTTGAACTCGGTCGTCTCCCGACTCTCTCTCTGCTACCTCGCGGCTCAACCGTCCATGTCGCTAGCCCCAGTTGCCCCATTCTCCACTCGCTCGGAATGACAAAGGGCCGATGACGACGCGGATGAGAGGAAGCGGATCACAAGGGGTGGGGCCGCAAAGCGGAGGCTAGTATGAGTTTCAAAGATCATTTTTCGAGACAAGCGGCTGATTACGCAATATTTCGACCAGGCTATCCTCGGGAGCTATTCGATTACCTGGGAAGCATCGCGCCGGGTCGCCAACTCGCATGGGATTGCGCGACAGGAAACGGACAAGCGGCAGTCGGATTGGCATCAGTTTTCGATCGCGTGATCGCGACCGATGCGAGCGAGAAGCAGATCGCAAACGCGGAGCAGCACGAGCGCGTCGAGTACCGTATCGCGCCCGCGGAAAACAGCGGCATCGAATCGGAGACAATTGATCTGATCGTGGTCGCGCAAGCATTACACTGGTTCGATCTGGACCGCTTTTACGCGGAAGCGCAGCGAGTATTGAAGCCTGACGGCGTCCTCGCCGCTTCGGCTTACAATTTGTTACAGATCGAACCGGCTATCGATGAGGTTGTGAATCGATACTATTACGAGGTGGTCGGATCTTTTTGGCCGCCGGAGCGCAAGATCGTTGAACGGTTCGCTGATCTCCCCTTTTCGTTTCACGAGATTGATCCGCCAAAATTCGAAATGAGAGCGTCGTGGAACCTCGATCATTTGGTGGGCTACCTTCGAACGTGGTCATCAACCCAGCGATTCATCGCCGCGAAAGGCAGCGATCCGTTGAAAGAAATAATGGACGAGCTTCGCGTTGCATGGGGAACTCCGGAGCAGACGCGAAAGGTTGTTTGGCCAGTAGTCTTACGCGTTGGGTTAAAGGGGATGCCGAAGCCGCCGATGGAGTGACAGAGCAAACGTCCAACGCTCAACGCCGAACGTCCGACGCCCAATGCAGAAAGAGAGCAAGAGATGTCTCGACGCTGCTCGACATGACAACAGCTGGTAAAACCATCTATCGCAAGTTCATCGCAAAGAAAACCAAGGAGCGGCGGTCTCCAGTCCGCCGTGTACAAAGGGATGACCGTCGCCCGAAAACGCTTGAATAGAACAGCCTCAGGGCGGTCTAATCGGTCATTATGAATATGAAAGCAGTATTTAGTTTATTGGCAGCAGCGAGCCTTGCGTTCAGCAGCGCAGCTTTTGCTGCAGGCGCGAAGACTTACGAGGTGACCGGTCCCGTCTTGGAAGTGACGGACACGATAATTACGGTCCAGAAAGGGAAGGACCGCTGGGAAATCAATCGTGACGCGAACACCAAGGTGACGGGCGACCTCAAGGTCGGCGAAAAAGTAAAAATCACTTACACGATGTCGGCCACAGAAGTGGAAGTGAAGGCAAGTAAGGGTGCAAAGGGAGGCGCCAGTCCCGCCGGTGCGCCTAAGAAAAAATAACAGAGCACAGTTCAAATCGCCGGGTACATAAAACGTATCCGGCGATTTTGTTGTTGTTGTAGCGGTGCTTGTGCCAAGCACCGAATCCAGGCACGCTAGGCGCTCGCCGCGGCGAGCGCCGCTAAGATTATCTTCGCCGGCCGCTGCCGCCAAGAATCCCTCCGAGGATCCCGCGAGCGATTTGCCGGCCGATTGAGTTGCTGGCAGCGCGCATTGCACTTTTTACCATTGAAGTCGCCAGTGAATCGTAGCGTCCGCCGCGCGGTCCGATTGTGGGCTGGAATGCAGCTGTGGCGGTGCCGAGAGCTTCAGCCAATAACGAAGGCTTCTCTCCCTCAGGCGCTGCGGGGGTGGCAGCAACGGGTGGCGCACCGACGGCTTGCGCTTTCTCCCCAGTTCTGGCCTGTAGTATTTCGTAAGCCGATTCCCGATCGATAGCTTTCTCGTAATGACCAGCGATGATAGATGAAGCGATAATCTCTTTCCGCTGATCCGCCGTGATGGCACCGACCTGGCTGCGTGGCGGAACAATCTTCGCCCGCTCCACAATTTGTGGACTACCGTTTTCATCCAGCATCGAGACGAGCGCCTCGCCAACTGCGAGCTGAGTAATCACCGTCTCGACTTTTAGCTTCGGATTTTGCCGGAAAGTTTCCGCAGCGGCTCTCACCGCTTTCTGATCGCGCGGGGTAAACGCGCGCAACGCATGCTGCGCGCGATTTCCAAGCTGCCCAAGCACAACATCGGGGATATCGAGTGGATTTTGGCTAACGAAATAAACGCCGACGCCTTTGGAGCGAATCAGTCGTACCATTTGCTCGATCTTTTGTTGGACTGCCGGCGCGATGTCAGCGAAAAGCAGATGCGCTTCGTCGAAGAAGAAAACCAGTTTCGGTTTCTCCGGATCACCAATTTCTGGGAGATTCTCGAACAATTCCGAGAGCATCCAAAGCAGGAATGTGGCGTAAACCTTCGGCGACTTTTGCATCAACTTTTCCGCAGCCAGGATGTTGATCACGCCCTTACCGCCTTGCGTTTGGATCAAGTCATCGAGATTGAGTGCGGGTTCGCCGAAAAATTTGTCGGCGCCCTGTGATTCCAGCGCGAGGAGACTGCGCTGAATCGCCCCGGCGCTCGCAGCGGAGATATTTCCATATTGGGTTTTAAATTGATCGGCGTTATCCGCAACGAACTGCAACATCGAGCGCAGATCCTTGAGATCGAGAAGGAGCAATCCGTTTTCGTCGGCGATCTTGAAGACCATGTTGAGGACACCTTCCTGCGTGTCATTTAGTTCGAGCAAACGCGCGAGCAGCAGCGGACCCATTTCGGAAATCGTCGCTCGCACCGGATGGCCCTGCTCGCCGAACACATCCCAAAATACCACCGGGTAGGCTTCGCCTTTGAAATCATCGATCTTAAGTTCTTTCGCGCGCTCCAGGATTTTCGGATTATTTCCGCCAGGTTGACTTAGCCCCGCGAGATCGCCTTTCACGTCCGCCATGAAGACCGGCACACCGCGGGCGCTGAAATTCTCCGCGAGCGTTTGAAGCGTAACCGTTTTGCCCGTACCGGTGGCGCCGGCGATTAAACCATGGCGGTTTGCCATTTTGGGGAGCAAAAAGATTTGTTCCTTCGATTCAGCAACGAGGATGGGATCGGCCATGGTTGGACACTAAGATTTTGCTAACGACGGCGCGATTGTCCAGCGCCGACCGATTGAGTAGGTCTCCATCGAAGACACGTTGCAAGCATAATTCAGGCATCTCGCCTGACCGGTCGAGCGGGCATCTTGTCCTCAAGTCTGCAGGCTCGAAGCCCGCAAGACCCATCAGGCAAGATGCCTGAGTTACTCCGCAGATCAGTACAGATAAGGCTTGGAGAGCGGGAACGCATTTCTGATTAGTTCGACGCGCGGCTTCGCGTCGTCTGCAATGACAACTTCAACAACATCGAAACGGAAAAGAATGTCGGGATTATCCAGCATCCGCAGCCAGGCCAGGGCACCTCGCGAAATGCGTTTTCGTTTTTCTCGATCAACCGCTTCCACAGGCCGGCCGAAATCTTCGCGTCCGCGGGTTTTTACTTCGACAAAAACCAGCGCGTCATTGTCGCGACAGACAACATCGATCTCACCGCCGCTGCGACCGCGGAAATTGCGGAAGAGGACCTTGTAACCGTTACGCTTCAGATAGCGACACGCCAATGTCTCGCCGCGCGCGCCTCGTCGGAGATGACCGGATCTGGGCGATGTCCTCCAACGCGAGAAGCGGCTGCGCCACCGGCTCGAAAGATCGGCGATGGATTGGGCAAGGGCCGAATTCATGGAGTCTCAGCAGGTGTAACTCGGTTCCATAACCTTTGTGCTGGCCGAAGCAATACTGCGGGAACTGACCGCAAAAGTCACGCATCATCCGGTCGCGCGTTACCTTTGCGATCACGCTGGCAGCAGCAATGCTCAGACTGATGCAGTCGCCGTCGACGATGGCCGTTTGCGGAACAGGGAAAGGAATGACGGGTAGTCCATCGATCAAGACATGCTCTGGCGGATCGATCAGAGCCGTGATCGCCAGGCGCATCGCTCGATGGCTCGCGCGCAGAATATTGATGCGATCGATCTCGGTGGCATCGATAGTGCCGACCGTCCATCTGACTTCGGGATCGGACACCAGAACGGAATAGATTTCCTCCCGTAATTCCGGGGCAAGTTGTTTGGAATCGTTCAGCCGACGATGATGAAATTTTTCAGGAAGGACTACAGCTGCAGCCACAACCGGACCGGCTAGGGCGCCACGCCCAGCTTCGTCAATCCCGGCGATCCGCCCAACGCCGGTGGCGCGCAGTTTTTTTTCGTAACGAAATCCGCAGCGCCGGTACATTTTCGCGATCCAAACAATTCGACGATTTAACGATTAGCGAATTCGTTAAATCACTCAATCATTAAATCGCTAAATGCTTGTCATTCGCGCACGGCGGTCGCTTCCTTGCCTTTGCGAGTGCGAAGATAATTTAGTCTGGCACGACGTGCTCGCCCTTGTTTCTCCACTTCTACTTTTGCGATCCGCGGCGAATGGAATGGAAACACACGTTCCACGCCTTCGCCGTACGAGATTCGTCGCACGGTGAATGTCTCGTTGAGGCCCCGACCTTTACGGCCAATGACTATGCCGGCGAATATCTGCACTCGTTCCTTGTCCCCCTCCACCACGCGGGTGTGGACGCGCACGCTATCCCCGACAGAAAACGGCGTCGCGTCGACTCTATGCTGCTCTTTCTCAATGGCATCGATGATCTGATTCATAAAAAGTCCCCTTCCCCACCGGCCTGGGCGGGCAAACAGTTTCCAGCAGGATAGGTAAAATTGCAACCGCCCATGAGATCATTTAGCGACTGAAAATCGCTAAATCGTTAAATTGGGTTATCTTTTCAGCTCTTCGCGCCCGTAGTTCAACTGGATAGAACGACGGCCTCCGGAGCCGTAGGTTGCGCGTTCGAGCCGCGCCGGGCGCATTTGACTAAGTGCCCGCTTGTAGACGCGCGCGTCGTCAATGATCGCACCTAAAAAGCGCAATTCTCGCTCCCCATCGTGATAAATGTTCCTGGCGAGTTTTGATTGTTATACTCGGTTGTAATCCAATTGGCCGAGCGAGCCGCGCTGGACACGCGAACTTCATCTATATCCCCATTCCAATAAGATCCGCCAAACGCCGAACCAATCGTACCTTGAGAGTAGGGCGCGGCAGCAGGCGACGCCGCAGTAGGCCCAGCCAACAGCGATCCGTCCTTGTATAATCTTAAATTTGTCCCGTCGAAGGTTCCAACAATGTGATGAAACGCCGAAGTATCTACGCCAGTTCCGTCAACGGCTGCACCGCCCCAGAAACCAACTCGCCAGGTGTTGTTCCCTAAAAGGGCCATATGGGGGCCGTTATTGCCAGTTGTGCCCCACTCAAGAACAGTGTTTCCGTCAGTTGAGGGCTTGACCCATGCCTCCATTGTCCAGGCCGTTGTAATAGGAAAGTCGCTTGAATTAGCCAAGGCTATGGTCTGGCTACTGTTATGCACAAAATGTGCCGCCCCATCAATCTTTCCAGCAGTCGCCGTAGGACTGTTAACTAACGTCCCATTGTTGCCACCGGTAGAATCGGTTGCGGTTAGGGTCGTTCCGTTTCCAAGATGATAAACGGCCTTGAAATTGGAATCCCATGTGTTGAGTGGATCAGATTGATCGGTCACAATCGATGGGTCCCCATAGAACAGATAAAATGGCGTGTCTGTCGTACTGGACACAGAGGGGATCTTTACCCATGCGATCAGGTTGCCGGTTGTGCCATCGTATTTTTCGACTTCCCACTTGAGCTTGGTAGTCCCCCCAGAGTCGGCATAAAACCCGATGTCGTATCCGTTCGCATTGGCTACGTGGCCTCCGTTGGCAACCGTCTTAAGCGCAGGATCAGTGACGCTTACCAGGACCGTAAAATTCGACTGCGTGCCGGGAACAAGAGTATGGTTCACCGTCATTTGCCGGTGGCATGTGTTGCCAGGTGGGCTTGTTGGCGTCGGTGTCGCAGTTGCTGTTGCTGTTGCTGTTGCTGTTGCAGTTGCTGTTGCTGTAGGCGTAGGTGTCGGTGGTGGTGGAGTCGGA
>Ga0137412_10005564_pt1 | contig 10068 bp, 7 predicted proteins | sample CZODoug2_1_16fun_FD_122160 | JGI IMG/M metagenome (GOLD analysis project Ga0137412, IMG submission 122160) | Vadose zone soil fungal communities from Angelo Coast Range Reserve, California, USA - CZODoug2_1_16fungal (Hybrid Assembly) | ecosystem: Environmental > Terrestrial > Soil > Vadose zone... | reverse complement strand
GGGTGATGACGAGGTTCGCGATGACAATGCCGACGACGTTGAGTACAACTGAGGCATTGACCGCGTCGGCGACACCGCGCGGTCCGCCTTTGGTTTCAAGGCCCTTCAGCGAAGAGACGATTCCGACGATTGCCGCGAATACGATTGCCTTGATGATGGCAAACCAGACGTCCACCATCTTCGCGAACGCCCCAAACGAAGCCCAGAAGCTTCCACTGGTCACCTCGCTGACTGTGACTGCCAGAACGAACGCAGCGCCCACCGCGGAGGCGATGATGACTGCGGTCAGGATGGGGGCCAACAGGATCAGCGCCAGGAACCGAGGGACAACCAAATTACGAACCGGGTCGATCCCCATGACCCGGAGCGCATCAAGTTCCTCGCGAATCGCCCGGGCGCCGAGGTCGGATGCGATCGCGGCAGCCGCGGCACCTCCCATGAGCAATCCTGCGGTGATGGGGGCCCCCTGACGAACGACGCCTACCCCGCTCGCGGCCCCGACAAGTGAGTTGGCCCCCACCTGGTTGATCAAACCTGAAGACTGCACCGCGACCATTCCACCGAATGGAATTGCCATCAAGAGGGCCGGTAAGGCCGTGACCTTATATAGCGTCCACACCTGGACCACGACTTCGCCCACCGGCAAACGTAGTGAGACTGTGTCGGTCACGATGTAGCGGATCACAGCGCCGGCAAGTAGGACGGCCCGCCCAGCGGTCGCGATGCTCTTGACCGGCATCCCAACGAACCGCGAAATCACCCGCCGCGGCCATTGCCAGTCAACCGTACCGTTGCCACGTTCAACCGCACCCGAGTGGACGGCCGGTCGGCTTAACGTCCCCGCCGTCACTGACTCTCCCTAGCGACCGTCATTTAACTGACCTCGCCAGACCTGTCTCGCAGGTCAGGGAAGGATGACTGGTCATACCATCAGTCACTTTGCGAATCACGCTTCGCATCGTAGCAGCGGGTGCACCCGCCGCGGAAGTATTTGGCGCTGATGCGGCGACACGAAAACCTGTGACCGCGGTGAAAGCCCCGCTGTCTCGATCCACCGCTGGGAAACCCTTCTCCCGCAAAGTAATTGGCCGCGAGAGTCCGATGCGAAAGCTTGAGTGATCCCCACACGCTCCACCGTCGGTAGTCCCCCACATGCGGCATGCCGATACGTTTGCTAACAGCCCCGTGACGCGCACTGAATAACCGTCCGACGCGTCGGTCCGGTTATGATAATGTTACTCAGATCACTGTGTCAAACAGATGCATCGAAGACCGTCGAGCCGGGAAATTGCAGCAGGTTCCCGCCGGTCACACGGTGCCTCTCGACTCGGAAGGGCCACGAAGCAGCCATGCGAACCAGACGACCGTGGTTAGGGCGCTTTGCATCCGCACTTACCGGCGCGGCGGTTGCCATGGTGGTGACAACTTCGCTGGCGCCTCTGTCATTAGCTGACCCGACCGACAACTTAAGAACAAAGGTGGAGGCGGCGCGCGGTGGATGCCCCCCGCTGCGGCAGGACCCCATTCTCGACAACGTGGCTCGCCGCGCAGACAATGAAACCCGCGCGTACACCGAACACACTGCGAGGTTCGAACCATTCGAGGACGCACTACCGGTACTGCACGAAATCGGGTACAAAGCCGGCAAGGCCAAACTGCTTGCCGCCTATGCCCACGACGTACCCACTGCCATCCATGGGGCGATTCTGTTCGGCTGGGAGGCGATCCCGGATTGCACGTACACCAGCTTCGGCGCCGACATCCTAGACAACACCAAAAGTGCTGGTTACGTCCTGGCAGCCGTCATTCTCGCGGGCACCTGATCGCCGACGAAGAAGCCCGCCGGCGCTTTGGTGGCCTCCTTCAGAATCCTTCAAGACAGTTGTGAATGAATCTTCTCATTCACATACTGGGGCCGTTGGGTAGTCAAGGAGCCTGTGCCGCGACCGACACCCACCGTGGTCCGCGCCCCGGTTCGACAACGAATATCAGCGGCGCGCACACAACGACCTGGGAGCAACTCGATGTCGCCGATAACCGCGCTGGCAACGCCTTGTAGAACCCTTGGGAATCGGGCCGGCGTCACGGGTCGCCCTCCTGGACAAGAACGTCAGTCGGTGGTTCGAGATTCTGTTCGGCGCCAACAAAGTCAGCGCCGTCATCCCGGTGAACTGGCGATTGGCCGCCCTTGAAGTCCGACATCCGCTCAAGGATTCCGACAGCTAAATCGTGTTCGCCTGTGCAGAATTCGCGAAGGTGATGCGTACGTCCGTTGGCTGGGCGCGGACGATATCGCCGACCATGGTCGCGACAGCGACACTGGCGCCGGCGCCATTCAGGCCCCTACGCAACCTGCCAACTGCCGTGTCGGTCTCGGTAGAGATAGTAGGCCGGACAGTATTGGGATTTGGTCACACCGGGACAGGTTGTCCCGTTGTAGGTGGTTGTTACGACTGGGTCGGAGGGGTAAATCGCACTCGATTTTTGATCGTATTTGACCTTCACCCTCACTTGGGCCAGGACCGGGTACATAGGGCTGATGCCTTGGTCAGGGGAGCCACAGCGGACACACAAGGGACGAGGCGGCGGGTTCGCGTGGTCTGTAGGCGGGCCGACGATGATCGGGCCATCGAATTTAACATCGACCGTGGAGCCTGGTGGCTGCCCGGCGCTGTAGAAATCGGTGAGAATCTGCGTGATCTCCGACTCGGCGGGAGGCGGCCCGAGATCGCCGACATCCCCGTTGGCCTGGCTTACACCGGAGGCCATCAATAAGCCGTAGCCTGCGAATAGCAGGGTCGCCATAACCGCAAGCCGCTTCGTGGAACGGGAAGCCAATTGCGCACCCCCGCAGCGAGATAAGTGAGGCACTGTTCTCACAACTCCTCCTGCAGGCTCGATTTTCGAAGAGCTGCGGCAACGTCGAGCGTGGTGATCGCCGGCAGCACCGTGAAGCCGTTGTTGGTGGTGCCCACAGACCGCCGGGTGCACTCGTTATACGTAGCGGTCTTCACTGTGCTGTCACGCGACAGAGGCCACACGGCCGTCCGCGGCCTGGTGTGAGCGATCACGCAGTTTCCCATCAGCCAGAACTGTAGCCGACCGACGGGTCGGACGGGAATAAGCTGTTGAGGATTGCTCGTGCGGGACGGCCAACAGCGCGTCATCCAAGCAGAACGCCCAGCACCTTGGCCGCCGCCGGCTGCTGATTCGCAGCCTTCGGGTTATCCAAGACCGAGCTAGAGGCAACGAGGTGTTGCGGTTGCCGGTAACCACAGCACGGGCGCTCAGGCCCGCCGACTAGCGTTACTGTCCTGATTCGATCCGACCCCGGAGACATCCGATGCCCCAGTCCGACCTCGTCCTGTATCGCGTCGACAATCATGTCGCGTTGATCACCGTCAATGATCCTGAACGACGCAACGCCGTCACCGACGAGATGTCGACGCAGCTGCGCTCCGCCGTGGAACGGGCCGAGGCCGACCGCGGTGTGCACGCCGTTGTCGTCACCGGTTCCGGTAAAGCGTTCTGCGCCGGCGCGGATCTCAGCGCGCTGGGCAGTGCCGCCGAAGAGGGATTGCTTCGGCTCTACGACGGATTCATGGCCGTCGGCAAGTGCGCGCTGCCCACAATCGCTGCCGTCAACGGCCCTGCGGTCGGCGCGGGCCTGAACTTGGCGCTGGCCGCCGATGTGCGCATCGCCGGGCCAAACGCGTTGTTCGACACCCGTTTTCAGAAGTTGGGGATTCACCCGGGTGGCGGCGCGACGTGGATGCTGCAGCGTGCAGTCGGACCGCAGGTGGCCCGCGCGGCCTTGCTGTTCGGCATGCGCTTCGACGCCGAATCCGCTGTGCGACATGGCTTGGCGCTCAGCGTCGCCGACAATCCGGTTGCCGCCGCATTGGAACTGGCGGCCGGTCCGGCGGCCGCGCCGCGCGACGTCGTGCTGGCGACCAAAGCCACCATGCGCGCTACGGCCAGCCCCGGATCGCTCGACGTCGAACAGCACGAGCTGGCCAAAGACACCGAACTCGGGCCGCAGGCCACCTCGATTCAGTCACCGGAGTTCGCCGCCCGATTGGCCGCGGCCCAACGCAAGTAGTCGCAAACTCCAACACCGAGGCTTCTAGGAGCCGGCGTCTGCCAACTGCACGATTCGCTCGGCTCGCCGCAACACGGGCGCGTCCACCATTTTCCCCTCGAATGCGAAGACACCGCGTTCATCGACGGCTGCGGCGAGAACGTCTCGCGCCCAATGCACCTCGTCCGGTGACGGCGCATACCCGGCCCGGATCACCGGCAGCTGGCTGGGGTGGATAGCAACCTTCGCGTCGAAGCCCACCGCCACGGCGTCGTCGACCTCGGCGCGCAGCCCGTCTAGGTCTTTGATGTTGACGTAAACCGAATCCAGAGCGAGGCGACCGTAGGCCTTAGCCGCCAACAGCGACTGCGAACGGACGTGGCGGGCCACCTCGCGGTAGGTTCCGTCCGGGTAGCGGTTGGCAGTGCCGCCGAGCACGGCGAACAGATCCTCCGCACCCCACATCACGGCGACAGCGTTGTCCACCTGGACGGTGTCGGTCACGACCAGGGCGCCCATCGGTGATTCCACGAGCACAATCACGTTCAGCGGCGCGAGGGCGCTAACATGTTCGACCGCTTCGCATTTCGGCAGTATCACGGTGTCGTACGGGGTGTTCTTCAGCGCCTCGAGGTCGAGTTCCTGGTCGGCGGCGCCGAACTGGTTGACGCGCACCACGGTGCGCGCGGGGTCCAACTGCACGTCGCGCAGTGCTTGCCGCGCGGCGGGCCGATCGGCGGCCGCGCATCCGTCCTCCAGGTCGAGGATCACGACATCGGCCGCGGCTGCCGCCTTTTGGTAACGCTCAGGGCGATCCGCCGGGCAGAACAGCCACGCAGGTCCTGGATTCTGCAGGCCCATCAGGCCCGCCCGCCAGCGGCCTCGGGTGGCTGCATCCGCACCATGGTCTTGCGGTTCGCGGTGGCGACCACGTCGCCGTGCTGGTTGCGACCGGTATGCGCGAACGTCACGATGCCCTCGCCGGGGCGGCTCTTCGATGCCCGCTTCTCGACGATGACGGTCTCGGCGTACAACGTGTCACCGTGGAAAAGCGGTTTGGGGAACGCGATTTCGGAGAACCCGAGGTTGCCGACAATGGTGCCCTGAGTCAGCTGCGCGACCGACAACCCGACCAGGGTCGACAAGGTGAACATCGAGTTCACCAGCCGCTGGTTGAACGGCGGCAGCGCATCGGAGAACGCGGCATCCAGGTGCAGCGCCTGAGTGTTCATCGTCAACGTCGTGAACAACACGTTGTCGGCTTCGGTGATGGTCCGCCCCGGACGATGCAGGTATCGCACGCCGGTTTCGAATTCTTCGAACCACAGCCCGCGCTGAACGATCGTCTTGGCAGGCTGCTCGCCGTTCTCTGAAGTCACAGACCCACCTCTCTCGCGATCAGCATCAGCTGCACTTCAGTGGTGCCCTCACCGATCTCGAGAATCTTGCTGTCCCGGTAATGCCGGGCCACAGTGAATTCATTCATAAACCCGTAACCGCCGTGAATCTGGGTAGCGTCTCGGGCGTTGTCCATGGCCGCCTCGCTGGCGACCAGCTTGGCGATCGCCGCTTGCTTCTTGAACGGCTTACCGGCCAGCATCAGCGCCGCGGCGTCGTAGTAGGCGGTGCGGGCGGTGTGGGCGCGGGCTTCCATGCGCGCGATGGTGAACGCGATGGACTGGTACCGGCCGATCGCCTGCCCGAATGCCTCGCGTTCCCGTGCGTACTTGACGCTCTCGTCGACGCATCCCTGCGCGGCGCCGGTGGAAAGCGAGGCGATCGCGATGCGGCCCTCGTCGAGGATGCGCAGGAAGTTGGCGTAGCCGCGGCCGCGTTCACCGAGCAGATTCTCTTCGGGTACCCGCACGTCGTCGAAGCTCAGCGGATGGGTGTCCGAGGCGTTCCAGCCGACCTTGTCGTAGGCGGGTTCCGCGGTGAATCCCGGCGCCGGCACCGGAACCAGGATCGACGAGATCTCTTTCCTACCGTCGCGCTCGCCGGTCACCGCCGTGACGGTGACCAGCTTGGTGATGTCGGTGCCGGAGTTGGTGATGAACTGCTTGGAGCCGTTGATCACCCACTGGCCGTCATCGAGTTGCGCGGTGGTCTTGGTCGCGCCGGCGTCGGTGCCGCCGCCCGGTTCGGTCAGACCGAACGCGCCCAGGGCACGACCACTGGCCAACTGCGGCAACCATTCCCGCTTCTGCTCATCGGTGCCGAACCGGTAGATGGGCATGGCGCCCAGTGAGACGCCGGCCTCCAGCGTGATCGCCACGCTCTGGTCGACCTTGCCCAGCTCCTCAAGCGCCAGGCACAGCGCGAAGTAGTCGCCGCCCATCCCGCCGAACTCTTCCGGGAAGGGCAGACCGAACAGGCCCATCTCGGCCATGCCGGCGACGACTTCGTAGGGGAACGAGTGTTCGGCGTCGTGCCGTGCGGCCACCGGCGCGACGACGCTCTGGGCGAAGTCGCGGACCGTCTTGGCCAGCTGCTGGTACTCGTCCGGGAGTGTCCCGGTGGACAAGAAATCACTCATGACGAACTATCCTCTGCTTCTGCTAATGCATTGGTATTCACGGTAATCCGGGCCAGCGGCTGACCCACCTTGACTTGGTCGCCCACGGCGACGAGTAGTTCGACCACACCCTCGACGGGTGCCGTCATCGCGTGCTCCATCTTCATCGCTTCGACCGTGACCACGACCGCGCCCGCCTCGACCCCAGCGCCGTCGTCGACGCTGACCGCGACAATCGCACCGGGCATGGGGCTGGTCAATTCGGCGTCGCCACTGTGCTCTTCGTCCTCGCGCACCGGCGCTTCGCGCACCTCCTCGAGCACCGCGAAGATGCCGTCGCCGGCCAGCCAGATTTTGCTGTCCGCGGCCGCGACCGTGTACTTGACGCGTAGCCCGTCGAGAGTCACTATCAGCTGGTCGTCCGTCAAAGCGGCTTGCAGCGAACGAGATTCGCCGTCTTCGATGCAGACGTCAGCGCCGTCCGGCGCACCGAAGATGTGGACGTGGTCGGTGCGTTCCCCGGCCCGCAGCCGGATGCTGACCGGCGCTCGGCGCCCGACTCGCCACCCGGTCGGCACCTCCCACAGGTCGGCACCCGGTCCCGGGAAGGATCGCAGCCAGCGGAAAGCCGCCGCGGCGATGAACTGGTCGTCGGCGGGCGGTGCCGCGACGAAATCGACGGCGCGTCGGTCCAATAGCCCGGTATCGAGCCGGCCGGCGACGACATCGGGATCGGCCAGCAGAAACCGGGCGAACTCGATGTTGGTGACCACCCCGAGCACCGCGGTGTCGGCCAACGCCCGATCCAGGGTTCCCAGCGCGGCGGCCCGATCCGGTCCGTGCGCAATGACTTTGGCCAGCATCGGGTCGTAGTCGCTGCCGACGACCATCCCCGCGGACAAGCCCGAGTCAATACGCACGCCAGGCGCATCGGGTTCCACCACTGCCAGCACATCGCCACCGGTAGGCAGGAAGCCGTGCGCCGGATCCTCGGCGTAGACCCGCGCTTCAATCGCGTGGCCCTGCAAGGCAATATCAGCCTGACTCACGGTCAGCTTCTCCCCCGCCGCGATCCGGACCTGCCACTCGGCCAGATCCCATCCGGTGACCAGCTCGGTGACCGGGTGCTCGACCTGTAGCCGGGTGTTCATCTCCATGAAGAAGAACTCGTCGGGCCGGTCGGCCGAGACGATGAACTCCACCGTGCCCGCGCCGATGTAGTCGACGCTCCGGGCGGTATCGCATGCGGCGGCGCCGATTCGGGCCCGCGTTTCGGCGTCCAGCAGCGGTGACGGCGCTTCCTCGATGACCTTCTGATGGCGGCGCTGCAGGCTGCACTCCCGCTCGCCAAAGTGCACGACGTTGCCGTACGTGTCGGCCAGTACCTGAACCTCGATGTGCCTGGGGCGCAACACGAATCGCTCCAGGAAAAGCGTGTCATCGCCGAAGGCGGCGGCCGATTCCCGACGGGCGCTGACCAGCGCGCCGGGCAGGTCAGCTGACTGCTCGACCATGCGCATGCCTTTGCCACCGCCACCGGCGGACGGTTTGACCAGAACCGGGTAGCCGATCTCGTCGGCGGCCGCGATCAGTTCCTGGTCGCTCAGGCCAGGCCGCGCGATCCCGGGAACCACCGGCACACCGAAGGCTGACACGGTGCCCTTGGCGGCGATCTTGTCGCCCATTGTCTGGATGGCGCCCACCGGCGGCCCGATGAACGTCACTCCCGCCGCTGCCAGGGCGGCCGCGAAATCAGCGTTCTCCGAGAGGAACCCGTAGCCAGGGTGAACAGCCTGAGCTCCGGTGCACACGGCCGCGTCGACGATAGCGGCGATGTTGAGGTAACTGTCACGTGCGGGCGCCGGGCCGATCGCGACCGCGACGTCCGCCGACGCGACGTGGAGCGCGTTAGCGTCGGCGTCGCTGTACACGGCGACCGACCGGATGCCCATCGCCTTGAGTGTGCGAATCACCCGGACGGCGATCTCGCCCCGGTTGGCTACCAGAACCGCATCGAAACCCATCGCGCTCACATCCGGAAGACGCCGTATGACACCGGGCCGACCGGCGCAGTGGATGTCACCGAAAGTGCAAGACCGACAACGGTTCTGGTATCAGCAGGATCGATGACGCCGTCGTCCCAGAGCCGCGCAGTCGAGTAATACGGGTTGCCCTGGTGTTCGTACTGCGCGCGAATCGGCGCCTTCAACGCTTCCTCCTCCTCGGCGGTCATCTCTCCGCGCACCGTTGCCAGCACCGACGCGGCTTGCTCGCCACCCATGACCGAAATGCGGGCGTTGGGCCACATCCACAGGAAGCGCGGCGAATACGCCCGCCCGCACATCGAGTAGTTGCCCGCGCCATAGGACCCGCCGATCACGACCGTGAGCTTGGGAACCCGTGCGCACGCCACCGCGGTCACCATCTTCGCCCCGTGTTTGGCGATGCCGCCGGCCTCATAGTCCCGGCCCACCATGAACCCGGAGATGTTCTGCAAGAACAGCAGCGGCACCATCCGCTTGTCGCAGAGCTCAATGAAATGCGCACCCTTGACGGCGGATTCGGAGAACAGCACCCCGTTGTTGGCCACGATGCCGACCGGGTGGCCGTGGATGTGGGCGAATCCGGTGACCAGGGTGCTGCCGTATTCGGCTTTGAACTCGACGAATTCGCCACCGTCGACGAGTCGGGTGATGACGTTGTGCACGTCATAGGGGATCCGCGGGTCAATAGGGACCACGTCATAGATCTCGGCTTGATCGGCAATCGGATCCACGGTGGGCAACACATCCCAGATCCGCGGTTCGCGCGGCCCCAGTGTCGAGACGATCCGGCGGATGATGCGAAGCGCGTCGCGGTCGTCGTGCGCGAGATGGTCGGTGACACCGGAGATCTTGGAGTGCAGTTCTCCGCCACCGAGATCCTCCGCCGAGACGACCTCAACGGTGGCCGCTTTCACCAACGGCGGGCCGCCGAGAAAAATGGTGCCCTGGTTGCGAACGATCACCGCCTCGTCGCTCATCGCCGGAACGTAGGCGCCGCCCGCCGTGCACGATCCCAGTACGGCCGCAATCTGTGGGATGCCGTCGGAGCTGAGTCTGGCCTGGTTGTAAAAGATCCGGCCAAAATGATCGCGGTCGGGAAACACCTCGTCTTGACGGGGCAGGAAGGCGCCTCCGGAGTCGACCAAATAGATGCAGGGCAGCCGATTCTGCCCGGCGATCTCCTGAGCGCGGAGGTGTTTCTTGACCGTAATCGGGTAGTAGGTACCGCCTTTGACCGTCGCGTCGTTGCCCACGATCATGCATTCGCGACCGGAGATCCTGCCGATTCCGGTGATGATGCCGGCCCCTGGGCATTCGTCGTCGTACATCCCGTCGGCGGCAAGCGGAGCGATTTCGAGCAAGGGACTGCCGGGGTCGAGCAGGCCGTCGACGCGGTCACGGGGCAGCAGTTTGCCGCGGTCGACGTG
>Ga0137412_10005563_pt1 | contig 10068 bp, 6 predicted proteins | sample CZODoug2_1_16fun_FD_122160 | JGI IMG/M metagenome (GOLD analysis project Ga0137412, IMG submission 122160) | Vadose zone soil fungal communities from Angelo Coast Range Reserve, California, USA - CZODoug2_1_16fungal (Hybrid Assembly) | ecosystem: Environmental > Terrestrial > Soil > Vadose zone... | reverse complement strand
CTGCGCTGCAAATCCGGAATGTTGTTGGCCTGCTGCAGTCTTTGCAGTTTTCCCAACTGCTCTCGGTAGGGAGATTCGCGGAAGACTTTGCTTTGTCTCGTCCACTCATCAACCCTCGCTGCGAACGAGGGTCGGTCGCTTAATCCGCCAACGATAAGAAACTTATCCAGTTGTGAATCTTGCACGACACCATCGGCAGGAGGCTGGTTTCTGATATAGCGCGCGCAGTCGATCAGGCCGGTATCCACGTGGATACCGGAACGGACATTACCCACCAAGCCTTTGCCACGCTGTAATCCCGAGCCGTAACACACTGGAACCAGTGTTAAGATGATAGCGCTGACCACAACGCCCCGAGTCCATAGTTGCGGACGACGGGCTCCGAGGATCGAAAACAGACGTCCTGCAGCAAGCGAACCCACCAGCCAGTAAGCCCAAACGAAAGGACGATGTATGAATTCGTGCGCATTATCCGAGGTGCCGGTTCCACCCATGCCAAAAGTCATCAATAACAGAATCGCCACCGCAGCCAGTGAGATCCCTTCCGACGCCTGCCACATTTTGCGCCACGCGACAAAGAGCCAAACGAGTGGAGCAACGACCGCGAAGATTCCGAGGGCATTAACCAAGAGTAACCCGATCGCCTGCGGCAAATGCGCAGGAAACGGATGAACATCGTTGAAAACTCGATACCAACTTTCGACAGATGTACCGGTGGCCAACTTCGCCAGTACCTGCCAATACCAAACGCTGCCGGAGAGGTCGAAGCGGACGTTCGGTCCGATGTAAAAACGGTTCGCCAGCGGGAGTAGAGCCACTCCGACAGCCACGCAACCGCCAAGAATTAGCCATTGCCATTGTTTGCGCGGTGGCCACCCCACGATGGCAAAAGAAACTAGCAGCGGAAAAGCCGCGGCGAAGATCTGAATCTTGAAAAAAACAATGAGCGCCCCTACCACCGCTCCCGATCCTATCCACACGGGGCGTCCTTCGCGCACTCCCTGGGCGATAAGGATTAGCGCTGTTCCAGCAACTGCTACACCATACAAACCTCCGGGAGCGGCGTGCTGCAGCCAGAAATAGCCATAAGTAGGATGAGCGATATTTAACAAGGCGGCGTCAGGTATCAGGAACGTAGCTACAAGCGCCACAAGTCCTGCGGCTTGACTCCAAAAGACTCGACCCAGGGCATAGCTGGCTAACCCGGTAAGAAATGATCCGAAGGGCGCCCAAAAACCCACCACGGTGGCATAAGCTGGAAGAGATCCCACCTTCGCCAAACATATCGGGATAGAGTAACTCGCGTAGTGATAGAAGATTGCGGGAAAGCCTTTCCACTCGTAATTCCCAACTTGAAACAAAGTTTCGGCTCCCAAACTGCGCGCCACAAAAGTGGCATGGATGAAAAAATCCGACCACGGCTTAAAAACGACGATCCCATTGAGTGGGGTTGTGGGAAAAATCAGATCTTGAGACCAGCCGGTTGCTGCAACGAGAGAGACAATTACGCTTAGCAGACCTAAAGCAGAAAGCGGGTCGCGCCGGTGACGCGGAAGAAATTTGGGGATGCTCGCGACTGCGACCAGAAGCACGATCAGCAGAACCCATAGCGAGAGTGGCACGAAGAACGTCCAAGTCATCACCGCAACTGAGACAACGGTAACTCCCAAAAGAAAATCGAGCGCGAAAAAGGAGGCAAAACGCACAGCGGCTGTGACGATTGCACCGGCTCTAAGCAGAACCCACGGTAGCGTGAAGAGAAAAACTACGGTACCAAAATTAAGGCTCTTACTCGCAACTGTTATCCAGACGATGAAGAAAATGGATATAAGCAGGCAAGCCAGTAACCCGTAGCTGTCGAAGCCGCGTGTGGGTTGCTGCTTTTGCTCGTCCGCCTCCGGCAGTTGCTTGGTATGACTCATCGCGCGCGCTTAAGCATCGCCTGTTTAGCAACGAAACGCCCGCACTGCGTCAATTACCTGGCTCTGCTCCGAACTGCTCATTCCGGTGAAAAACGGAAACCGCAAAAGCCGATCGGACAAGTCTTCTGTGACCGGACAATCGCCCTGGCGTCCACCAAAACGCAGCCCCATTGGCGACAAATGCAGCGGCAGATAATGAAAAACAGCTAGAATCCCCAAGCCTGCGAGATGTGAGATCAATGCCTGTCTTGTCTCAAAGGAGGGCATGATCACATAAAACATGTGGTAAGTCTGTTCGCATTCGAGTGGGACAATCGGGAGCCGTACGCTGTTTGCTTCGGCCCACGAAGCCAGCTCGCGCGAGTAGGCTTCCCATATTTGTCGCCGCCTCGACTGGATCTCATCACGGTGTTCGAGTTGTGCGCGGAGGAACGCGGCCAGCATATCCGACGGCAGATAGCTCGACCCGATATCTACCCATGTGTACTTGTCCACCTCGCCGCGGAAAAATCGGCTTCGATCGGTTCCCTTTTCGCGAAGAATTTCGGCGCGCTCGTTAAACTGCGCATCATTGATCAGCAGCGCGCCCCCCTCTCCGCACGAGAAATTCTTGGTCTCGTGGAAGCTTAGGGTAGCCAGCTCTCCGAATGTACCGAGATATCGGCCGCGGTATTTTCCATAAAGGCCATGTGCGTTATCTTCGACCACTGCGATTGCATGCCGGCGCGCGATGGGGATTATGGTGTCCATTTCGCATCCGACGCCGGCGTAATGCACCAGAAAAATGGCCTTCGTGCGTTCGGTAATGTGTTGGTCGATTTGGGTCTCATCAATGTTGAGTGTATCCGAGCGAACATCCACAAAGACAGGTCTGGCACCGCGCAAGACAAACGCATTTAGCGCAGAAGGAAAAGTGAAGGCGGGAACAATTACTTCGTCTCCAGGCCCGAGGTTCAGGAGTAGCGCAGCCATTTCCAAAGCGTGCGTGCAGGACGTCGTGAGAAGCGCCTTTTGAACGCCAAGCGAGCGCTCTAGAAGGCGGTGGCACTCCGCGGTGAAAGGACCGTCACCGGAAAACTTCGGCGTGGCGATTGCGGTGCGCACGTACTCAAGTTCGTCGCCTGTCGCGAACGGACGATTGAAAGGAATGCGGATCACAATGACCTCAAACGTTTTCGACACTCACTTTTCACATTCAAGAACCACAGTCACGTAAGGGATGCGCATTGCCTTCGTGTCGACCCATGCATGGACATTAGGAAAAATCTTGCCTGCAAGCTGCCGATATTGTTGCTCCGTTCGAATGTTCCGGCCTCGGTCGTGAGACATGATACACTTGGAAAAGGCTCCCTGATTCGGAATCCAACAGGGATCGAGGCAAATGAATCGACCGCTCACCTTGAGCGCATCATAAGCAAACCGAATGCAATGCACAGCATCTTGGTCGTCCAGGTGGTGCAAAACAGTGATTGCAATCACAATGTCGGCATCTTTAAATCGCGAGTCGCCCTCGACAGATCGCGTGTTGCCAACGACAAAGGTCCCCTTATCGCCGTACGTCCGCTTAGCAAACGCAATATAACCGGGGTCGATGTCGAGCCCAATATATTCGACGTCGGGCAGACTTTGCAGAACTAGCGCCGGACCGCACCCGATATCGACCACTTTATCGCCAGGTCTGGCTCGGGCATGATTTCTAATGATCCTCCGTCGCAGCGCGTTCGCTCCAACGACATCTTGGAAAAGGTTGTACAGAAATGGCACTTTCAGCCACCGCAACAATCCGGAGTTACTTTGCATGTTCAGCCTGCTAAAATGAGGATACTTCCTGGTTTATCGACGCAGTAAGCAAGGGAACGTTTCATTGTTCACTCGTGCTTGAGCGACTTATAGAAAAAGATTGACTGCGTCAGGCAGCCGCCAATCGGAAACCCGGATGATTTAACGCAATCCCATGCTTCATCGTTTACGGAAGACAAAAAGCTTTTGCGTGCCGTAATCACCAGAAGCTGGCAGCGTGGAAAACCATCTATTCCATTCAGCGTTTGGATTTGCGGGGTCCATCTTCCCGCCAAGCATCTGCGCCAGCAGCGGCTTGAGGACGCGCGTGCCCACGAAGTAGGTGCTCGCAAAATTCACCAACTCCAACAGCTCCAACTCCCCTGCCACAAACTCAATAACCTCTTGTTCATTGAGGTAGGTGTTAAATGCAGGCATCGGTATATCGGGGAGATCCCACTCCCGACGTAGATCGTTCAGCTTGCTCCAGCCCTGAATCGTAGGTTCCGATAGCAACAAGACTCCGCCCGGCTTGAGCACGCGAGCACACTCCCGAAGCGCTATCCGCTGATTACTCCACTCCCCAAGATTGGTCACAACCCGAATGGCAATCACCTTATCGTAGGCGCTCGAAGGTTCAGGTATGGCCATGGTGCTCCCAACAGCGAACTCTATTTTGCCGAGCATCGATGAGGATAGCGACTGCAAACTTGCGCGCGCACGTTCTATCATCTCCGGAAGGTAGTCGAGGCCGCGAATCTCGATCGCCCTTTGCGAGGCAAGTTGAATAGTCGAGTAGCCATTCGCGCACCCAACATCCAGGACCCTGTCGCCATCATCCAGTCGCCGGACCAATGCGCGAATCTCCATTTCGATCACACGATGGTCCGACCACGAAACGGTAGGCGACTGGCCATGCTGGACAGCTTGCCGTCTCCAGAAGTCTCTTATTTGTTCAAGCGTCAACTTTTGACTCATCACTCATATGAATCGCAAATCCCCGCGAACCAGATTGCGATTCGCCCAGACGAAAGTACCTCTCGCGTCATAGGTCCGCGTATAGGCAACACATTCCTGATTGATGTTGAGGGCAATAATCCGGAGTCACTTTCCATGTCCCATTCACGCTTGGAGCCATTTGTGAAAAGAATGTCTCGCGCCGGCAATGTTCCAACCGGATTTTTGCAGAATGTGCTGAACAGGGTGGTTGCTGACGTGCACCGGTCCTATGAGATTTTGTGCGAAGTCGCGCGCGACCCGCATACCATCGAGCATCAGAGCCGACCACAAACCACCGCCTTGGAATTGGGGATCAACTGCCGCCAGGTCATAATGGGCAACGCTGAGTGAATGTCTCTTTTCAATTTCCAACGCCTTTCTCCAAATCCCATAACCTGCGATTTTGCCATCGACTTCGGCGACAAGAATCCAATCCGCCCGGCCGGCGAATGCGGAGCGCACCCATTCTGAATAAATCCTGGTGGGCGCGCCTGCCGGCATTTGCGGATCGGCGTGGAAACGACCGAAGTAATGGGCGAACACTTTATCGGTTATGGCCATTAGGGCTGGCAAGTCTGCGTCCTTCGCCTTACGAATCTTCAATGCTTCGTCCTGGCGACCGGTATTGGTTTCTTCGATCGATGCGCGACAAAAATCGAAGACAAAATCCAGCAACGTGTCCATAAGCAGAAAGCCGCGCTGTTCCAAAGCGTGAATCGCCGCCCGTTCGTTGGACTGGACCTTGCAAACAACACATTGCGTTCCGCGATCTGCTAGAGTTCGAGTCAGCTTCTCGATTAGTTCGTGAAGGATTGCCGCTGCCTGAGGGCCATCACCCCGCACAGCGAGATGTTCTATCGTACCGACACGGCGTCCCATTATGTTGCTGTCCCAGGCGGAATCATTATAGACGATGAATCCATTGGTCTCCCCAGAGGCCACCGACTGAAATCCGATCGATGATTCCTTTGTCAAACTCTGGCTGATTTCATCTATCCAGTAGGCCACGCGCTGGTTGGAACTGAGATGCTGCAAGTGAGCGAGTGGTAAGTGATTCAAACATGGCAACGCTTCGCGCAAGCCATGAATTGTGGCCATATCCAGCCGTGTGATCATAATTGGCGCTGCGCTTTCGAATGTTCCCCTTCCGCGACTTCCCGAATGGTATAATTGGGCCGATTCATCGTACGAAAATGCATGCGCGCGAGGTACTCGCCAATGACTCCGAGGGCAAAAAGCTGGGCGCCGGAAAAGATGGCGATGATCGAGGCCAGAAAGGGAAACCCCGGCACGCTTCCTTCCAGGCAATAGCGGATGGAGACGTAAAGGAAGACAGCAAGCCCGAATAACGTGCAGCCAAATCCAATCAGGCTGGCGAGCTGCAATGGCGCCGTGCTAAACCCGGTCATCATGTCGACCGCGAGGCGTAACAGCTTCGTAAAAGTGTAAGTTGACGAGCCGGAATAACGCGGCTCGAAATCGACATTGATAGCGCTAATGCGAGTCGTCGCCCAGGTAAGCAATACATCGATGGAAACGAATGAAGATTCGTAATTCGCAAACGCTTCGCGTAAACGCGTGCGAAAGACCCGGAAAGCGCTCACGTTCTTTGAAAGTTCTCTTCCAATCGCCATACTCAGGGCCAGTCGGGTGATGCGAGACGCAAGAACGCGCAGCGCGCCGTGTCGTACGGCCTTGGGCGTCCCATAAACCACATCGACGCCGTCTACCAGCCGTGTGAGCAGCCGCGAGATTTCTTCGGGGGGATGCTGGAGATCGTCGTCCATCGTCACGACGACATCGTACTTTGCTGCACGAATCCCGCAGAGCAGAGCGTTATGCTGCCCATAGTTGCGCATTAGATTCAACCCGCGCACCGTCGCAAGGCGGGACGATAGCTCTGAGATGATCTCCCAGCTTCGATCCCGGCTATCGTCGTTGACGAAAATGATCTCATACTCTGTCGCGATCCGTGGTAATACTTCGCTCAGGCGCCGGCACAGTTCAGCGATGGAAGCCTCGCCATTGTAAACTGGCGTGACGACTGAAATAGAATGCCGCCCTGTAATCTGCATAGTCAGAAAAGCTTCCGAAGCTATGAGATAAGGCAGATTTCGTCAAAGCGACGCTGACTTTGAATTTGGCCTTGCGTCACAGTTTGCGAGATGACCTAGTCTCTTCCTTGTCTAGCTGCATGCAGGTTTAATTCGGACATGCAAATCATTTCCGGCGCGTGCGTGTTTATTATCGCGGTCGTTTTACTGGCATATGTGCCAGGTAAACTGCTGCTAATTGCGCTTAAGCGGACACTCAGCCCGCTGGAAGACGTGACTTTGGCTTGCGTTCTCGGGTTGGTGGTGAGCGGGCTTGTTTATTGGTTAATGATGTTTGCTCATCAAGGACGTTTTTACCTGGTTTGGCTGCTGACCGCCGCTGGGATTCTTGTTTGGCTCCTCACTAGCAAACGGAAGTCGCTTTTGAGCAACTCCGCACGCGTTGAGCCGACTTCCCAAGAAGGTGCAATGCGTTCGCGCGACAGGTCGGGTCTTGCGTTAGCCGGAGTTCTGGCGCTGGGAATAATCGCACTGGCATTTTTGCCACTTTATTACACCAATTTCACATGGCAGCCGGATCGGACGATGCGTGTCTATCCGGTATCTGATGTGCTGTTTCACATCGCGATTGCTAACGAATTGACGCATACCGTACCTCCGCAAGCGCCACTCTTTGCCGGTCACCCGCTCTCGTATCATTACGGGATGGACCTTGCGGTTGCGATGTTCGCCAGGGCAACCGGCCTGAACACCCGTGATCTTACGGTCCGTTTTGTCCCGACTTTGTTCGTCGGTCTGTCGATGCTGAGTGTTTTCTGCTTCTCAAGAAATTGGCTGCGGTCGGGCTACTTCGGCGCCCTCGTCGTATTCCTCGTTTTTTTCGGCGCAGACTTTTCGTTTATTCCCGGGTTGCTGTTGGGCGAAAAAGGTGACTGGTCTCTCCGTTACTTTAGCGCGCCGGCAGTTGTAACTCTCTTCTATATCAATCCAATCCTGCCTGGACTAGGAGTTCTCTTTGCGGGGTTATTCTGTCTTGATTGTTATATGCGCGAGCGCAGCCGAGCATGGCTTTTCCTCGCTGCGCTGCTGTTCGTCGCGTTGATCGAGGTCAAGATGCTGATTGCGGTGCAGCTCATGTGCAGCCTGGCATTGGCCGCTGTCGTTTATCTCATTATCTTTTCCAAAGCAGACCTATTCAAAATCGCCGGATGCACAGCTATTGGGGCGATTCCCCTGGTTTGCTGGGTGTTGCTCCAGAACAGGAGCGGCGGACAGATCGTCACAAAATTCGAGCCATGGCTTTATGTCTCGCATGCGACGCAGATGCTTGGATTGGGCAAGTGGGTGAGCGGTCCGCTTGCTTTCGCGGTTGTAGCGCTGCCAATTTACCTTGTGGGTTGTCTTGGGCTCCGCGTCATTGGCGTTCCCGCAATCCTCACTGCAATATTCCGCCCAAGACCAGAGGGCGCTGTCCGGTTCTTGCTCGGGATTTTTGTGGTGATCGGCGTGGTCATCGCGCTCACGTGCAGCTTTACGCCAGCAGGATGGACTTTTCGATACAACCCAATTAGCAGCACATTTCTGGTGCAGAGCGAATACGTGGCATGGATTTTTGCAGTTGAAGTTTTTCAAACATTCTACCAATGGGCTACCAGGCGAGGGATCTATCCTGCACTCGCTGTAGGAGGAATAACGGCTGCTGCAGCAGGGCTCAGTTTACCTGCGACGGTGCAGCACTTCGTAGTTTGGCGCGACCCGGATCACTTCTTTGGAGCCGGGAAACCTTTCGGCAGAGAGCTGTTAACTTACGATCTGCAAACGTTGGCGGCCATGGATTTCCTGCAGACGGATGCGCACCCGGGTGATGTGGTATTGCCTGCGGGCAACCTGATCGCACCTGTCCTCGCATTCACCAAATGCCGGGTGCCGGTCGGCTATTTTTCTTTTGGTTTGGTTGCACGAAGCGAGTACACGCGCAGGGAGGCCGCGGAAAAGAAGTTTTGGAACGACTGGCGATTGGGAAAAGTTGAGGACGGCTTATTGCAGGACGCAAATGTGCGATACGTCGTCGTTAACAAGCAAACAGAAGGTATCCCTGCAACGATACCGGCCAGCCTGTCAAAGGTGTTTGAAAATTCCGAGTTCGCCGTCTTCAAGGTTGACCCGCAGCGCCTGAGCGAAACAGTTCCCAAAACCTTATAGTGTCGAACTTCGCGCTCGAAAATTGCGCGAGTATTTCTCTTTCATGGCAGGCATCGTCATCAAACCGCGGGCGCGAATTTTGCATGGACACGACTGGGTGTTTTCCAGCGAAGTGCTCAAGGTTTTCGGAAATCCCGCGGATGGCGAGGTGATTTCGCTCAAGGACGGCAAAGACCATTTGATTGGGAGCGCCATTTACAATTCGAAATCGCAAATTGTTGCGCGTCGTTTCTCGCGGCGACGGCAGGACCTTGATCAGGATTTTTTTCGGCGCCGCATCGCGCAGGCTTCCGAATACCGGGACCGGCGAAACCTCGATCCAAAACTGCGCCGCGTGGTGTGGAGCGAAAGCGACGGTCTTCCGGGCGTGATCATCGATCGTTACGGCGACGATTTCGTCCTGCAAACGCTCACGTTGGCGATGGACATGCGAAAGGATTTGATCACGGCTGCAATGGTCGATCTCTTCGGCGACATCGCTATTGTCGAACGAAACGACGCGCCCGTTCGCAAGGCGGAAGGATTGGAATTACGCAGCGGCGTTCTGCGCGGAACTCCATCGCAAATCACGATCGAAATCGAGGGCGCGAAGCTCGAAGTCGATTTTTTGCGCGGACACAAGACCGGTTTGTATCTCGATCAAAAGTACAATTACGGAATTGTCTCACGCTCCGCTCGCGACCGGCGCGTCCTGGATTGCTTCACAAATCAGGGTGCATTTGCGTTAACCTGTGCGCGCGCAGGCGCAACGGAAGTAACCGGTATCGAAGAAAATTCGGAGAACATTTCCGCCGCGAAACGAAACGCTGCGCGCAATGAGCTAAAGATCGAGTGGGTGCAGCAGGATGTATTTCAATTCCTGCGCGGAGCCGAAAAAGCAGGCGCACAGTATGATTTGATCGTGCTCGATCCGCCCTCGTTCACGAGGACGAAGAGCGGCGTACGCGACGCATTACGCGGCTATCGGGAACTGCACATGCGTGCGTTCAAACTCTTATCGAAAGATGGTTTGCTTGCGACGTTCTCCTGCTCGCATCACGTGAATGATGCAGCACTTTTGGAAACAATCTCCGATGCGCTTGTGGACGCGCGTCGCTCCGCGCGCCGTTTGC
>Ga0137412_10005562_pt1 | contig 10068 bp, 8 predicted proteins | sample CZODoug2_1_16fun_FD_122160 | JGI IMG/M metagenome (GOLD analysis project Ga0137412, IMG submission 122160) | Vadose zone soil fungal communities from Angelo Coast Range Reserve, California, USA - CZODoug2_1_16fungal (Hybrid Assembly) | ecosystem: Environmental > Terrestrial > Soil > Vadose zone... | reverse complement strand
CCGCATATGCTGATCGCCGGCACCACCGGCTCCGGCAAATCGGTCGCGATCAACACCATGATCCTCAGCCTGGTCTACCGGCTTCGGCCCGATCAGTGCCGCCTGATCATGGTCGATCCCAAGATGCTCGAGCTCTCCGTCTATGACGGCATTCCGCATCTGCTGACGCCCGTGGTCACCGACCCGAAGAAGGCCGTGGTCGCTCTGAAATGGGCGGTGCGCGAGATGGAAGAACGCTACAAGAAGATGTCCAAGCTCGGCGTCCGCAACATCGACGGCTACAACCAGCGTCTGCTAGAAGCCAAGGGCAAGGGCGAGGATCTGACGCGCACGGTTCACACCGGCTTCGACAAGGAAAGCGGCAAGGCGATCTACGAGGAAGAAAAGCTCGACCTCGATCCGTTGCCCTACATCGTGATCATCGTCGACGAAATGGCCGACCTGATGATGGTCGCCGGCAAAGACATCGAGGGCGCGGTGCAGCGTCTGGCGCAGATGGCGCGCGCCGCCGGCCTGCACGTGATCCTCGCCACTCAGCGTCCCTCGGTCGACGTCATCACCGGCACCATCAAGGCGAACTTCCCGACTCGCATCGCGTTTCAGGTCACGTCAAAAATCGATAGCCGAACCATTCTGGGCGAGATGGGCGCCGAACAACTGCTCGGCCAGGGCGACATGCTCTATATGGCCGGCGGCGGCCGCATCAGCCGCGTGCACGGACCGTTTGCTTCCGACGAGGAAGTCGAGAAGGTGGTGCGCCATCTCAAGACGCAAGGGCAGCCGGAATATCTCGAGGCGGTCACCGCGGAAGAGCCGACCGACGAGGACGGCGCGGTGTTCGATTCGACGGGAATGGGCGGCGATGGCGGCGGCGACCTGTTCTCGCAGGCGGTTGCGATCGTCAAGCGCGACCGCAAGGCCTCCACCAGCTACATCCAGCGCCGGCTGCAAATCGGTTACAACCGCGCGGCGTCGCTGATGGAGCGGATGGAACAGGAAGGTATCGTCGGACAGGCCAATCACGCCGGAAAACGCGAGATCCTGGTCGAGGAAGAAGAAAGCGGCTTTTAAGTCACGCCGGAAGCCTGCCGGCCACTCCGGTTGAAATGATATTTCACGGAAAAACGATACCGCCCTGCGCTGAAACCACGATAAAATGGCCGGAAGCTAGATAGGACTGTGCGTTGAAAACAAATCCGAAATCCCGAATCGCCGCGCCTTGCCTGGTCAGCGGCAGGCACGCCGGGTTGGCGCTTGTGATCGCAACGTTGACACTGGCCATCGCAACACCATCATCCGCGCAAAATCAAAACAACGTGCCCGTCCCAAAGCCGGCGCCGAAGGGCCGCGACGGCACGCAGATGAGCGACACGCAAAAGGGCGGCCCGGTCACGACAGGCGCGACGGCGGCGGCGCCCAATCCCGTGATTCCCGATCCGCGCCGCAACGTTCCGAGCAATATTTTCGCAACCTTCGACGCCAACCAGAAAGCGCAGGCCGCCAAGGTCAGCTCCTATCTTTCCTCGCTGCAGACGCTGGTCGGGAATTTCGTCCAGGTCGGGCCCGACGGCACCAAGACCAAGGGCGATTTCTATATTCAGAAGCCCGGCAAGGTCCGCTTCGAATATGATCCGCCGACCACGATCGACATCGTTGCCGACGGATCGTCCCTGGCGGTGCGCGACCGCAACCTGGCGACCCAGGACATCTATCCGCTGTCGCAGACGCCGTTGCGATTCCTGCTGTCCGACCGCATCGATCTGTTGAAGGACACCAATGTCGTCAGTGTCGCGTCGGACGACATGTTCATCAGCATCACCATCGAGGAAAAGCAGGCGCTGATCGGCACCAGCCGGCTGATGCTGATGATCGGCACCAAGGACGGCCAGCTCAAGCAATGGACCGTGACCGACCCGCAGGGCTATGACACGACGGTTGCGGTCTACAATCTGGATACGTCGAAGAAGGTCGATCCGGGCATGTTCAAGATCGACTTCACCAGTTACGCGACGCCGCCGGGCTAACAATCCGCTTTTGGCCTGCACATCCGCGGTGGATAGCGCTGTTCAGGACGATCAGGACCGCTGCACGGCCTCGAACGGGCGTGCGGGATCGGCTAAGCGTGGTCAGTTCAACGTTTGAGCTTTCCGAAGATCGGTACCCACCTTTCCGGATCATGCTCGAAAGCACGCCCTGCGGTCCTGATGCGGTTCTCCCTGACAACGTGGAATATCAATTCGGTGCGGCTGCGCATCGATCTCGTGGCGAAATTCCTCAAATCAGTGCGGCCGGACGTGCTGTGCCTGCAGGAGACCAAATGCATCGACGATGCGTTTCCGCTGAAGCGTTTCCGCCGCCTGGGCTATGAGCATGTCGCGCTGAATGGACAAAAAGGCTATCACGGTGTCGCCGTGGTCTCGCGCTTGCCCTTCGAAACCACGAATGTCCGCGCCTTCTGCGACAAGATCGATTCCCGTCACATCTCGGTCGTGTTCGGTGACAAGGCGCAGCTCGCAAAACCGCTAGTGCTGCATAATCTCTACGTTCCGGCCGGCGGCGACATTCCCGATCCCGCGCTCAATCCGAAATTCGAGCACAAGCTTCAGTTTCTCGACGAGATGAAGAGCTGCGAGGCGCTGCATGCGCGCGGCGACGACCGTCACGTTTTGGTCGGCGATCTCAACGTGGCGCCGCACGAAAACGACGTGTGGTCGCACCGGCAGCTCTTGAAAGTCGTCTCCCACACCCCGATCGAATGCGAGAAGCTGCTGGCGGCGCAGGCCGAGGGCGAGTGGTGTGACATCGCGCGGATGCGCATTCCGCTCTCAGAGAAAGTCTACACTTGGTGGAGCTATCGCGCCGCCGACTGGACGATTGGAAACCGCGGCCGGCGATTGGATCACATCTGGGTCTCGCGCGCGCTGCAGGACGCAGTCAGCGATTTCCGGATTCTGCGAGATGCGCGCGGCTGGGAACGGCCGTCCGACCACGTGCCGGTAACGGCGGTGCTCGAGGTTTGAGCCGGTCATCATCCCGAGAATTCGAGGCCCCACGGCGCCACTTGTTACGAAAGTCGTCTGCCATTCCGCCCAAGGAAAAGCCGCGGCGTATGGGTCGCGGTCGTCACCGGGACGACGCCGATCAACCGCTGAGCTTGGCGCCCGCGATCAGGATATCGCTAGCGATCTGGCTGGAGCGGACGGCGAACTCGTCGCGCAGCCGGACCGCCGCGCCGGGGTCGCTTTCCAGCACGCGCTGAAACAGGCTGCGGGCAATGCGGATGACGGAGGAATATTCCATCGCTGTGGCGGTCGCCGGCCTCCGCATCGTCACCACCAGCGCCAGCTCGCCGATCAGCGTCCCCGGACCAGCCGTGGTTTGCGCGCCGGCCCCGTCATCGATCCGGAAGGCGCCGCGTTGAACGACAAACCCCGCATCGGCGTCGTCGCCCTGCTTGAACAAGAGATCACCGCGCGGAATATCCCGCAATTCGGAACCGATTGCGAGCATGCGTAAGGCCTCCCGCCCCAACAATCGCAGGGTCGCGACGCGCTCCAAGAGCAGCACATCATCTTCAATCGACATGCAGAGCCAAAGCCCGGGACGGGTTATCGAGGACGATTCGCCGTCCCGAACCTATCACGGCACCAGCTTGTAGCCACCGGCTTCCGTCACCAGGATTTCGGGATTGGCGGCGTCCTTCTCGATCTTCTGCCGCAGCCGGTAGATATGGGTCTCCAGCGTGTGGGTGGTGACGCCCGAATTATAACCCCACACTTCCTGCAGCAGCGTCTCGCGCGAGACTGGAAGCTGGCCCGCGCGGTACAGGAACCTCAGGATCGCGGTTTCCTTCTCGGTCAGCCGCACCTTCTTGGCGTTGGCGCCGGTCAGCATCTTGGAGCCCGGCCGGAAACTATACGGGCCGACCGAGAACACCGCGTCCTCGCTGGCTTCATGCTGGCGAAGCTGTGCGCGGATTCGCGCCAGCAGCACCGCGAAACGAAACGGCTTGGCGACATAATCATTGGCGCCGGACTCGAGCCCGAGGATGGTGTCGGAGTCGGTGTCGTGTCCGGTCAGCATGATGATCGGCGCCTTGAAGCCACCCTTGCGCAACGAGCGAACGACCTCGCGGCCGTCGGTGTCCGGTAGTCCGACATCCATCAGCACCAGGTCCGGTGAATTGGCTTTGGCGGCGGTGGCTCCCTTCGCGCCTGTGTCGACGGCGGAAGCTTCGAACTCGTCGTGCAGCGACAATTGCTCCACCAACGTATCGCGCAGATCGGTATCGTCATCCACGATTAGGATCTTGCGGGCATTGGCCATGGGTACAATTCCTTTTTGCAGCTGCGAGCGACGCGATGCGTCTTCAGCCGAACGTTGGTAAAGTTTGGGGACGTCTGGTGCTGTTTTTGTTGAGGTAGGGAACCATTACGGATTCACAAGGCATCAGGCACTCTACTCCAGAAATCGCAGGCGTTTTGATGAATGTCCTGTAATGAACCAGGGCCTTCCGCAGAAGCGGTGAATCGGCTGGGGATGCATGGAAAACATCGTTGTTTCAACGTCTTATAAAAAGACCTCAAGCGCCGCACCGCTCTCTGCAATATGGATTCGCCGCGCGGCCGGAAATTCCCGCCGGGGCTGGCTTACGGCCGGCGGAATGACGATTCCTGTGGCGCTTGGCCGCGGCGGCATCATTGCCAATAAGCGCGAGGGCGACGGCGGAACGCCAAAAGGAACTTTCTACCCGCGGCGACTGTGGTGGCGCGCAGACCGGCACATTCGGCCGCGCACATTCCTGCCTATTCGCGCCATCGGGCCCGCGGATGCCTGGTGCGAAGATCCTGTGGACCGCCACTACAATCAGCCAATCCGGCTCGCGCACGGTCAGAGCGGCGACCGGCTGATGCGTGAGGATCATCTCTATGATTTTATCATCGAGATCGATCACAACACGATTCCGTGTGTACCGGGCCGCGGCAGCGCGGTCTTCCTGCATCTGGCACGGGAGAATTTCGGGCCGACCGCCGGCTGCGTCTCCATGACGCATTCGGCGATACTGCGGCTGTTGCAACGGCTGGGGCCACAGACCAGGATCGTCATCGGATAAATACGACGCCACGGACCTGGCTCGCCAATGAACTGCGGCAGCTCGATCTCACGCTGAGGGCGGGGGAGGTGGTGACCACCGGCACCTGCCATCCGCCGCTGCCGATCCAGTCAGGCGATGTCTTCGCCGTCGATTTCGGTGCGATTGGAAAGGTATCGGTGGGCTTCGATTAGAACTTTCCGCGCTCGCCGAGGCTCGCAACACTCGTTCGGCCGGACAACTTTCCTACCGACGGCCAAAAATCGCCGAGCCGACGCGGATATGGGTGGCGCCGAACTGGATCGCGGTCGCGAAGTCGGCGCTCATGCCCATCGACAGATTCTTCAATCCGTTGCGGGCGGCGATTTTCGCGGTCAGCGCGAAATGCGGTGCCGGCGCCTGGTCGACCGGGGGAATACACATCAGTCCGGAAATGGTCAGGCCGTAATTGTCGCGGCAGCTCGCGATGAAAGCGTCCGCCTCGGCAGGCGCGATGCCCGCTTTCTGCGGCTCCTCGCCGGTATTGAGCTGAACGAATAATTGCGGACGCTTGTTCTGGGATTCCAATTCCTTGGCCAGGGCCTGGCAAATGCTCGGACGGTCGACCGAGTGAATGGCGTCGAACAGCGCCACCGCCTCCTTTGTCTTGTTGGACTGCAGCGGCCCGATCAGATGCAGCGCAAGGCCCGGGTAAGACGCCGTTAACCCTAGCCACTTGGCCTTGGCCTCCTGCACGCGGTTTTCGCCGAAAACGCGCTGACCCGCCGCTATCACGGGCGTGATCGCCTCGGCCGTAAAGGTTTTGGAAACCGCGATCAGCGTAACCGAGGCGCGATCTCTTTTCGCGTCCCTGCAGGCGTGTAAAATCTCCTGCTCCACGGCCGCGAGAGCGTTTGGGAAAGGCGCGGTTACCATCGAGGACATTTCGGACGTCATGTCGTCTGCCAATCGTATTTTTACGGAGGTAGCTCGAATTTTACCAAGTTCGGGAAAGGCTTCTTGAACCATTCACTCTACCCTTCGCGCGGGGGTAGGGGTTAAAGATGTCGAGCATTAGTTTCAACCGCAAGCGGGCCAGACTCAAGCAACTTCTTGGCATCCGCGCCCGGCTCGCGTTGCTGGCGGTGATTCTGGTGGCTCCGCTGATGCTGGAACGCGCCCGTTCGCTGGAGGACGCGCGCGCCAAGCAGATCGCGCAGGCCACCGCGGAATTCTCGAGCCTCGCCAAGCACAGCGCCGACACCCAGCGTGAAGTGATCTCCTCGGTGGAGACGATGCTGAAGTCGGCGGCCTACATCCGCGCTTCGGCCGGCGGCGTCAGCCGCAGCTGCGATCTGTTGCGCGCAAGCCTGCCGCACAATCTGCCATGGATTCACAACCTCCTGATCGCCGACGGCGATGGCAGAGTTCAGTGCTCGACCAACAACACGCTGATCGGTGTGAATCTGGGCGACCGGCCCTACCTGAAGAAAGCAGCCAGCAGTCGCGATATCGTCTTCAGCGATTTTCTGCTCGCCAAGTCCACCAACAAGCCGGCGGTGATCGCCGCCTATCCGGTATCGGCCATCGACGCCGACGCGCATGCGTTCGTTCTCGCCAGCGTCGATCTCGACTGGATGTCGAAGATGATGAGCAATCTCGGCGGCCGCCCCGGGATCTCGGCGGTGCTGATCGACAGCGTAGGGACCGTGCTGGCGGCGCCGCCGGATCAGGCCAGCATGATCGGCCGCCCGCTGGACAGCGTGCCGCTGCTGGCGGCGATCGCGGAGACCGCGCTCACGTCCGATCGCGACGAAGGATCGCTGTCCTTTGTCGCCGCCGACGGATCGAAGCGCGCCATCACCTTTGCGCGGATCGCCGATACCGGTTCGCGCCTGATCGCCAGCATCGACGAGGACAAGGTCACCTCGGCCATCAACCGCGATATCCGCACCGCCTATCTGCAACTGCTTTTCGTCAGCCTGTTCGTGCTGCTCGGCGCGCTGATCGCTGCGGAAAAACTCATCATCCAGCCGATCAACATGCTGGCGACGATGGCGAAACGTTTCGGCGAGGGCGACTGGTCGGCTCGCCCGGCGCGCAAGCGGCTGCCTGCGGAATTCGTGCCGCTGGCGCGCGCCTTCAACGCGATGGCGGCGGAGCTCAGCCAGCGCGAGCGCGAGCTGGTCGCGACCAACGACCGCCTCACCGTGATCGCTTCGATCGACATGCTGTCGGGACTTGCCAACCGGCGCGGCTTCCAGAGCCGGCTCGATTTCGAATGGATGAAGGCCCAGCAATACCAATGCGAGTTGTCGCTGCTGATGATCGATGTCGATCACTTCAAGCTGTACAACGACACCTATGGCCACCCGGTCGGCGACGCATGCCTGTCCAGGCTGGGCGAAACGCTCGCCGGGATCGCCGCCGAAACCATGGGCTTTGCCGGACGCTATGGCGGCGAGGAGTTTTGTCTGCTGCTGCCGAACGTCGACAGGGTCCGCGCGTGCGAGATCGGCGAGATGGTGCGATCGGCAGTCGGGGCGCTGGCGCTGCCGCACACGACCTCAAATCATGAAATTGTCACGGTCAGTGTTGGCGTCGCCTGCACCAAGCCGAATGATAGCCAGCGCCCGGGCGATCTGATCGAAGCCGCGGATGCGGCGCTGTATGCGGCAAAACACCGCGGCCGCAATACGGTGGTCGAGCACGGTTTTCTGCGAGCCCCGGAGGATGACGGCAACATCGCGGTTGCGAGTTAGCCGGCCCGTGCATCAGCGTGACGCGCGCCGGTACGTCTTTGTCCAGCCTGCCTAGCCCGCCTTGCGCTCGAGATCGAGCTCGCTCACGACCCGGTTGCGGCCGGATTTCTTGGCGAGATAGAGCGCGCGGTCGCAGCGATCGATCAGGTCCGCCATCGACTCGCCGTACTGAAACTGCCCGACGCCGATCGAAACCGTGATCTGCGGCAGGATCTCGCCGGTGGAACGGCGCGTGAACTGACAATCCGCGATCGATCGGCGGATGCGTTCGGCGATTGCGCCGCACGTCGCGAGTTCGGTGCGCGGAAGAACGGCGATCAGTTCTTCGCCACCATAGCGCGCCGGCAGATCCTCGCCACGGACGAGGTCGCGCAAGGCCTTGGCCACCAGTCGAAGCACCTGGTCACCGACGCCGTGACCGAAATTGTCGTTGAACTTCTTGAAATAGTCGATGTCGATGAGGAGCACGCTGAGCGCCTCGTCCTTTTCCATCGCCGCGATCTGGGCCTGACGAAAAAACTCCTCGAGCGCGCGGCGATTCGGCAGCCCGGTGAGCGTATCGGTCCTGGCGCGCTCTTCGGACTTGTTCAATGAATCGCGGATCGTATCGAGCTCGCGCGATTTCTCCGCGAAGTTCGCCTCGAGCTTGGCGGCGCGCGCGGTCGCCTTGGCGAGCTCGCTCACCAGGTTCTCGATCAGCACTTTCGGATCGACGCCGGTCTGGCTCTGGTCGGCGACTTCGTCCATCGCCTCCATCTGCGTGCGGTTGTCGGCGATGGCCCGGGTCAGATAATGCTTGGCGGAATCCATCACGCCATGCAACTGCTGCGAGACCTGATGGACCACGGCGGCTTCGGTGGCCTGCGATCCGATGTAGGACGAGAACAGATCCTGGTTCGTCGCCTTGTCGAACTTCCGTTTGTTGCTGATCAGAATGTCGATCGTGCGCTTCAGGTCGGAAGACGCGCCGAGCGAATATTTGAACCAGAGATGATAATTGTTCGGCGTCGGCGGCACGCGCTGCTTCGCCATGGCACCCATGGCTTTTTCCGCGACAGTGGTCGCGTACTCAAAATCGAGCTCGTCGAACGTGGGACCGGTCACGACTGGGAATAATCCTGGATCTGGTGAGCTGCTGTTGGTCTCGTTTCCCGACAATGTCCCATCGAAGTCTTAACCGCGCCTCAATCCGCGGCAGAACTCGCAAAAGCCTTATGCCAAAAGGAAAACCGCGCGTTGCAAATTGCCGCTACGCAACAATGACACGGTACGCCCGCACCCAAGACCGCGTAGAAAGACGGCCTTCTCGTCAAGCTCGGTGAAATGTTGAAACGAATTGTCAGGCACGCCCCCGTAGTTCTTCGGGAGGTCATCGTGCCGGGATTTGGCCGAGCGAGCGGTGAGTCGCGGATCATCGCGGTAGCGATCTGCGCGTCAGGACGAGGCTACCGAGCCAGACCCGCGATCCGGGGAAAGCCTGCCCGCCCCTGGACGCGACTGCCGCGGTTTTTCGCCGGGCCGTCGCGCGCGGCGGAGGCCGCCATTGCCATTTTGACCGGCTTCAACCCGTTGACCCCGCAGCCGCTTTTGTGGCCTAGTCCGCGCCGTCTTCAAGACCCGCGCGAATCCATCAAAAGCCAGACGAATGACCTCCGAACGCTACAACGCCCGCGAAACCGAGCCGCGCTGGCAACGCCAGTGGGACGACAAGGCGATCTTCGCCTCGAAGAACGACGATCCCCGGCCGAAATATTATGTCCTGGAGATGTTCCCCTATCCGTCCGGGCGCATCCATATCGGCCATGTCCGCAACTACACGCTCGGCGACGTGCTGGCGCGCTTCATGCGCGCCAAGGGGTTCAACGTGCTGCACCCGATGGGCTGGGACGCGTTCGGCCTGCCGGCGGAGAACGCCGCGATCGAGCGCAAGGTGGCGCCCAAGGCCTGGACCTACGACAACATCGCCGCGATGAAAAAGCAGCTCCGCTCGATCGGGCTATCGCTCGACTGGAGCCGTGAGTTCGCGACCTGCGATCCCGCCTATTACAAGCATCAGCAGAAGATGTTCCTGGATTTTCTGCGTGCGGGGCTGGTCGAGCGCGAGAAGCGCAAGGTCAACTGGGACCCGGTCGACATGACCGTGCTCGCCAACGAGCAGGTGATCGACGGCCGCGGCTGGCGCTCCGGCGCCGTCGTCGAGCAGCGCGAGATGAACCAGTGGGTGTTCAAGATCAC
>Ga0137412_10005561_pt1 | contig 10069 bp, 9 predicted proteins | sample CZODoug2_1_16fun_FD_122160 | JGI IMG/M metagenome (GOLD analysis project Ga0137412, IMG submission 122160) | Vadose zone soil fungal communities from Angelo Coast Range Reserve, California, USA - CZODoug2_1_16fungal (Hybrid Assembly) | ecosystem: Environmental > Terrestrial > Soil > Vadose zone... | reverse complement strand
CGGTTTTTCTCCCAGTGGGTTCTTTTCGTTTGAGCCGGGCCGCCTCTGTCGCCATCCTTCCATCCGCACTCTTTTGGGAGCGATGGTTCGCTCGGTGCCAGTTGGGCGTCCTCATTTCAGCAGGTGCTGCTACCTGAGAATCGACCTCGGCTCCCATTTCTCTTCGACAGGAGTTGGGCCAGGACTTGGGCGCAGTCACCTGAACTCGGCGGTTGAGCTCGGCTCTTCGGATCCCACTCTACGCCACGGTGCTTACCCCTTCACAGTGCTAATCTTCATCATAGCCGGTCTCCTTTCCATTGCGCCTTGAGCGCGTCAATCGTTGGGAGCGTATCGCATCCCGTCGGAGACCGGCCTTCTCATCCCAACTGATAAACGCCCATCTCGTCATTCACTCCTGGATTGTCGGCTACACGGAAGTTATCCAGAAACGGGGTTCGACGACACAACAACGCGAGCGGTATTCATCAGAACGACACTTCCTCGAACCGGACTTCTGGCCCGTGTCACAGGACTCCGAGCAAGCAGAACCGACTGGCAGAATAACTTCCGAGTGCGCCGTCACACAGAATCGGCTGGAAGCGACATGGGCAACTTCCAAGATCGAGACATCGGGACCACGGCGGCGGAGCGGGGGAATTCGAGTCGAACAAATTCCGACTTAGTTCGAATGAACGCTCCAGACCAGCGCCTGTGCTTCTGCCGGCCGCTCGGCACGAAGGAACGATCGTCAGGTCCGAGAGCCAGAGGAACGTATCGGGCTCGGCGAGATGCGAAGTGGATCAACCCAAATTCTCCAAAGGTTCCGTTATTTGCCGAACTGACGCAAATGATGATCCATATGCAGATAACCCCAGCGCTGCCACTCCGCGTTGGACAGACGACCAAATATAGGGTGGGGCTGCAGATCGGCACTTGTGCGGTGAGCGAACTGTTCGATTAAGGCTTCGAGCGCTCGTTTATCGCGCTCGAACTCCACGGGCTTGGTGCCGCCTATCTCCTGATCGACTTCCGGCATAGTTTTTACGCCGTGTGGCCACGGGAACATCGAGTGCAGTGCGATCCAACGGACAAGATTTCTGGTAAAAATGTTGCTCTTCGATGAGATCGGCATAAGGTTCATCATCGCTTGGAATGAGTCGCTCAGGTGGCACATTGCCTCGTGGGGATTCATCCGACCCCACCGCCGTGTACTGTTGGACGTGAGCGTCCGAAGGCGCGTCAATACACATGCGCGCCCTCATGGATCATCAAGGCTTTTTCTCATCGCAGTCAGCGCCCCTAGAGTCGCTTCTATTGCACCGTGACACTTACGGTTGTTCCATGGGAAACGGCGCCTGACTGAGCGGTCACAATGATGGTCGCTGTGCCGTGGTTTGATTGTCCATTCGAGGTATATCCTCCGCAAGAAACGAGAACGAGTGATAGCGTAACTACTATGAGCGCGCCGGTGACTACTCTTAGAAACGCAGCTTGAGGTCTATGTATTCTTTTCTGGAGCAAGGTCAAAGTACCGATTAGGCCCAAACACGAGAAGAGCAAACTGGATCCGGTCCTCCCGATAGCGTGCCCATAACGAAGCACATTTGTGGCTGTCGTCACCGTCAGCATGGTGGTGGCGACTCCCCCGTTCGGCGTGACCGTGGGGGGATTAAAGTTGCATGTGATCCCGGCAAGGACAGGACAGGAGAAAGTGACGGGGTCAGCAAATCCCCCGGCGGGCGTGACCGTAATGCTGAACATGGTCGATTGTCCTGCCGTTACCGTTGCCGCCGTCGGAGTTGCGCCCACTGAGAAGTCCCTGTTAACGATCGTAGTGGTTTTCTCTGGAGAGGTGCTGCCGCCAAAAGTTCCATCTCCGGCATAGGACGCCGAAAGAGAATGAACACCGGCGGCCAGGGTGTTGATCGTCAGCGTGGCAACACCTGCGGCGTTCAGCGGCACAGCTCCTAAACTTGTGCTTCCGTCGTGAAACACAATTTGGCCTGTTGGTACTCCTCCTGTCGAGCTGATGGTTGCCGTCAATGTAAGCGGTGATCCGAGCGCGGCGCTTGCGGGCGCCGTGAGAGTCAACGTCGTGGCCGGGCCCGTGATCTGCGCGTCAGCGTGGCCGAAACTCGGGAGGAACGTGTCATCTCCCTGGTATTGAGCTCCGACGACATGGGTGCCCACACCTCTTAGTACAGTGGCGAAGAGTATGACCCCGTTTGTTAGTGGCACGTCCGAAATCGGAGCGGTGCCATCTTGCAGTGTCACCTGACCTTTCGGTGTCCCCGAATTGCCTGGTCCGGCGGAAACCGTCACCGTAATTGGAGCAGGAGTATTGGCCGGAGTGGGCGGAACGGACACTCTGGTTATGCTCACCTGGCCAGTCGTGACCGCACCGAACAGACCATCGTTGCCGTTGCCGATTCCTGCCGTGAAGTAGAGACTGTTCGAGGTACCAACTCCGCCGGATTGAAATGTCAGTGCGTGAAGTCCGGCATTGACGATCAGATTCCCGTCACCATCCCTGATTTGACCTGCAAAGTTCCCAGTGACGAGATCAAAGGCGCTGATGGTTCCGTCCCCAACGTTGCCAATCAGGATGTCGTTGCTGAAGGGGCCGAAATTTGCGCTCGCCTGCGCAACTCCCCACGGAGCGTTCAATGGCCCACCTGTAGCGAATCGTCGGACAAAATTGCCAGCGAGGTCAAAGATGCTGACAACACCGTTTCCGGCTCCGAGGATAGGATTTTGTTTTTCAGCATCTTGCAGCGCGTAGGTCATAAAAACGCGGCCCGCGACAACCTGTATTCCGTAGGGCGTGTACCCTGCAGGCAGGTTCGGATCCGAAAACGAGCCCGGCGGCGCTAGTGGGGAGAACGTTGCGGTGTACGGCTCGACGAGGCCGCTGTGAAAGTTGGCTACAGCAAGGAAAGCGGCACAACAATCGGGCGTCAGAATCGCAAGCCCGGTATAAACCGCACCACCTTGGGAATGGTCAACCACCAGGGTCGCTTGTGGCAAAGAACTGCCGTCCGCGTTGACTTCCCAGAAGTAGATTCCTCCATCTTCGGTCGACGTAATCGTTGAAAACATAAACGGTGGTACGGAGACACCGTCCCGGAAGATGGAGTTTGGATCTACAACAATTCCCGTTGGAGTGGCGGGGCCGGTGCCAGCCGGATTCGGAATTGTGAAATCTGCTGGCCCGACGCGTGAACCTGACGCGTCCAGCGAGATCACTCGCCCATGATTAGCGTTGGCTATAGAAAATGATAGCCCTGGCACGGCCGCAATTCCCCAAGGGTTTTGCAGAAAGGGATCGATATGATCCGCGAGGCCCGGTATATCCGACGCCAAATTTGTCTGCCTGTAGGCAATCGTCTGCGCCGACGCGCTGGCTGCGGCTATCAAAAATCCGACTAGGAAAAACGAAAAGAACTTTGGAGCGATCTTGCGTTTCACTGTGTCATCACCTTTCACGTTCACGTTTAAACTAAGTGGTCGCGCACGATACACGATGGCGTCCCTTCTGGCGTTGGCTTCCCCGGCGTGAGTCATGGAGCAACTTGCGCAGCCTGGTGCGAGCCTTGTGCAATTGCGATTTCGAATTTCCGATCGAAAAGCCCAACATCGCAGCAATTTCATTGTGTTCGTATCCTTGGACATCGTGGAGCACGAAAGCCTGCTTATAGCCGGGCGGCAACTGAGCGATAGCACGCTCGAGATGCATTCGATCGATGGAGCCCGTCAATACCAAGTCGGGAGCGCCGTATTCCTTTGGCAGGTCTTCGGACTCTTCTCCTCCAGTGCTCTCCTCCAAAGAAGTAGCTATCAGAGACTTCTTGCGCAAGCGCATCAGTACAATGTTTGCCGACAGCCGATGCAGCCAGGTGGAGAACGCCGATTCGCCACGGAATGTGTGGATCTTGCGAAACACTTGCAAGAACGCGTCTTGGGTCAATTCTTCGGCTTCGGCTGTATTCCCGATCATGCGCAGGCACAAGGAATACACGCGTTGCCAGTGCTGGTGGAAGAGTGCCTCGAACGCCTTCTCTTCTCCTCTTTGGGCGCGTGTGATCAGTTCGGCGGTCGATGGAGCAGTCGGCGTTGATTGAGTGTCTTGATTCAATATCCTATCCTCCCGTTTGGAGTAATCCTTCAGCGCCAGGAACTGTTCAGGATCCGGAGATCGGCGGACGAAAATCGATCCCGCATGATGGCCATGGGGCTCTGATGATCCTCTTGGTGTACTCCCTCGCAAACATGAGCTTGCCAAAGTCATTGCGCCGCCTTCCTGATCTGCTCGGCAATAAATGGCAGAGCATTTAGAATTTCGACCTGGCATTCCGTCAACCCCCGCAGCAGCGCGATCCCTTCACGATCCACGAATGAAACATTTCTCATTTCTAAATTGACTCGCGTATCTTTCTTCAACGCTGCCTCGCAGATCCCCTGCAGCAGCTTTACCCACAGTCCGGAAATTTGACCGTCGAGGCAAAACCTGACTTCTTCACCAGCCGCGTCGGCAACAGAGATCTTGAGCATTGGCGTTCCCGATGTCAGAGAATTGCAAACGGTGTGCCAATCGCCGAATGAGACCAGAGTCTCTGTAATCTATTGAGCGCAAATAAGTTGCAGAGGATCGCCCTCAGCCCTATGCGCACAGAGCCACAATATTTGGTGGCTGGCAGAGGACGGCCTTGTGGGAACTACGATTCGTGGTGGGCGTCGCGTACTCAAACAAAATCGGTTTCTTCTCCTCCGGCTCAGCACGCGCATGATTTCCGACTGCAAAGTTTGCATGCAAACGCGAACACGCGAAGCGCACCAAACTGGCGCGACTTCGCGTGCTCGGTCTGACAGTTCTGCGTGGGGAATTAGGAAACTATCGATCCGCGCGGAAGAAGAAGTAGTCGGCCGAGTACGGCACGAGGGCCTGTTTTCCCACATCGCCGGCGACAGCACAGCCGGTTGCAGGGGCAGATCCGCCGTTGGTGTTGAGGCGTTGGATAAAGGTCGTCTTGGTGAGCAATTTGCCGCCGGCAGGTCCCTGCTCCTCGCCGATGACCTGCAGCAGGACACAGGCAATCGAGCCGGTATTCGGGCAACTCGGTTCGGAACCGGCTGTGACAAAATGTTGGGTCTGCGCCCACACTTTGCTGCTATCGAACGAACTCTGCCAGGTCACGTTGCCGAAGGGCAGCGGTTTGGGAGCAAACTCGTTCGGATTTGTGTTGGGGCTCAGGAAATGAGTGATGATCTGTTGCGCCTGTCCGAAAAGATTCGTGAATAGGGTGGCTTCAGGCCGGGCAGCGTTGACCGTCCAGGAAGCGCCAATGCCTGAGGGCAAGCAAACATATCCCTGCGTGCCTACTCCGTGACCCAGCAAGAATGCGGAGTTTCCGATGGGCGGCGTAATCGTGACAGAAGTGACCGGGCTCGGTATGGAAACGTTCAGCGCGGCTTCGTTTTTATTCTCTTGAGCAAATGCGACGTTGGAAACAGCCAGAACTGCGAGGGTTGCCAGTACCCCGCGCATTACGCGATGAGCGGCCGCGCCTCCCTGAAATCTCTTACTGCAAGTATTATTCACAGCTTTCTCCTTGTTTTTTGTTTAGATTGTGCGAGGACAACAGACCTTTTTTCACTGCGCCTCACATTTTTTCTGCGGAAATTACACCCATAGCCCGGTGATTTGACCGTCGAGGCGCAACGTCACCTGTTCGCCAGCCATCTCACCAACTGAAATCTCGAGCTTCGGGCTTCCCGCGTCAGAGGATTGCAAACTGTGGGCCAATCGTGGATGAACTCATCTTTTTCTCTAAGGTAGTGAACGCGCATGGTTTGCTGAGAATAGAATTTACGTCAGAGAATGCGGTCCACGATATTTGGTGGTTTTCACAAAGCAGAACTGTGGGAACTACGATTCGCGGTAGGCGCTCCGCTTGAGCCCAAGCTTCTGCATCCGGTGGCGAAGCGTATTCGGATGCAGCCCTAGAATTTTTGCTGCGCCACGCGGCCCTTCGACGACGCCCCGCGTTTGATTGAGCACAGTGACAATATGACCGCGCTCAATTTCTTCCAGAGTAAGGGAAGTAGGGACCGCTGGAGGAAGAATGCACTCCACAACGTTAGATTGATCATCCATGATGGAAGAATCCGCAGGCATCAGGGCGGGAATTACATCAGCTTCCAGTTCGAGAACTGAACTTTGCGAGAGGATCACCCCTCGTTCGACGACGTTTTGCAATTCTCTGATATTCCCGGGCCACGAATAGCTCATGAGCCGGTCAACCGTCGCTCGTGGCATCCCTTGTATTTTCTTTCCGAATTTCTTGGAAAAGCGCGCCAGGAAAAACATGGCAATTTGAGAAATGTCGGTCCCGCGCTGGCGCAATGGCGGCACGTCAATCGGGAAAACGTTCAGGCGGTAATAAAGGTCGGAGCGGAAATCCCCTGCCTTGATCGACTCTGGGAGATTTCGATTCGTCGCCGCGATAACCCGAACGTCCACCTTCACGGGCCGATTGCTGCCCACAGGTTCAAACTCACGCTCCTGAAGAACGCGCAACAACTTGACCTGCGTGCCAAGAGGCAGCTCGCCGATTTCATCGAGAAAGATCGTGCCGCCATCGGCGAGCTCGAAACGCCCGATGTGCCGTTCAAAAGCGCCGGTAAAGGCTCCCTTGACATGCCCAAACAATTCGCTCTCTACAAGGCCCGCCGAAATGGCGCTGCAATTGACCTTCAGAAGCGGCCGGTTCTTGCGTGCGCTGCGGTCATGAATCGCGCGTGCGATCAGTTCCTTCCCGGTGCCGGTTTCGCCATTGATCAGCACGGTGGAATCCGTCGGAGCGACCTGTTCGACTTTGCGCAGGGCCGCTAGCAGGGCCGGACTGTTGCCTATGATCTCTTCAAAGTTATGTTCTGTGCGTATCTCTTCCTGCAGGTAGACGTTTTCATTCTCCAGCCTGCCCTTCAACTCAACGATTTCCTCGTAGGACAGCATATTCGCCACGGCAAGCGCAACTTGATTCGCGGTTTCCTGCAAGGTCTCAAGATCTTCGTCGGAATATTGGTTCCTCTCTGTGCTCCCGACATTCAGAGTGCCGATACTCTTACCACCCACGACGAGTGGAACGATGCAGTCGGAAAAAATCCCTGCAGCGACGAGACGAGCGTCATTAGGGTATTGCTGCTCCTTCTCGATGTCGCGGCGCACGACGGCTCGCTGGTTATCGAATACCCAGGCCGAAATAGTTTGGCTGCGATCGAACTCGATCCCAACCTGGAAGTGATCCGACTGGAAGGCGCTCTCCAACGCATAATAGCGGAAGGTCTTGCTGTCTGGATTGTAAAGTGTGAGGGCCGCGCCGCTAAAATGAACCACTTGGCGGAGAATGTCCGAAAGGGAGCGCAACAGATCCTCTGGCGTCAGGTTCGTGATAATGGCGTTGTTGATCTCCAGAAGCGTGCGATAGCGTTGTGCGGTGTATTCCACCTTATCGTTGAGCGCAGCGATCTCCTCGAAATAGGTCATGTTGGAGACGGCCAGCGCTACCTGGGTTCCCAGTTCACACAGAAACTCCGCATCCGCTTCGGAATATTGATTCGTATTTTCGCTGGCGAGGTTCAGCGTGCCGATGCTTTTACCGCCAATCATCAGGGGAGCCACGCAATAGGAGTTGAGACCCTCGGCGACTAGATAACGATCGTTGGGATACCGTTGTTCCTTCTGAATATCGTGGCATAGCGCGGGACGCTGGTGATCGAGCTGCTGGATCCGTTCGCCAAGGTCGGTTTCGACGACCGTGATGCCGCGCGGTTCGAGGTACTCGCGCATTCCGCATTCATCGGTGAGCATCGACTTGCTTTTGACGAGCGTCTTCGCGCCGTGACTATTGAGAATCTCGTGCACGATGCGATTGTGCTCTTCCGCATCCTTCGCCCAGTGCACGATCACACCGTTGTTCGTCGCGTTGCGCTCGAATTCTTCCAGGTACTCCGCGAGGTGCGTCAGCGTATGTTCCTTGATGCCTGATGCAAGCGAGCGCAATTGTTCCCATTCTTCGATGCCGTGCGCAGCCTCGTCTCGCAAGGTCCGCAGGGTCCACAGGCGTTTGTCGTGGAACTCGATGTGCTTTTCGTCGGCGATAAATTCGCGCGACGCCCTTACGTGGTCGACACGTTTCATGAGCGCGCTCCATTGAGAATCTGGGCGATATGGATGAAATTCAGACCAAGGCCGAGCCGTTCCGAGCAGCCTTTCTGGTGCATCAGGCACGACGAATCGGCGGATACGATGTATTCGGCGCCGGCCTGCTTGTGATCGCGAACCTTGTCTTGGCCCATTCGCGCCGAGACGGGTTCCTCGGTCACGCAGAATGTGCCACCGAATCCGCAGCATTCGTCAGGCCGGGCGGGCGTAACGAACTCGATTCCCTTGACCTTCCTCAGCAGCGATAGCGGTTTCGAGAAGAACGGCTCGTTAATCTCCGACATCTTCGCGGTGCGCAGCGATCGCAGCGTTCCGCAACTGTTATGCAGCCCGACCTTATGCGGAAACTCGGCCCACGGAAGCGCGTCGACCTTCAGCACGTCGTGCAGGAACTCGACCAGCTCATAAGTATTGGCACGCACTGCCCTGCTTTCCACTGTCGGTTCGACTGCCGTCATATGATCGCGCACGTGGTGCACGCAACTGCCGCTCGGCGCAACGATGTAGTCGTAGCCGGAGAAGTTTTTGACGAACAGCGCTTCAGTGGCAGCGGCGTCTTTCTCGCAACCGCTATTGCCCATAGGCTGTCCGCAGCAGGTCTGTTCGAGCGGAAAGTCGACATCACAACCCAAACGCTCGAGAAGCTCGAGTGTTGCGACGCCGACATCCGGAAAGAAGGCGTCGATGAAACATGGAACGAACAAGGCGACTTTCATGGTGTCTCCGGTAGCGGGGATGAATTCCAGTGGGAAGAAACGGCCGAACTCGTGCTCAAGTTTCCTGGCCTGCGGTTGCCAGCAGATTGCAGATCACACATAGTGCGTTACATCCGTAATCCGGCACGGCGCTTTCACCCGCGTGTCAGTAGTGCCCTGAAGTCAGGTCGACCTTGCCCTTGAATACGTGATAACTGTAGGCCGTATAGACCAGCATCAACGGGTAGACGAACAGACCCTCTCCCCAGAACATGAAGGTAAGGCTGGAAGACGGGCTAGCGGCTGCTGTTACAGTGAGCGAAAACGGGATCATGTACGGCCAGAACGAAATGGCCAGCATCGCGTACGCGCAGATGAACAGCAGCGCGATCATGAGGAACGGCTGGTTGTCGCGACGCCGCCTGACGCCGGTCAGCGTGCCCGCGATGGCGCAGAGCGCGACCAACGGCACAAGAAAAAGATAGGGGCGGTCGAGCCAGCGGCGCATGATCGCGAGGTTTTCATGAAGTGCATGAAAGAACAGCACGATCAGCAGAACGAGCACCACCAGAAGCAACGGCGCAATCGCACGATACGCAGCGTCGCGCGCGTCTGCCTCGCATTTCTTGACGACCCAGGTCGCGCCGAGCAAAGCATAGCCGGCGCATAACGCCACACCGCACAGCACCGAGAAACTGCTGCACCACGTCATGACGTCGCCCGTAAAGCGGCCGTTGACGACCGGCAGCCCCTTGGCCAGCGCGCCGACCATCGCGCCCTGCATGAAGGCGGCGACGACCGAACCCACCACGAAGCCAACGTTCCAGATCGCCCGTGTACGGCGAGCCCTGCCACGAAACTCGAAGGCGACGCCGCGAAAGATCAACCCCGCGAGCATCAGAATCACCGGGACATAGAACGCGGAGACCAGCAACGAATAGGCTGCAGAGAAAGCCCCCCACAACACCACGCCGGCCACGATCAGCCAGGTCTCGTTGCCGTCCCACAGCGGCGACACGGCAGCCAGCATATGACGCCGGCGTGTTTCGTCCCGGGTCAGTCCGAAGAGCATGCCGACTCCGAGGTCGAAACCGTCGAGCAACACGTACAGCAACATGCTGATGGCGAGTATCAGCGACCAGTAGAGGATCATTTGCATTTCTCCCAG
>Ga0137412_10005558_pt1 | contig 10070 bp, 9 predicted proteins | sample CZODoug2_1_16fun_FD_122160 | JGI IMG/M metagenome (GOLD analysis project Ga0137412, IMG submission 122160) | Vadose zone soil fungal communities from Angelo Coast Range Reserve, California, USA - CZODoug2_1_16fungal (Hybrid Assembly) | ecosystem: Environmental > Terrestrial > Soil > Vadose zone... | reverse complement strand
GCGGCGAAGCGAGCGACAGCCGCAACTTCGAAGTGCTCCTCGACCTCGGCCCCGATGTTGATCCCCGCGCCGTTGTCGCGGACAAGGGCTATGATGCGAAGACAAATCGAGAGGCGGCGCGTAAACGCGGCATTTGTCCGGTAATCCCCTATCGCTCGAACACCATCGACAAGCCGAAGTTCTTCGCAAAAGGCCTCTACAAAGCGCGGGCGCGAATCGAACAAATGATGGGCAAGATCAAGCGCTTCAAACGTATCGCGCTACGCTGCGAGAAGACGGCAACAAACTATGCCTCATTCCTCGCACTCGTCTGCGGATTCATCTTGATCAAATCCGTCCACACGGCCTAGTACCCGGAATCATTGATGCGCGAAACGTGGTTTGAGGCGTTTTTGATGGACCTCGGACTTGGTCCAGGCGAACGGGGTGGCATTGGTGTTGTAGGTCTCGATGAAGGCATCGATGTGCTGCCGTAGTTGCTTGACCGAGGTGAAGGAAGCGCCGTGCAGGGATTTTCCCTGCAGGATGGAGAACCAGATTTCCACCTGATTGAGCCAGGAGGCCCGGGTTGGCGCGCAATGGCACCAGCACCTTGTTCGCTGCCTTCGAGGTGGCAACTGGCAAGGTCACCGCCGCGCACAAGACGCGTCGGCGGCGCATCGAATTCCTCGACTTCATGAATGATATCGTCGCCGCTCACGCCGACACGGCCATTCACGTCATCCTCGACAATCTCAACACCCACAAGAAGAACGAGCGCTGGCTCAAGAAGCACCCGAAAGTTCGCTTTCATTTCACCCCGACCCGCTCGTCTTGGCTCAACCAGGTCGAGATCTGGTTTTCCATTCTCCAAGGCCAGTCGCTGACAGGTGCTTCGTTCACCGCGGTCGAGCAATTGCAGGAGCACATCGATGCGTTCATTGCAGCCTACAACGACACTGCCAAGCCATTCGCCTGGACCAAAAAGAAGGTCTATCAACGGCGCTGCAAAAACCGCCGTATCACCCAGCTGTGATTCTGGGTACTAGTCTCCCATCGCAATGTTCTATCTTTACAGTCGCGCGACCGTCAACTTTGACAGGCATGACTGCGGCGCTATGTTCCGTGAACAACTTCACACTTCCAGCGGTTGCGTGACGCGAGGCGAGCGGATGGCCAAGCCAAAGGACCTGATCGCGGTTCACGTCCCCACCGAGGATCTCGGCGACTACAACGTCACCGAGACCGGCTGGTACGCCACCGACGACGGCGGGAAGGTCGTGCTGGGGCCGTTCGACAGCCTCGCCGAGTGCGACCGGGCGATCCGCGATCGCCTGCAGCGCACCGCGGACCCCAAGCCCGAGGTTCCGACTTAGACCTCACACATCCGTGATCATCTGCTCAGGGTCCTCTCCGCCGCGATGACGCGGGCGGAGAGGGCGTTTGAGCCGAGGTGTGTGAATCCGATAGACGCGAAGCGTGGCGAAGGAAGGAAAGCTCTAGCCCGGATATCTCACAGAGGTAGGTGCATCGGAGAGTCGAATCTGGAAAAGTTGTTTTGCGAAGAACGACTTGGCCAAACTTCGAAGGACTCGCCGATGCGAACAGACTGTAGCTCAGATTTATTTGGTTTTGCAGCTGTGGAAGGCCGTCGGGTAGAGGCGGCATTCGACGGTGGATCGATCAGCTCGGATGGCGGAGCGCTGCTGCTGGGAGCGGCCGACCGGGCGCTCGGGTTGGTCGAGCGCTTTGCCGGCTGCTTCCGGGACCACCGTCAGGCGGAGCTGGTGGAGCATGAGGTTCGGACGCTGGTCGGTCAGCGTGTGTTCGGGCAGGCGCTGGGCTACGAGGACCTCAACGATCACGACTGGCTGCGGCACGATCCTGTGCTTGCAGTGCTGGTGGGCAAGCTCGCGGCGCGTCGTCGGGCCTGTGCGCCGGCGGCCGGCAAGTCGACGCTGAACCGCCTGGAGCTGAGCCGGCCCGAACCGACGCGCTACCACAAGATCGGCCACGATCCGGCGGCGATCGAGGCGTTGTTCGTCGACCTCTTCGTGGAGGCGCATGGTGCGGCGCCCGAGCAGATCGTGCTCGACCTCGACGCCACGGACGACCCGATCCACGGCGGGCAGGAGGGCCGGTTCTTCCACGGCTACTACGGCGGCTACTGCTACCTGCCGCTGTACATCTTCTGCGGCCGCCATCTGCTGGCGGCCAAGCTGCGGCCAGCCAACATCGACGCCTCGGCGGGCTCAGTCGAGGAGGTGATCCGCATCGTCGCCCAAATCCGCGCCCGCTGGCCCGAGGTGCGCATCGTGTTGCGCGCCGACTCCGGCTTCGCCCGCGATGCCTTGATGGCATGGTGCGAGGAAAGCCGCGTCGATTATCTGTTCGGTCTGGCGCGCAACGCACGGCTGGTCGCGGAAATCGAAGTCGAGCTTGCCGAGGCCGCCGCGGAGAGCGGCGCGAGCGGCGCTGCGGCCCGGCGCTTCAAGGACTTCATGTGGACGACGCGCAAGAGCTGGACCTGCCGCCGGCGCGTCGTCGGCAAGGCGGAATGGACCCAGGGCGAGGCCAATCCGCGCTTCGTCGTGACCTCGCTCGACCCTCACTACGCCGACGCCCGCACGCTCTACGAAGACTTCTACTGCGCGCGCGGCGAGATGGAGAACCGCATCAAGGAATGCCAGCTCGATCTCTTCGCAGACCGAACCTCCGCCGCCACTATCCGGGCAAACCAGCTCCGCCTGTGGTTCGCCTCGATGGCCTACGTGCTGCTCGAAGGCTTGCGCCGCATCGGGCTCGGGGCGACCAAGCTCGCCAATGCCACCTGCGGCTCCATCCGCCTCAAGCTCTTCAAGATCGCGGCCCTCGTCCGCGTCAGCGTCCGGCGCGTCAAGATCGCCATCGCCTCACGTCATCCTTGGCAGCGCGACTGGGCAATCGCTCACGCCGCACTCGGCGCCGCGCGCTGACACGAACCAGACAGCGCACAGTCGATCGCGCCAACAAAACCGCCGACCGCGCCGCCACACCCGACCGCGCCACCCTCTCGCTCGTCCGCGCTGTCCTGAAAAACGCCTCGCCACGCCAACCAGCCATCCCCCACGTCAGCTCGCCGTCAAGTCGACAGACCATCGAAACGCTGTGAGATATCCGGGCTAGTTCCCCGGCCCGCGCTCCATCGAGAAGGGCTGCCAGCGCTCGAGCTTGGATTTCTCCAGCACGGCGGGATTGACGCAGGCGCGCGGCCATTTGCCCGACAGCACCAGCGACAGCTCGGCGCCGACGCGGCGCTTGCGGGCCTTGTCGAAGCGATCCGACGCCGAGGCGACGTGCGCCGTCAGGGTGACGTTGTCCATGCCGAGCAGAGGATTGTTGTGGCCCACCGGTTCGGTCTCCAGCACGTCGAGCCCGGCGCCGGCGATCCAGCCTTCCTGCAGCGCCTTGATCAGCGCCGTCTCGTCGACCGTCGAGCCGCGGCCGGTATTCACGAACAGCGCGCTCTTCTTCATCTTCTTGAAGTGCGGCTCCTTCATCAGGTGATGGGCGTCCTTGGTGCCGGGCGCATGCATCGAGATGATGTCGGAGCGCTCGAGCAGCTCGTCGAACCCGACCGGCTGTACGCCATGGTCGGACATCACCAGCTCCTCGATGTAGGGGTCGTAGGCCAGCATCTGGAAGCCGAAGGGCGCGGCCCGCTTCGACACCGCGCGCGCCACGTGGCCGAACGAGATGAAGCCCAGCGTCATGCCCATGAGGCGCGGGAACTGGTAGAGCATCGGCCGCGCCTTGGCCCATTCGCCCTTGCGCACCATCTGGTCCTGCACGACCAGCCGCCGCCAGCTCGCCAGGATCAGGGTCATGGCATGGTCGGCCACTTCCTCGATGAAGGTGTCGGGACAGTTGGTCACCGGGATGCCGAGCTTGGTGGCCACATCGACATCGACCGAATCGACGCCGACCGAGCCCAGCGACACCACCTTCAGCTTCTTGCCGGCCTCGATCACCTTGGCGGTGATGCGCGGCCGGCCCTTGGCGTAGATCGCATCGGCATCGGCCACGGCCTTGGCCAGCTCGTCGTCGCCGCCGGCCACTTCGACGATTTCGGCGCCGATGCCGCGCAAGGTCTCCATTTCCAGGGAATGGTCGCTGCCGCCGGGGCCGGTCGTCACGATCTTGAAACGCGCCACGTGTTGTCTCCTCCACAAGTTTGACGGCACTCTAGCGCAATCTCCCAACCACGGTGAATCGGCATGCAAGCACCCAAGAACGTCCTGTTGATTGTCGTCGACCAATGGCGCGGCCTGATGCTGCCCAAGCTGGGCGCGGACTATCTGAAGGTGCCGAACATCGACCGGCTGTGCGAGGAGGGCGTCACCTTTCGCAACCATTTCACCCAATGTGCGCCCTGCGGGCCGGCGCGGGCGAGCCTGCTGACCAGCCTCTACCTGATGAATCATCGCCAGGTGCAAAACACCATTCCGCTTGATGCGCGGTTCACCAATCTCGGCCACGAGCTGCGCAAGGGCGGTTACGATGCGGCGCTGGTGGGATACACGACGACCACGCCCGATCCGCGCACCGCTGGGCCCAACGACCCGCGCTTCCTGGTGCTGGGCGACATCATGGACGGCTTTCGCCCCGTCGGCGCCTTCGAGCCCTACAAGGACGCCTACTTCGGCTGGGTCGCCAATCAAGGCTATAAGCTGCCCGAGAACCGCGAGGACATCTGGTTGCCCGAGGGCGATACGCCCCAGGGCGAGCAGGGCACGGGCGCCACCGCGCGGCCGTCGCGCATTCCCAAGGAGCTGTCGGACTCCGCCTGGTTCACCGAGCGTGGCCTCAGCTATCTGCGCGGCCGCGCCGGCAAGCCGTGGTTCCTCCATCTCGGCTACTACCGCCCGCATCCGCCCTACATCGCGCCGGCGCCCTATCATGAAATGTACCGGCCCGAGGACATGCCCAAGGTCGTGCGCGCGGCCAGTGCCGAGGAAGAGGCCCGGCAGCACCCGCTGCTGGGCTACTATGTGAACAACATCAACCAGTCGAGTTTCTTCCAGGACGGCAAGGCGCTGGGCTCGGCGATGAGCGAGCAGCAGGTCGCCCAGATGCGCGCCACCTATTGCGGCCTGATGAGCGAAGTCGACGACCAGCTCGGCCGCGTCTTCGACTACCTGAAGCAGACCGGGCAGTGGGACAACACGCTGATCGTCTTCACCTGCGATCACGGCGAGCAGCTGGGCGATCACCATCTGCTGGGCAAGATCGGCTACGGCGACGAATCCTACCGCATCCCGCTGATCATCCGCGACCCGCGGCAGGAGGCCAACGGCACGCGCGGTGGGGTCGTCGAGCGCTTCACCGAGACGATCGACACCATGCCGACCCTTCTGGAATGGCTGGGCCTGCCCGTTCCGCGGCAATGCGACGGCCGCTCGCTGCTGGGCTTCTGCGACGGCCAGCCACCGACCGACTGGCGCACCGAGGTGCACTACGAGTTCGATTTCCGCGACCTCTACTACAGCAAGCCCGAATCGGCGCTGGGCGTGCCGATGGACAAGTGCTCGCTCGCGGTCGTGCAGGACGAAAACTTCAAGTACGTCCATTTCGCGGCCCTGCCGCCGCTGCTGTTCGACCTCAGGAAGGACCCCGGCCAGTTCGTCAACCGCGCCGCCGATCCGGCCTACGCCGCGCGGCTCGCCGAGTATTCGGCCAAGATGCTCGACTGGCGACTGGGCTTCGCCGATCGGACTCTCACCGGCTATCGCGCCACGCCCAACGGCCTGGAAGTGCGCGCGGCGTAGGCATGACCGCGTGAGGGCAGATCAAGCGAGTCGTGACACGCAATCGTGAACGTGCTGGCCACGCGGCCGCTATCCATCCGCCGCCATGATCACAGGTGCACCTCTGGAAATTGATCGGACTGTCACCAAATGGGTCACGGGAGAGTGGACCGATGACCCGCAGATACATTTCTGGATTGCTCACTTTTGCTGCAACGATCTTCGCGGTTGGCCAGGCGCTGGCGCTGGAGACGCTGCCCGGCGAGCCTGAGATCGGCGACAAGGTGGAGGCGCCCTGCGACCAGGCCGTGCCGTCCGACGAGCCGCTCGCGACGGGGCGCGTCGTCGCCGTCGATCGGGCAGCCGGCAGGATCACCTTGGAGTTCCGGCCGATCCCGCAGCTCCTGCTGGAAGGCGGCACGCGCATTTTCCTGGTCAAGGATCCGGCGTCGCTCAAAAGCCTGGGTCCGGGCGACAAGGTGCGTTTCGAGGTCGAGCGCGACGGCCGCAGCTTCGTCGTCACGCGCGTCGTGAACAGCAACTGAGCTGCTGGCGCGTCATGGTCTTCCGGACCGCGGGCGTCCCGCCCGCTTCATGATGATGAGCGGGCGGGACGCCCGCGGTCCAAATGAGCATGAGATGACGCGCCACTGGAGTGGCGCGCCCCCAGCGCGCTAGACTGCGCCCATGAAAGAGGAAACCTACCGCCGGCCGGCTGCCGGCCAGCATCCGCCCAACCGCGTCGACGCCTACAAATCGACGCCCGGCCGCTCGCCCGCCAAGCCCGCGATCGTGCTGCCGCAGACCTTGTCGGAGATCACCGGCCCGCTGCTGCAGACCGAACGGCTCGACGCCAGCGAAAGCGACCTCACGCGCCAGCGCATGGGCGAACCCCTGGGCGAGCGCATCATCGTGCAGGGCCGCGTGCTCGACGAGGACGGCAAGCCCGTGCCCAACGCCCTGGTCGAGATCTGGCAGTGCAACGCCGCCGGCCGCTATCACCATCCCGGCGACCAGCACGATGCGCCGCTCGATCCGAATTTCTATGGCGGCGGCCGTGCGCGCGCCGATGCCGAGGGCAACTACCGTTTCGTCACCGTCAAGCCCGGCGCCTATCCGTGGGGCAACCACCACAATGCGTGGCGGCCGGCGCATATCCATTTCTCGCTGTTCGGCCCGGCCTTCGCCACGCGCCTGATCACGCAGATGTACTTCCCCAACGATCCGCTGCTGGCCTTCGACCCGATCTACAACTCGGTGCCCGAGGCCGCGCGCCCGCGCCTGCAGGCCGCCTTCGACATGGATCTGACCCAGCCCGAATGGGCGCTCGGCTACCGCTTCGACATCGTGCTGCGCGGCCGCAACGCCACGCCGATGGAATGAAGTAAATGCTTGAGAAGGGGAGCCCCAAACAACACCACCTCACCCTGAGGAGCGCCCGCAGGGCGCGTCTCGAAGGGTGGGCAACACCAAGTTTGCTTCCCACCCTTCGAGACGCGGGCCGTCGGCCCGCTCCTCAGGGTGAGGTTGGTTGCCGGATCGACACGCCATGACATCGCACGCCAAGCTCACGCCGTCGCAGACGATCGGCCCGTTCTATTGGGGCACCCTGGTCAATGCCTATCGCTGCGACCTCGCCCCGCCCGGCGTCGCCGGCGAGCGCATCGACCTCGCGCTGACGCTGCACGACGTCCAGGGCGCCCTCGTGCCGGACGGGATGATCGAGATCTGGCAGGCCAACAGCCACGGCCGCTACAACCATCCCGACGATCGCCGCAACCTGCCCCTCGACGCGGGCTTCGAGGGCTTCGGCCGTGCCTCGACCGACCGCGAGGGCTGCGCCCGCTTCAGCACCGTGAAGCCCGGCCGCGTGCCGTGGCCCCATGGCGACGGGGTGGGCGGCCTGCAGGCACCGCACGTCAACATCTCGGTCTTCGCTCGCGGCGTGCTCAATCGCCTCGCGACGCGGCTCTATTTCGACGGCGATCCGGCGCTGCCCGAGGATCCCGTGCTGAAGATGGTCGAGCCGGCGCGCCGCGACACGCTGATCGCCAAGCGCGACGGCGCGGGCCTCTGGCATCTGCCGATCCGTCTCGGCGGGCCCGCGGAAACCGTCTTCTTCGACGTCTGACGATGGACGCCTGAGATGGCCGGCCGCCTGGTCAACGCCCTCGGCTCCTCGGCGCTCGCTGCCGAGGCCTTCTCCGATTTCGCCACCTTGCGTCACATGCTGCGCTTCGAGGCAGCCCTGGCACAGGCTGCCGCCGATGCCGGACTGATCCCGAAGAAGTTCGCCCCCGTCATCGTCAAGGCCTGCGACCCCGCGCTCTACGATCCCGCGTCGCTCGCCGAGGCGGCGCGCCGCACCGCCACGCTTACCGTGCCGGTTGTCAAGGCATTGACCGACGAGGTCGCCAAGCGCGACGCCGACGCGGCGGGCTACGTGCATTGGGGCGCCACCAGCCAGGACGTGATCGACACGGCGATGGTGCTGCAGCTGGGCGAAGCGCTGCCGCCGATCGTCAAGGAGCTCGGCGGCATCGTCGCCTCGTTCGCCGCCTTTGCCCGCAAGCATCGCAAGACGCCGATGCTGGGCCGCACGCTGCTGCAGCCGGCGACGCCGCTGGCGCTCGGCCAGAAGATCGCCGGCTGGGCGTCCGACGTGAGCCGCGCCGCCCGCCGCCTCGAGGCGAGCTTCGCGGAAACCCAGATCGTCCAGTTCGGCGGCGCCTCGGGCAGCCTGTCGGCGCTGGGCGACAAGGCCGAGCCGGTGATGGTCTCCATCGCCCAGCGCCTGGGCCTCGTCTTGCCACCCGCGCCCTGGTTCACCCAGCGCGTGCGAGTGGCGGCGCTGGCGCAGGACGCGGCGCTGGTCGTGGGCGCGCTCGCCAAGGCGGCGCGCGACATCTCGCTGATGATGCAGGTCGAAGTGGGCGAGGCGGCCGAACCGTCAGGCCCGGGCCGCGGCGGCTCCTCGACCATGCCGCACAAGCGCAATCCCGTGGGCGCGGCCCTGGTGCTGTCGGCGGCGGCGCGCGCGCCGATGCTGGCCGCCACCATCGTCGCCGCCTTGCCGCAGGAGCATGAGCGCGCCTTGGGTGGCTGGCAGGCCGAGTGGCCGACCCTGGCGGCGCTGATCGAGACCCTGGGCTCGGCGGTGCAGGCGATGGACGAGGTGGCGGCGGGCCTCACGATCGATGCCGACGCCATGCAGGCCAACATGGACGCGACCGAGGGCGCCGTGCTGGCCGAGCGCGCGACCTTCCTGCTCGCCGAGAAGATGGGCAAGCAGAAGGCCGGCAAGCTGGTGGAGGAGGCGCTGGCGAAGGGCGGATCGTTCGTCGAGGCGCTGGGCCAGCTCGAGAAGGAGCTGTCGGACGAGGCGGCACTGCTGGGGTATTCGCCCAGGTTCGTGGATCGGTTGCTTGCCGAGCTGAGGCGCAAGTAAGCCCAGGCACAAGGCTTTGCCAAAGCCGGGCTACGGCGTCATGTCCGCCTTGTCCCACGACTTGTCGGGATTGAAGACGTTGATCGCCGCCGCCGCCTGCGCTGTGTCGGGACCGAGATCCTTCTCGTAGACGTCGCTGTTGTTGCTGACGATGAACGTCATCACGCCGGTCTCGCCCCAGTTCACAGGCCAGGCGATGACGGCGAACCCGCCCAGCATGCGGCCGTTGACCAGGTAGTCGTAGGCGCCGCCCGGCGCGTCCGGACCCTGGCTGTAGAGCAGACGAAAGCGATAGCCGTAATAGCCGTACTGCTCGTACTCGCCGGGCTGCGCCTTGGCGACCAGCGGGCCGAGCGGGCTTTCCGGTTCGCCCGGCTTGCTCTCCCAATAGAGCCCATCCTTGCGACCGGGACTGCTCAGCAGTCGCCTTGCGTAGATGGGTAGCCCCACCTTCATGGGATCGAGGGCGGCATAGTCGCGCTGGGCATCGACGATCGCCAGCATCGTCTGCACGACGGCAAGCTCGTTGCGGCCGATCAGGCGCGCCTGCATCTCCTTGCGGCCGGCCTCGACGTCGAAGCGCCATTCATTGCCTTGCTTGACGATCGGGATCGGCGCGACCCAGCCGGTGGTGCCGGCGCCGAACAGCGCCTTGTCCGGGCCCTCCGGTATGATCGTGTGCTTCTCGTCCCACGCCTTGAGGAACGTCGCGCGGATTTCGTCATCGTCCCGATCGCCGCCGGGCGCGAACTCGTGCCACGTCGAGCCCAGGATGGCGGTCATCGCCTTGTCGTCGTTGCTGCGGATCGCTTCGGTGAGCGTATCGGCAGCTGCCTCCGGTGTGGGGAAGCTGCGCA
>Ga0137412_10005557_pt1 | contig 10071 bp, 5 predicted proteins | sample CZODoug2_1_16fun_FD_122160 | JGI IMG/M metagenome (GOLD analysis project Ga0137412, IMG submission 122160) | Vadose zone soil fungal communities from Angelo Coast Range Reserve, California, USA - CZODoug2_1_16fungal (Hybrid Assembly) | ecosystem: Environmental > Terrestrial > Soil > Vadose zone... | reverse complement strand
AGCGCCGACGCCTTCTTGGTTGAAACCGCGAGCCCACTGTCTTCGATAGGTTGTTCTGGATTTTGGCGCGAAGGTTTTAGTCTGGATGGAAACAAACTCTGATCATCGTGGACCCGGAGACCGTCGTGCGATGGCACAGATCGGGATCCGCGCTCTCTTGGCGTGTTATCTCCAAAGCCCGCCGGATAGTCGGCAGAAAAAGGATTTCGAAGAAACTTATGGATCTCATCTTTCGGATGGTGAGGGAGAATCCAACTTAGGGCGCGCTGTAACGCATCCCTGAGGTTGATCAGACTTCGGCATTCCAGATTGCCGCAGTCCGAAACCAGTACCTTTATTCGCGAAATACCACCACTTCTGCCTTGAGCTAAACACTTTGGCAGGACGCACAATCAATCATTTCATTGCCCCGAGCTTGAATTACCTTCCCTCGATGCCATTTCTTCCCGCGAGGACGCGGACTTGTCCTGCCGACTACGGCATAAAATCGAATACCATAAGATGCGCTTCTTCGGTTATATAGTCGTTTGCCCCGTAGGGTGGAGTCTGAACGATGTGTTTCGGAACAGCTGCGTAATACCGCTTCAGTTCGGGCACCCACTTTCCTGACTTAGCTAATGCCCCGGTGGGAACTTTTCCGAGAAGCTCGTAGTGATCCGCGTCTTTCTCCTTGAACACAGCAATACTGCCGGTGCTGCCGGAGAAGTAGATGCGTCCGGTTGGCGCGTCAAAAAAGAGTTCGTCGGCGCCGCCGACGCTATCCAGCACTTGAACCACTTTCCCGGTGTCCGAATTCATGACGACCAGCTTGCCAGGCTCACCCTGGTGTCCGCCTCGGAGTCGGCTGCCGAAAAACAACCGATGATGCGGTGTGTCCAATACCGCCACATGTGGCTGCGGACCTCCAGTGATTGCCCACTCCGCGATCACCTCGCGTTTATCTGTATCAATCACCTTGCAAATGCTCTCACCGTCCACAATATCTCCCATACCGACATATAATCTCTTTCCAGTTGGATCGAGTGCAATGCCCGCGGGATCGCCGCCATTCATCTTGATGCTGCCCACCAATTTAGCAGCCTTTGTGTCGACTATGTCGATAGAGCCCTCCATAGCTCCCGACGTGCCAACGCCGGCATAATATAAACCTCTGACAGGGTCGTAAGCGGCATTGTCTGGCGTCCGCTTCACAGCACCCTTACCTCCAGTCAACTCGACCGTCTTGGTTACTTCAAACGTGGTCGCGTCGATGGACACCACGGTGTTGTCTCCGAGATCCACCCAGATTTCGTTGGTCTTTGGATCAAAGAACGGTTTGCGTGGATTCCCCCCCAGCCCTTTGGTTTCGTGAATCACCTTGCCCTCGTGCAGATCCACGACAACAAAACTTTTGTTATTCTCTCCAGATATGAACAGATGATTATTTTTCAAGTCCTCCGTGAGATGATCCATGTAGCCCTCGGTCGGCAACGGGATGGTTTCGACCAGCCGCAGGAGTCCTGCCATGTGCACCATGGGCAATTGTTTATTGTTTTTTTCCTGACCCACTGCCCTGGAAACAGCGAAAACCGTCAACAGAGTCAAAAGGGTTACACCGTAGATTTTCATTTCTCTCTCCAATCGAAAATGTGGAATGATCCTGTAAGTCTGCAGCAAGGCTATGTCACCCGCAACGAGTGCGGGCCCAACTGAACTTCGCAGCCACCCGATCGGCACCCAGTGAGATCAAAGCGATTGCGATCCAATCCCGTGCATCCGAAAAGATACGATGCGGAAACGCTCCTGCAAAAACGGTGATTGCCCCGCACCAAATCCCACGCGTTCTTCAGCGAGCGACTGCTGCCAGATCGTCTTTGTCTTTCGTCGCATCATGTATCCTCCCCCTCTGGAAAATATCTGAAATCAAGAACGATTCCAGCGCCTTGCAGCAACTCCAACTCAGACAGCCCTGCGATGAACCTCGCTGGTGCAGCAGAACTTATCGCCGCACGCTTCGTAGCTACCGAAATCCCGAAGTGCACTTTGTGATTTGCACCCGGTACGCCGTGATCGGGGATCAGGTCTTGGCCGCCGCCCCGATCACGCTATGGAACCTAACCACCACAATTACCAAATGAGCTTCAGCGCCAACTGAATCTGCCGGTTGGGAGTCTGCGTCGCAGTAAGCTGGCCGAACTGGGGATTCGGCGTACCAGTCGAAAAGATTGCTTCCATTGCTCCGCCTCCTTGGTTTGCGTTCAGTGAAGGCGGTGCAAAGTTGGCGCGATTGAAGACATTGAAAGCCTCCGCGCGGAACTGCACATTGAAGGCCTCCGAAATTTTCCGAATGTAGTTGTTTTTGACCACGGAGAAATCGATGTTAATCAGTCCGGGGCCAATGATCGAATTGCGCGCCACGTCGCCACGAATGTTGGGGCAGAAGCCCGGAAAACCCAGCGCGGCTGCACGGACCGTATCGCAATAAGGTGTGTTCGTAGCGGTCTGAGGCACCATGGAAAAGCACGCGACGTTGAGATAGTGCTGCACGTTTCGGGAGTTGATCGGGTTGCAGCCGGGAACCAGGTGCGGCGTATTAAGGGTCGTGATGACTTCACCCAGCATGTCTGGAAGGTTCATGCCCATGCTGGGCATAATCGGAATTCCATCGCTCACCGAAGTGATGACGCCCAACTGCCACCCGCCGAGCAAAGGTGCGGCAAAGGAATTCTTTGGTGCGGGAGGATTCCACAGGGCGTTGACGACCAAGTTCCGTTTGATGTCGAAGGCCGACCGACCCTTGGTCAGGCCAAAGTCATAATACGGCAGAGCATTCCATTCGTTGGTGAAAGTGTCGGCGGCGGCGCTTCCTGAACTAGTGTCAATACTCTTGCCCCAAGTGAAGGCACCCGTCACTTGAAAGCCGTGGCTCACCCTCTTATCGAGTTTCAACTCAAGAGCATTGTAATAGGATTGGCCCATCCAAAAAATGGACCGTATGGTCTGAACGTTCGGGTTGACCAGACTATTTTGTTGGCCGGCCGGGGATAGACTGCCGGACCAAGGAATCGGCCAGTAGAATCCCACCCCTGGAATCGGTTTCCCTACGTTCACCGGCTGAACCGAATTGCCGCCTTCCGACAGGAACGGCTGGTGAAGCCCGTGAGAGCCCACATACGCAACTACGAACGTTGTCGTGGGGGTTATTTGCCGCTGAATGTTAAGGTTATATTGATAGACGTAATTGCGCTGGATGTTGGTGTCGTTGTAGGCCCAGACGACCTGCGTAGGCTTCACCACACCCAAGTCTGCCGGGATTTTATATGGAAAATCACCCTGAGCAGGAGTCGGACTGCCTGGGGGCCCGACTGTACCATAGGTGCCCAGGAAGGGGGCCGTCGTAGCGGTATAGAGTTGGTTAATGTACGGCTGCGGCAGGACATCAAATAGCCCAGCACCGCCTCGCACCGCCGTCTTGCCGTTGTGGAACGGGTCCCAGGCGAACCCAATCCGCGGTTCGAAGTTCTTGAGTGTAGGATTGCGAGTGTAGAAGGTGTTTCTTAGGTTTGTGGATGGACCTAGCAGGTCCGCCAAGTAAGCAACGTGGCCGTGTATCTCCGTGGGGTTCGTCTGCATCTCGTAGCGTAGCCCGAGGTTCAGCGTGAGGCTGGGACGAAAGCGCCAATCGTCCTGAATATACGCGCCGACCACATTGGTGCGCAGGTAGTGCTTGCCGGCCACCGCAAGATCGGCGGGCGTAACCGCAACGCGTGGTTGATCGGTCAGAAAATTGACCAGAGCCCCGCAAGAATCGTCGATGCCAGCTCCCTTTGGACAATCCGCCTGCGCTATCGCCGTTTTCAGCCCGCCCGTGAAGGTACCGCTGCCGTTTATCCCATTGATGGCGATAACGTCATTATGCTGTCGGAGGTATTCAAAGCCGAACTTCAACCCGTGGTTGCCGCGCGTATTGAAGGCGTCGTCGTATACCTGCAAAATTTGGTTATACAGATCTTGATGCGTCGCTCCCCAAAGCAGCACAGGGGCAGTTATTCCCGTGCTCGTCAAATTGACCGTGGGTTGGCCGTAAGACTTTGTTGGCCCCGGAATCATGTTGAGCGCATTGTTGGTTGCCAGCGGATTTAGGGCTTGAGACGCGTAGCCAAAGTAGTCGTTGGTCAGACCACTGCTTCTATCCAAGCCCACCCGGACTGTATTCGTAAAGGCCGAACTGAACAAGTGGGTTTCTTCGGCGACGATGGCTTGCCGGTATGCAGAGAAATTCACAACAACTTGGTTGAGTGCCTGAGGAAGCGAATAATGCGAAGGGTCACGGACGTAGGTTGCGAACATGCTGTCTTTATTCGAAACCTTCAGGTCCCCTCGGACGGTGAAGAAGTTCTCTGTGGTTCTTTGCACCGCTGTCCAGTTATACGGCCCAACATTCGCGTTACACCCAGTACAATTGGCCGGGCCAATGGGTTCGGGGTAGAACCCCAAGTACTGCTGGATATAAGAATTGATGGGCACTGCGCTGACAGTGCCGGTCGAAAGGTTCGTCACGTTCCCGGCGCGAACGGCGTCAGAAATCGTGAACTGGGTTAGGGATGTCCCTTTGGTTTGACGCACACCTTCATAGTCCCCAAACAGAAAGAGCTTGTCCCTTAGAAGTTTGTAACCACCCGACGCTCCAAACTGGTTTTGCTTCAATGGCTGTTTGGGGAGGTGGCTGAGGTTGTTGAAGAAGTTTGTGGCGTCGAACGCTTGGTTGCGCAAGAAATCAAAAGCAGTTCCGTGGAACGTGTTGGTGCCAGAGCGCGTGATGGCGTTGATCACGCCGCCCGAGGTGAAGCCGTACTCCGCCGAGTAGTTGCTCGTCAGTACGGAGAACTCCTGAATCGCATCCACGCCCAGGTTCTGTCCCAGGACACTCCCGGGGCCCGCGTTGGAATAATCGTTCACGAGTGCGCCGTCCAGACGATAAGAGTTCTGCGTGGGACGTCCTCCGGAGATAGTCATCTGGACTCCCAACCCGCGTGAGGCTTGCGTGCCTTGGGGATGCGATCGGACTGACGCCACGCCGGGTTCCAATGTCGCCAGAGACGCCCAGTCGCGCCCGTTCAACGGTAGTTCTCGAACCTCTGTACCCTGGATATTGCCGGTGACCGTGGAACTTTGCAGCTCAACCTGTGGCGCAGCGCCAGTGACCTCGACCACCTGCGTGATCTGACCAACATTGAGAGTGAGGTTTAGTGCCTGCTTGACGCCTACCGTGAGCGTCACCTTCGCCTCGGACGTACTAAAACCGGAAGCCGATGCCGACACGACATAATCCCCGGGTATAAGGTTGAGCAGGCTGTACGCGCCGTCCGCATTGCAGGTGGTGTCAGTCGTGACAGCTGTCGCTACGGCCCTCGCCGAAACCCTGGCGCCGGCGACGGCGCCTCCCTGCCGGTCGGTGATTGCGCCCGAGATCGTTGCACCGGAAACTTGCGCCCGCATCGGAGCGGCGAGTAATAGACAAATGCCCAGAATCCAAGTGAAAAGAAGATATGTGATCGCTTTCGATTTCATGGAAGGCTACGCCTCCTCTTTGTCTCTCTAAATTCACAGACCCACGCGACCCCGAAAGTATCGGCCCAAAAACACCTACTGTACTTTCGGTCCGCGCTTGGCCCACCGACGAGAAGAGAGCAAAAAAAGAGTAAAAGAAAATACTTCGAGGATATTTCCCGCGCCACTGCCCTATGGTGGCTGGTGAGTAGCACAATCCGTGAGAGCGTGTCAAGCCTTCTGGCAAAAATGAATATTGCGTGCCCGCGAGAGGCAGCCACACACGAACTCAAAACATTAGATTGCAAGCGGTCGCTGCCTGGGGGCTCTGACGAAGAACGCGGATAGTTCGCCGTTGGCGAATGCCGATGGGGGTCATCTGATCTAAGGGGAATACGCGGGGTGGAGGTCCGATGGAGCGTTGCGCCATTCTTGGCTGTGAAGACGCGATTTTTTTGCGACCTCCCGAAATGTGGGCAATTTTACGCGGCTCCGGAAGCGCCGTCGCACGGCCAGATCCATCGCAATAAAGGTTCGTGGCAGGCACTTCCTGATTTCGATCAGAAAATTATCTTGAGCATGCTCGAAGCGAATCGTTGGAGCCCGCAAACGAACGGCGAGCGCGCTAACAGCCTCAAGACCTCATTGTACTCATCCAGAATGTCCTCCGTTATAAGCCAGACGAAGTCGTTCTTCTCGGCCCACCTATGAAGCAAATCGGCGCTAGGATTCTTACCTCGGATATAGGGCTTTCTGAACCCTGAGATTCCCCCGACCAGGACGCTCGTGTCAACAACTCCGCGAGGCCTGCGCTTCTTACGTTTCGGCGGCAACGGTGATCTCCGGTGCTCGTCTTTCCTTACTGATGCATCGATGCGATAGCGATTTTGTCGACAGTTGAAAAAGGCCTGCGCCGATAGGGCAGGCAACGTCACTCTGCCCGCAGAGCAATCATGGGGTCCGTTTCTGTAGCTCGCTGCGCCGGAATGTAGCAGGCGAGCATCGCTACGATAATGACCATGAATCCAACCGCAGTAAACGTTAGCGGGTCAGATGGGCTGACATCGTAGATCAGGCTCCTTAACAAACGTGCCAGCGCCAGAGCAAGGATGACTCCGAGAGCTGTGCCTGCCAAAACTAGTTTTACAGCTTGAGTGAGAACAAGACGCAGCACATCCCAGCGCTGCGCACCCAAGGCCATGCGCAGTCCAAATTCGGAGCTTCGCTGGCTCACGGAATATGAGATCACTCCATAGGTGCCGATCACGGCCAACAGAATCGCTAGTCCAGCGAACAGTCCAACCAGTACGAATGCGAAACGCGGTGTGGCCACCGATGTGTCTACAATCTGATCCAATAACTTCAGATCCGCGACCGCCAATGCTGGATCGAGCCGCTTCACTTCCTTCCGCACGGCGTCCACTAACAACTGTGGATCAGTGTTGGCGCGAACCACCAGCGACATGTTCGGATTAGGCTGCTGAAGGGATGACCACCAGAACGCGGGTTCCGCGCCTGGACTGTTTGGCTGGTCCTTCACGTCGCCTACAATGCCAACCACGGTCATCCAGTCTTTTTCTTTCGGTGTGTCGCTATAGGTGATTCGTTTGCCCACAGCATCTTCATGCGGCCAATATCGCTCCGCCATGGCCTGATTGATGATCAGCATCATCGGCGCATCCAGATTGTCGCCTTGGGTGAAGAAACGTCCACGGACCAAAGGAATGCCGAGCGCACGGAAATAGTCTGGAGTCGCCATGTGATAGCGTGCGTGGAGTTCCTCGTGTGGCGGGGGCCGTTTGCCTTCGATGGTGAAACCGCCCGCATTCTCGTCATAGCCTGTCCAGGGCAGATCGCTCCCTGCGCCTGCACTCTGTACGCCAGGCAGGGAGCTCAAGTCCGTGACCAGCTCGTCATAAAAGCGTCCAGCCGCCTTGTCCGTCTTGTATTTTGCTTCTGGCAGCGAGAGGTTCGCAGTCAGAACATGCTCCTGTCTAAACCCCGGATCGAGACGCAGGAGATTTACCAGACTTCGCAGCATTAGTCCGGCTCCAATCAGCAGGACACAGGCAAGGCCGACTTCAGAAACCACCAGAACATTACGAAGCCGGCGTTGACGCCCGCTGCCAGTCGAAGTCCGCCCTCCCTCATGCAGGCCCTGCCTTGGATCGCTCCGCGAAGCCTGGAGTGCGGGTGCTAAACCGAACAGAATGCCGGTGGCGACACTGACCAGAAGTGTGAATGCGAACACCGGAGCGCTCACATGAATTTCGTGGGCTCGTGGGAAATTAGCAGGCAGCAGGGACACCAGAATCTTTACACCACCCATCGCCATCGCCAGACCCAAGCCTCCTCCCAGGGAAGAGATCAGCAGGCTTTCCGTAAGCAATTGGCGAATCAAACGCGATCGGGGCGCGCCTAAAGCCAGCCGTACTGCGATCTCCCGCTGTCGCGTCGCTGCTCTCGCGAGCAAAAGATTAGCTGCATTTGCGCACGCAATCAGCAGCACCATACCCACTGCTCCCAGCAGCACCATGAGCATTCGCTGGCTAGCTCCAACAATTTCCCGATAAAGTGGAATGACCAATATCTGGCAGCCCGCATCTCCGGGATGCTCACGGGCGAGTTGAGCCATGAGAGAGTTCATCTCGGCTTGAGCCTGCTCAGGCGTCACACCGTTTTTTAACCGTCCAATGCCATCGAGGTAATGAGACCCTCGCTTGGACGGATCTCCTTCGAACGAAAAAGGCCACCAGACATCGACGCTGTCGCCATAGGCAAGGGAATGGTATTCGTTGCCCGGATGCTCCGTGCCAGGAGGCATTACGCCCACCACGGCAAATGGCTGAGTGTTCAGCGTAATCTTGCGACCCACTATGTCCGGCACTGCCCCGAACTGTGTGCGCCATATTCTGTCGCTCAGAATGACCTGCGTCTCATTGCCGGGAATTTCAGCCTTTTCATCGAACTCGCGTCCCAATGCCGGCTGTAGACCGAGCACATGGAAATACCCGGCCGTAACTCTGAATGCATTCAGCCGCACAGGCTCCCCTGAACCCGAAAGCTGCACATCGCTGCGCGTGATGGCCGCAAGTGAATCAAAGGATTTGTTACGTGTCCGGAGGTCCCGAAAATCAAAGGGATTCAACGGAAACTTAGGATAGCTTGAAGTTCTGAGGAAGATTCTGGCAATGCGGTCCGGCTCCGGGTAGGGAAGCGACTTCAGCAGGACACCATGAATGACGCTGAAGATTGCGCTGTTGGCGCCGATGCTCAATGCCAGTGTGAGGACGATGACAACCGTGAACGCGGGACTTCCCCATAGTTGCCGAACCGCATAACGGATATCCTGCACGACGCTCTCGAACCCGAACCCGATAACCTCGTGGCTTCGCTCCTTGAGCTGCGTTTCGTTTCCGAACTGTCGTCTGGAAGCGTATCGTGCCGCTTCGGATGATATTCCATCAGACTCAAATTCTTTCTCCGCCTGCTCGCGGTGAAAGGCCATCTCCTCTGCCAGCTCTCTGTTGAACTTGTCGCGGTGAATGAGAATCCACAGTTTCTTGAAGAAACGAGTAAAGGGGTCCATAGCATCCTCCTACACATCCTGCAGCACATGGCCGATGGCCGCGATCATCTGCTCAAATTGCGAGAGCTCTATACCGAGTTGTTTGCGACCTGTTGTAGTCAAGGTGTAATAGCGAGCGCGCCGGTTGGTTTCCGTCTTCTTCCACTCAGCTTTCACCGCCCCTTGCAGCAGCAGCCGCTGTAGCGCGGGATAAAGGGAGCCTTCTTCGACAGTCAGCACATCTTGAGAGAGCCGCTTGATGGAAAGTGCGATCCCATATCCATGGAGCGGAGCACGGGCGAGGGTCTTCAGGATGAGCATGTCCAGTGTTCCAGGCATCAGATCCGATTTTTTCAGCATAGATGTATATATAGATACTCTATGGATAGAGTGTCAATGGTTAATGATTCGCTAAGTCGCGGGCTGCCAGGAATTCTGTTGGGCGCTTTACCGGCTCGGGCTACAATTCGAAGGCAATTTTGATCGCCTACTCATACCTCAACGCCACCATTGGGTCGACACGCGAAGCTCGTCTCGCAGGCAGATACCCAGCCAGCAAGGCAACCAGCAGCAGCACCGCAACTGCCGCCAGTAGACTCATCGGATCACTTCCGTGCAGACCGAAGAGCATATTCGATACCAGCCGATTCCCCGCCAGGGTTACCGGAACTCCAACCGCAATCCCCACACCTACCAGCACCACAATCTCGCGCATCACCAGCCAGCGCACATCGGAACGCGCGGCCCCCAGCGCCATGCGAATGCCAATCTCATTCGTCCGCCGCGTTACTACGTAGGACATCAGTCCATAGATGCCGATGCAGGAAAGAAATACCGCAAGCAGTCCGAAGAAGGTTGAGAGCTGCGCGACCAATCGCTGGTTCGTGATCGACCGGCCGACCTGCTCCTCCAGAGTGGTCACGTTGGAGATCGGCAGATTGGAATCCACCTCGTGAATCGCCCTCCGGACGGCA
>Ga0137412_10005556_pt1 | contig 10073 bp, 10 predicted proteins | sample CZODoug2_1_16fun_FD_122160 | JGI IMG/M metagenome (GOLD analysis project Ga0137412, IMG submission 122160) | Vadose zone soil fungal communities from Angelo Coast Range Reserve, California, USA - CZODoug2_1_16fungal (Hybrid Assembly) | ecosystem: Environmental > Terrestrial > Soil > Vadose zone... | reverse complement strand
GCGCCCAAACGCCCCCGCGTCGCCAAGAAGACGGGCCGCGCCGCGCGGCACAAGAAGGCGAGCTAGGAGTTCCTCAGAGGCGGGTTCATTCACAACGTCATGCGCGGGCTTGTTCCGCGCATCCACGTCTTGCTTCTGCGAAGAAAGACGTGGATGGCCGTGACAAGCACGGCCATGACGCAAAACTCGAACCTGGGCCGGCGGAACTCTCCTGCCGTGTGCCGGTTAACGACGTGGTGTCGGAGGAGATCGCATGGCGAAGAAAGCAAAACGCAAATACGGCCGCAGCGCCGGCAAGGACGTCGAAAGCGAAATGCGCCGCTACAAGCGCGGCACGGCGAAAAGCGGTCCCGGCGGAAAAGGCGGCAAGGTGAAAAGCCGCAAGCAGGCGATCGCGATCGGTCTGTCCAAGGCCCGCAAGAAGGGCAAGAAGGTCCCGCGCAAGACCAAGCGCTAGGATCGCGCCTATCAGGTTCACGTCGTGTCACTATTGCCGGGCCGCTCCCGCGGGCAGCCCGGCTTCATCTTTGCGTGCGTGCCCGCTCGATCATCCCACCTGCGCAAACATGGCAGGCCACCTGCGCCAACATGCCAGGAAACAAACGGCGAGTCGCCGGCGTTTGTTTCCGGATGTGTCGCTTAGGCCGACGCGCAGTGTTGGCAAACGGAATGGAGATCGAGATGGAGAAAATCCGCACGCATTGGGTGGAGATGATGGCCACCTCGGTGACCGCCGTGCTCCTCGCTTTCGGCTGCACGGTGCTGGCAGGGCTGACCCTGGGGTAGTGGGATTCCACGCGTGCCCGGAAAGCGCGGCGGACGGCGCGCCGCTATTCCGCGATGGCGACACCAGAGCCGCCGAACTCGGCCGGAAAGTCCTTCAGCTTGGGCAGGCCGTCGCGCATCGGCAGCACCGTCTCGGCGTAGTTGACGTGGACGCCGGGGGTGAAAGCGATCGTGGGGATCATCGCGGCGAAGACATCCACCAGGCCGATGGTCGGATGATTGCTCATCAGGTGCCCGCCGCACTTTGCGCAATGGCGGCGCTGGCTGAACGCGGTCTTCTGGAACGTCGCGACATGATCGGCCCCTTTCGTGATCCGCACGGCGTCCGGCTGCCACAGCGTGAAGGCGTTCACCGGCCCGCCGGACCACGAACGGCACGACCGGCAGTGACAATAGCCCATGGCCGCCGGAGTCCCGGCGACCTCGACCTCGACCGCGCCGCAAAAGCAGCTCCCAACATGAATCATGACTTGCCTTCCTGCTGATTGGTCCGCCGGCGATGGCCGGGGGATAAATTCGACGAGGGACTAACCGGCGAATTGATCCGCCGCGTTCTCCGATCGGAGGACGCCGCGGCGTCAGCCCGCCGATAACGGTGGCCCGGCCGGGCGCCGGGGCCGCCGTCACGGTGACGAAACGATCAGGCCGATCTGCGCCAGGGCACCAGCATCGACACCCGCTTCTTGTAACGGCGGTAGTCGTCGCCGAAGAGATCGATCAGGTCGCGCTCTTCCAAGAGGATGCCGACGAAGATGTAGGCGGTGGTGACCGCCGCGAACAACAGGTGCCCGGCCGTCATGGTGGGCGCCGCCCAGAACGCGATGATGAAGCCGAGATAGAGCGGATGCCGAACGAACTTGTAATAGAGCGGCGTGCGGAAACGCGGGGCCGGTATTGTCCGGCCCGCAAGATCGGTGGTGACCTGATGCAGGCCGAACAGCTCGAAGTGGTTGATCAGGAAGGTGCTGGTGAACACGATCACCCAGCCGACCAGCGACACGCCGGTTACCGCCATGGCGATCTGCGGATCGCCGATATGCCAGACCACCGCCGGCATCGGACGCCATTGCCACATCAGCAGAATGAGCGCGAGGTTTGACAGCAGCACATAGGTGCTGCGTTCGACCGCTTTCGGCACGAATTGCGTCCACCATTGCTTGAACTGCTTGCGCGCCATCACGCTGTGCTGGAGAGCGAAGATCGACATGAGGACGAGGTTGACGATGAGCGCCTCGGCCAGCGGACCGGCCGTTCCGGTCTCGAGGGTCTTCGGCACCACGAGGTTCGACACGAAGCCGATGGCATAAAGGATGGTGCCGAGGAACAGGATGTAGGCGAAGACCCCATAGAGAAACGCGATGGACCGGGCCAACAGCCCAGCTCGCCGCTCGCGCATGTCCTGGTCGATCATGTCGGTCTGGCTCATGGTGCTCTCCGGTCCATTGCGATCGCGTCGGGCGCGATCAAGCTGCGCGCAGGATGCCAACAACGTGACCGGATGACTTTGCGGCCCGCTTGATTTGTCCTTGAGACGGGCTTGAATATCCCTTGAGACGGCGGCGGTTCAGCGGGGCGATGGCGTGCAATTTCTCTTTTCTAATCATAGGCTTGATACCGACCGGCGGGAGCTGCGCCGGGGCCTCGAAGCGATCGCGGTCGAGCCGCAGGTGTTCGACCTGCTGGTCTACCTGGTGGAGAACCGCGACCGCGTCGTGAGCAAGGACGACCTCATCGCCTCGGTCTGGGGCGGCCGGATCGTGTCGGATTCCACCCTGACCAGCCGCATCAACGCCGCCCGCAAGGCGCTCGGCGACAGCGGCGACGACCAGAAGCTGATCCGCACCATCGCCCGCAAGGGACTCCGTTTCGTCGGCGACGTGCAGATGCAGCCGAACGGCGCCGTCCCCCTGCCCGCCGCCGATCCGCCGCCGGACGAATCCCACGAGCCGCGCCCGGCCCTGCCGCCGCCCGACCGGCCGGCGATCGCCGTGCTTCCTTTCGTCAACATGAGCGGCGATCCGGAACAGGAATATTTTTCCGACGGCATCAGCGAGGACATCGTCACGGCGCTGTCCAAGCTGCGCTGGTTCTTCGTGATCGCGCGCAATTCCTCTTTCACCTACAAGGGCAAGGCCGTCCACATGAAGCAGATCGCCGAGGAGCTCGGCGTCGGCTATGTGGTGGAGGGCAGCGTGCGCAAGGGCGGCGAGCGCGTGCGCATCACGGTGCAGCTCAACGACGTCGCCACCGGCAGCCACATCTGGGCGGAGCGCTACGACCGCGACCTCGCCGACGTGTTCGCGGTGCAGGACGAGATCACCGAGGCCATCGTCGCCGCCATCGAGCCGCAGCTCTACGCGGCGGAGAATTTCCGCGCCAAGCGCAAGCCGCCGGAAAGCATGGACGCATGGGACCTCGTCATGCGGGCGCTGTCGCACTACTGGCGGGTGACGCGCCAGGACAATTTGGTGGCGCAGGCCCTGCTCGAGAAGGCGATCGCCATCGATCCGCATTACGGCCAGGCGCTCGGCGTGCTCGCCGCCAGCCACACCTTCAGCGCCCATATGGGCTGGGCCGACATGGCGGGCGTTGCGCCGATCGCCGAGCGTGCGGCGCTGGCGGCGATCCACGCCGACAGCGAGGACCCGTGGGCGCATTACGCTTTCGGCTGCGTCTATCTGTTCTCCCGGCGGATCGACGACGCCCTTGCCGAGTTCGAGCTCGCGCTGAGCCTCAATCCGAACTTCTCGCTCGCCCAGGGCTATTACGGCCTGGCGCTGTCCTATGGCGGACGCTGGGAAGAAGCCGACCTGGCGGCGCGCCGCGCGCTGCGGCTGAGCCCGCGCGATCCGTTCTCGGCGATCTATTACGGCATCGCCGCCTACGCCCAGTTCGTCGGGCGCAATTACGACGAGGCGATGCGTCTGGCGCGCGACGGCATCCGGCAGCGCGGCGATTTCGTCGGCGCCCACCGGGTGTTCACGGCCGCCGCCGCCATGGCGGGACAGGCCGAGGCCGCGGCGGCCGCGCTCGGCGAGCTGCGCCGCGTGCAGCCCAATGTTTCACTGGCCTGGATCGCCGATCAGATGCCGATCCAGCGGGACGCCGACCGCGCGCATTATCTGGAAGCCTTCCGCCGCGCCGGCCTGGATTAGGCCTGCTGCAGCCGCACGTTACCTCCCGCCCGCACCCGCCTTCGCCAACCTTGACAGCGCTCCGGGTGAGGCTCACGCTGCCCGTCAAGGTGGCATCTCAATGTCACCGCCCATCACATGATCGGGGGAGGAACGCACATGATCGCAAACCAAACGGTGTCGGCGATCGCGGGCGCGCTCATGCTCGCCGCCACCGCGTCAGCCCAGGAAGTCCAGCAGTCACCGACGTCGAGGACGGCGAAGCCGTCCGTCACGCCCAGCAACGTGACGCAGGAGATGCTCGATCGTGCCGCGAGCGATCGCAACAACTTCCTCCACACCAACGGCGACTATACCCAGAAGCGCTTCTCTCCCAATACGCAGATCACGCCCGCCAACGTGGGCAAGCTGCGCGTGGCCTGGATTTTCCAGACCGACGTGAGGGAATCCATGGAGACGTCGCCAATCATCGTGAACGGCGTCATGTATGTCACCACCTCGTTCAGCCATGTCTATGCGCTCAATGCGCAGACCGGCGAGGAGCTGTGGCACTACAAGCATTCGCTCGGCCCGATCACGACCTATTGCTGCGGGCCGAACAATCGCGGCGTCGCGGTCTACGAGGACAAGGTCTATCTCGCCACCCTCGACGCCAAGCTGGTGGCGCTCGATGCCAAGACCGGCAACAAGGTCTGGCAGTCGGACGTCGGCGACCCGGAGCTCGGTTACAGCGAAACCATGGCGCCGACCGCCGTGAAGGGCAAAATCCTGATCGGCACCAACGGCGGCGAATACGGCATCCGCGGCTTCGTGAAAGCCTACGACGCCAAGGACGGCAAGCTGTTGTGGACCTTCTATACGATACCGGAGAATTCGGTCGGCGTATGGGCGACCAAGGACGCCACCGGCCGCGACATGCACCGCAACATCCAGGCCGAGAAGGATCAGCTGGCCAAGACCGGCGATCCCTACAAGACCCTGGGCGGCGGCGTGTGGCAGAATCCCGCGGTCGACCTCGCCACCAACCGGATCTATTTCGTCGTCGGCAATCCCTCGCCCGATCTCGACGGCTCGCTGCGACCGGGCGACAACCTCTACACCAACTCGCTGGTGTCGCTCGATCTCGACAGCGGGAAATACGTCTGCCACCTGCAATACATCGCCCACGACGTCTGGGATCTCGACGCCGTCAGCCCGCCGATCCTGGTCGACGTGCGCGACAAGAGCGGCAAGGTCATTCCCGGCGTCATCCATGGCGGCAAGACCGGGCACGTCTATGTCCACGACCGCAAGGACTGCAGCCTGATCCGCTTCTCCGACGCCATGGTGCCGCAGGAGAACATGTGGGTGCTGCCGACGGCCGAAGGCGCCCGCATGCTGCCCGGCGCCAATGGCGGGGTGGAATGGTCGCCGATGACGGTCAATCCGCAGCTCGGGCTGACCTACGCGATCAACCTGCACCAGCCGATGACCTACCAGGTGCAGAGCTCGCCCTATCCGGGCGGCAAGCTCTGGCTCGGCGGCGCCTTCAAGGCGATCCCGGGCGAGGAGCAGTGGGGCAACATCACCGCCGTCGACTACAACACCGGCAAGATCAAGTGGCAGGTGAAGACCCCGCAGCCGATGATCGGCGGCATTCTCGCCACCGCCAGCGGCCTCGTCTTCACCGGTGAGGGCAACGGCCGCTTCCGCGCCTATGACGCCAAGGACGGCAAGGTGCTGTGGACCTTCAATGCCGGAGCGGGCGTCAACGCGCCGCCCTCCTCCTACATGGTCGGCGGCAAGCAGTACATCGTGGTCGGCGCCGGCGGCAACGTCCAGATCGACTTCAAGCGGGGCAACTCGATCATCGCCTTCACGACGGATTAGCGCGCCGGCCGGAAACCCGTGGAACGGATCGGAGCGCTGACCGGCTCATCTCGATTGGAAAGCGTTCCGATGTTGCACGCGTGTATTCGGCCGGCCGCATGGCTGACCGCCCTGCTCGCCCTCCTCGCAGCGACGCCGGCGCCGGCCGAGGGCGTCGACGAGAAGGCGCAAGCCTGCGCGGGGTGCCATGGCGAGAACGGCGTCCCGCAGCAGAAGACCATGCCGGTCATCTGGGGGCAGCAGCAGGGCTATCTCTATCTGCAGCTGCGCGACTTCAAGAGCGGGACGCGCAAGAACGACATCATGGGGCCGATCGCCCAGACGCTCGAGCGCGACGACATGATGGCGCTGGCGCAATATTTTTCGCAAAAACCCTGGCCCAATCTGCAGCAGCCGCGCGCGCCGGCCGGCGTCGCGGCGCACGCCTTGCAGGCCATGAACGCGGTCGTGTGCAGCTCCTGTCATCAAAGCCAATATCAGGGCGACGGCACCCAGCCGCGGCTCGCCGGCCAGGGCAAGGATTATCTCCAGCAGTCGATGATCGATTTCCGCAACCGCAGCCGCGCCAACAATCCCGGCATGTCGGACCTGATGCTCTCGATCTCCGAAGACGACATCGCGGCCTGCGCGGCGTATCTCGCCGGACTCTAAAGTCACCTCGCCGACAGCAATTCACGCACGCCGGCATGCGCCGTCAGGTCGAGCGCGCGCTTGCCGGCCTTGTCCTTGAGGGTGCGGTCGGCGCCGCGCCGCAGCAGCGCTTCGACGACGGCGGCATGGCCCTGCTCGGCCGCGATCATCAGCGCCGTGCGGCCGCGGTTGTCGGCGGCGTCGATCGGCGCCCCGGCGTCGAGCAGCAGCGCGATGACGTCGAGGGCGTCGCGCTCGCCGAAGCCCTCCTCGTAGCCCGCCGCCCACATCAAGGCGGTCAGATCATTGCCATAGGGGCGCCGCGGGTCGACCCCGGCGGCGAGCAGCCGGCGCACCACGGCTGTGAAGCCGCGCGCCGCCGCATAGACGATCGGCGTCTTGCCGGTCGCATCCGTCGCATCCGGCCGGGCGCCGCGGGCGATGAGCTCGGCGGCGGCGCCGTCGTTGCCGCGATACGCCGCCGCCGCGAGCGGGGTGACGTCGGAGCGGCCCGGCAGATTGGGATCCGCGCCCTTGGCGAGCAGCAGCGCGACGGCCGGCTGCTGGCCGTTCTCGGCGGCGGCAAAGAGCGCGGTCCCGCCGACCAGGTTGCGGGCGTCGATCGCCGCGCCTTGCGCAAGGAACAGCTCGACCAGCGCCGAATGGCCGGCGCGCGCGGCATGCGCCAGCGCCATGGCGCCGAGACGGTCGCGCGCCGCGAGCGACGCGCCGGCCTCGATCAGGCGGCGCGCGACCGGCACGCAGCCTGCGTCGGCGGCCCGCAACAGCGCCGCATTCAATTCGAGCGAGCCGGCATCGGCCGCGATGAGGTCGACCCGGCGCGCGAGCTCGCGGCAGGCGGGAGACGGCGCGCTCCGCTCCTGGGCGAATGCCGGCGAGACCGCCAGCATGCCGGCGACCACCACCAAGCCCGCCCCGACCCGATCGATACGCATGGGAATCCGCTACGAAGCGACGGGACATGTTTTCATGGGACGGGGCCGGCTGTCCAGCGACCGCGCTGATGTCACGCCCTGACGCCGGGATCGCAAAACGGGGAGCGCCTGCGCAATGTTCGCGTTGTCGATTTGGCCAGACGCGAATTCGACGAGCGTTGTCAGATGATCTGGTCGTCGGGCACCGCCCCTATCGGTCGGGCCGGATTCCCGGCAACGATCATGCGATCCGGCACGTCCTGAGTGACGACGGAGCCCGCTCCCACCATGGAATTTTCGCCGACCGTGATCCCCGGCAACAACACGCTGCCACCGCCGATGCGGGCGGCGCGAAGGATCCGGGGAGCTTCACGCCGGAATTCCAGGGCCGGGCGGCGGTAGCACATTCTCTTGTCATTGAGCGTCACCACCCGCGGGCCGCAGAAAACTTCGTCTTCGATGATGACGCCGCGCGTGAGATAGCAGCCGCTCTGCAACGAGACGAGCTTGCCGATGCGGACGTCTCCCTCGATGTCCACGTAGGAGCCGATGCTGCATCCCGCGCCGATGATCACGCGGTCGCGAATGAAGACAAAATTTCCGATTCTCGTTCCCGGCCCGATCTCGGCATCGTCCGCGACGAGAGAGCTGTATCCGTATGTCGGGGACGATTTCATGTCTGGCAAGCGGATCATGCCTTCCAATGCGTGTGGAGAGTCGACTTCGGCACCACTGACGCCGCGCGATCCGGGCGGCGAGAATTCAAGCCTGATCGGAAACAGACATTCACCAAGTCCATTCAGCGCAACAGCGCCGCGAGCAATCGGCGCCTGAAACGGTTGAGCGGCTCCCGTAGCCGGACTGGCAGGACGCGCCGCCACAGGCCACGAAGCACCGCTTCCAGGCGGAGGCCCAGGCTGCGGGGAGCCGACGCCAAAGTGTCGACTTTACCGGCCAGCGTGTCCACCTTCTCGGCAAGGATATCTACCTGCCGAACGAGCGTCGTGACGGTATTCTTCATCGCGTTCGCCGGAGAGCTCAGCGGCGGGTCGGCCACCTGCTCGGCCAATCGCCGCCAGGCAGCGCGCTGATCCAAATGCGGCACCCAGTCCGCGATGAAAGCCCCGACCGCGGTCGCATCGGCCGCCACATCGTCCTGCGGCGACGTCGCCAGCATGTCGGCGTATATGGTTTCCAGCCGGTCGATCGTGCCTTCCAAGGCGCGGCGCTCTTGCACCAGCATCGATGCGGCCGTCGCTTCCTCCCGCGACCAGGCGGCGATCGCCGCGCTAACATGCGCGGTATCGCAGGGATGCGACAGGACAGCGGCTCCGAGGTTGTACGGTAGCCAGGCTTGCGCATTCGAGCGTGTCAGGAAGCCGGCGCAGCCCCGCGCATCGCAAACCACCACCCCGGCTCCCGCCGCGGACGCTTCCAGCGCGGTCCGCGCGGCGGCGAACACGATATCGGCTTGCGCGAACAGCGCTTCGGGCCGCTCGACCATGCGGCCCGGTCCGAAGCCATAGGCCTCGAACTCGATACCCGCGGCCGCACAGGCGACGCGCAGCGCGTCGAGGTGAAGGCTGTGCTTCGTGACGGCCACGGCGCGCTTGGGGCGCTCCGGCAGCGGGCAACGCTCTAGAATCCGGGACAGGTCGACCGCATTAGGCAGCAGCTCGACCGAGGCCGGGTCGGACCCCTCCTCCACCAGGCGCGCGCGACATCTCTCGTCGACGGCAAAGACGCGGCGGACGCGCGGATGCTTGGGCAGCGCATCGAAGGCCGACGTCGCGTCATGGCAGACGAACAGCGCGGGCACGCCGGGGTGGGCGGCCAGGGCCGCCATGGCCGGGCCGGTATGGTGGGCGTGGATAATGTCCGGCCGGATTCGCAGCCCATCGGGCTTGTCGCTCACCAGGTGGCCGCGCCCGCGCATCGCCTCGGCGAGCGGCCCGAGGAGCGACGCGAACAGGATGGGCCTGTGCCCCCGTCGCCGCAAGCCGTCTGCAAGCTGCTCGACGACGACCTCGGTACCGGACCGGTAGCAAAGGGCGATATTCGTGATAAGAACCGTCTTGGACACCCTCACACCCTCTCATGCCCATTGCCGGGTCGCCGGTTCAATCCGCCATTGTGGCACATCGGGACCCCGCATTCCCCGCCATGTTGCGCTCCGGCTGCGGCATCTTTGGCCGGACGGATCATGCGACGTGACGAGCAAACCGCCATCCAGTCGGATCTTACCGACGCCATGATCCGCCGCCCTGATGAAATCGTCAGGCCAAAGCCGTAGGCTGGCCGGACCGGAAGCCGCGGGGACTTCATTACCATGTCCGAGCCGAAACCATCGATCATCGACACGCGACGCGCCCAGATGTTCCCGATCCTCGCGGACGCGGAAATCGAGCGCATGCGCCGGTTCGGCGAGCCGCGTTCTTTCCGGGCGGGTGACGCGCTCGCCAGGGTCGGCGAGGTCGGCCATGGCATGATCATCATTCTGGCCGGCGAGGTCGACGTCACGCAGCACGACGATTCCGGTCATGGCCATCTGATCGTCACGCACGAGCCCGGCGCCTTCATGGGCGAGCTGGCGCAGCTCGCGGGCCGGCCGGCGCTGGTGGACGCCCATGCGCGCGGACCGGTGGAAGCCTTGATCATCCGGCCCGACCGGTTGCGGGCCCTCCTGATCGCCGAGGCCGAGCTCGGCGAGCGGATCATG
>Ga0137412_10005554_pt1 | contig 10075 bp, 12 predicted proteins | sample CZODoug2_1_16fun_FD_122160 | JGI IMG/M metagenome (GOLD analysis project Ga0137412, IMG submission 122160) | Vadose zone soil fungal communities from Angelo Coast Range Reserve, California, USA - CZODoug2_1_16fungal (Hybrid Assembly) | ecosystem: Environmental > Terrestrial > Soil > Vadose zone... | reverse complement strand
ATTTTAGCTGTGACACCAAATTTGGTAGGCCACGCATTGTCGCCCGAAATTTCCCGCCTTGTGCGGGAAATTCCGGAATGAGCGACAATGCGTTGGCCTACCAAATTTGGTGTCACAGCTAAAATTCCACGAGTGACGATTCAACAAAGTGATTATCTAGTGTAGCACCACACCTAAATTTAGGTCGACTGTTGTGGGAAATTTCGGAATGAGCGATAATGCGTGGCTACCAAATTTAATGTCACAGCCTAAAATTCCACGAGTGACGAGTCAAGTTTCTGAGTATAAACATATGCCCGGACATTACCGAAACCCCGTGCTCGCTGTGGGGAACAGCGAGCACGAGGTCAGTAACGTCAGCCGATCATCGGAGACGACCGACACACGTGGAATGTCGTTTCCACGCGTGAAGAGTGATGTAATTACAGGTACTGGTAATATCTGGCCAGATATGGCAGGATTGACGTTGATGTGATAATCTACGGAGTCACATCAGGTCCAGAGCCTTAGTAAGTTAACATACCAATTAATGTGTTCTGGACATAGGTATTTGTATAATAGGCGCAAGATGTATTGCAAATAGTACCTTTGTTTCAAATCCAAAGTTCTATTGGATGACTGGTCGTTATAATAATACCCGATAGATAAGATAAATAACGATTTCGTAACATATTTAAGCAGGGTCCCAGATTACGAGCATAACATAAATCTTTCACGGAACTTTCGTTATCCTTTCTTGCTGACTGTTAATTTTAACTTGTTGAGCCACATCGCCCATAAATGCCCATCACTCCCCCGCATAACGTTTCAATACCTCCCAGACTCCCAACTTCCACTACAACAGAATGGCGGGCCCCTGATTAAGTCACTCATAGTATCTCTCAAGTGAGTGATCCTGGCAGTCATCGTTGGCTTACCTTTTTTTTCATCAGTCAATGGTGCTGGGGGGTTTGGTGCCCTCCTCTCCCAAAGCGCTGGGGCTTGGTGCCCCAGCAGCTCAACAAAGGGCTTGGGGCCCTTGAGAGCAACTTTGGGTTGCTAGTACGCTACCTGTCGCGCTCTAGGTCGTCCATTGTGTCCAGGGGTGGGCGGACGGCTGTATGGCCCCAGCGTTGAAGACAGGGCGCCGAACGCTTACTGTTGCATTTTGGCGGTCTGTATTCCCTCTCTAAACACTTGATTCTTCACCTTTTCCTCGTCAAATCAGTAACTATGGTAAGCACTCATTGTCGCTACTTGTGTTCCCTGTCTCAACACTTGTTCCATCGCCTTTCCTCTTTCTCGACACTCTGGAACTGCACGACATGAAGAAAAGCGGCAAAGGGCGGCGCGCATCTGCGGCGGGTGTGAAGAGTCCTAGCTCATCGCTTCGGTGGTAAGAATTCTGCTACGACAACGTCTACGAGTGCGTCGAAGCACGCTACCGCTACTACGACGACTCTGAACCCTTCTCTCCTCAGAAGCACTACTATGAACGGTTGAGGAATGCACCAGGCGGTGTCAAAGCCGAATGCAGTAATTGCGGCGCGACGCATACGCCGTTGTGGAGACGAGGTTTGAATGACGAGTTGAACTGTAATGCTTGTGGGTTGTATTGTAAATTGGTACGTGCTTGCTTTCGAGATTGCATCAGGAGATTGTGCTGACACCTAGTATATGGTGAGCACTCATTATCGTGGCTTATATTCCTTTTCTCGACACCTTTCTTGCTTCATGCGACTCTAGACGATATCCTGCAGCGAACGGTAAGCAACTCCATTTAGTTCTTTATGTCCGTGGCTCAATGCTTTTTCATTACCTCTCATCCCCGCGACGCTCGAACAGTATCGCCAGGCCACAGTAAGCATTCAGCGGCACACTATTTTATCGTTAGCTTACTTTTTTTTCCTCACCACCCAATTCTACTTGCTGGTGCTGGGGGGTTTGGTGCCCTCCTCTCCCAAAGCGCTGGGGCTTGGTGTCCCAGCGGCTCAACAAAGGGCTTGGTGCCCTTGAGAGCAACTTTGGGTTGCTAGTACGCTACCTGTCGCGCTTTAGGTCATCCATTATGTCCAGGGGTGGGCGGTCGGCTGTATGGCCCCAGCGTTGAAGACAGGGCACCGAACGCTTACTGTCGCATTGTGGCTGCCTGTATTCCTTCTCTGAACGCTTGATTCCTTACCTTTTCCTCCCCGTGAAACCAGTAACTACGGTAAGGACTCATTGTCGCTAGTGGTGTTCCCTGTCTCGACGTTTTTTCCATCACCCTTTCTCGCAACTCCAGGACTGTACACCTGGTATACGGTGGGCACACATTATGTTGGCTTATATTGCTTTGATTCATGCAACTCTGCGCCGAACCTTGCTATTATATCGTGGCGGCCTTTATTCACTCTCTAAACGCATGATTCGTCACCTTTCCTCGCGCGGACACTGGATCAGTATTACAAGGCCACCTTAAGCACTCAGCGGGTCGGTCCTTCAAGTTATCTGCCATTTAAAGAGCTGCAGGCAAAATATGAAAGGTGTGTCGTCATCCAGCACGGCAGTTCTCATTCTGATCAAACTTTAGCTCAACCACAGGAAGAGATCATTACTACGGTGTTTGATGGCTCGGAGCGGAGGTACATTGATTTGGAAAGTCAACCGTGATCTATCGGGATCATTAGAGGCTTCGCGCCAAGGAGAATCACTAAACTTCGAGAGTGTCTTCGTATTTACCCAAGATAAAGTCATGCAGATTTCCTCCGCCTCCGACACAGACACCGAGGTGTTTCGTTTACGTACATGTAAGCAATATTTCTGATATAAACTTTCGCTGTTTGCAGGCGAACTCAATCATGTCTCTCAATCAACAATCCCGCAAAAATCCTCTCCCTGGGGCAATTGATATCAATGCTCCGCGGCAACTACGTTCACGATGCGTTCCCTCCGTAGATGCGACTGCACCTGCACTCCGTTCAAAGGTAAGGCCATCACACTTTCCCCTTAGTCTGATCTGAAAATTTCTCCAAGACTTCCCGCAAGCAGAAAATGTCGGGTGTTTCTTCAGTCAACACGCAAAATACTCAACGGCCTCCTCCTGGCCCTAAGGTGCGTTTTTTTTTTTTGTCTTCACCTTATTTATATTTGTCCTACGTCTCAACCTCCCAATCGAAGACACCCCAGAGCAAAATATATATATCAGGCCGCAAATTGTCTGTTTCAGTCGACCGTGATGTCACGCCTGATGCTACCTCGCAAACAACGCAACCGCATCCTGCCTCTGAGGTGTGTTCTACTCTCTTCTTTCCTTCTCCATCTCAAATATTTCCCTTTTAGGCCGAGTCCCCCCGTGATGTGTTACCAGACTCCGCCGTTAACCCTGATACCATCTCGCAAACAACGCAACCGTCTCATCTTGCCTCTGAAGTGTGTTTAGCTACTCTTTTCTTTCCTTCTCAATTCAAATACTTCTCTCTTAGGCCGAGTCTTCCGGTGATGCGTTACCAGATTCCGTAATAACAATGCAACCGCCTCATCCTGCCTCTGAGGTGTGTTACTCTTTTCTTTCATTACTCAATCTCAAATAATTCTCTCTTAGGCCAAGTCCCCCGGTGATCCAGGTTCCACCCTTGACACCGATTCGCAAAATACCCACCAAAATGGGAAGCGGAAGCGGCCTGAAGAAGAATCGGCCTCCGCGGCTTTAAATGTATGTGTCTAGATTTGGGATTGCAACAACAATTTTATAGTGTGTTTCAGATCTCAGAAGGTACACATGCGGCTCAGAAGAGGAGAGTACAGTCACTAGCTGCCGATGTAAGTCATTTCTACCCACCATCTCAAGTAAGTAGAGTGAGGGTTTGGTGCCCTCCTCTCACAAAGGGCTGGGGTTTGGTGCCCTAGCTGCTCAACAAAGGGTTTGGTGCCCTTGAGAGCAACATTGTGATGCTAGTATGTGACGTGTTGGACACGGCACTGAACGCTTGCTGATCATGTCGAAGTTGGCGCTAACATTTTCCCCCGCTCATTCAGGCTGCTTTGACGTCGCGGCCACCCCCGCGACCGAGTATTATGGACTCCCGTCCTTCAAAATACGCTGCATATTGGGATGACCCTGAATTTTACCGCGGACGCATGTCTGGTTCCCGAGCTACTTCAGTCCGCTCCACACCACCTCCAGCTAAGGCGGATTTTCGTCAAGGCCTCGATGGTGATGTTCCACCACGGAATACTGTCGGGGCTGAGTCGAATGACGTGAGTGATGAGGAAGATGCCCTTCAAGTGCATAATATCGTTGGTGTGTGTGCTTCCTGAATATTTAATTTTTTACTCATTCATTGTCATGATTCTAGATGAATCTTCGTCAGGCAGCAACTATAGCGCTGATGAACGAAAGCGCAAAAATGCGGAGAAACAGAAACATGCGGTTTTAACCAAGTACTCATGTAACAGGATCATGCACTCCCCATTGCCGGACTCATCCCCTCCCTCGTCACCAGATCGTGGCAGGAATATTCACTCTCCATTACCAGACCCATCCCCTCCGTCTTTGCCGATCGCCGCCTTGGTCCTGAAGAGTCGCCTTAATGTTTTCAAGTCCGCTATACACCGGGATGGTGGAAATGCTCGCATCCTTCGAGAGCATGTGTTGGATCTGTCCCCACCTTATGACTATACGTTCCAAGGTCTCGTCACTCCTGCTGGACCTCCTTCATCCCCTCGTCTCTCACCCATTCCAAATTCGCCTCCAAATTCTCCACCGCGGCTCACCGCGGCCCAGAAAGGCAAAGGCCGCCAGCGTTCCCCGGAGGAGCATCGCCCTGTGCGCAACAGCGCACCAGAAGTTGAAGAAGATGTTGGGCCTACTGAGGAGGAACCCGACACTTCTCAGAAGAAGCGCGGACCCATGCCAAAGGTCGCATGGCACAAGGCGAGGGACCTCGCACGGGAGTTACTCACTGCGGTCGATCAGCTCGCTAAGGAGTTTGGGAGGTCTCGACGGGATATCCTAATCGCCGCCGGCCTCGCAGTCGCCACGTCACATAGGAAGCGCAACGATGCCAATACATACAGGAGCTGGTATTGGAACACTCAGGAAATTCCCCCTGGCAGTGAGGCCTCGTTACTGTCCAAACTATTGTATACTGACCCCATCCTAGAACCACGGTCAGAGACCAACAAGCTAATTGACGCCAGCTACAAAGAACTTTTCAAAGGCATAGCTGAGAAAGATGTCGAGACACGCGAGCAGTTGATGGCGCCTTACAATCAGTGGTTAGACGAACGTGAAGCAGGCGGTGGCGATAAGGATGTTAAGTCAGTCGCTACTTGCATCCAACGATGCAAAGACCAAATGGCCAGCATGGTATGGGTTTAACCTCTCATACTTTCGACTAACTTATATTCACCCCCCAGGCCGAAAGTTGGTCCAATCTTGAGGATATCGAGGTTGTAGGGGCAGTTATGTATGTTGGTAATGATCCTGCCGGTGCTCAGACTTCCGGCGTCTTTGGAGGATCTGAAAACGTCAGGGGATACATTGATGACAACCATGTCAACCTTAGGCAGATGTTGTCCAACTACACAACGGTCTTTCGGTGAGTTTTTTTTTTTTGGTCCCAGTCAGCTACAGAATAAATCTCATTCGGGCTTAGTTATCGCCGGTTGCAAGGAGAAGGCAACCCTGCGGGTATGGATATCAACTTCACTGCTAAAATTGACGACACGTCCACTACTTCGAATCCTTTCATGCCTGACAGGGCTTCCCTCCATCTCCGTTGCCAGCACAAGGAGATTGCCCGCGATCGCAACCGCCGGGTATTGGGTATCATGTTTAGGGAGAAGCTCGCACAGGTCTTTCGTGAAGTCTATGGTGCGGATTCTCCTCGTAATTTCAGTTGTATTGGGCTGACATATTCTATAGGAAATGGGGGTGAATACCCTGACCCTCAGAAAGTTCCAGCGAGCAGCTGGCTTTCTGCCGCCTATAAGCACACCATGTTCATTATTCACTGGCCTTTGGATACTAAGTTCCCTGGGCCCGACTTCTCTTTCAAGGAGCTTAAGAATAGAGAGCTGCGCATGATCGTGGGTCCATACCTGAAGCGCAAACTTGGGGCTATGTATGACGACGAGCGGCCTGAAGGAAAAGAAGAAGAACGAGTGGAATTTGAGATTCTTCCTTGGGAGAAGGGTGAGTTGGTTCATTTCCTTTCGTTGCTCTCAACTCATTTCAATTTTTCTAAGATTGGATCCAGTGGAATGACCTCGACAAGCGAAAGCGGGCAATACCGCTAGTTGCATCGGCTGATGGATATTCGCTGCGGGAGCTTGGTGACTGCGAGGAGTGGAAGAAGGTATATCAACTTGCCGTCGAAGAGAAGGATGCGGCCGATGCGTCAAGGATGAGAACGGCAGGTGGTCCTTCACGTTCCCCTGACAGGACAGTTGCTCCCATTCTTATTCGTCCTTCCTCACGCGCTACTGCCGACACCGCCCCTCCCATTGCGCCCCATCCCGTTTCTCATTCCCGCAAGACACCTGCTCCCATTGTTGCTCGTCCTCCCTCACGCACTACTAATACTGTCGCCGCCCCTTCCGTTGCGCCCACCCCTGTTGTTCGACCACGCCCTCGCAAAGTTGGTGGTCAGGTGTCCTGGCAGGCTGCAACTGAACGTGACGACCCTGGTCGTCCTTCTCATTTGCAGCATCAAGTACCTCATTCGCGGCCTCAGCGCCTGCTCCCACGTTCACAGCCTGTGCAACCTCCCTCGTCCTCTCATTTGGAGCCTGGTCCACCCTCGCGCTCACAGACGAGGCTACCCGTTGGTTCACAGTCTCGTCTACCATCTGGTTCACGGCCTCGCCCGCCAGTGCCTACTGCACAGGGCCTCCGTGGACAATCCGCGTTCGACACCATAGATGAAGACTATGACATGGCTGATACAGTAGCTGTTGATGCTTCCGAGGGTGTTGAAAGGTCTCCGCGCGTTCGGCAGAGGATGGTGATTTTTTATATAGGTTGAAGTCTTTTGTTTTACTGATGTTGAATGTAACATCAGGACCATATCCGCGGGCAGGGCCTCGGTGAACAATCTGTCTTTGACTCCGTGCAGGAGGGACATGAGATGGGTGATAGAGAAGTTGTTGTCAATGATCCAGGTGTTGAAAGGACTCTGCGCATTGCGCAGAGGATGGTGCGTTTTTTTTCGTTTGCAAACCATTTGTTTTACTTACTTCAATTCAACGTCAGCACCATACTCGCGCCCACTCACCTCCCTTCCGTCTGCCTTCGGATGGAGACCATTGGCAGGCACCACGTCGTCAACCTGCTCGCTATGCTGCCCCGGTTGTCTACCAAACCACACAGCCAGCTCGCCGGTTCTCTCGTTCTCAGTATCCACATGCTCGTCACCATGTCGAGTCTTATGCAGCACAGCCTCAGGAAGAATACTATGACGAAGACATAGGTGAAGGCATGTACATTACTGATGATTACATAGATGTTGATGGTGAGAACTATGCAGACTATGAGTAGACCTTTCATTCTTGGACTTTCTTCTTGACTTGCATTCCATGTTCTGAGGACTGGGCATGTTGCTTACTGTATATTTTGCCTTGCATCATGACTGATGTACTGCTATTTTTGGCTAGTTGAATTGTGTGTGTGACTTGTTTTGTAATCATGATATAGGTGCTTGTGCACTTGCTTAGCATAAGGTTCAATGAGATATGTTTTGTATAGAAAGTGGGAGTGATCAGCTTTGCTAGGGATCTTTGTTTTACTTTACTTGTACTATTCACCACTGAATCAATCATGGTGTTGTATCAGTGAATGATTGAAAAGTTTCTCAAGATCATACTATTATCATAGAGCCAACTGCTGTGCAAGACAGAGTGGGACATCCCATTGAACCAGATATACCTAGGTGGGATGTCCCATTGAACCAGATATACTCAGGTGGGATGTCCCATTGGACCAGATACACCCAAGTGGGACATCCCATTGACCCAGATATACCTGAGTGGGATGTCCCATTGGACTAGATATACCTGAGTGGGATGTCCCATTGACCCAGATATACCTGAGTGGGACATTCCATTGACCCAGATATACCTGAGTGGGACATTCCATTGACCCAGATATACCTGAGTGGGATGTCCCATTGGACCAGATATACCTGAGTGGGACGTCCCATTGACCCAGATATACCTGAGTGGGATGTCCCATTGGACCAGATACACCCAAGTGGGATGTCCCATTGACCCAGATATACCTGAGTGGGATGTCCCATTGGACCAGATACACCCAATTGGGATATCCCATTAACCCAGATATACCTGAGTGGGATGTCCCATTGGACCAGATACACCCAAGTGGGATATCCCATTAACCCAGATATACCTGAGTGGGATGTCCCATTGGACCAGATACACCTGAGTGGGACATCCCATTCTAAGCCAAGATATTTGCTTTCACATCACCATCAATTTGGTAATTATTTGAGTGCATCATTGTCATTGCTTTGATTATCAACATTTACCCTTGTTTTTGCTGTCTTGATGACATTAGCATGTCCCCTTTCATCATGATCTCTTTGTGATGGGCTATTTAACAGGATTATCTAGTATACCCCTGCAGCATTATTACCTGGCCCAAGCTCTGTTAGGGACCATGCTTCATCTACTGCATTATCATTTATATGTTGTGTCAATAGTGCATTATACATTATCCCAATTACATGAGTCAGAGAATATTGATGAGCTATATGCAAGTGTGGGACATGCAATTGAACCAAGGTATACTAAGGGTGGGATGTCCCATTTAACCAGATCTACCTGAGTGGGACATCCCATTCAACCAGATCTACCCAAGTGGGATGTCCCATTCAGCCAGATCTACCCAAGTGGGATGTCCCATTCAGCCAGATCTACCTGAGTGGGACATCCCATCCAACCAGATCTACCCAAGTGGGACATCCCATTGAACCAGATCTACCTAAGTGGGACATCCCATTCGACCAGATCTACCCAAGTGGGATGTCCCATTCGACCAGATCTATCCAAGTGGGATGTCCCATTCGACCAGATCTACCCAAGTGGGATGTTCCATTCAATCAGATATACCTGAGTGGGACATCCCATTCAACCAGATATACCCAAGTGGGACATCCCATTCAACCACATATACCCAAGTGGGACATCCCATTCAACCACATATACCCAAGTGGAATGTCCCATTCACCCAGATATACCCAAGTGGGATGTCCCACTCTAAGTGTAATACTTCATAGTCATGTTTGCATAAAACTGTAGTTGAATAAATTTAAACAAAAGATATTATCTCCCTTCAAGTTAAGTAGTCTGAATTTGACTTATTTTAACTTATTAGCAATAAATATGCTAAGTACAAGAAAAACTCTGCAGAGGGTGGTAGTGGAAGGAGGCAGTAGTGGCAAGGAGTGGGGTAGCAGTGGTGGGGGCAGCAGGGGTGGGGGCAGTGATGGTGGCAGGGGGTAGCATAGTGGCAATAATAGGAGGTAGCAGAGGCAAGGGCAGGGTGGCAGGGGCAGCAGCAGGGCAGCAGTATGTTTATAGACACAGGACCCCTGATACCCTGTGACATGTCACCATCAATGGGACATCCCCTTTGGGCATGGGATGACTGGGATTGGGACAAGGGACCATCCCAGTGAAATGGCCATCCCATATGGTCCATGGGCCCAGAGACTACACAGAATAGACCTATGGACCTGGGAATCCCATGGGCTGGGTGGCACTTTGCTTCATTCCTTAATCTACAAAGTTCAAGCAAAATGCTATCTAAAAAGGGTTACCTGAAGTGCCCAGAACAAGCTTGTTCATTCTGGATCCTACTCTCCCACTAAGACCCTCGCATCAGATGTAGAGAAGCTATCTTTTGATTCGGATTCAGAAGTATACGACGTCCCTGCCCTTCATAATAATCAGAACCACTCCAAGTTATCCCAACATTCCTGTAATGAGAGCAAGTCTGTGCTGACTAGAGTTGATTTGAAGAAATCCTCAAAATGGGGATATGGATGGGGACTGGGAGAAGTCAAGGAGAGGGAAAGAGAGATGTTGGAACGAT
>Ga0137412_10005553_pt1 | contig 10079 bp, 11 predicted proteins | sample CZODoug2_1_16fun_FD_122160 | JGI IMG/M metagenome (GOLD analysis project Ga0137412, IMG submission 122160) | Vadose zone soil fungal communities from Angelo Coast Range Reserve, California, USA - CZODoug2_1_16fungal (Hybrid Assembly) | ecosystem: Environmental > Terrestrial > Soil > Vadose zone... | reverse complement strand
CTCAAAATTCTGCGCAAGGCCCCAAGCTTGTTCGACTATGCCTACGAAGACTTTGAGATCGTCGACTATCGCTATCATGCTGCGATCAAAGCACCGATCGCGGTATGAGTTCACGCGCGCCGCACCGCAAACCTCTGTTTGAGGTTCGTCACTCGCGCATTCACGGCTACGGCGTATTCGCGTTGCGGCGCATCCGCAAGGGAACCACGGTGATCGAGTATCTCGGCGACCGGGTGACCCATGACCTGGCCAACGAGCGCTATAAGGATAAGGATCCGAAGGATGGGCACACGTTTCTGTTCACCGTCGATGCGAAGACGGTGATCGACGCGGGCGTCAACGGCAACGAAGCGCGCTTTGTGAACCATGGCTGCCATCCCAACTGCCAGACCGTCAATACGGGGAGGCGAATTTTCATCGAGGCGCTGCGCACCATCCAGCCCGGGGAAGAGCTCGCCTACGATTATCAAATTCAGCGTGACGCTGATGATCCTGCCGATGTGGACCTGATATTCGCGTGCTGCTGCGGAGCGAAAAGCTGCCGGGGCAGCATGCTGGAAGCGCCCAAGAAGAAGCGCCGGCCGCGCCGGCCCTCACCGAAGCGCAAAGTCGGGCGCAAAGTCGGGCGCCAAGGCGGACGCCAAGTCGGACGCCAAGCCGCGCGCAAAGGCGGGCGCCAAGGCGTGCGCAAACGGCCGCGGTGAGCATCGGCGCCGAGTTACGCTCGCGCGGAATCTCGATTCGGGATCAGTTCCTCGCGTCCTCCCAGACGCGGGCTTTGTTGCAATGCGTGCAGGCGCGTCAGGCGCGGGGAGATTTTGCGCCCGCGCGCGTCGGTAGCGGGGCGAGTGCGCAACGCCGCGAGGACATTCGCGGCGACTTCACCTGCTGGCTGCGCGAGCCGCTCTTTGCGGCGGAGCGCAGCTTGTTGGACCAGTTGGAGGAGTTGCGCTTGGAATTGAACCTCGAGGCAACCTTGGGCTTGTTCGAGTTGGAACTGCACTACGCCCGATATCCGCCGGGCGCAGCCTATGCGCGCCACGTCGATCAGCCGCAAGGGACCACGCAGCGCCAAGTGTCGCTGGTGCTGTACTTGAACGCGGACTGGCAGCCTGCCGATGGAGGCGTGCTGCGCCTGCACGAGACGGATGATCAATCCTTGGACATCGAGCCTGTCGGCGGCAGGCTGGTTTGTTTTCTGACGCCGGGGCGGGTGCATGAGGTGCTGACGGCGCGGCGCGAGCGCTTGAGCATCAGCGGCTGGTTCCGCGGGCGCGAGTAGCGCGCCCCTTGCTCATCCGCCTGCCCGCCCGCGTGGCGGGTTCGCCGCGTCGCGCAGCAGGCCGCGCCACGTATCCAGCAGTTCCGCCGTCGGCTCGGCAGTCAGCACGATTTCAATGCGGCTGTCGCGCCGAAATGCACTGTCCTCGCCGGACAGCCTGCGACCCTGGTTCTGCACCAACCAAGACGGGCCCAATCCCGTGCGAAACACGCCCTTCATGCGGCGCAGCCATCCCTGATCAGCCTCCAGCAGCCAGGTAAGGCGCGGCTCTAAAATGGCGCGCGAGAAAACCAACTCGCGCGGCAGCAGCCACTGCACTGCCCAAAATTCCAGCGCCTGCGTCTGATTCTCGGTGCCGCTGAGACCGCCGATGTCGAATGCGCTCGACAGCGGCGGCTCGCGAGGCGCAGCGGATTTGGGGAGCAGCGAAAAGCGCGGCGTGCGTTCGAATTTTCGCAATGCCTCGCCGGGCAATTCACCCTGATTGCAGTCGCCGAGATAGGACTTGAGGGGATACTGCGCGGCCGCGATTTCCGCGAATGCCTGCCGCTCCGAGTCATGCGCGAGATCCGCTTTGGAGAGCAGCAGCGCATCGGCGGATTGGATCTGCGACCATTCGTTGGGCGGACGCTTCGTCAAGATGCGGCCGGCGTCTTGGCTGTCCACCAAGCAAATGACGCTGTCGAGCACCAATGCCTGCTGAGATTCGTAAATGGCGAGCGTGTCGACGACATCCGCCGCATGCCCGGCGCCGCTCGGCTCGATCAACAATCGAGCGGGTTTGAAATTGCGCAAAATGTCCCGCAGCTGCTTGCCGAATTCCATCTCACCCACGCAACACAGGCAGCCGCCGGCGACCAAGCGCACATCGTAATTTCCGCGCGCAGACTGCGCCACGCTGAGCGCATCGATTCCGGCATCGGTAAATTCATTGAGGATGACGACCCACAATTCACTTTCGGGCTTACGGGCCATCAGCCAGCGAATGGCAGTCGTTTTGCCGCTGCCGAAGCTGCCGGTGATCACATGTGCCCGCGTCAGGCTCATCTCTTGAATTTATAACTCATTGATTTCATGGCGCGCTCGCACCCGCGTGTGTGCTTACGCGGCGCGTGCGTATAGTAGTGGCATTGAAACATAGTTCAATGTCGGACTTGAGCCGGCCTAGGGACGAACGAATGCAACATCCACTGCGATGCCGCTGCGGAACCGTAAGCGGTTGGGTCAAGGAGCCGCGCAGCGCAAACCGAGTGGTCTGCTACTGCAAGGATTGTCAGGCCTTTGCGTATTTTCTCGGCCAGGAGAATCAGATTCTGGATGAGCGGGGAGGCTCGGATGTGATTCAGATACTGCCGCAGAACCTCTCCTTTACCCAAGGCATCGAATCCTTGAAGTGCATGCGGCTGACGGAGAAAGGAATGCTGCGTTGGTACGCGAGTTGTTGCAACACGCCCATCGGCAACACGCTGGCGAACTATAAGGTTTCGTTCATTGGACTCGTGCACAGCTGTTTGGAAAATAGCGACACGCCGCTGCAAGATTCCTTCGGACCGGTCCGGGCGTGGGTGAACACCCGGGGCGCCAAGGGCGATCCAAAACCAAAGTCCAGTGGAACCGGCACGATCATCCTCTGGTTCGTGACGACTATCCTGAGGGCGCGCATCGACGGCGGCTACCGGCAAACTCCGTTGTTTCTGGCAGGTAAAGGAACGCCGATTGTGACTCCGCGAGTGCTCAGCACCGCTGAGCGAGCGGATGTCATGGCGCGCTAGCATCGAGCGGCGTGTGCCGCGGACGCCCGCGAACGAGGCACGCCATGACTCGAGGTTCAGTTCATGCTTCGCAATTCAGGGGAATTGCGCCGCTGGCATGAATGTTGCAACGCAAGGATGAGGTATCATAGGTTTTCTCTATGCGCTTGCCGTCGCTCAAATTCTTAAAGACCTTTCAAGTCGCGGCCAGGCTGCAAAGCTTCAAGGCCGCGGCCGAGGAGTTGTTCGTCACTCCGTCGGCGATCAGTCATCAAATCAAGGCGCTGGAAGAGCATCTGGGCGTCAGTCTTTTCCAGCGGGGAGTGCGCACGCTGACGCTGACCGATGCCGGCGCCCACTACCTCGAACATATCAACGATATTTTCTCGAAACTCGAATCCGTCACCGAGCAGCTGCAGGTTCGCTACGGCCGCACCATCATCCGCTTGAATGTGCCTTCGTTTTTTGCCAACGAACTGCTGCTGCCGCGGCTTGCATCCTTCTCGCAGGCTCGCGAGGAAACCGATATTCGCATTGAGACGACATTTTCTGCGCCCAAGACCCATCCGCCGGAGGCGGATCTGTCCATCGTCGTGGGCGCGGGCCCCTGGGATGGTTTGGTCGTGCATGAGCTGTTCGCGCAGAACTTCATCGCCGCGTGTTCGCCGGCGTTTCTGCTCGACAATCCCATCGAGTCCTATGCCGATCTGAATGGCAAGACGTTGCTGCTGCATGAAGAGCGGCGCGAGGCGTGGGAACGCTGGGCGGCGGGATTGGGAATCGAGCCGATCAAACCCAATCGGTTGGTCCGCCTCGACACGATGTCGGCGGTGGTGCGGGCCGCCGAGCAGGGCGTCGGCATCGCCTTGGTGCCCTCGCGCTTGAGCGCCGACCGCTTCAGTGCCGGCGGATTGGTGAAACTCTTCGATGCGGAATTGACCACCAACGAGAGTTACTACCTGCTGCACCGGCCCGAGGATCGCGCGCGCGAGGATTTACAGGAGCTGACGCGCTGGATCTTGAGCGAGTGTCGCGTCGCCTAGAGGCTGTCCAGCGCCTTGGAACACATGAGGAAAATCGCGCCTCGAGAAAAATTTTCTCGTTTGTAGCAGCCTTCGGCGCCGCTTACCGTGTCGTGAGGGAGTTGGTATTTTCGATCCGAGGAATACCATCATGATCATTCGCAAACTCCTGCTGACGGCCGCATCCGTCGCCGCCATTTGTCCCGCCGTTTCCCACGCATCCGCGGAAAATACAGCCTTAAACGCCTGCGCGCAGGCATTCGCAACGAGTTTGGCGTCGGGTTCGGGCGCGCCCACATTCAAACTGAAATATCACGCTGAATCGGCCGGCACGTTGGCCGACTACTACGGCAGCCATGCATTCACGTTCTATTTGCAAGCTCGCGACCCGAAGACCGGATTGACGCTGGCCCGCGCAACGTGCTCTGCGGATACCCGCGGCACAGTCGTCGCCTTGACGGCTACGCCGCTGGAGGCATCGCCCTCGCTCGCGGCGCAACTGTAGGGGCGTGAGGCGGCAAGCCGGTCGCGAGTTAGACGCTGGCGAGTTAACCGCGGCCAGCGTATAAATCCGTTTTCAGTTTTGAGAACAACGGATGACAGACGCTGCTGTGGAGTTGGTGGTTGCAGCTGCGGAAAACGATGTCATCGGCCGCGCCAACCAGCTGCCGTGGCACTTGCCGGCGGACTTGCGGCATTTCAAGGCGCTCACCATGGGGCACCACATTCTCATGGGCCGCAAGACCTATCAGTCGATCGGCAAGGCATTGCCGGGCCGGACAAACTTGGTGATGAGCCGCGCGATCGCTTTGGGCTCGTCCGGTTTCGCGCCGGCTGATGCCAAGCTGGTTCGAACCCTTCAAGAGGCCCGCTCGTCTGCCGGCGGGGAATTGCCTCTGATGGTGATCGGCGGCGCGGAGGTCTATCGCCTGTGTCTGCCGTCCGCGCGGCGCATTCACCTGACGCTGGTGCACACGGAAATCAAAGACGGCGACACGTTCTTTGCGGACTGGCGCAAACCGGAATGGGTCGAGTCGCGCCGCGAGCGCCACGAGGCCGACGCCAAGAATGCCTACGCCTACAGTTTTGTGACGCTGGATCGGGCCTGAGGCTCGCAAGTCACCCCGCTATTCGGCGCGCTCCACTCAATGCAATCTGCTGTTGCAGCACGTACCGTGGAAATCGCATATCAATATTCGATATTGAGCATGATAAGTTGGGCGTTATCGTTCACAAAATCACGCTGCGATCGTCCGGGTAATAGCTACCTGCGTTGCTCGCAGACGCTTAGTTAGCATACGGCTCGACGCACACTGACCTTGCGCCTATGCTGGGCAAATGCCTTGGCAACACCTTCGCATCTCGGGGTTTGGCGGTCCCGAAGCCCTGCAAATTGCGGAAGATCTGACCATCCCCGATCCAGGGCCCGGAGAGGTTCGCATTAAGGTCCTCGCCGCCGGCACAGGCTTTACCGATACCATGATTCGGCGCGGCCGTTATCCGGACTTCAAAGGGCCGCTGCCGTTTACTCCTGGCTACGAGATCGTAGGCGTCGTCGAGAAGAGTGGTTCCGGCGTAACGGCACGGCTCGAGGGCCAGATGGTCGCTGATCTATGTGTCATCGGCGGCTATGCTCAGTATGCGATCCGCCCGGCGCGCTTCCTCGTGCCAGTCCCCGATGGCGTTGATCCCGCGGAAGCGGTGTGCATGCCTCTTGCCTACCTAACCGCCCTTCAGATGCTTACTCGTTGTCGAAATCTGCCGCCGGGCACCATAATTTTAATCATTGGCGCCTCCGGCACTGTCGGCACGGCACTACTCGATCTGGCGAGTCATCTTGGCCTTAAGGCGATTGGCACCTGTTCTGCGGCGAACCTGCCGGTGGTCGAGCGCTTCGGCGCGGCGGCGATCGACTATCACGCGGGTGACTTCGTCGCTTCCGTGCGCCGACTCACCGCGGACCGCCCTGGCGGCCCCGGCGTTGATATCGTCTTCGATGCGATCGGCGGCGCGCATTTCGGCCGCTCGTTCGCGTGCCTCGCGCCCGGAGGATTGCTTGTTGGTTACGGGTCGCAAACCATGGCAGTCGGCCGCGAAAGCCTGGTTGCCGCGGGACTCGGTTTGGCCCGACTCAAGCTGTGGAGCGCATTCAGCTACTTTCTCGGCGGCCGTCGCGCCATTTTCTACAGCATTACGGCCCGCCGATCGACTCACCCTGAGGAATTCAAGGCCGACATGACAAAGCTGTTCCAGCTGTTGCGCACGGGCGTCCTTCACCCGGTCGTGATCGACCGACTGCCGCTCGCGGCTGCCAGCGAGGTTCACGCCCGCATCGACAGGGGCGGACTTGGCGGCAAGATTGTGCTGCTTCCCTGGTCGACCTAGCATGCGCCTTCGGTGAGATGCCCAACCTGCGGGGCGCTGCATGGACCATTCGAAGCGGGTAAAAGCGCGATAAGCGCGGCGCATCCGGCAGCACTCGGGTCAGAAGCGGGTGCCGGCGATGCCGAAGTAATCGCCGCAAAGCGGCCATTCGCGGTTCTGCGGTAAACTTAATTAATAGTTAGGGGTCGCCTCAGCCTCTCGCGATGATTGCCGCTAACTCTCTGTTTGAGGTCCCGAGCGCCAGAATCGACTTGACCAGTAAATCGAGCGAAACCGTGGGATCTCCTGCTTCCATTTTGGCCACACGGGATTGGCTGGACCTTATTGTCTGCGCCAGTTCAACCTGGGTAACTCCATTGGCTTGTCGGCGCGCCTTGAGGCCCTCAGCGAGCTTTAGGCGCAATTCGATATACATCTCCTCCTGGTCTGACAGCCCGAGCAACTCTTTCGCGCTGCCGAGTTTCCACCCCTTGGATTCGAGTTTTTTGCGCTTACTTTCCCGCATCTTCGTACTCCTTCAGGCGATTCCGACAAGTTGCTATGACGCCCTTGGGCGTCTTGCCGGTTTTCTTGGCGAACACTTCAAGAATCACTATTGCATCTTTATCGATCCTGTACAGGACACGCCACGTGCTACTCGAGTCATTGACACGCAGCTAATGGCAGCGCTGCCCGATACTTGGCATTGGCCTAGACTGAGGCATAGACAGGGATTCACCGCGCTGCAATTTCCGCAGCAGGTAACCCGCTTCGAGTCTCGCTGCCTGCGACATCGGTGGAGTCTTGATCTCTCCGTGAAGCCAGGCGAGCGGCTTGTCTTTTGGACTCACGCGAAGTAGTATATGTCAGGACTGACATATTGGCAAGCGACCCCTAACAATCGGTCTCGCAACGAACTTTGTGTCGGTGGATCAGTTGGACTGAATGACCCAGACGTCATTTAGATATCCCAAGCCGCCCGCACCATCGTAACCCGCGCCCCCAAAAAGCCACAGCCGGCCCGCGGCGTCCGCCCAAGCGGACGGGTACAATCTCGCTCCGGGCACATTCGCCAGCGCGGGGGCACCCACAGTCCCATAGGTGCCCGCGGCATTGGACGATGAACTTCCGCTGATCCAGACCCAGTGCTGTGTGGACGCACGGAATTCCCACAGATCGTTATACAGTTGAAGACCCGCCGATGTGCCGTCGCTGTACCCACCGAACATCCAGAGATTGCCCTTCGCATCGGCCCACGCGACCGAGCCCACACGCGCTCCTGGCGTATTGGTGGCATCGTCCAACCCGAGGGTTCCATAGGAATTCTGGACGCCCGGCGTGGTAGCTCCATTGATCCAGGTCCAGTCGCCGGTCGCGGTTGAGTATTTCCAGAGATCACTTCGGTATCCCTCATAGCTCTCGCCGCCGTACATGACGACTTCGCCAGGTGCCGTCTGCCACACGACGTCAAAAATCCGGCCCCCCGGTGTATTACTGGCGGAGGCCACGCCCAAGGTCCCGTACACGCTGGGCGCGTTGAGCGGGCCATCACTGACCAGAGCCCATTCGCCAGACGCGATGGAGAATTTCCACATCTCCGCGAGGGCGCCTCGGCTTTGGCCGTCAGGTTGGTCGCCGAATCCGCCGAAGAGCCAAAGGTCGCCGGAATCGTCCGTGAACGTGACGCCTCTATCCCGGGCGCCCGGCACGGCAGACGCTGTGGCGGTTCCCAAGGGTCCGTAGACACTCAAGCCGTAGGCGTTCTGCGAACCGCTGATCCAGGTCCACTCGTTGGTTGCGGGATGATACCGCCACAGATCATTGAGCAGCCCCCACATGCCAGCGGTGTCGAACCCAATGCCGCCAAACAGCCACAAATCGCCGGATTGATCCATCCAACTCGAGGCCCAGTGACGCCCGCCTGGCACGTTTCCAGGCGAGGCCACGCCCAGGGTTCCGTAAACAGCCACCCCGCCCGCAAGCGTGCTCCTGATCAACGTCCACTCGCTGCTGACGGGGTTGTAACGCCAGAGATCGTTGGGATAGCCGGTCCCCGCTGCATACGGCGCCTCGCCGCCAAACACCCAGAAATTGCCTGCCGAATCTGTCCACGAGACGGCATCGCGGCGCGCACTGGGAGGGGTCAAGGACGGTACGCCCTGTGTTGCAGAAACGATCGGCGGGTTTGCAGTGCTTGAACCACTCTTCCAGGTCCATTCGCGCGCGGCGCAGGTCACGGTGATATTCGTTGGGGATGCGAGGTTGATCGACCCGGTTCCGTTGCTGACGGAACATAGAAGCGCTGGTGGTGCCTGCGAGACGGTCACCTCGTAGTTCGATCCATTCAGCAGCTTCGTGGCGAATTCGAACGACGTCGCGCCGGTGGCGACCGAGACTGAATCGTTGCCATTCGCGAGCACCAGTCCATCGGCGGTCAAACCGGAGATGCTTCCGCCGAGCACGTACTGTACCGGCACGCAGGTCACGGCGATGTCCGTGGGCGACGCCTGGTTTATCACGCCTGAACCATGCGACACCGTGCACGTCAGAGCCGGAGGACTCTTGGTGGCGGTTACGGCGTAGCTTGCTGCGTTCGCTAGCTTTGTGGAGAACTGGAACGAGGTCGCGCCTGATGCCGGCGACACGGTGTCGTTGCCATTGGTCAGGGTCAGCCCGTCAGCGGTCAGGCCACTGATCGAACCGCCGATAGCGAAATTCGGGGCAGGGCCGCCGCCCCCACCTCCTCCACATCCCGTCAAAAGCCCCAGCCCAATCAGACCAACTACGGCGAGCGCCCGCTGCCAATTCGACATATCCTTCCTTGGCGTTAATATTGTTGTTTGTGAATTCTACTTGTAACCGCGAGGGATAGCAGCCCTTGCAATGCGACCTTCCCAACATTTCACGATCCGCTCCTACGCGTGCTAGGTTCGAACACGAGGTATTCAGCAATTCATCGCCCGAACCATCGTCATCGCGCTGATATGGCCTATTGGAATATAAAATAGTGGTTGTGCCTGATTTTGCGCGATCAGATTTGCACGAAGGTGGCACTACTTGAGCGCCGGCTTACCAAGCCACTGAACTATGGTGTCTTAAGTGAGGTGAAGAGCGACGTCGTCTGGAAGAAGCTCTATGCGTTCCGGAGCGCCATCGCGCATGGCGGCGTTGCAGACTTCAAAGGAGCATTGACGGCTCTTCAAAGTCCACAGGCTGCCACGGAATTTCTGACAGAGGCGACCGCGTTGATATTGCGACATGCGCTGGATGAGCCAGCATTGTTCGATTCACTAAAATCGATATGACAAGAACGCCCTCAAGTCCCTACTGCTACTCGCATCGATAGCCGAATGTCTCCTTGCTCAAGTCCGAATGGCCGGTTTGGAGGAACTTGGACGTCTCGTTGGGGCACAGAGCTGACGATCACCCGGTCCCACGCCCGCCGCGGACTAAACCGGCGGCAGCTTCGCCTCGATCGCCAGTTCCGCGCGTCCGAAATCGATGTCCGAGAGCGCCGCCGCGCCTTGCATCAGGTCGGACAAAATATCGGCCTGCGCAGCCCCGCGCTGCTGTGCGGTCAGATAGGGAATCTCGTGGTGAAACATCACCATGGAATAGCGCGGAATGAAGCGCTGCGGAAAGCGCCGTTCGAGTTCCAAA
>Ga0137412_10005552_pt1 | contig 10079 bp, 10 predicted proteins | sample CZODoug2_1_16fun_FD_122160 | JGI IMG/M metagenome (GOLD analysis project Ga0137412, IMG submission 122160) | Vadose zone soil fungal communities from Angelo Coast Range Reserve, California, USA - CZODoug2_1_16fungal (Hybrid Assembly) | ecosystem: Environmental > Terrestrial > Soil > Vadose zone... | reverse complement strand
GCCGATGATACTACCCACACGGGTGGAAAAGTAGGACACCGCCGAACACACACAAAGCCCCGTGCCCCCCAAATCCCTTGGGGGGCACGGGCATATCTACACCAAGGCAACTAACGCGATGGCGTTTAGCCGGCCCGGCCGCTCAGCCGCGCGCCGAGCGGCCTCAAGGCTCAGCAAACGCCCGTCGGAAAATCCGCCATTGTTGCATTCAGGTCTCACAGGTCGCGGTAGCGCAACGCTGCGGTTGCAAACGGTTATCTGTTCGTGCCGTAAATGTGACAAAAGTACCCTAACGTTATCAAAGTGAAATCTGTGCTCCATGTGCATGGAGTGCTGACGGAGGGGAGCTCAACATGACTGCGACGAAGAGGGCCGGCTTTCTGCGCCGGCCAATGTCAAGGGGGCGGACGAGGCTTGAGACCGGACGGTCGACATGGGACACCGCGGAAATCGTGCTGACGTCGGTTCTGCGACCGGTCATCGTTACGGCGGGTGTTTGTGCCGCTGCCCTCGCATCGATCCCTGCTGCGCATGCGGATTCGGTCGGCGGCGCGATGGCCCCGGTGCTCAACGGAGTGGGTATCGGCAACAACGGCCCGGTCAGCGGCGCAATCGCACAGATGGGACAGTCCATCTGTCCCATGCTGGTAAAACCCGGTGGCAGCCTGGCCAGCAATGCGGCTCAGATCAGCGGTCACGGAGGTCTGGCCCCACCCGTGGCCGGCTTCCTGGCCAGCATGGCCATCCAGGCGGAATGCCCGGGATTCATGACATCGGTCGCCAACGGCAACATGCCGTTTCCCATCCCCGGCGCCAGCGGGCCTGGGTTGCCGCTCGGTCTACCTGGGGCGCCGTCGCCGGGTCCGCAGTCACTGCTGCCCGGCCTCAACCTTGCCGGCGGGCAACCGGCGCCTTTTCCAGGTTTCTAGGCGCGCACTCACCTGGTCGACGGTCAGTCGAAAAGCGGTAGCGTCAGGGAGGCATCCCTTGTCTCGAGTGCGAGCAGCGACCGTTTCCGATCGAGACCACCGCCGTACCCGGTGAGGCTTCCGCTGGCGCCGATGACCCGGTGACACGGAACAACGATGGCGATCGGGTTGTGGCCGTTGGCCAGGCCGACGGCACGAGCGGCGCCCGCAGCGCCGATCTGTTCTGCGACTTCACCATACGACCGGGTCTCACCGAACGGGATCGTCAGCAGCGCCTGCCAGACTCGCCGCTGAAACTCGGTGCCGCGCAGATCGAGCTCAACGTCGAAGGTGGTGAGCTCGCCGGCAAAATACGCGTTCAGTTGGTCCACTGCGTCGTTGAACGCCCGGGGATTTGGAGACCAGCCATTGCGACTCGGTTCGTAGGTCTGGTCGACCATTCGCAGATTGGTGAGCGCTTGGTCGTGGCCGGCCAGCGTCAATAATCCGATCGGGCTATCAATGGTGCGGTAGTAGGTCATGCGATCTCCTCTGCTGGCCAATGGTTCACCGGATGCTCCAGCGTCGTCCACAGATATTGGGTGGCGTAGGAACGCCAGGGTCGCCAGCGGCGGCTCAACGCGCTCAACTCGCGGTGATCGCTCGGCATGCCCAACTGCTCGGCGGCCAAACGCAATCCGAGATCGCTGGCGGGAAAGGCATCGGGGTCACCCAGGCCGCGCATCGCGATCACCTCTGCGGTCCACGGTCCGATTCCGGGCACTGCCAGCAGTTGACTACGAGCCTCGTCCCAGTCGGAGCCGGCGTCGAGTATGACGCTGCGATCGACAAGCGCGGCGACGAGGCCGGTGACGGTCCGCCGGCGCGAGTTCGGAACGGCCAGGTGAGCAGGATCGATGTCGCCGAGTTGCTCGATCGACGGAAACGTATGCGTGAGAGCGCCGTTGGCGTCGTGGACCGGATCGCCGTACGCGATGACCAATCGGCTGGCGTGGGTCCGCGCGGCCTTGATCGATACCTGCTGGCCCAGCACCGCACGAATTGCTAGTTCGGCCTCGTCCACGGTGCGCGGTATGCGCTGCCCAGGTGCCTTGGCAACCACCGGAGCCAGGGCGGCATCGGAACTCAACACGTCAATCACGGCGTCCGGGTCGGCGTCGAGGTCGAGAAGTCGTCGGCAGCGCGAGATCGCGGTCGTCAGATCGCGAAAGTCGTCGAGCTCCAGCACGCATCGGACATGATCGGGCGCCGGTGTCAGACTGGCGATTCCGTTGCCGAACGGCAGTCGCAGGGTCCGCCGATAGGCGCCGTCACGCACCTCTTCGCAGCCGGGGACAACGCTGGCGGCAAGGTGGCCGAATACTCCTTCGTAGGCGAACGGAACCCGTACCGGCAACCGCAGCGACACCGTCCCGGGTGAGCGCACATCCGTTGCGGCACGGCCTAATCGAGCGGTCGTGCGCTTACGCAATTGGGTCGGAGTGCTGTCGCATACCAAGCGCAGCGTGTCGTTGAATTGGCGGATGCTGGAAAAGCCTGCGGCAAAAGCGATGTCGCCGAACGGCAAATCTGTCGTCTCGATCAGTACCCGCGCGGTCTGGGCGCGCTGCGCGCGGGCCAGCGCAAGCGGGCCGGCGCCGGTTTCTGCCCGCAGTAATCGCTGAAGCTGTCGGGTGGTGTAGCCGAGGCGGGCGGCCAGGCCCCCGACACCCTCGCGGTCCACAGTGCCGTCGGCGATCAGCCGCATGGCCCGCGCGACGAGGTCGTCGCGAATGTTCCATGCCGGCGAGCCCGGCGACGCGTCCGGGCGGCAGCGCTTGCACGCGCGAAAGCCGGCGCGTTGCGCGGCTGCCGCGGTCGGAAAGAACTGCACATTACGGGCGAACGGCGGCCGGACCGGACAGCTGGGCCGGCAATATATCCCGGTGGTCCGCACGGCGGTAACGAACCAGCCGTCGAACCGAGCGTCCTTGGATTGGACGGCTCGGTAGCAGCGGTCGAAGTCTTCGTGCACGGTTCGACAATTACACCGGGCCACTGACATTTCTAGCGAGAAAGCGACATCGTGGTGCTCGATCGGGTCGCCCGCTGCTGTTCCGCGAGGTCAGTCCAGTGTCAGCGGTGGTGGCCTCAGGCGCTGCGCCGCCGCCACCGGGCCAAGGACGTCCAAAGGTATCGCGCACCTAATCTGGGGATCTTCTGTGGGACCCTCAGGCGTGGGCGACGAGCTCCGGCTAGCCGGGCAGGAGGCCGTCGTCGGGTGATCTGTCCCAGGCGATTTCGGTCAAATCGGTGAACGCGACGACGGCCAGCTTCTCGCCGTCGCGGATCAGTACTGAGTCGCTGAGCAATGCCGGCATGGTCCACCCGTCTGCGTGGAACAGTCGGATGACCGAACTGGCGTGCTCGCGCAGGACCGCGACAACACCGGAATCCGCTGGGGCAATACACAGCACCAGGGACTGCGCGGTCATCGTGGCCAGGTCTTCGCTGGAGTATCCGACCATCGCCGCAAACGCCTCATTCGCGAATGAAATTTCGCCGGCGTCATCGACGGCAAGGATGGGGACGGGGAGTCGACCGAGGGCGAGCAGGGCCGGGAAGTCGCGCAGGAACTCAGTTGCTGATTCGTCGCGTGGCCGCCCACGGCGTTTGTCGGTGACCGAAAGCGCAGATTGAGAGCCCATCCTCGAGTTTCCCTTCGGTCGTCCGGTGAAAATGCCCTCACTTCGGACTGTCGACGTCGTTAGGCGGGCGCACACCTAAAGTGAGAGAGTACTTACTTACCACTCAGGGTGCAATCGAGTACCGTGAATCGCGTGCAAACGGCTGATACCTCGAGTCGCGATCGGCTGCTCGATACCGCGCTGGCCCTTTTCGCCAGCCGCGGATACGCCGCCACCTCGACCGGCGAGATCCAGAAGGCGTGCGGAATGTCGCCCGGATCCGGGGCGCTGTACCGACATTTCCGCAGTAAAAGCGACGTGCTACGGGCCGCGCTTCGCCATGGTCTGGAGCGGATGCGGGCCTCGCCGGCGTGGCGGCATGCCACCACGCCTACCGAACGGTTGGACGCTCTCGCGACTGTCGCCGAGGCGGCACAGCAGACGATTACCGACAACGCGGATCTCGTGCGGTTGATACTTCACGAGCCGGACGCGGCGCCAGACGTCGTCGAGGAGTTGTGGGTGCACAACCTCGCGATCGCGCACCAGATCATGGGGCAGGCGTTGCAGGCCAGCGCACAAGAAGCCGGAACCGAGATCGACGACCCCGAAGCGATCAGTGCAGTGCTACTCGCCGCACTGAGTTATGCACCGATCATAGAAGTTCTGCTCGGTCGCCCGCCCGGCGGCATGGACCCCGGTCGTTTCCGGGACGCCTGGCTTCGGCTCAGCCGGGCCGTGTTCACCCACGGCGTTCCCGACTAGTTCAGCGTCGCCAATTGCGTCGGTCGATCGTGGCCGCGCAGCGTGACGGTCTCACCCAATGACCAGTGGCCCCGTTCGTCGTCACTTGCGGCGTTGACGGTATCCGAGGATGCCAATAATCGGCTTGGCTCGTTTTTGGCCAACTCGCAGAGCCGGGCCGCCTCGTTGACCGGTTCGCCGATAACCGTGTATTCGAACCTCTCCTTAGCGCCGACATTGCCGGCGACGGCGTTGCCGGCCGTGACCCCGATGCCGGCCTTGCACTCGGGCACCTCGCTGTTGAGACGACGGGCGATGGCGCGCGCGGCGCCGAGGGCCTGGTCTTCCGGTCGGTCGAGATGGTTGGGAGCGCCGAAAACCGCCAGCACGGCATCGCCCTCGAATTTGTTGACCAGTCCGTGGTGACGGTCGACCTCCTCGACGATCACCGCGAAGAACCGGTTCAGCAGCTGCACGACGTCAGCGGCCGGGCGACTCGTCACCAGGCGTGTCGAGCCGATGATATCGATGAAAACCACTGCGACATGGCGCTCTTCGCCACCGAGCTGCGGCATGTCCCGCTCGGCGGCCGCGGCGACTTCGCGGCCTACATGACGGCCGAACAGGTCGCGCACGCGCTCGCGCTCGCGCAAGCCGTCGACCATCGAGTTGAATCCGCGTTGCAGCTCACCGAGTTCGGTGCCGTCGAACACCACCAGGTCGCCGCGCAGATCGCCGTCTTCCACCCGCTTGAGCGCCGCCCGAACCACGCGCACCGGCGTCGCCGTCAGCCAGGCCAGAATCCACATCAACACGAAGCCGAAAATCAGCGCCGCGGTAGATATCACCACGATGGCGACCGCCAGTTGCGTCTTGCTCAGATTGTCGAGCAGCACGCCGCCCAGCAGTGCGGTAACCATGATGCCAAGCACTGGAACACCGGACCCGAGCAGCCACACCGTCAACGTCCGGCCCATGATTCCGGGGGCCAACCGCCGCGGCGCCCGGCCGGCCTCAAGTGCCTGAGCTGCCACCGGACGCAACGCGAACTCAGTAAACAGATAACACGCGGTAGACACCAGAATGCCGCAGACGCTGACGCAGAAGCCCACGATCGGAATGAACGTACTGTCGGCCAACCCGTAGAGCGTCGTCAGCAAGCCGGTACCGAGGACCCACAGCACGAGGACACCGAGCGCCAGCCAGAACGGAGCTGTAAAGGTGGCGCGCTCGTCGGCCGGAGTGGGTTCGTGCCCCTCGATCGCCCATCGCAGGGCCGCGATGGTTCGGTGGGTGATCAGAAATGTCCCGACTCCCAGTGCGACGGCACAGTAGGCCGGCGTGACGCCGAAGGTGATCCACAGCGGCGCGTCGCTGAAAACGCTCGGCGTGGGGAACGCGACCGTCAACAGCAATGTCGCGACGGCGATTCCGATCAGGTTCGCCCCGACGATGAACACGGTCAGGATGAGCTGGATACGCACCCGACGGCGGGCCTGGCTCTCCGACACCCGTCCGAGCAGCCAGGAACCGTAGGCCGGTGTTTCCGGCAGCCGACCGCTCTGCTGAGTCATCCGCTCCAGCACTCGCCCCAGCCGTTGCGCGGTCGATCGCTTAGCCATCATGGTGGCGCCAGCCTAATTGCCGCGGCCGCCCACGCTTAAGGTGTGTTGCGTGCGCCTCGTCATCGCCCGCTGCACCGTGGACTACGTCGGACGCCTCACCGCTCATCTGCCCTCGGCACGCCGGCTGCTGCTCTTCAAGGCCGACGGCTCGGTGAGCGTGCACGCCGATGACCGTGCCTACAAGCCGCTGAACTGGATGAGCCCGCCGTGCTGGTTGTCCGAGGAACCCGAGGGCATCGAGGGCGAAGCGCCGGTCTGGGTGGTGCAGAACAAGGCCGGCGAGCAATTACGCATCACCATTGAGGACATCGAGCACGACTCCAGCCATGAGCTCGGGGTCGACCCCGGGCTGGTGAAAGACGGCGTCGAGGCCCATTTGCAGGTGTTGCTCGCCGAGCACGTCGAGCTGCTCGGAGCCGGCTACACACTGGTACGCCGCGAGTACATGACGCCGATCGGGCCGGTCGACCTGTTGTGCCGCGACGATCAGGGGCGTTCGGTCGCGGTGGAGATCAAGCGCCGCGGTGAAATCGACGGGGTCGAGCAGCTCACCCGGTACCTGGACCTGCTCAACCGGGACAGCCTGTTGGCGCCCGTGAGCGGGGTGTTCGCCGCGCAGCAGATTAAGCCGCAGGCGAAAACCTTAGCGACTGACCGCGGAATCCGCTGTCTGACATTGGATTACGACAAGATGCGGGGCATGGATTCCGATGAGTTCCGGTTGTTCTGAGCTGCCTCACTAGACTGTTGTCATGGCTCGACGCCGCAGTTCACCGCGTCGGCAGCAGTCGCTTGGGCCGCTGCCCGCTGCACGTCGGGTAGAGACCGGGCCAGATGGACACGACTACGAGGTTCGGCCGGTAGCCGGCTCGCGAGCGCTCAAAACGTATCGTTGCCCGGGCTGCGACCACGAAATACGCTCGGGCACAGCTCATGTGGTGGTGTGGCTAGCCGATTTCGGCGAGGTGGCCGTCGACGACCGACGGCACTGGCACACGCCGTGCTGGGCTAACAGGGCAACGCGCGGGCCGACCAGAAAGTGGTCGTGAAAAGTCAGTGCGCGGAGTCTGAATCGGTGGCCGGTTCGACCAATTCGATCAGGACGCCGCCGGCGTCCTTGGGGTGGATGAAGTTGATCCGCGAGTTCGCTGTGCCACGGCGGGGCAAGTCATAAAGCAGGCGGATTCCCTGCTCGCGCAGACGCTCGCTGAGGGTGTCCAGGTCGCTGACCCGATACGCCAGCTGCTGGATGCCGGGACCACGCTTGTCGAGGAACTTCGCAATCGCCGACGAGTCGTCGATCGGGGCCATCAGCTGAACTTGCGCGCTACCGACCGCGGCGCCGCGCACCGACAGCATTGCCTCGCGAATTCCCTGATCGTCGTTGACTTCCTCGTGCAGGACGATCATGCCGAGGTGGTCGTGGTACCACGCGATCGCGGCGTCGAGGTCGGGGACCGCGATGCCGACGTGGTCGACTGCCGTCACCAGAGCGGTGCTGAGGACTCGACGGGTGTCAACTTGATCGGTGGTCATCACGTAACGGTAACCTGGCGGGAACGATTCTGCGTCGCCGATCCGCCAGATCGGCAGTTAGGCCCCGCTCTGGAGGTAGTTCATGACGACATCGGTGATCGTTGCTGGAGTACGGACGCCGATCGGCAAGCTGATGGGCTCGCTGAAGGACTTCAGTGCCAGCGACCTGGGTGCCATCGCGATCAAAGGCGCGCTGGAGAAAGCTAACGTGCCTGCTTCGCTGGTCGAGTACGTGATCATGGGCCAGGTGCTGACCGCCGGGGCCGGCCAGATGCCGGCCCGGCAATCCGCCGTCGCGGCAGGCATCGGCTGGGACGTGCCGTCGCTGACCATCAACAAGATGTGTTTGTCCGGCATCGACGCCATCGCGCTGGCTGACCAGCTCATTCGGGCCGGAGAGTTCGACGTGGTGGTGGCCGGCGGCCAGGAGTCGATGACCAAGGCCCCGCACCTGCTGACCGACAGCCGCTCCGGCTACAAGTACGGCGACGTCACGGTGCGCGACCACATGGCCTACGACGGCCTGCACGACGTGTTCACCGACCAGCCGATGGGTGCGCTCACCGAGCAGCGCAATGACGTCGACAAGTTCACCCGCCTCGAACAGGACGAGTTCGCCGCGCGGTCGCACCAGAAGGCCGCCGCGGCTTGGAAGGACGGCGTTTACGCCGACGAGGTGGTGCCGGTCAGCATCCCGCAGCGCAAGGGCGATCCGCTGCAGTTCACCGAGGACGAGGGCATCCGGGCCAACACCACCGCGGAGTCGCTGGGCGGTCTCAAGCCCGCGTTCCGCAAGGACGGCACCATCACCGCCGGTTCGGCATCGCAGATCTCCGACGGTGCGGCCGCGGTGGTCGTGATGAACAAGGACAAGGCCACCGAGCTGGGATTGACCTGGCTGGTCGAGATCGGTGCTCACGGTGTGGTGGCCGGCCCGGATTCGACGCTGCAGTCGCAGCCCGCCAACGCGATCAAGAAGGCGATCGCCCGCGAAGGTATCTCCGTCGACCAGCTCGACGTGGTGGAGATCAACGAGGCGTTTTCCGCGGTGGCGCTGGCGTCGACGCGGGAGCTCGGTATCGATCCCGAGATCGTCAACGTCAACGGCGGCGCCATCGCGATCGGGCATCCGATCGGCATGTCGGGCGCCCGGATCACCCTGCACGTGGCGCTCGAGCTGGCCCGCCGGGGCTCCGGCTACGGCGTTGCTGCGTTGTGTGGAGCGGGTGGCCAAGGCGACGCGCTGATTCTGCGCGCTCGCTAGTTACCGGCCAGTACGGTTTTTCGCCGACAGATCGATGGCCGCGTCCAGAGCTTTGCTGGCGTCGCGACCGCGGCGGCGCGTCAACGGTGGATGTGACGTTGGTCATACGGCCCGCTGAACCGGGTGAAACGCGATCGACGGCTGCGTGCCAGACTTGACCGCGTGAGCCGTCCTCGACCTCCGATTGGGCCCGCGTTGACCGGCGGCGCAGTCGATCTGTCCGCCCTCAAGCAACCCCCGCCCTCCGCCGGCGAGACGCATGGTGACGGCTCGGCGACCGCAGCCGGCGTCGAGGTCAACGAGGCCAACTTCGAACAAGAAGTACTGCTGCGCTCCAACCAGGTGCCAGTGGTCGTGCTGCTGTGGTCGCCGCGCAGTGATGTCTGCCTTCAGCTGGCCGACATCCTGTCCGACCTAGCCGCCGCCGACAACGGCAAATGGTCGCTGGCCAGCGTCAACGTCGACGTGGCTCCCCGGGTGGCGCAGATCTTCGGCGCCGAGGTGGTCCCCACTGTCGTGGCATTGGGTGCCGGACAACCGCTTTCCAGCTTTCAGGGCATGCAGCCGCCGGAGCAGTTGCGCCGCTGGATCGACTCGCTGCTGTCGGCCACTGCTGGAAAGCTCGGGGAGGCAGCCGATCCCGAGGAGCCAGAGGAAGTGGATCCGGCTCTCGCGCAGGCCCGCCAGCAGCTCGAGGACAACGACCTCGGGGCGGCGCTCGACTCGTATCAGGCGATCCTGGACGCCGACCCGAACCATGCCGAAGCCAAGGGCGCGGTGCGCCAAATCGTGTTTCTGATGCGGGCGACCGCGCAGTCGCCGGATGCGGTGGCCGTCGCCGATGCCGCGCCCGATGACATCGAGGCGGCATTCGCCGCCGCTGATGTTCAGATCTTGAGCCAAGATGTGGAAGGCGCGTTCGGCCGTCTGGTCGGGCTGGTGCGGCGCACGGCCGGTGACGAGCGGACGTCGGTGCGCACCCGGCTGATCGAGCTGTTCGAGCTGTTCGATCCCGCCGACCCGGAAGTCGTCGCGGGACGACGCAATCTCGCTAACGCGCTGTACTAAGCGCCTTTTCGGGTTCCAGCCACAGCGCTGACATCGGCGGCAGCGCCAGCACCGCCGATGCCGGGCGGCCGTGCCACGGCGCATCGGTCGCGTCGACGCCGCCCAGATTGCCGATACCGGTGCCGTTGTAGACCGTCGCATCGGTGTTGAGCACCTCGCGCCACCGCCCGGCGCTGGGCAGGCCGAGACGGTAGCCGCTGTGCTCGGCGCCGGCGAAGTTGAACACACAGGCCATCACCGAGCCGTC
>Ga0137412_10005551_pt1 | contig 10079 bp, 8 predicted proteins | sample CZODoug2_1_16fun_FD_122160 | JGI IMG/M metagenome (GOLD analysis project Ga0137412, IMG submission 122160) | Vadose zone soil fungal communities from Angelo Coast Range Reserve, California, USA - CZODoug2_1_16fungal (Hybrid Assembly) | ecosystem: Environmental > Terrestrial > Soil > Vadose zone... | reverse complement strand
TATCTCGACAAGCTGCAGAACGGTCGGGTACCCGGGTGACCCAACCATCGGAGTCCGTCCAGGCCCGCTCGGGAGCGCGCCGGCGCGAGGCCACGAAGGCGGCCATCGTCGCCGCGATGCGCCGACTGCTGCGCGACGGTGAGGCCTACTCCGCGCTGTCCGTCGACCAGATCGTCACCGAGGCCGGGGTCTCCCGCGCGACGTTCTACCTGCACTTCACGGACAAGAAGCAGGTCATGTTCCAGGTGGCCTACGACATCGTGGAGCAGCGCTTCTCCATCGGCGCCGAACAGCTCGCCGATCCGCAACTGAGCCGCGATGTCGTCGACGCCATGGTCACCGAGATGGTGGACCGGTGGATGGCCGAGGCGCACCTGCTCGACGCGGTCCTCGAACTCGCCGAGCAGGATCCGGCAATGCGCGCCACCTGGGTGGATGCGGTGCGGGAGGTGGGCGAGATGTTCGCGAAGCTCCTGCGTGCGCATTGGGCGGACGGCCCGTCGGCCGACGGTGATCCGGAGACCCTCGGCCAGGTCATGGCGTGGATGTTCGAACGGTCCGCGCATCAGTTGACCCGCGAGCCGAGTCAGCGCGACGCGGTGATCCACGCGGTGTCGGAGGTCATGTGGCGGGTGTTCGAATACCGTCCGGCGCCACCCTGATCACAATGCAGTGTCGGAGCCGAACAGCACGGCGCCCACCTGCGGTGCGCCGGGCCCACCGAGCAACAGCGAGACCTTGGCGTTGGGCACCGGGTTCGGGGAGTCACCGCGGATCTGGCGGACCGCCTCCAGCACCACGCCGATGCCGTGCACGAACCCGTCGGCCAGGTTGCCGCCGGCAGTGTTCACCGGCAGCCGGCCACCCGGCAGCGTGAGGTTCTGCACCGTCATCACGTCCCCGGCGGCCGGGCCGGGCGGCACCAGGCCGACGTCGATGAGGGACGCCACTGCGGGGCCGGTGAAGTTCTCGTAGACCTGGGTGACGTCGACGTCGGACGGGGTCAGTCCGGATTCCCGCCACATCCGTTCCACCATCGGCGGCACGAGCCCCGCCGAGGTGTACGGGTCCTGATTCTCTGTCAGTTCGCCCCAGCCGCGTACGAACCCCTGCACGCCGCCGAGGATCCAGGCGGGCTTGCCGCGGCTGTGCCGGGCGCGCTCGGCGGAGGTCAGGATGATCGCGCCGGCGCCGTCGTTCTCCCGGGAGCAGTCATAGAGCCGCAGCGGTTCCGCGATCAACCGGGAGGCGCGGTAGGTCTCGGCATCCAGCGGCCGGCCGTAGGCGACGGCGCGCGGGTTGGTCTGCGCGTGGTGGTAGCCGGCCAGGGCCAGCGCCTCCAGCGCGGAGGCGGGCACCTTGTCGTGCTCGAGCATGCGTTGGGTGCGCATCGCGCAGACCTGAACCGGCGTCAGAATGCCGTGCGCGGCGTAGTGGTGCGGGAAGTGGCCCTTGGCGTAGGGCATCCGCCCTTCCTCGGCCTGATTCATGCCGCGGTACACCGCGACGCAGGACGCCTGGCCGGTGGCGATGGCCGCGGCGGCCTGCAGGATCGCGGGCACCTGCCCGCCGCCGCCACCACCCCAGGCCAACGAGGACCAGCGCAGTTCGTGCACGCCGAGGGTGGTCGCCACGTGCGTGCCCTCGGACGGATCGTCGCCCCAGGAGGCGAAGCCATCGATCTCCCGCGGATCGATGCCGGCGTCCCGGGCGGCCTCGATCAGCGCTTCGAGCACCAACGCCTTGGTGCTGCGCGGTGACTCGCCGCGCTTGTAGTAGGGCGTCTGCCCCGCACCCACCACGGCGACGGATCCGCGCAACGCGAGGGTCACCGCTCCCACCCACCCACGTTGTGTCCGACGAAACGTGGCCTATAGCGCTCGCTTCGTCGGACGTAAGCGGGGGTCATGCCGGGCTCCAGCGCAGCAGGGGCCACCCGTCGGCCTCCGCGGCGGGTTCGAACTGCCCGCGCACCGCGGCGCCGATGACCGGGTCGTCCACGCCTGTGTAGAGGCCGAGGACCCGCCGCCCGCCGGCCTGCGGAAGCTCGACGAGCACGGTCGTGTACGGCACCGCGGCGTGGGGGTGGAACTGCCGGTGCGTGCGGGTCCAGGTGTAGACCACCCCGGTTGGCTCGACCGCTTCCCAGCCGGGGTCGAAGGTGTGGCAGTCCGGGCACAGCGGCTCGGCGGTCCAGATCCAGCGGGCGCACTGTCCGCAGCGTTGGATCCGTAGTTCGCCTGCGCGCAGGCCGTCCCAATACGGGGCGTCCAGCAGCGTGGGCGAGGGCCCCTCGGCACCGAAGCGCGGGTAGGTGGCACTCACCCCAACTCCGTCCTCTCCTGCCTGTCGGGGCTATCCGGGGCCGCTGATAGCCCCGCCGCGCATGAGAGGTCGAGGAGATGGGTCGGCACGTCCACATGCCGGGCGCGCAGGTACTCGGCGACCGACTTGCCCAGCGCGTCCAGCCGGCCGTTGTCGCTGGCCCCGGTGCCGAGGTTGCCGTGCACCACGAAGTGCACCGCGCGCAGCAACGGGAATTCGTGGCGAGTGACCTCCAGGCCCGCGCTCTCCGCACACAACGCCCGGAAGCGCGCCACGGAGAGCTCGGCGCGCAGCCAGTCCCAGGCCTCGGGCGCAACCCAGATCCCGATGTTGCTGTTGCCGCCCTTGTCCCCGCAGCGCGCGTGCGCGACCCGCCCCAGCGGCACCCGCACGGTGTCAGCGACCGGCGCCGGCTCCGGTGCGACGTCCGACTCCAGCACCGGCACCTCGGCGCGCTGCGGTTGCACCACGGACAGTGTCGTGCCGTCGTCTAGCACCACGGTTTCCTGCAGCACCGCGCAGGACACCAGTCCCGGCCAGTAGGCGACCACCGGGCTGGGTTTGCTCGCCCGCGGGTGGTGCGAGTCGCAGTGGAAGCCGGGGATGCTGCCCAGGATGGTGGACGCCAACGCTCGGTAGAAACGCTTGGGGGCCAACGGTTCGGCGTCATCCGCCCGGCCCACGAACCGCAGCGTGACGGTGGCCGACTCCAGGGTGGCCGGGTCCTCGCCCGCGGTGCCGATGCGGTCCACCCGGTGCAACCGCACGCCGCTGTCCGCCCACGCGGCGCGGGCCTGCGCCTCCACCAACGCGGCCTTGGCGTCAATGTCCAGCCCGCACAGATACGCCTCGACGGTGTTCTCCCAACCGGCCATCGCGGTGATCGCTACCTTGGTGGTGGGCGAGGGTGCCGAACCGGTGGCACCGTGTACCGCGACCCGGTCCGGGCCGGCCTCCTCGACGTGCACGGTGCGCAGGTCCGCGGTGACGTCGGGGTTGAGGTAGAGCGGACCCTGGATCTCGTACAACAGTTGCGCCGTGACCGTGTCGGTGGTGACCGCGCCGCCCTGCCCGGCGTGCTTGGTAATCACGCAGCTGCCGTCGGCCGCTATCTCGGCGATCGGGAAGCCCGGTGCGAGCATGCCGGGGATGGCGGTGAACCCGGAGAAGTTGCCGCCGGTGACCTGCGGACCGCACTCGATGATGTGCCCGGCGACCACGGCCCCGGCCAGCGCGTCCAGATCCGTTGGGGTCCAGGAGTGCCACCAGGCTGCGGCGCCCACCACCAACGAGGCGTCGGTGACCCGCGGGCAGATCACCACGTCCGCGCCGGTGGTCAAGGCCGCCGCGATGCCCCAACCGCCCAGGTAGGCGTTCGCCGAAGTGGGCGTCAAACCCCAGTCGGGCAGCGGTTTCCCGGTATCCAGGTGGGAGAACTGCTCGCCGGCCGCGGTCAGTTCCTCGAGCCGGCCGAGCAGGTTGTCCCCCGCCACGTGCGCCACCGACGCAGTGCGGCCCAGCGCCGCAGCCGAGGCCCGCACCTGCGCGGCAAGCCCGGCCGGGTCGAAGCCACCGGCGTTGACCACGACCTTGATGCCGCGGTCCAGAATCTCGGCGAGATTGCCCTCCAGTTGAATGGCGAACTCGTCGGACCACAGCCGCGGGTGCCCGGCCGCGGTGCGTTGCACCATCGAGGCCATGGTCACCTCGGCCAGGTAGTCCCCGACGATGACATCCACCGGGTCGCCGTCCAGGATCTCCCGGATCGCGCTGCGCCGATCCCCGGAGAACCCGGAACAGTTGCCGATACGCACCACACCCCCGTTGCGTCCGACGGAATGTGGGCTATAGGCCACAGTTGGTCGGACGTTGGGGGTGGTGGGAGTACTCATCGGGGCAGCCATTCCGGTCGGGCGGCACCCATGGGCAGCAGACCGAAGCGATACTCCCCCGGCGTCGCGGACATCCGCACCTGCTCGGTCACGCCCTGGTAGCGACCCAGCGGACCGTCGCTGGTGAACAACTCGGGGTCGGGATAGATGTGCTCGCCGTGCCCGGCAACCTCGGCCGCATAGGCCTTGTCGAAGATGCCGAGGGAGAGGATCCAGGCCGCCACCCGGGTCAGCGAGACATGCACCCGATAGCTACCGCCCTCGGTAGCCCGCCGGATCAGCGCCGCGGCGATGCCCGCGCTGACCAGCCACGGCACGATCCAGTCATTGACGACCGTGACGAAGGGCAGCTTCGGTGCCTCCGGGCTGCCCTCGAGCAGCATCATGCCGACGATCGACCCGGCCGTCTGGTCGAATCCCGCCCGGCCGGCCCAGGGCCCGGTCTCCCCGTGCAGGGTGACCGAGGCGTGCACGATGCCCGGCCGCAACTCCGCCAACTGACGGGCCGTCACCCCGAGGCGTTCCTGGAGCCGGGGGCGCCGGTTGGTGTAGAACACGTCGCCGGTGCGGGCCAACTCGCGGAACGCCTCGCCACCACGGCGGCCGTCGTAGTGCATCCGCGTGGTGCGCACGCCGTACTGCGCGGTGTGGAACGCGGTGGGTGCCTCGTACCCGAACGGCGCCCACACGTTCAGCGCGTCCGCGCCGTGCAGCGCGAGCGTGCGGCCGATGCCGCCGCCGGCGATGACGTGGGACAGCCCCAACGCCCGGATGCCCGCCAGCGGTGCGTCGCCCGCGCCGAACGGCTCGGGATCGGAGTCCCCGATCTTCTCCAGTTCGATCAGCGGCAGAGTGGCGAGCACTTCGCGATACTGCGCTGTCTCCAGGAACTCCGCGGTGCTGCGCACCATGGGCATGACGATGCCCGCGGCGGCGCCGGCCTCCTCGAGGTCAGCCGCGGTCCACCCGGCGATGGCGGCGGCGATGGCCTCGGGGTCGTCGTAGGTCTGCAGCAGTTTCAACGTCTCGATGCGCTGACGCGGATAGTGCCCCTGCGGCAGCACCCAGCGCCCGTCGCGGGTACGCCAGAAATTCGTGTAGTGCAGCGCGGTGACGTCCCAGTCGGTGGCCGGCACCAAGCCGTTGAGCAGTTCCCATTTGCGCTCGTAGAACGGGCACAGCCGGTGCGGGGCGACCCGCACATCCATCGCGATGTCCTGGCCCGGGTTGCCCCGGGCCTGCCACAGCGCCGCGATCGCCACGGACTTGGCCACCAGGCTCAACGCCGCCGCCGAACCGCACGCAACGACGCCGGGCACCACCGGGTCGGCCCCGATGAAGTCGATGGTGCCGCCGGCGTCGGCGGCCTTCAACCCGACGTCGGCGAGCACCGCGTCGAGTTCGGTGGGCAGGTCGATCGCGTCGTCGCGGGTGAGCGGATCCGCGACGGCGGTACGCAGCCGGTCGGTCAGCGCCAATGGCTCACTCGGCATGCCTCGCTCGCGCCTCACTACTCGAAGTCGACGCGGGTCATCGCGACGATGACGTGCTGGAAGGCACTCATGTTCTTCAACAGCTGCGACATCTTGCCGCGCACCCGCAACTGACCCCGCGTCAGCGCGACGGTGGGATTGATCTGCTTCTTGAACACCCCGCCCCATACGTCGGAGGAGCCGCTGATCACGAAGTCGGCGGCCTCGACGTCGGCCGGGGCTGCGTTACGCACCTCGGTGACCTTGCCCGATTCGAAGCGGCAGAAGAATGAGCCCTCGATAGGTGCCTCGTAGTTGTAGACCATGTCGTAGGTGAGGTTCTTGCCCTTCTCCGCCCACTCCGGGTCGTTGTTCAACTCATCGGCCATCGCCTGGTAGAAGTCGAGGGAGCCGAGCTTGACGGTCATCTGCATTGCTCCTAGAGGGATTGGTTGAGCAGCAGCGGCAGGCTCTCCACGCCGCGGACCTGACTCAGGTGCTTCTTGTAGGGCTGGTCCGGGTGCAACCGGTAGTTCGGGAACCGCTTGTGCCATTCCTCGAACGCGATGGTCAGCTCGATGCGGGCCAGGTGCGAACCCAGGCACCGGTGCCGTCCGCCACCGAACGCGACGTGCGGGTTCGATTCGCGGGTGAAGTCGATCTCGTCGGGCCGGTCGAACTTCGCCGGGTCGCGGTTGGCCGCGGCCAGCGGGATCAGCACCCGGTCCCCGGCCCGCAACTGCACACCGTTCACCACGATGTCGGACTGGACCACCCGGGCCCCGGCCACCGCTGACTCGTAGCGCAGAAACTCCTCGACGGCAGCCGGGATCAGCTCGGGGTGCTCGATGAGCTCCTTGCGCTTGGCCGGGTCCTGCGCCAGGTGGATGGTGCTGTGCGCCAGCTGCCCCTGCACGGTGTGCAGGCCGCCGATCATCATCAGGAACAGGATGTTGAGCATCTCGAACTGAGTGAGCTCGCGGTCACCGAACTTGCTGTTCACCAACACGTCGGTGATGTCGTCCACGTCCGGGTCGGTCGGCCGCGCGGCCCCGTTCTCCCGCTCCTCGAAACGTTCGTCGATCATCTCGGCGAAGTGGGCGTAGACCTCCAGCGCCGCCTCCATCCGGAAGGCGGTGCTCTCCTCCTCACTCGCCCCCGGCAGGCCAAGCACGATGCGGTCGGTCCAGTCGTTGAGCCGGGCCGCGTCGTCCATCGACCAGCCCATCAGCTTCAGGAACACCCGGGTGGGCAGCTCCTTGGCGAACATCTCGACGTAGTCGATCTCGGTGGCGTCACCGATGTTGTCGATGAGTTCGAGTACCAGGGCGCGGACCTGCGGCTCCAACCGGCGCATGCGGGTCGGGGAAAACAGCGGGGTCATGATCCGCCGGTAGGTGGTGTGGTCCGGCGGGTCGATCTCCAGCGGGATCATCGGACCGTCCTGGCCGATGGTCGGTGGGATGTTCACGCACTCGCTGGAAAAGACCGCCGGGTTGCGCATGGCCTCGTCGATGTCGTCGTAGCGGGTCATCACCCAGTGCCCGCCGTACTTGGTGGAGTGCGCGATCGGGCAGCGCGAGCGCAGCTCCGCGTACTGGTCGAAGATGGTCTCGACGCCGGCGGGGTCGTGGATGTCGAAGTCGGTTTGCACATCGGGCGACTCGGCAGTCCAGGTGGCCTCGGTCATGTTCACTCCCACTCCCCGCCCACCGCGGAGTACGGCCGAGCGTCCAGGTCGGTGTCCAGCGCGGTGTAGAGGCTCTTGGTCTTGGTGTACGCGTACAGGCCATCGGTGCCGAGTTCGCTGCCGACGCCGCTCTGCTTCTTGCCGGCGAACGGGGTGCGCCGTACATCGGCCTGCGCGACGTCGTTGATCCAGCACAGGCCGGACTGGATCCGTCCGGCCACCGCGCGGGCCCGACCCAGGTCATTGCCCCAGACCGATGCGGCGAGCCCGTAGTCGCTGTGGTTGGCGATACGGATCGCGTCCTCGACGTCGGTGTAGCGGATCACCGAGAGCACCGGGCCGAAGATTTCCTCGCTGGCCGCGGCGTTGTCGTTGTCCAGATCCACCAGCACGGTGGGGTTGACGTAATGCCCGCCCTCGGGCAATCCGTCCGGACGGTCGTTGCCGACCAGCACCCGCGCGCCCAGCTCGACGCCGGTGGCGATGAACTTCTCCACTTTCTCCCGCTGCCGGGCACTGATCACCGGCCCGACGTCGGTCAACGGATCGTCGGCCGGACCGAGCAGCAACTCGCCGGCGCGCAACGCGAGCACCTCGCAGAACTCGTCGTAGCGGGCTGCCGGCACCAGCATCCGGGTGGTGGCCACGCACGCCTGACCGGACTGCATCATGCTGCTGAACAAGGTGCCCCGCACCGCAAGTTCCGCGTTGGCGTCGGGTAACACGATGCCCGGCGACTTGCCGCCGAGTTCGAGCATGACCTCCTTGGCAGTACCCGCGGCGGCGGCCATCACGGACTTGCCGACGGCGGTGCTTCCGGTGAAGGTCACCAGGTCGACCCCGCGGTGTGCGACCAGCGCCTCGCCCGCCATCCGGTCGCCGTGCACGATGTTCAGTACGCCCGGCGGCAGCCCGATCTCCAGGCACGCCTCGGCCAGCGCGTTGAGCCCGAACGGCGTCAGCGGTGAGGGTTTGAGCACCACGGTGTTGCCGGCCAACATGGCCGGCGCGGCCTTCCAGACGGCGAGGAACAACGGGAAGTTGTAGGCGGTGAAGCCGGCAACCACCCCGACCGGCTCGTGGTGCAGCTCCCACTGGCCGAGACCGGGGGTGGTCTGGATGGGGAACGGCACCGGCGCGTCCAGCAGTGAGGCCATGTCCGCGAAGTCGCGCAGGTGGGCCAGTGGCGCGCCGGCCTGCAACAGCGGCGCCAGCCGCATGGTGCAGCCGGTGTCGGTGACCAGACCTTCGGCCAGGCTGTCGAAGCGGGCCTCCAGCGCACCGGCCAACGCGCGCAGCACGTCGGCCCGATCGGCCGGGGTCAGTCGCGCCCAGGGCCCCTCGGTGAACGCGCGTCGGGCGGCGGTGACCGCCGCGTCGACGGCGTCGGCACCGCTGTCCGGCACCGTGGCGATGACCTCGCCGGTGGAGGGATTGTCGACGTCGAGGCGCGGAGCGGAGGAGTCCTTCCACGCCCCGGCGATGAAGTTCAGGTAGCGCTGCATTCCGCCAGCATCCTCTGTCCGGGGTAGAGAAACCTTATCACTGTAGGTTATTCTCGGCCAAGCCCCGCGGCCCGGGAAAACGCAGGTCACCGGGACCGGATTCGCGCAGAGTTAGGGCATACTCACTGCCATGCCGCGTCCCTCACAACCCTTACTGAGCCGCAAATTGGTGGTCGCCGCGGCATTGCGGATCATCGACGCCGAAGGGCTCGCGGCGTGCAGCACGCCCCGCCTGGCCCGCGAGTTCGGAGTGCGCGCACCCTCGCTGTACCACCACTTCACGGACCGCGCCGACATCATGGCCGAGGTTGCCCGCCTGGTGGTTCATGAGACGCCGTTCCCGAAGGAACGCAATCCCGACCGGTGGATGGACTGGTTCGTGCAGCAGGCGGTGAACTTCCGCCGCACCATCCTGAAGCACCCGAACGTCGCGCCGATCCTGCTGGAATTTCTGCCCCGCGATCAGCTCACCGCCCTGTACGACAACGCGGCCGGCCTGCTGACCGAAGCGCAGGTGCCGATCGAGGTGCACGCCCTGATCCTGGACGGCCTGGAGACGCTCACCGTCGGGGCGGCGCTGATCACCGCGACCAAGGCACCCGGTAAGCGCATGGCGCCCTTTCCCTCAGTGAACCGCGCGACCGATCCCGCACTGGCCGCGGCGGTGGACGCCAACCCGTGGCAGACCTCGGAGGACTTGTTCGCCGAGGTGGTCCGCGCGATGTTGCGCGGAGCCCTGGAAGTGGCCGGCCTCCCGGCTGTCTAGGCCGGTTGGGACGGCACCGGCACCGGCCACACATAGCGGAGGTCGGTGTGCTCGTGCAGGAACCCGTCGCGGCGGGCGGCGAGCACCGCGGACTCATCGTCCGGGTCGACGTAACGGACCTCGTCCCGGCGCATCAGTTTCCACCGGGCACGGCTTTGCGCCGCACCGAAGCGATGCGCCATCCGATCCGCCGCCGGGTGAGAACCGTGCGCCCAGATCGTGACGTTGAGTGCGCCGGTACCCGCGAACCCCGGGCCTGCGCGCTCGGACAACCGCTCGACCATCAGCGTGGCGATGCCGAGTGAGCGATAGCCGGGGCGCACGATCATCTGGGCGATCGCTTCCCCGGCTCGGTCCACGTCCAGCCGCAGAAAGGCCACCACCGGGGTGTCCATCGAACCGTGCATGCCCGGCGTGAGCCGCGCGAGG
>Ga0137412_10005550_pt1 | contig 10080 bp, 5 predicted proteins | sample CZODoug2_1_16fun_FD_122160 | JGI IMG/M metagenome (GOLD analysis project Ga0137412, IMG submission 122160) | Vadose zone soil fungal communities from Angelo Coast Range Reserve, California, USA - CZODoug2_1_16fungal (Hybrid Assembly) | ecosystem: Environmental > Terrestrial > Soil > Vadose zone... | reverse complement strand
GTCTGGTCGCGGCCGGTTGCGGCAGTTCGTACATGAACCGTATGATCATCGTGGTTGACGACGACGTCGACATCACCGATCCCGCGGAGGTCATGTGGGCGGTTGCAACGCGCTGGGATCCGCGAACGCAGACCGACATCATCGACGGCTGCTGGACCGGCTACATCGATCCGCGGCTGCCGCCCGAGAAGCGCGACAACGGCGACGTCACGACCAGCCGCATCATCATCTATGCGGTGCGGCCGTTTCATTGGAAGGACGAGTTCCCGAAAGCCAACGAGGTCGACCGCGAATTCGCGGAAAGCGTCCGGAAAAAGTGGAAGGGCAGGCTGCCGTTTCTGTGAGCACCGTTGAAAATAGAGCGGCATTGGGCCACACTTGAGGCGACGCTTGATTCAGCAATAATACCAAGGAGCAGGATCGGATCAGCCTCCAGGAGCTGGGTCCTGCGCAGGGAGAAACAGACGATGTCGATGTTCGCGGAAGCCGTTCGTGGGAGTTGCGCGCGCGGAGTGCACTGGATCGGAGCCCTTGCCTTTGGGGCATGCGCCGCCGTTTTTGCCGGCGGGGGCGCCTTGGCGCAGACCAGCGGAAAGATCCCGGAGCTTGCCTCCAACCCTTCCGTCTCGTCCTGGGTTCGGGTCAGGGCGGACGGCCGCAACGCACTCTACGGCGACGGCTGGCTCGATCCGCCGGCCGGCATGCGTGGGCCGATCAAGACCCATCCCGACCACCCGTTGCAGGGCAATAATGATCGCCGGGGGCGGCAGGTGACGCTCGCCATCGGCGACCATATGGACCCGATCCTCAAGCCCTGGGCGGCTGAGCAGATGCGGCAATCCAACGAGGAGGTGCTCACCGGCAAACGCGGGATGCCGTTCCTGGCCACCTCGCGCTGTTATCCGGGCAGCGTTCCCGGACAATTGCTTTGGACCACGGAGCCGTTCTACTTCGTGCAAAATCCGAAGGTGGTGCACATGGTGTGGCAGCGCGACTCCCTCTCGCGCCGCATCTACATGACCGACAAGCATTCCGAAAATGTGAAGCCGTCCTGGTTTGGCGAATCGATCGGCCGCTATGAGAACGACGAACTGGTGGTTGACACCATCGGTCTGTCCACCAAGCTGAGCTTCCTCGACATGTTCCGCACGCCGCACACCGAGAAGATGCGTGTGACCGAGCGCTACAAGCTGACACAGGATGGGAAATTCCTCGAAGCCTTCGTCAAAGTCGACGATCCGGATACATTCAACGAGCCCATGTATCTGGCGACGCGGTGGCGCCGGTTTCAGGGCGATTGGCACGAGTTTATTTGCGCGGAGAACAATGACGACAAATTCTCCCACAATATGTTCCCGATCCCGACGGCCGATAAGCCGGATTTTTGAGCGGGGGAACTCGTGTAGGGTTCGTCCAGGAGTAATTCTCAAGCCGCCATGAACAGGGTAAAGCGCGCCGCAACGGCATTGGTTATCTCGGTTGCGGTGTACCTCACGCCGACTGTCGGCCCACATGCCGTGTTTGTCCTCGGTGAGGTCGTCTGGCGCGATCTTGGGAATATTCTCCACGGTGGGCGTGACCACGACTTGGCGTGGGCTGCGACTGACATCGGCGTCGCGCTCATGGCCCAAATTGCATTCTTCCTACTTGTCTACTGGTTTCTCGCAAGGCCCGGTTGGCGCAGAACGCTCTGTCTCGGACTGCCGATCGTTCCGGCGCTGATTGCATTGAATTATGCTTATATGGTTGCGATTCCGACGTACTTTCTCATCGAACCGGATACCACTGCCGAACGTGGGACGTGGTCTCTCGAATGCACCGTGCGAGATGTTTGGATCCCCGCGATCTCTTCGCCACCGGGCCCGTCACGCAGCGCCGCCATATGGCTCGCGGATGTAAATCCGCCACACCGTTATGCACTCTTCAATCCCGCGGGGTGCGAGGTGACAAGATTGGAACTGGCCCAATCGGCGGAGGGTCATGTGACTTACGTCGCCGGCGCGCATGCGCTCTACAAGACAATGACACCGGCGACGTGGTTCGTCTTCGATGCTGCAGCAAACACCAAAACATTGGTCGATGTCGGGGAAGGTCAGTCAGTAATCCTCTCAAACGACGGCGGCAGTGTGGCGTGGCTCCGTCCAATTGCGGGCTCGACATCGCCAATCGAATTCGAAGTCGTAATCCGCCATGTGGACGGGCGCGGCGATGCTCGCGTAGATCTTTCGGCGCTTGGGCGCGGCGGCTCGCAACAACTTATCTCGTTCGACAGCGAGGCGGGCGAACTGGTTGTTGCGCGGGGACTAAGCGAGTTGCTTTGGGTCGGCGTCGATGGTCACATTCGTAAGATACTGCCAAGACCAGCGGGCGTAGCGCCGCAACCCCAGACTTTCAGGATACTGCCGGGTGGTTGGGTTGCGTGGGATGCGTATCGCGAGAATCAACCCTATCGCGTCGCATGGGAACTTCCCGGTGGCAACGGAAGTCACCAAGTTCTGAAGGGCCGAAGCATCACCTCGCTTGCCGTCAGTCCGGACGGAAATTTGATTGGGCTGAGTGTCACCAGCGGCCTCTCCATAGGGTCCACCCTGGATGCTGTATCCGTCCTGCGCGTCGCAGACGGCACGGTCGTCTTCCACAAATTCCTGCCGAAATACACAAGATCAACGGTTGCTTTCCCGGACTCGGGACGGTTCGTCTATACGGACCTCGAGGGTGTACGCGTTCTAAAAATCGAGTAAGCGCAGATGCCGACCACCGTCCTTGGAATGGCCGGGAAACGCTGTCGTGAGTGCTAAATCCCCAGCATATCCTTGGGAAACAATTCCTCGATCGTCAGCTTGCGCCGCGTGTAACCTTGTTCGTGCGCATAGCGCAGAAAGGTCTCGATGCACGGGCGGTTCGCCGAGACGCCATGCGCCCAGGAATTGGCGCCGTAGACCGCGCGATTTTGTTCCTGGTGGAAGATGGCATCGCCCATGGATACGAATTTGGGATCGGACTGATAGGTGGCATCGCAGACGCGCTGGGAGTCCATGAAGGCCTGGGCCAGGCTCTCGCAGAGCCAGGGTTGCTGCTCGCTCAGGCTTTGCTTCATCACGATGGTGTGGGTGATCGGGATGAATCCCACGCGGCGCGCATAGGCGTGCATTTCGCCCTGCGCGTCACCAAACAGGCGCCGCATGTTGGATGTGCGCTCGATGAACGACTGCGGCAGGCGCGGCACCAAAATCGCATCGACCTTGCCCTGGTCGAGCAGTTTTTCCGCATTGGCGCCGTCGGCGACTTCGAGCTTGATGCCGGACGGAACTTCGTAGCCCGCTCCTTCATTCTTCTGGCAGGTCACCCAGGTGACGTCGCTCGGTGCGAGCCTATAGTGCTCGTGGAATATCCCACGGAGCCAAAGGTTGACCGTCAATCGGTAGGACGGCACGCCGATGCGCTTGCCGGCCAATTCCGCAACGCTGGAAATGGAGGAATCCTTGGCCACGAAGACGTAGGCCAGCACCGGCATTCGCAACGGAAAGATCGGCAGCGCGACGACCGGCTCGCCTTGGCTGCGGGCCGTGACATACCAGGAGAACGACATTTCGGCGACGTCATATTGCTCGTAGACCGGCTCGACGCAGAAGTCGCCCACGTAGCGCGCTTCCGCATTCAAGTTGACCCCGGCGGCCTTGATCCGGCCATCGAGGAGAGGACGTGTGCGGTCGTAGTCGGCGACCGCCATGTGGATCGGATAGGGCGTCTTTGCGGCCGCCCGTTCGAGCACCTGGTTGTCGCTACGGGGCATGATCGTCTCCGGGTGCTTGTTGTGGACGGCTTGTTGTGGATATCGCAGCAAACCTGTTGGGCGTTTCGAGATTTGAACGTAACTGCGGCACCCATTACTGGCAATAGTCGGAACCAAGCTTCGCGCGCCAGGACCCGCCCCTGCGCACAACACACCTTCCCCTCAATTTGAAAGGTGTATGGCGCTAGCGGCGGTCGCAACTCTCGAACCGGTTCTCAGCCGCACGGTTGAGTTTCTGGAGTGACCATCATGCTTTCGCTTGAACCCGTTCTTTCACCGCATGGCGTTCTGCGTCTGCAGCGCGCAGCTCAGACGGATGTCGACGGCCTGCCCCTTGACGACGTTTCCGGGACATCAAAAACCGACACTTCGAAGGCTAAATCACAGCCGCAGAATCCTTCTGCTCGGTTGGAACAGGCTTTCGCGCGCGGCGCAGGCCACGGGCTCCTGCACCTTGGAGCCAACGAAGTTGGGTCCGAACTCCCGGCGGTCTTGTCCTATTGGCGGGAGTTCGGGTCGCGCTATGTCGCCGCTCTATGTGCGCTTCCCGGGCTCGATGAAAAGAAAGCCAAGTCAGCCGTCCCGGTTCCGCCCGAAAACGATTTGAATGCGATGGTCATGGCGGTGCCGCCCATGCTCGGCGCCGAATATCTGACAGTTTCGGTTCTGTCCGACCTTTGGAAGGCGATCGATGGGGCATTCGATAGCGAATTGGCGCAAGCCGACACTTCGATCCAAGCTTTTCTCAATGCCCGGCATGCTTCGTGGAGTCTGGTCGGGCGCGTGCATTTCAACCTTGCGGAAAACAAGAAGGATCAAGAGGCGCCGTTTGCCTTCCTGGCGACCTATACGACGCGGCTGTCTGCGGAGGCCAAAGCGCAGCACTTGCCGCTCGGGCGCGCCTTGCAGGAATATGCCGGAGCGCGCAATCGCGAGCGCTTGCTGTCGCTGCTGATGCCGGTGCAACGCGCGGCCGAAAAGTGCGATTGGCTGAAAACCATGGTCGATGCGCGCGAGATCTTTCACCCCTTGCGCTGGAAGCCGCAACAGGCGCTGCTGCTTTTGAAAGACGTGCAGGCACTGGAGAGCGCGGGTGTCGTCGTCCGCATGCCGGCCAGCTGGCGCATGAACCGCCCTTCGCGTCCGCAGGTGACTGCGACAGTTGGCGGCAAGTCGCCCTCGCAGCTTGGGCTCGATGCCTTGCTTGATTTCCGCATGGAGGTCACTCTCGATGGCGAGGTGCTAACAAAAGCCGAGATCAAGCAGTTGCTTGCGCAATCGGAAGGGCTCGCCTTCATTCGCGGCCGATGGATCGAGATCGATCATGAACGGCTGAAGCAGACCCTTGATCATTTTGAATCCGTCCAGAGCCGGGCGGCTGCCGATGGCTTGTCGTTTGGCGAAGCGATGCGGCTCGTTGCCGGAGCCGGGATATCAGGCGAAAAGAGCGCTGAACTTGCTCATGCGGACTGGAGCCAGACGGTGGCCGGTCCCTGGCTTGCGGATACGCTCGCTGCCATGCGCAGCCCGGCCGGACGTTTGCGTGTCGATCCGGGCCAGCAGTTGAAGGGGACGCTGCGCCCCTATCAGCAGGAGGGCGCGCAATGGCTGCACCTGCTCGCGCGGCTTGGCCTTGGTGCCTGCCTTGCCGACGACATGGGGCTCGGCAAGACCATCCAGGTCATATCGCTGCTGCTTGTCTTGAAGGAGCAGGCGGGGCGCAAGCCCAAACCATCGCTGCTGGTGGTGCCGGCCTCGCTCATCGCCAACTGGGCGTCTGAAATCGCACGTTTTGCGCCCAGTCTGAGGGTCGCTGTGGTCCACCCATCAGTCGTGCGCGATGACAAGACAAAAGCCGATGAACCCGTCGACATTACCGCGGTCGATCTCGCCATCACGACTTATGGGTTCCTGGCGCGGGCCGATTGGCTGGTCGAGACATCGTGGCAGCTTGTGGTGATCGACGAGGCGCAGGCGATCAAGAACTCTGCGTCCAAGCAGACCAGAACCGTCAAACAGCTCAAGGCGACGGCGCGCATCGCGCTCACCGGCACACCGATCGAAAACCGGCTGGGCGATCTCTGGTCGATTTTCGATTTTCTCAACCCGGGCCTGCTGGGATCGTCGAAGCAGTTTTCCGCTTTCGCCAAGCGGCTCGCCGAGCGGCCACAGAATCCCTACGGGCCGCTGCGCGAACTCGTGCGGCCCTACATTTTGCGCCGCATGAAGACGGACAAGAGCATCATTGCGGACCTGCCCGACAAGACGGAAGTCAAGGCGTTCTGTTCCTTGAGCCGCGCGCAGGCGGCGCTCTATCAGCAGGCTGTCGACGATCTTAAAGAGCGGCTTGAAGAAGTTGAAGGTATCCAGCGGCGGGGCATTGTTCTGGCACTGCTGATGCGGCTCAAACAAATCTGCAATCATCCGTCCCAATGGCTTGGCGACAATGGCTGGGCCGAGGCCGATAGCGGGAAATTCGCGCGCCTGCGCGACATAACGGAAGAGATCGCGGCGCGTCAGGAGAAGGTGCTGGTCTTCACCCAATTCAAGGAAATGACCGGGCCGCTGGCGGCATTCCTGCGCTCGGTGTTCGGGCGCTCCGGCCTTGTGCTGCATGGCGAAACGGCTGTTGCAAAGCGCAAGGATTTGGTGAAACAATTCCAGGAAGACGAATCAGTGCCTTTCTTCGTCTTGTCTGTGAAGGCCGGAGGTGCGGGTCTCAACCTGACCGCGGCGTCGCATGTCGTGCATTTTGATCGATGGTGGAATCCAGCTGTTGAAAACCAGGCCACCGATCGTGCTTTCCGTATCGGGCAAATCAAAAATGTGCTCGTGCATAAATTCGTGTGTCGCGGAACCGTCGAGGACAAGATCGACAAGATGATTGCGGCCAAGCAGGCACTGGCGGGGGATTTCCTTGAAGGTGGTGCGGAAACGGTGCTGACCGAAATGCGGGATGATGAATTGCTGCGGCTGGTGACGCTCGACCTGGCTGCGGCCATGAAGGAGGGGTGACGCATGAGCTACATGGCCTGGGGTCCCTATGTTTCGGTCGCCCAAAAGCGGCGCAAAGCTGAGCGCGAGGTGGCAAAGCTCAAGAAGAAGGGACAATCGATCGAGCCTGTCGTCATCGAAGGCAAGAAGATTGCGGCGAGTTTCTGGGGCAAGGCCTGGTGCGACAATCTCGAACGCTACAGCGACTATGAAAGCCGCTTGCCGCGCGGCCGCTCTTATGTGCGCAACGGGGCCGTTGTCGATTTGAAACTGGCCAAAGGCGAAGTCTTGGCCCTTGTCCAAGGCTCGTCTCTTTACAAAATCAAGATTACCATCGAGCCGACCGCCAAGAAGCGCTGGAAGTCGATTTGCCAGGACTGCACCGGTTCGATCGATTCTCTGGTGGAGCTTCTCCAAGGGCGCATGGCCAAGAGCGTCATGGACCGGGTCTGCCGGGAAGTGGATGGGTTGTTTCCGGCGCCAAAGGAAATCAAGCTTTCATGCAGTTGTCCGGATGGTGCCCGTATGTGCAAGCATGTGGCGGCGACGCTCTATGGTGTGGGCGCGCGCCTCGACAGGAAGCCGCAACTGCTCTTTGCTCTGCGCGGCGTCGACGAAAGTGAGTTGCTCGCCGGAGCGGCGTCCGGCGCAGGCTTGTCAGAACTAAGTTCGACGAATGCAAACGTACTTGCCGATGACGACGTGGGCGCGCTCTTCGGGCTCGAAATGGCCGATGGCGCGGATTCTGCGGCTGCCAATCCGATTGTCGTAAAGAACGGACGAAAACGGCCGCAAGCAAGTCCGGATAAAGTGGTGGCCGGGAAGAAGACCGGGACCGCGAAATCGTCGAAGAGCAAGTCTGTAACCGCCATTACAGCAAAAAAGCGCGCTGCAAAGGAGCCCGCTCGCCCAGTCAAGCGCGCGGCGTAGCCCGCATGGAGCCATCAGTGCGTCGTCCGGAGAGACGCAACAACTTGTTGTCCGCCCGTCCCGCGACGGGTGGGGTCGAGCGATCAGGGCACGCCGCCGAGACCCCTCTTGTGTCCGCCCGGCTCGCGACGGTGCGGTCGAGCGATCAGGGCACGGAGCCGTTGTGGTAGGACAAGCTGGGCCCCAAGAGCGCGCACAATCCTATCGTTGGAGCTTGCTCGTCGCCGGGCGGACACCGCGGCGCAAGCCGCCGAAGAAAGGTCCGCCCGTACGCGACTCCACGCGCCTTGTTTATCCGATGGCCGAGTTGGTGAGCTTCCGGATCGCCGGTTCAAGCTGCCGTGCTCCCGCGCGATAGGCCTCCCAGGCGTCGCTCTTGGCGAGAAGCGACGGCACCGTTGCGACTGTAAAGCGCGCCGGGTCCAAACCGTCCCGTACCTGTTGCCAAGTTACCGGCATCGAAACCGGCGCACCTGGACGCGCACGCGGCGACAACGGAGCGACGGCGGTTGCCATGCGATCGTTGCGCAGGTAGTCGAGAAAGATGCGTCCGGCACGCTGTTTCTTAGACATGTTGACGAGGTAACGCTCGGGGCTGTCGTCTGCCATCATGGAACAGAGGGATTGTGCAAATGTCTTTGCCTCCTTCCATCCGATGCCGCCGCTGGGCTTCGCTTTCAACGGTGTCACGACATGCAGGCCCTTGCCGCCCGTTGTCTTGCAAAACGTCACAAGGCCGAGGCGCTCAAGACGATCTCGAAGTTCATTGGCGGCCGCAATGACGGCATTGAACGCAACGTCGGCATCGGGGTCGAGGTCGAAAATCAGTCGCCCCGGAATAGTGGGGTGCTCGGGTTCGCAGTTCCAGGGATGGAACTCCACCGCCGCAATCTGAGCCATGGCAATCAGGCCTTCAACGCGATCGATTTGCAGGTATGGCTTGCGGTCGCCCTCGACCGTGGTCATCCGCACAAGATTGGAAACGCCCGCCATCGCGTGCCGTTGAAAAAACTGCTGACTGCCGATGCCGTCCGGTGCACGTATGATCGAGCACGGGCGACCCCGCACGTGTTCTATCATCCAGGGTCCGACCGTCTCCAGATAGCGGGCAAGGTCGAACTTGCTCACGCTTTCGCTTTCTTTTTCAGTCGGCCATAGCTCCTTGTCCGGCTTCGAGATGGTGACACCCATGACCACGCTGGCTTCGGTTTTTGATCCGCGGGGGGGCTTCGGCGCGCGGTGCGCAGGAGCCGGTGGTGCCAGATCGATGCTGTCAGGAGCCACGGGATGTTCGGCCTTCACATCCTTGGCTGGCTTGTCTTCGCGCAAGCCTTTGAACGCTGCCTGGCGAACTGAGCCTGCAGCAGTCCAACCCGCAAACTCAATCTCCACGACAAGCACGGGTTTGACCCAAGTCCAGTCGGCCTGTTTGCGGGGCGCGTTGTTACCCTCAAACGGGCTCTTACCGCTAACATTTGCGTTAAGCCGTTTGAGAAGAGCGGTCGAGTTTCGCGCATTGAAGCCCGTTCCGACGCGACCAACATGCACGAGGTGATCGCCACGGTAAACGCCGGCAATGAGCGAGCGAACCTTCGTTGAGCTTCCGCTCCACCCGCCGATGACCACCTCATGCCCCGTGCGGCATTTAGCCTTGGTCCACAAGTCGGACCGGCCCGATCGATAGGGGGAATCCAAACGCTTTGAAACAATGCCTTCGAGATGCATGCGGCAGGCAGACTGCAGCACCGCATCGCCCGCGTCAGACAAATGCTCGACATAGCGCAGCTGCGCCTGATCGCCGTTGCCGAGGAGTTTCTTCAGCCTGTCCTTGCGGTCCGACAGAGGCAACGATCGCAAATCCTCTCCATCGGCAAACATGAGATCGAATGCAAAGTAGATCAGGTCCTGCGTGCGCCCTTCGGACAGGGCAGCTTGCAACGCCGCGAAGTTCGGTGTTCCTTCATGATCGACAGCGACGACTTCGCCGTCAACCAGCACGTTCGGGAGATTCTTGGCAACCCGTGCAATAGCCCGGAATTTGTCGGTCCAATCGAGCCCTGTACGCGTGCGCAAGGCCACTTCGCCGTCGTCGACGCGCAACTGGATGCGATAGCCGTCGAATTTGATTTCGTGCACCCAATCGTCGTCCTGCGGCGCCCGCGATACAGCCTTGCACAGCTGCGGTGCGACAAAACGCGGCATGGCAATGGCTTTGGAGCGGCGGGCAGGCGTTGAAGTTGTGGTTGTTGAAGTTGTCGTTAAAGTCTTGATCTTGAAAGTCTTGGACTTGTCCGAAGCACGTTTCGTCGCCGTGGCTTCCCCGGCTTTGTTCGAATGCCAAATTGCGCCTGGATTTCTCGCCG
>Ga0137412_10005547_pt1 | contig 10083 bp, 5 predicted proteins | sample CZODoug2_1_16fun_FD_122160 | JGI IMG/M metagenome (GOLD analysis project Ga0137412, IMG submission 122160) | Vadose zone soil fungal communities from Angelo Coast Range Reserve, California, USA - CZODoug2_1_16fungal (Hybrid Assembly) | ecosystem: Environmental > Terrestrial > Soil > Vadose zone... | reverse complement strand
AGGAATCCGGTGATTCCCTGCGTGCGATGATTCGCAAACCCATCGAGTCCAATTTCGCGCCAGGACTTTCCATAGAGCGGCGAAATATCATCCAGCGGAGGCAAGTAACCCTTCGGTGCGTCGCTGCGGTCGAGGTCCAGCAGGACTACAGGTTTCCGGTCGCCCCACGGCGCCGCGTCCTCTTCTTCTGTGGAAGAGCCGCGCAGCTTGAACGAGGAATCCGCTGCGAGTTGCACCGCCTTCGGCGTAAGCAATCCTGAGGCTTGGTGATGGCCGTGGCCCCCGTGCACACCTCCCCAACCGTTGATCACAATGTTTGGACGAAATCCGCGAATTACGCGGACCATGTCTTCGAGGACTTGGTCGCCCCAGACACGTTCCGTTTCCTCCGGGGTCTTCGAATAGCCGAAGTCTTTGGCGCGCGTAAAGTAAAGCCGCACGCCGTATCCCCGTGTGGCCGCCAGCAATTCTTGCGCGCGGATCAATCCAAGTTGCGGCGCTTGTTCGGGGCCAAGGTCGTTCTGTCCGCCTTCGCCGCGCGTGAGCGAGAGCAGCGCGACATCGGCGTGCAAGCCGCGTGCAAGATACGTCAGCACGGCACCACTCTCATCATCCGGATGCGCCGTCACGTACAGAATCCGTGTGGTAATCCGTGCGCTCTCGATGGCCTCGATGGTTTCCGGCAAACCCGGTCCTGTTCCCGGTGCCGGCGGAAATTGCGCCCGCACGGGAGCCCACGACAACGCGGCCATGCCGCAAGCGATCGAGACAAGCACCGCCAAACTTCGAGAATAGGAATTCACGCGACCTCCACCGCCGTGCACGTCATACACTATTACTGCGAACCCGCAACCGGAGGCTGCGGATTTCCAAACGGCCATTGTCTCATTTCCCGCGCACGAATTAGAAACGCCAGCGCCCCCAGCGCGATCTCCGCGAGCCCCCATTTCCGCGTCGCCCCGGTCTGCCAGAACAACCAAGCCCACCCGATCATCGTTAACACGGCTGGGAGCGGATAGAGCCACATCTTGAACGGCAAGCCTTGGGTGCCCCTGCGCCGCCGCAGCAGTATCACGCCGACTGCCTGGCCGATGAATTGCACCAGGAGCCTCATGGCGAGAATTCCGGCAATGGCTTGTTTCAGTTTCAACGAAATGCTGAACAAAAACGCCAGACCGGCCAACACCAATAAAGAAACGTGCGGGAAATGTTTCGAAGGATGAACCTTGCCGAACACCGGAAAGAAATTCCCGTCTTGCGCCGCCGAATAAGGCACACGTGAAGCGCCAAGCAAGACGGAGAATGCTGAAGCGACGGCAATCCACAAAATCATTCCTGTCGCGAAGCGCGCTGCCGCTTGTCCATACAATCGTTCGACGAACAAGCTGGCGATAAAATCGGAGTTCTGCGCCTCACGCCACGGAACAACACCCAGGATGCTCGTCTGCATCGCCAGATACAGCACGGCGATGCCCAGCACGGAAAGAAAAATGCCGCGCGGAATATTCCGTTCAGGATCCTTGATCTCGCCGCCGAGGTGGCAAATGTTGTAGTAGCCCCAATAGCTGTAAATCGTGCTGACCATCGCGGACCCCAGCCCTGCAAACCACACCCACGAGAGATTGAAAGCTCCGGGTGGAAAGTCAAACGCGATCTTCGCGTTGAAGTGGGTGGCCCCTCCCCAAATCAGCCACAGCATCGTTCCCACCACGCCGATCCACAGCAGCACGGAAATTTTTCCGATGGTCGCGATCCGCCGGTACAGCAAAATCACGATCAAAACGACCAGTCCGCCGGAGATCGCTTTCCCCTGCAGCGGCGTGAAGGGGTACAGATATCCCGCATACTTTGCGAAACCAATGGAAGCGGAGGCCACGGACAGCGGCGCTTGCACCAGCGTTTGCCACACAAACAAAAAGGACATCAAGCGGCCCCACCGCTCCGGCCCATAAGCTTCACGCAGGAAAACATACGTGCCGCCCGCCTTCGGCATCGCTGCACCCAGTTCGGACCACACAAATGCGTCTAGCGTGGCCAGAAGCGCCCCCGCCAGCCACGCGATCAAAGCCTGTGGCCCACCCATGGCCCGAATCACCAGGGAACTGACCACAAACGGGCCGATACCCACAATTTCGATCATGTTTAGGGCCACAGCCTCTTTCAGACCCAGGCCGCGCTCAAGACCGTTGTTCTCTGTCTTATTCATCATCAGTCTTTGGTCCGCCGAGAATAACAAATGCCTCGCGCGACGCCTAACTCCGATTCCTTCCCCCATGACCATTTCGACTTGCGGCACCACGCCTTTCACGGAATCTGCCTGCAGAGCTTCCACCCAACTCCGTCTTTCTACAAAAGCCATTTCGGTTTGCAAGTCTTCTCGAACAGCTTAAACTCGTCCGGCGTAGTTCCTAAGGTCACAGAATTTCTTTTTCGGTCAGGGACGATGAATGCATTTCATGTAAGTCGCCGCGTCGGATTGGCTTTCCTCTTTCTCTTAGCGCCTCTTTCCGTCTCCGCGAGGGTCCCCAAATTCACTTTACCGTCCGAGGCTTCGGCTATCCTCGACCAGATTTATTCCTTTGACCTTGATGGAGCTGTAGAAGCAGCACACCGCATGCAAAAGGAACAGCCCGATCATCCCCTTGGGCTACTGCTGGAAGCAGAAGCCATGTGGTGGCGGACCTGGTGTACTTCCGCGGATTTCAAATTTGGAATGACCGACGCCCGGCGCCGCCCCAAGCTCGAATCCGATCGCCGTTATTTGGAGCTGTCTACAAAGGCTTTATCGCTCGCAGAAGCTCACATCAGGCAGAGTGAGTCCGCGGAAATGCAATTTTATGCCGGCATGGCGGAAGCCTCTTTGGCACGGATGTACGGGTTGCGCTCTGAAAATCGCAACGCAGCCCGCTCCGGCGTCCGCGCGCGTGAACATCTCTTGCGCGCAAAGACTCTGGATCCCGATCTCGCCGACAGCGATTTCGGCTTAGGCCTTTACAACTATTACGTGGATACCTTGAGCGCCGCGGCGAAGATTCTGCGATTTTTCATGGGTATTCCTGGAGGGTCGAAACAAGACGGAGTGCGCCTGCTTGAGCACGCCATCGCGCAAGGCGTTCTCACTTCCAATATTGCGCGCTTTTATCTTGCTGTGAATCTCCATCGTTACGATCAGCAGTATGAAAAGGCACTCAGCATCCTCGGGCCACTCGCTGAAAAGTATCCGGCGAACCCGCTATTTCAGCTGGCGCGCGGCGACCTCTATGCCAAACTAGGCCGCAAGCAGCAAGCTTTGGCCTGTTATCGCGCCGCCAGCGCCGTGCCGGTCCAGAGTGCGGAGTGTCAGGCGCACGTGCGGAACTTGGTGCGCGCTTCGATTGCGTCGCTTGGGGTGCAATAAGCCGGCTGGCTTCCTAGAGTCGTATCTGCGATTCGCAACGATACCCGGCGCGGTCCCCTCCTTCACCTCGAACCCTGCGTGAATCCGCATTGACCTAGTCCCCACGCAGATGATAATCATGTAGGGTTGCCTGAGTCCCCAGATTCGTGGCAAAGTGCGGCCACGCAGGGTGGAGTAAGGGCTGGGTGGCATTCCCCGAATCCCAGCGTTGTCGCGGTCAACGCGCCGCACAAATTTGGCATCACACCCCCAAAGTACGCTGGCGCCACCGGCTCTCGCCGCTCGCGCAAGCAAGCTGGCCTTGGCACAGCTGGGGCCGTCAGAAAAGATGAAGGAGTCTCAATGAAGCGGTCTTGGACAGCACTGGCTGTCGCCCTGATGGCGATTTATGTAATAGCCGGCTGCAACGACTACGGTAATACTTTTCAGAACAACACAGGCGCCTTGGTTTCTTTTCTTGCACCTGCCCAGATCAGCGCCGGCAGTGGGAACTTTACTCTGGCCGTAAATGGCCAGGGCTTCGTCCTAAAAACAGTTGTGCAATGGAATGGCAAGCCGCTTGCCACAACGGTCCCCGTGGACAGCACCGGAGCCGCCCTCGGGAACATCGTCACCGCGGCCGTTCCCGCGGACTTAATAGCAAAGGCCGGCGTGGTTACCATCATTACTTTGAATCCTGCTTACGGCGCGGGCCAAAACGGCCTCTCCAATCCCATAGCCTTCATCATCAATCCGCCGCCGAATCCGATGCCGGTCCTTGCCAACATCACTCCAAATACTAAAGCGCCAGGCAGTCCAGATTTCACGTTGACGCTCAATGGTTCAAGCTTTCTTCCCTCTTCAGACCCCTCGGGCGGCTCCCAGGTCAAGTGGAGCGGCGTACCGCAGTCGCAACTGACGGTTGTGGGCACCACGACTTCCAACCAGATCATGGCCACGGTCCCTTCGGGGCTGCTCGCAAACTCGAGCACCTCGAGTTTGGCCGTCAGTGTTACCGTTTTTAATCCGCCGTCTCCGCCTCCGGCGGGTTGTGTGATGGCCTGTAACGGAGGTGGCGGCGGAGGCTCAAGCGCTTCGGCAACCTTTACGATTTGTGGCAGCGGGCAATCCTCATGCACACCGTTAGCCGCAGCAAAGAGCGCCGGGACCGCGGCGGAAATGGTCGCCGAAGAAACTCCGGCCCTGAGTCTTGATGGCCGCTACGTTGCCTACACTGCCCTGCAGAGCGATCGCGCGCAAATCTTCCTGCGAGATACTTGTGAAGGCGCACCCGTAAACTGCCAACCGCGTACCACTCTTGTGTCCGCAACTGCCGACGGCACTCCAGCAAACGACGAAAGCCACGCTCCTTCCATGAGCTCCGATGGCCGCTTTGTCGCTTTTAGCTCGGCGGCCACGAATCTCGTGGAAAATGCGCCACCGGGCCGGCAGGTCTATCTGCTCGATACTTGCGCGGGAGCGGGAGATTCCTGCCAGCCATCCACGCATCTCATCTCTGTCGATCCGAATGGGGCGCTAGTCGGAACCGAAAGCGTTTTGCCTTCCGTCAGCTCCTCGGGACGTTTTGTCGCATTTCTGGCCGTTACTCCCAGCCATTCCTCCAAGCCGGCGTCCGCGCAGTCAAAGACCCCGATTAGCGACAGCAACAGCGGCTACCGCCAGGTGTTCATCCGTGACACCTGCCTCGGCGCCACAAACTGCACGCCGAAGACGACCCGGATTTCGCTTCAACCAGGTGATTGGACGGCATCGGCTGCAAAACCCGCCGGTCCCGTTTTGAGCGGCAACGCCGGACACATCGCCATCGCTGGTGCAAACGCAGCCACGCTCTTCACTCGTTCGGTTGCCGTGGATGATCGCGTCTTTTTGGCCATCGCTAACGCGCAGCGGTAGGCCGGCTCATCAAAAATCATTTTCAGTTGAACCGCACCTTAATATCCGGCCGCTTCTCCAGATGTACGGACTCGATGAAGCGCACTTGGCGTTCATCCAGCGTCAAGATCATCGAGCTGGTGCGCACACCTTCCCCAAAAAAACGCACGCCCTTCAGCAAGTTCCCGTCCGTCACGCCAGTGCACGCGAAAATCATTTTCTTGCCCGGTGCGAGATCTTCGGTATCGTAAATGCGCTTCAGATCCTTCACGCCCATTTTCGCCAGGCGTTCCGCATGCTCCGGTTTGCTGACCACCAGCCTCGCTAGAATCTGCCCGTTCAGGCAGCGCAGCGCCGCCGCCGTCAGCACTCCTTCGGGTGCGCCGCCTGTGCCCATCACCGCGTGCACGCCCGTGCCTACCACCGCGGCCGAGATTCCTGCCGAGAGGTCGCCATCGCCAATCAATCGAATGCGTGCGCCCGCCTCGCGTATCTCTTCAATGATCTTTTCGTGCCGCGGCCGGTCCAGCACGATCACCACGAGATCCTCGACGTCGCGGTCCAGCCGTTTGGCGATGGCCTTTAAGTTGTCCGCTACCGGCGCATCCAAATCTACTGCACCCTTGCACGACGGCCCCACAACCAGTTTTTCCATATACAGGTCCGGCGCGTGGAGCAATCCGCCGCGCTCGCTCGCCGCCAGAACCGCGATGGCGTTCGCCGCTCCCGTCGCGCAGAGGTTCGTCCCTTCCAGCGGGTCCACGGCGATATCCACTTGCGGAAACAATGCTTTGGGAGCGTGCGTTCCCAGTCCGACCTTTTCGCCGATGTACAGCATCGGCGCCTCATCGCGCTCGCCTTCACCGATCACGATCGTTCCATCAATCTCCACCGAATCCATCGTCTTGCGCATCGCTTCCACGGCCACTTCGTCGGCATGGTGCCGGTCCCCGAAGCCCATCGTGCGCGCCGCTGCAATTGCGGCGTTTTCCACCACACGCAAAAAATCCAGGCTGAGTTGTTCTTCCATCCGTCCCTCTCCTCGATTTCCAGTACCGCCGGCGGCCAATCATAGGCTAATTGCCCTCCCATCGTCGACCGCCACGATGTTTTGGTTGTACTCACAGGCCAAACGGTTTATAAAATCTCCCGCGATCGCTTCGCCCTGAGGTGTTACATGATCCGCGGCTTGTTCGGTATCTTCCTCTCTCTCTGTTTCTTCCCGGCAACTAGCTTTGCCCAATCCAGCCCGTGCTCCCTCAGCGACCACACGGAGTACTCGAAAAAAATAAAAGAGTTCACCACCGAATCCTTCTTCAGCACCGAGCTGGTCGACCATCTTCCTCTCAGCTCTTGCGTTCCCGCCCCTGATGCCTCTCTTCATCACATCGTGGGCGCTCCCGACGTTCTCGATTACACCAAGGACATCAACGCCTATTTCCGCCTGCTCGCCAGCAAGAGCCCGCGCGTCAAAGTTTGGCGCATCGGCACTTCCGAAGAAGGCCGCGAGATGCTTGTCGCCGCGGTCTCCGACGAAGCCAATCTCGCGAAGCTCGATCGCTACAAAGAAATCACCGCGCGCCTCGCTGATCCCCGTGGCCTTAGCGATGCCGAAGCGCAAAAGCTCATCGCCGAAGGCAAGCCCATCTATTGGGCCGACGGCAGCATTCACTCTCCTGAAACCGGCTCCCCGGAAATGCTCATGGAACTCGCCTACCGTCTCGCCGTCGAAGACACGCCCTTCATCCAAAAAATCCGCCGCGATGCGCTTGTGCTGATCACTCCCATCGTCGAAACGGATGGCCACGACCGCATGGTTGACATTTATATGCAACACAAAAAACATCCCGACCAGCCGCCGTACCCCCTCATCTGGTGGGGACACTACGTTTCCCACGACAATAACCGCGACAATCTGGGAGTCAGCCTCGCGCTTTCCCGCAACATGCTCAAGACTTACCTCGACTGGCATCCCACCGTCATGCACGACCTCCACGAGTCCGTCCCGTATCTCTACATCATGACCGGCACGGGCCCGTACAACGCCTGGCTCGATCCTATCGTCATCAGCGAGTGGCAAGAGATGGCCTATCACGAAATTGAGGAGATGACCAAGCGCGGCGTCATCGGCGTATGGACTCACGGTTTTTACGATGGCTGGGCCCCCAACTATCTTCTCTCCATCGCCAACAATCACAACTCCATCGGCCGTTTCTACGAAACCTTCGGCAATGGCGGCGCCGATACCCGCGTCCGCACGCTTCGCCCGCCCGACACCAGCCGCGAGTGGTATCGCCCCAATCCTCCGCTCCCCAAAGTGAAATGGTCGGCGCGCGACAATATCAATATGCAGGAGAGCGCCATCCTCTTCGGCATGAACAACCTCGCCTCCAACGGACAGAAATTTCTGAACAATTTTTACTTGAAGAGCAAACGCGCGGTCGCGAAAGCCCGTACTGAGGGCCCCGCCGCTTGGGTCTTTCCTGCTGATGACCCGCGTCCCGCTGAACAAGCCGGGCTCCTCAATCTTCTTGAGCTTCAGGGCGTCGAAGTTCATCGCCTCGAGAAGGAATTGCGCATCCCCGCCGCCCCGAGTGGCCAGGAAGCGGGCAGTGACAAGGAGAAGGATAAGGAAAAATCAGGCGAAAAATCCGAAGCCGGTGCCAAATCGAAGGAAGAAAAGAAACCTGCCGATGCCGTCATTCCCGCAGGCAGCTACGTCGTGCGCATGGACCAGCCCTACAGCCGTCTAGCCGACATGGCTCTCGACACCCAGTATTACAGCTCGCGCGATCCGCGTTCCTATGATGACACCGGTTGGACTCTCGGCGCGTTGCGCAATGTCAGGACCACGCGCGTCACCGATCTCTCCATTCTCAGCGCGGCCATGCAAAAAATGGGCAGGCTCGATCCCCCGGGGGGAATCGACGGTTCAGGAAAAATCTTTCTCATTCAACACAACACGGACAATTCGCTCGCTGCTCTCCGCTTCCGCCTCGCCAACAGTTCCATGGAAGCCGCCGAAGACTCCTTCGAAGCCGACGGCGTCAAGTTCAAAGCCGGCTCTTTCATCATTCGCAATGTGGATCGCGCCCAGCTGGAAAAGGCCGCCAAAGAATTAGGAATCAAAATCCATTCCACGAGTGGCGGCTTGAGCGTCAAGACGCATGCACTTGCCGTTCCGCGTGTCGCTCTCGTCCACAATTGGCAGAACACTCAGAATGATGGCTGGTTCCGCATTCCCATGGATGAGCTAAAAGTCCCGTACACTTACGTCGCCGACACTTGGCTGCGCGAAAACCAGAACCTCCGCGAAAAGTTTGAGGTCATTATTCTCCCACCCACGGGTGGCGGGGGCCCCGCGGGTCTGAGCGCCGTGCTACGCGGCTTGCCGATGCGCGGCGATCCTCGCCCGTGGAAAAATTCTGCCGAAACTCCCAACTTTGTGGCTCCTGGTCTCGATTCCACGGACGACATTCGCGGCGGCCTCGGCTATCAGGGTCTTGCCAATCTTGAGCGCTTTGTCCGTGATGGCGGTTTGCTCATGGCTGTGCAAACGAGCGCTTCGCTCCCCGTCGCCGGCGGCATGACGGAAATGGTGAATGTATCCGACGCCCGCGCCATGCAGGCGCCCGGCAGCGTCGTGCTCTCCGTGGTCGACGACAAGAAAAGCCCCATCACTTACGGTTACGACGACAAGCTGTACGTCTATTTTCGCCAGGGACCCGTCATCACCGTCGGCGGCAATTTCGGTGGTCCCGGCGGGGGGGCCGACGAAGGCGCAGGCACTTCCGCGCGTTCCAGCGGACGCGGCACCGCCAGCGACCCCGACATAATTCAGGGCCGCACTTACGAGCCTCCCGAAAAGCCCGTGAAACGCACCCCGCACGAGCAAGAGCTCTACGTTCCCGAAGACCTGCCCGACTTTGTCCGTTTCGCCATTCCTCCGAAGGACCAGCAACCGCGCGTCGTCCTGCGCTTCGCCGCCGAAAAAGACTTGCTTCTCAGCGGCATGATCACCGGCGGCAGCGAGATCGCCGAAAAGCCCGCCGTGGTAGACGTTCCTCACGGCAAAGGCCATGTCGTTCTTTTCGCCAACAATCCGATGTGGCGCGGCGAAACCATGGGCAGTTATTTCCTGGTTTTCAACGCCATGCTCAACTTCGACCACCTAGACGCTGGCAGTGCCGCCGCTCCGGCCACAAAATAAATTGGTCGTGGCAAAAATTTCGCCCTTGTAGGGACCGCCTGGAGTTTACCCCGACTCCTGCCGGGGAGGCCGTCCGCTCCTCGGTTTTGTGGTGGCGGTTCTTCCGCGTTTGTTGCGGCCCGGCTCCTGCCGGACAGACCCGTGCTTTTATTTTTCCCCCTCCGCTTTTCCCTGTCATTCTGCCATCGCTTCAAGACTCGGTTACAATGCTGCGCGGAGGATCCATGTCCAAATCCCGCAGGCATTTCTTGACTCAGACTTCGCTCGGTCTCCTCGGCGCAGCCGTCGCCGCCAATACCAGCGGGCAGGTCCACGCAGACGAACTCCTGCAAGATCCCGCACAACTCCCTCCCGGCGCGCCGCCCGCTTTCGGCACCGGACCTGCCGTTGGCCCCGAAGTCTCGCCGGCAACTTTCGCCGAAGCAGAAAAGCTCGTCCAGGTGCAATTGACAACCGCGGACCGCACCCTCGCCGCTGAAACTTGGCGTGTGAATCTAGCCTCACTCTACGAACGCCGCAGCGGTCCTCACACGATCGCGCTCGAACCTACACTCGCGCCCTTCTCGCGCTATCATTCCGTTCTCCCCGGTCAGTCCGCGGGTCC
>Ga0137412_10005546_pt1 | contig 10084 bp, 6 predicted proteins | sample CZODoug2_1_16fun_FD_122160 | JGI IMG/M metagenome (GOLD analysis project Ga0137412, IMG submission 122160) | Vadose zone soil fungal communities from Angelo Coast Range Reserve, California, USA - CZODoug2_1_16fungal (Hybrid Assembly) | ecosystem: Environmental > Terrestrial > Soil > Vadose zone... | reverse complement strand
CCACCTTCTACCTGCGCAGGATGTACAAAATGATCACGCAGATGGGGAATATGTTCGAGGAAGGCTGCCTCGTGGTCCATAGCGATGTGATTGAAGAGCACCAGGTGCTGATGGATCTGGCCCATGTCGCCTACGTGAGGAACTACGGGCAGACCGTATTTCTTGGCGAGCAGACTGACGGTGATGAACTCACTGACCCCGGCGACCCGCGTGCAGTCCACCTGAATGTAATGGAGAGCTTCGGCCTGCAAGAAGTTCTTGAAGAGAACGCGATTCGCGATATGCTCGCCAGCCGCAATCTTCACAGGCGCCACGGCGCGCGCCAGCGCGACATGCGCGGACACGTCATCTGGATGGGTTGGCTCTTCGATCCATAGAGGACGGAACTTGACCAGTTCACCGCACATTCGAAGGGCAGTCGGAAGATCCCAATGCTGGTTCGCATCCACCATAAGGGTGCTGGAATCACCGATCATGGTTCGAAGCATTTCAACCCGGCGCAGATCACGGCTCTCATCAGCCGATCCGACCTTGAGTTTGAAAGCGGAGAAGCCCTGGCCCATGGCGCGGTTCGTTAGATCCCGAACCTTGTCGTCGTCATAGGCCATCCAGCCGACTGAGGTGTCGTAGCCCGGATAGCCCGACTTCAAGATGCGCTCCCTGTCAGATCTGCCAGCGAGGTTGGCGCGGAACAAGATGAGAGCGTCCTCTTCCCGTAGCACTTCCTCCAGATAACTTAGATCCAGCAGTTTAACGAGCTGTTCGGGAGTGAGATCGGCAAGCAATTTCCAAAGAGGGACTCCCCGAATCTTGGCCCAGAGATCGAAACATGCGTTCGTGATTGAAGCCAGCGCTAAATGCACAACGCCTTTGTGTGGACCCAGCCATCGCAGGGACGGGTGATCAGCTAACTCGCGGCTGAAGCGTCCGAAATCCGCCATTAAAGCCTCGACCGACATTCCTATGAGCCTTTCACTCAAAAGCTCGATCGCTTTAAGTACAACCTGGTTTCCCTGGCCAAGAGTCAATACGATACCGGTACCATGGGGGCCACCATCGGTCTTGAGATATGTAACCGCAAAACAATATTCGGCTGTGGCATGGATGGAATCCGATCCAGCGCCGGGCGGCAATGGGTATCGGGCATCGTAGGTCGAAACAGATTGAATTGTGTAATCAGGCATTAGTTTCCATTCCGGCTATCTTCTATAGCCAAGTTCTGCCCCACCACTGACCGGCAGTATGCATCCGGTAATGAATCGGGCTTTTGAAGAAAGAAGGAAGACGGCGGCGTCGGCGATGACGTCACCGTGTGGACAATAACCGAGCAGATGAATGTCATCGAGGTGTTGCCGGATACTCCCCGGGTCCTTCTGCTCATCGCACCATTGTTCGAGCATCGGAGTCCAGGCACCCGCTGGACATACCGCATTGACTCGGATCTGATGTTTCGCATAGTCAGCAGCCATCGCTTTCGTCAACGCGATCATGGCGCCTTTGCTGGCGACATAGGCAGCATGGTTTTGCTGGCCTATGAGCCCAACCATGCTGGCTGTGTTGAGAATGGATCCTCGGCTAGCAACTAAGGCGTCGAAGGCGAACTTTGTTGTCCAGAAGACGGACTTTGTATTGACCAATTGAAGCTTGTCCCATTCCTCCTCAGTTGTTTCGTGGAGGGGCTTAGACGGACTGACTATGCCAGCATTGTTATGCACTGCGTCGATGTGCCCGAACTCTTTTAGCACCGCTTCGATCGCTGTCTGAACGGCTGTCCCGTTCGACACGTCGGTCTTGAGCGCGATCGCCCGATTTTCCAATTCACTTACGGTTTGCTCCGCAGAGGATACATTGGTATCGAGAATCGCGACGGTAGCCCCTTCGCGTGAATATGCAATCGCACACTCTCGACCGATACCGCTTCCTCCTCCTGTCAACACGATGACTTTGCTTTCGAGACTAGGTTTCATGTGGGGTCCAATTCTTATGTGCTGTGTGGGCAAAGCGGTTCATCGCTTTGCGAACATAGTGTTCCGCGAGGGTGGCTTCGCCTTCGCTGATTAGGTCAACAATCTTCTGATGAGCTTCCACGTCCTTATCCCAAGTAGAAACACCTCTCCCGTTCGAAGTTAGCCGCAAACGGAAGAAGGCAAAGAAGGGAAGCAGGATGCGCGTCGAGTGGTCCGTGAGATGAGGGTTGTCGGCGAGCTTGCATAAGTGCATATGAAATCTGAGATCGTGATCCACAAGGTCGTCGGCATTGTTCTCAGCGGTTGCTTTGCGCATGCAGGCGACAATCCCATTCAACTCCGACACATCAGGTTGAGACAGGGCAGCCAGATAGACCGCCAGGCCCTCCAGCGCGGCGCGTACCTGATATAGGTGGGCTACGTCCCTTTCGCTAAGGAGTATGACTCGCGCACTCTTACCAGATGCTTTAGTGACAAAGCCATCTTTCTCCAGAATGTTGATAGCCTCACGAATCGAAGCCTGGGCGACGCCGAACTTCTGGGCCCAGATCCGCTCGACAATCCGATTGCCAGGCGAGAGCGAGCCGCTAACGATCTCTGCAAGCAATCGTTCGGCGAGATCGTGTTTGAGCAAATCCTCGGCAGCGGGCTTCATCGGTTGGAGTCTCTTTGTGAGCGCTCAATAACATCAGTTGCGGATCATATTCGAGAAGGCGAAGCGTAGTCAAACATAATTATGAGCAATCATTTTTGCCTTTTATGTGATCCATTGATTCCTCTTGTCGTAACGCGGGATCTCCGGAGCTCGAGATCACGGGTGGATGTCGCACCGCAACTTATCATATAAAATAATTATTTTCATATAGATAACTCATATCCAAAACACAACAGCCTACCCTGGGCGATCTTCTAAAAGCAGCATCGACCGTAAGGAAGCTTTGTCGTTTGAGCGCTCGAAAATCCTCTAAGGAGAGATGCTCGTCGTGCCTCGACGCATATAAATCTAGTAATATCAATGAGTAAAAATCTGATTTGACGATGATAGATGAAACAGCCTATTGTTTCGAGTTTATGAGCGCTCAAAACGGAAATTGGAAGCACAAATTGTGGAGACACCAGATGCGAACTGATGGATATGACGAAGCGCGTACAGCAAGGCTCGGTATCTTAGGGGGGCCGTTTGGAGCCCTGATCCCATTGCAGCGCCGTCACAAAGCAAATTGGGCCGCGGATCGACTCACGATAGAGTTCAGAGGAGACGCTCCATCAAGTGCGGAAGGCTTCTGGAAGCCCTCCTGCTCGTCGCGATCTTGATTTCACCGAGGTCACTTTCTCAGCGCTTATCTACGAGCACCCTCGTTAATGTGAGGCATCGATTTTCATGAACACGACACGAAGGAAGTTTCTTCAAACCTCGGCACTGGCATCGCTTGCATCGGTGCACACCGCCGCGGCTACAAACAATGTGCCTTCAGCGGGAATCGTTCCTGAGAACGAAGCCCTCGACCCCTTTGCCATTGCAAGTCAGCACCTGATGACTCGGGAGATAGCTGGCCCGACCTTCTTCGAAGGGATGTTGCTTGGCAACGGTGACGTTGGTGTCTGCGCGGTGGTTCGCCCCGACGCATTGGGCATACATATCTCTAAGACCGACTGCTGGGACATTCGTGTGAGCGAGGGCAGCGAGAAGGACGTTGTCCCGTTCGCTGAGATTCTACAAATGTGGCAGCACGCAAGCGAAGAGGCCAAGCGAAACGGCAAGCACGACCAAATGTACCTTGAGTCAAGTGTCGAATCTTTCCGTGAGTACTCCCAGAAAGTCGGGGCCCCGTACTCAAAGAAATGGCCACGTCCGTGGTCTTGCGGAACCGTTTGGCTGACCTGGGACCCGCGATGGGTTGAAACCGGGCGCTACACGCTCAATCCCGCAAATGGTTTATTCACTCTAGAACTGAAGTCCACAGACCTGGCCGGATCGGTCCGGTTGGTTCAGCTGACGGCTTTTGTCGATTGGGACTCTGGGTTGGTGTTGGTTCGGAGCAGCGACCCCATTGAGCTTCAATCAATCATCTACATGCCACAGGTGGACGGGTTTCATGCAGGTCCGTTCGACCGTGGTCACTCCGACGCGAAACCCGGGCAACTGCCTGGGCCAGAGGTTGATCACCGTTCGGGCGATGGTTTTGCCGAGTTCTCCTGCTTTCAGTATTTCCCGGCGGTGGGTCCGACCAAAGAGCAACCGACTTCTCCAAAATCTGACAAGGATCGAAATTTCTCTTTGCACGGCCGGATCACAGGTCAATGGAACGTGGCAGAGAACGGCAACGCCGAAGAGGCGTCCTTTACCCCCAGAGGGGGCCAGGCGATCCGATTGGACGTGATGGTTGCCACCCCTCGTGACCTGCTTCTGAAGCGCTTGCTCCATCAAGACAAGGGAGATCGGGACGGTGAGCGCGCGCTCTCGATTCCGCAGACCCACGTATATGATCGGGAGGACCTCGAAACACTCGCCTATGTGAAAACACAGATTGCCGCGTTCTTCCAAACAGAGTTCGACCAGCTTCAACGAAGCTCTGAGGGGAGATGGCGGGAATACTGGGCGCACTCCGCAGTCTCACTGCAGGACAAGGATCTTGAGCGAACCTGGTATCACAATCAGTATTTCCTTGCCTGCTGCCTCCGCAAGAACAGAACGGCCCCTGGGCTGTTCGCGAACTGGTCGAGTGGAGATATCGGCAGCGCCTGGCACAGCGATTACCATTTGGACTACAACTGCCAACAGGTGTACTGGGGAGTGTTCTCGAGTAATCACGTCGATATGCACGCGCCCTATGTGGAGCTATGCGAAAACCTGATGCCTATGTCAGAGAAATTCGCACGCGACAGCTTCAATCTGCCTGGAGCATTCTTTCCACTGTCCGCTTATCCCGTGCCCAGCCAGATCGTTCCCTATCCTGTTCCGCCATGGGGATATCAGATATGTATGACCCCATGGGCGGTTCAGAGCCTCTGGTGGCAGTTCCTCTATACGCAGGACATAGATTATCTCCGGCGCGTTTATCCGACCATGCGCGCAGCGGCTCGATTCCTCGCCGCATACGTGAAAAAAGAAGCCGACGGGCGATACCACATCTCGCCCTCGGTATCCTCCGAAAACTGGGGATTCACGGTAGACCATCGGTTCAACAACGATTGCATCCTTGATCTGGCGCTTACCCGGTTTCTGCTCAACGCCATGGTCGAGGCATCCACACTTCTTGCGATCGACACCGACGAGCGAGCTCGCTGGAGCGAAATCAGAGACAGTCTTGCACCTTATCCCACCGCCAAAGGTCCATACGGCGAAGTGTGGCTCGATATCTCCAATGCGCCGGTCGAACATGTATACAACGTTCCTATCACGCTCGCACCTGTCTTTCCCGGGGAGCAGGTCGGCCTTGGAGAAGGTGAGGAACATCTTGAAATCGCCCGTCGAACAGCGCGCACGATAAGGCTGGAAGGGGGCAACGATCTGGTCTCGCAGGCTCTGATTCGTGCGCGACTCGGAATGCTGGATCTCAAATGGTTCAAAACGCAAGTGGCGTATGGTATGTTGCCGGATGGCGTCTCCAATGATCGCGTCCGCCAGACAGGAGGCCGCTACGGCATGTCCACGGATTTCGATTACATGATGCGTATGGGCCTTTGGTGCGAGAATTTTGCGGTTCCGGTCGTCTTGAACGAATGCATGTTGCAGAGCTACACGGGAGTGATTCGGCTATTCCCAAATGTCGGGAATCTTGGCCCGGCGCGATTTGAGAAGCTACGCACCGCAGGTGCCTTTCTGGTCAGTGCTCATCATGATGGGACGTCGTTGGCCCGGTTGAGTATCCTGAGCGAGAAAGGCAAGACGCTGAGGCTAGCTCCACCATGGCATGGGAAAATGATCCGAGTGATCCGCGTTAGAGATGGCAAAGAAGTCGCACACGGTTTGGAGAAGTCTTTGATCGTAGCTGAAACCGAGCCAGGCGAGACCTACTCCATTGTGCCGGCGTAACCCGGAACTAGCCGGCCAGATCATTCCGTCAGCAGCCAAGGATAGCAGTGCATCGAGATAGAGGAGATTCCATGAAGTGTATTTCTACGCGTCCGCTGACGTCTGCGATGAAGACGCTTATTATGTTGTCGGCGTTTGCTGCTATCTCACAGGCTAATGGGCAAGCCAAGGCAACCACCCGAGGCGGAGAGATTACCTTGCAAGAAGACCTCGTATCCGTTCACTACCATCGGCAGTCGGGCACGATGGATATTACGTGGCGAGACGGACACAAACTTTTGAACCTGGCAAGCAGTGCAGTGCTGGAAGACGGACGCACTCTCGCGACAACGGCATATGCGAATCATGATCTAGAAAACGCGGACCCTAATGAGAAGACGGCGGAGTCGATAGGGAAGGGAATAGCACACGAATATTCGATTCGTAGCTCCTCGCCGGGCATGCCAACGCTGCTGCAGCATCTCTGGCTATACGACGGCAAACCATGGATAGCGATCGAAGCAGAACTCGGACCTGAGGCAGGGGCCATCGGAACCAGGCACTTCGACGCAATTGTAGCTAAGGGTGAGAATGCGGTGCAGGTTGGAGGAAACAAATCTCTGCGCGTGCTCCATGTACCGTTCGACAATGACATGTGGTTTCGCTACAACAGTCTCGCGGTGGCAGACATGAAGAGCGGCCAGACCTACACGAGCAATGAGGTCACGGCTATCTACGACGATGTTACGCGCCAGGCCCTTGTTCTTGGCTCCATTGCACACGACACGTGGAAGACTGCAATCGAGGTACACGCAGCCGGTGGTGGTCTCGCCGACGTGGATATTTATGGAGGGATCTCTTCACCGACCGGCGTACGAACGGACACGCACGACACGATAGTGCACGGTCTCGTACACGGTGAGCATGTCGTTTCGCCGCGAGTTCTCATCGGCTCCTTTTCCGATTGGAGAGATGGACTGGAAGCCTATGGAGCAGTGAATGCTGCAATACATCCTCCCCTGCAATGGGCCGGAGGAGTTCCTATGGGATGGAATAGCTGGGCGGCCTATGGAGGCAAGATAGATGACCATCGCTATCTCGACTCCGCTGTGTTTGTCCGGGATGTCCTCGTGCCCCAGGGTTTTGGCAGAAACAAGGTGGTCTACACTAATCTTGATGCATTCTGGTCGAGGCTCGACGCCGTGCAGCTCGTCGAGGCGGTCGCGAACATCAAGGCCATGCGCGCGTCCGACGGTACGCACTTCGAGCCGGGCATCTATTGGACGCCATTCGCGTATTGGTCAGACGACCTAGATGCTTACGTCGAAGGCACGGGCATGAAGTACCGGTACCGCGACATCTTGCTGAAAGCGCCCGACGGCACACTTCTTCCCAAGGTGGACGGGGGGCTGGCGATCGATCCTTCTCATCCCGGAGCCAAGGCGCGCACCACCTATTTTGTGCAGGAATTCAAGAAGCTTGGTTTTCAATATCTGAAGCTCGACTTTCTCGTGCACGGCGCGCTTGAGGGTGCTCACTTCGATCCGGCGATACAGACGGGAACCGAAGCCTACAACGAGGGCATGAAGCAGATTGCTGATGAGAACGACAATCGTATGTTTCTGAGTCTCTCCATTGCCCCACTTTTCCCCTCTGGATATGGTCACGCTCGGCGAGTCTCGTGCGATACAAAGGGCCATATCAGTGGGGGCGATCAGTCGACGGAATACATGCTCAATTCACTCACCTACGGCTGGTGGACCGATAAGAACCTGTACATCACAGACCCAGACCATATTGTTCTGGGAGAACAGGCCGACCAGGGCGCGCGCAGTGTGGTCGAAGGAAAGAGCCGCTTGCTATCGGCAGTCATCAGCGGCGGCATGATCCTCGACAGCAGTCAGCTGGCAGATGATCCTCAAGGGCGTACTTTGGCGAAAGCCGTTTACGACAACCAGCCGTGGTTTAGCATCGCGAATGAAGGAAAGATCTTTCGACCGATCGAAGGGAATACAGGCGACAAGGCGGCCGCTGCTTTCATTCGACCCTCGTCGCACGGGGTATACGTCGCTGTTTTCAACTACGATGAGAAGCTACCGCAAACGATTACGATCCCTCTGGATCGCATCGACAAGACACTTGTGGACTCCGCATCGGTTTCTGTTATCGACATCTCATCCGGCGCGGCTTTGCCATCGACTCACGGAAGCCTTACCGTTCAGCTCTCGCCATCAGAGTCCAAGCTGATCGAATTACGCCGGGAGTAAATTAGGCCGTTTCGACGTTGAGGGAGGCCCGCTTGCGACGTGGCGCAAAACGAAAATGGAGTGTTGAGGGTCTGGCTCGCCGCAACACTTCGATCGCAGACGCTTGCAGGAAGCTGGTGCTGTAGATTTGTGTTACTCCCTGTTACGCCGCTGACAGCAGAGCAGCATCGACTCCGTCTACGATCCTGTTCAAGCCTCGCTGTCGTGCGGGATCCAATTCTTTTGGGCGGTGCTTGCGAACCGACCCATCACCTTCCTTACATAGTGTTCGGCGAGCGCTGCTTCGCCTTCACTGATGAGGTCGACGATCTTCTGGTGAGCTTCGACATCCTTGTCCCACGTGGAAACGCCCTGTCCGCTGGCGGATAGTCTCAAACGGAAGAAGGCAAAGAAAGGGAGCAGAATCCGTACCGCATGTTCCAAGAGGTGAGGATTGTCCGCGAGTTTACATAGCTCCAGATGGAACTTCAGATCGAAGTCGACCAACTCCTCCGCGTTGTTCTCAGCTTTGGCTTTCCTCATCCCTTCAACGACAGAATTGAGCTGTGAGACGTCCGGCTTAGCAAGCGCTGCAAGATACGCGGCAAGTCCTTCGAGAGCGCCGCGCACCTGGTAGAGCTGGGCGACGTCTTTCTCGGTCATATGTATGACCTGTGCGCTTTGACCCGACTCTTTAGTGACAAAGCCGTCTTTCTCTAGGATATTGATGGCTTCTCGGATCGAGGCTTGGGCCACCCCGAACTTTTGAGCCCAAACCCGCTCGACGATTCGCTCGCCGGGTGACAGCGTACCATTTACAATCTCCGCCAGGAGCCGCCCTGCGAGACCGTGCTTCAGGAGATCTTCGGACGGCGACTTGGCCGGATCGGGCATGATATGAGCGCTCATCTCGTTAGAAACGGATCATATGTGAGTGATTCACTGACCGTCAATGTAGAAATAGTGAGCGATCAAACGTTGGGGTTTTGGATCGAGCTGTGAGCACTGTGCCACTCCGCCAACGTACCCATCTGCGATGGTGAGAGCCCAAAGCCAGCAGTGTCGGTCTGGAGCCTGCTTTGTTTCTGTTTTATATCAGCGGTATACGGAGAACGAATTTCCTCTACTCTCCTATTGCGATCATTCGGCTTGTGTCTCCCAGCCTTTGCGAGTGAGCGCTCGCACTGACCTCTCTCATTGTCCAGATTCTTCTAGGATATGAGCAAACCTGTTGATCTCTGCCAGCTGATTCAGGCTCTTCATTGGCTTCTCCTGCGAGTGTGTGTTTCGACGTGTACGCGAATCTACTCCCTTTCTCTCCAAAAGGCGAAAAGATTCGAGACCAGTACCCTCCAAAATCTCAGCTCGCTTGAAGGCGGTGATAATTCCAATCGCTCTCCTTTTGGGAAAAGCGGCGGTCCACCGGTCTTTCACCTTTACATAGGTTTCATCACGGCGCCGGACCCGCTCCTGGTCTGTTAAGATCTCTTTACGTCTTGCTTCGTTGCGTAGACGGCAGAAATGACACTGCCTTTTCCTTATTCTTACCTCTCGAGCTACCGAAGTAGAGCGATCGTAAGCGGAGCAGCCGTTAAACGAAAGGTCCAGGGAGAAAGACCCCGAACCAATCACCGGATTCCTCCCAAGTGACGGGCAATTCGGAAGTAATTAATGCGGGCGGAAAACGCTCTCTGGTGGAGCGTTCAAAAAGGTTCAAAAAAGGTCCAATAAGGGGATTTTTTCGTGTCATCAGTGGCGTAGAGTGTGGTCTGTGCCATCTGGTTTCAATGAGTTGCGTTACGTTGCCGAAATGGCATGGAAGAGGTCATCGGTTCGATCCCGATCAGGTCCACCAA
>Ga0137412_10005545_pt1 | contig 10085 bp, 8 predicted proteins | sample CZODoug2_1_16fun_FD_122160 | JGI IMG/M metagenome (GOLD analysis project Ga0137412, IMG submission 122160) | Vadose zone soil fungal communities from Angelo Coast Range Reserve, California, USA - CZODoug2_1_16fungal (Hybrid Assembly) | ecosystem: Environmental > Terrestrial > Soil > Vadose zone... | reverse complement strand
GCCGGGTCGTGATGGCGGCCAGCAGCAGCCGCACCTGATGCCGGACCAGCGCCGCGTCGGAGTACACCGCCAAATCGGTGCGGATGTCGGACAGCTCGACGAATGCCTCGAATGCCGCGGACAGCCGATTCACCTTGGTCTCGAGGCTGCCCTGCAGCGTCGCCAGCTGGCTGCGCATGCGCGAGGCCTGGCTGTATGCGCCGCTGACCGACGATTGCAGGTCCTCGATCTGGTCGCGCTGCCACCGCTCGCGGTGCGCGTCGCTCCACCACCACTGACTCTCGCTCATACCGTCCCCTTGGATCGCGCAGAGCGCAATTGTGCAGGAGGCCACAATTCGCACTGGTGGAGACTCCCCCGCCCCGGCGAGGGTTCCGCGGCCCGTACCCCCTGCCATGATCGACATCGTCTGGTGGTCGTTATAGCAACCACCAGACGATGTCGATCATGGCAAGGGCCGTCGGTCTATTTCTATCGAATGCGCCCGCCACATCAAGCGGTCGCTGGTACGGCCACCGTGGCGCTTCGCCGCTGCCGCCGGCGGATCAGGCGGGCAGGCCGGGCCCGTCGATATTCCGCGGCCTGCCGATGCAGGTCGGCCATGTGTGCCTGGGCAATCTCGTACATCGCGAAGTCGTTCATCCGAATCACTCCCTGAATTGATGCCGTCGTGGGTTAGACGACAACACCGCGGAGAACTCATCGGCGACCCCGCAATTGCATCGGACTCCACCGCACTGACGACGCTTCGAGGACGGAGGCGGTACGAGTCCGTGATCATGCACAAAACCTGAAGGACACGCCGTACGAAGCCTGCGTTTGCGCATGATCACGAGGACGGAGGCGGTGTGAGTTCGTGATCATGCAGAGAACCTGACGAACACGCCGTGCGGAGTCTGGCTTTGCGCATGATCACGAGGACGGAGGCGGTGTGAGTCCGTGATCATGCACAAAACCTGAAGGACACGCCGAACGAAGCCTGCGTTTGCGCATGATCACGAATCGGTGTTGGACCTTATTGAACGAGCGCGTCGAGGAACGGCAGCGACACCGGAGCCAGCGCGTGCTGCCTGGCCCGCGCCGGCGTGTCCAGCCAACTCCGCAGCACATAGCCGTCGAGATCCCGCCAGTCATCGCTGGCCCGCGTCGACGCACGGCAGCGAAAGACCAGCTGGATGAAGTCCGGGTGCGGATATGCGTAGTCCGCGGGCGGTGGCGCGAGATGCTCGAGGTGCAGAAAACCCAGTAGCAGCAGCGATTCCGCCTCGACCTGCCAGCCGGTCTCCTCATACACCTCGCGTACCGCGGTCTGCCGCATCGTCTCACCGGGCTCCCGCCGCCCGCCCGGCCACACGTTCACGTCGTCGGGCGACTCGGTGACCACAATCTGGCCGTCGACCTCGACGAGGCAACGCACCGAGGTGATGATCGGGTCGGGAAGTCGGCGCTTTGACAGGTACGCCGAAATCCGCAGCCGCAAAGTCCCCCAGTTCGTGAGCTCGCTCGCCGCCGGCGTGAGGGATTGCAGAATGGCAACCAATTCCGGATGCCGGCTGCCGTAACCGAGACGCGGTGTGCCCGGGTTATTCATAGCGATAGTTGTCGCCCAACGCACGACTCCCGGTGATCATGCAGACAGTATCGGCGACACGCCGGCAGAACCATTACTTCCTGCATGATCACGGGGGGTCGTTGGCGTCAGGCGCCTTTTGTTGCCGTTGGGGAGGTCGGGCCGGCCGGCTCGCTGTAGTCGATTTCGATCAGCCGATCATCGTCGTCGTACACCAGACTGGTCACCGAGGCCAGCCCGCACTGCCGTTTGCGCGGATCGTGCCAGAGCCGGCGGCCCTCCAATTGCAGCCGGAGCGTCCAGATCGAGAGCTGGTGGCTGATGGCGACGGCCTCGTGCCCGCGGGCCGCGCTGCGCGCCGCCGAGACCGCCTCGAGCATACGGTCGGCAATATCCTTGTATGGCTCGCCCCATGACGGCTGGAAAGGGTTGTAGAGCTTCAGCCAATTACGCGGATCCTTCAATGCACCGTCACCAACGCCGAAACGCTGCCCCTGAAAGGCATTCGCCGGCTCGATCAGCCGGCCGTCGAGCGCGATATCCAACCCGGTCGTAACCGCAATGGGCGCCGCGGTTTCCTGCGCGCGCTCCAGCGGACTCGAGACAATGTAGGTAATGTCGCGGGTGGACAGTACGCGAGCGGTTTTTTCGGCCATTTCTTTTCCGGCCGCACTCAGGTGATAGTCCGGCAACCGTCCATAGAGGATTCGCTGCGGATTTTCAACCTCACCGTGGCGGACCAGGTGGACAACGGTCTTGCCCGCTCCCAGCGAATCGTCCGTCATGCTCGCTCCCCTAAGGTGTCGGCGGCAGCTCGGGCCGCGATCGGCAAAGCCGTCGCTATCCGGTCCAGCGCATTCGAATCGTGCGCTGCCGAGATAAACCACGCCTCATATGACGACGGTGGCAGATAGACGCCGTTGCTCAACATGGAATGAAAGAAACTGGCGTACGACTTTGTGTCCTGCGTGCGCGCGTCATCATAATTCCGTACGTCATTGTCGGTGAAGAATACCGAGAACAGATTTCCCGCATGCTGTATGTGATGCGGCACTCCCGCGGCCGTCAACGCCTCGTCGGCCAAGCGGGCAACCTCCGACGCGGCCGCGTCAACGGTCGCATACACATCCGAGTCGCAATGACGCAGCGTCGCCAGCCCCGCCGCGACTGCGACCGGATTTCCGGACAACGTACCGGCCTGATAAACCGGCCCGGCCGGCGCCAGATATGCCATCAGGTCGGCCCGCCCACCAAACGCCGCCGCCGGCATTCCGCCGCCCATCACCTTGCCGAACGTGAACAGGTCGGCGTCGACCGGATCCAGCCCGTACCAACCCGACATGCTCACCCGGAATCCGGTGAGCACCTCGTCCAACACCAACAGCGCACCCGCACCGACCGTAATTTCCCGCAGCTGGGCGTTGAAATTGTCTCGCGGCGGCACCACGCCCATATTCGCCGGCGCCGCTTCACTTATCACGCACGCTATGTCCTCGCCGTGCATTTCGAATGCCTTGCGAACGGCGCCAATGTCGTTGTACGGCAGCACAATCGTGTCCGATGCCTGCGCTCCGGTAACACCCGGGGTATCCGGCAACGCGAATGTCGCGACGCCGGATCCAGCCGCCGCCAACAATGCGTCGACGTGGCCGTGATAGCAGCCGGCGAATTTCACCACCTTGCCGCGGCCGGTCGCGCCGCGGGCCAGCCGGATCGCCGACATCGTGGCCTCGGTACCGGAATTGACCAGGCGGACCTGCTCGACCGGCGGGACGCGGCCGACGATCTCCTCGGCCAGGTCGACCTCGCCGGCCGACGGCGTACCGAATGACAGCCCGTGCGTTGCCGCCTCGCGCACCGCCTCGACCACGGCCGGATGCGCGTGCCCGAGGATGGCCGGCCCCCAGGAGCAGACCAGATCGACGTATTCACGGCCATCGGCGTCGGTGAGGTATGGCCCGCGGCCCGCGGCCATGAATCGCGGCGTGCCACCGACCGCGCCGAACGCCCGGACCGGCGAGTTGACCCCGCCCGGCGTAACAGCACGAGCGCGGGCGAACAGCTGCGCGGACACCGGCGCGTCCTGGGGATAGGTCATGCTCTCAGTCTGTCAAGCGCGGCGGCGGCACCGGCAGCCGGCCGGCCAGATCGGCGATTAGCGGCCTTTGCGGGGATATAAGGCCTATTACGACTATGGCGGCGTAATCGATTTGTTGCCTCTTCGGTGCGTGTATTTCGCCGCTCAGGGTAGGAGCATGTCACCTGTTCGTCGGGGCTCACCAACTGATGGGGGTGACTGTCGTGGCTGGACGCATGCGAGTACCGCGCACGCGAGGAGTCTTCAGCGGCCTGGTGCTTGTGCTCCTGGGCGCCTGGGGTGCTGTCATCGCGTTTATCGGGCCGTATTTCAACTACGCGTACACACCGGATAACACCTGGACCTACAACAGCGACCGGCTTTGGATGGAGATCCTGCCGGGCGCCGCCGCCTTCCTCGGCGGCCTGATCGTGCTCGGCAGCGCCAACCGCGCATTCGCCAGCCTCGGCAGCTGGTTGGCGGTGCTCGGCGGCGGCTGGTTCGTCGTCGGGCCAACACTGTCCGCGTTCTCCGGCATGCCGAATATCGGTACGCCGACCGGCGGAAACACCAGGCAGGTACTGGAATCGCTCGGCTTCTTCACCGGGCTCGGCGTCGTGATCGTGTTCTTCGCCGCGTTGGCGATGGGCCGGTTTGCCGTGGTCGGTGTGCGCGAGGTGCGCGCGGCCGAACGCGACGAAGCCGAAGAACAACTGGCCACAATGGACAGTGAGCGGTTTGCCGCGATGGGTGAGGCGCACGCAACCGAGGCGGATTCGACGATGTCCGGCGCCGGGACAATGTCCGGCGCGGACGCGGCGGCCGGCGCGGGCACGATGTCCGGCGCCGGCACGGCGGCAAGTACAACCGCCGGCTCGACGATGCCGCGGTCCACAATGGAGGCCGCGCCGGCAGACAGCGCCGAGGCGGAGACGTACCGGCCAATGTCGGAATCGGCCGGGCCGGTCGCGGACACCTCGACCGACTACTACGACGGCGCCCGGGGCGGAACGACCGCCACGTCGAGCACCGGCTGGACCCCGCCAGCCAGCGCGGAGCCGGCTCGGTCCGGCGCCGACCGGCCGGCCGATCAGGGCGTCGACTGGAACCCGCCGGCCGAACCGGCCAAGGACCCGTACGGCGGCTGGACCCAGCCCGCGGCCGAACCGCCACCGCCGGCCACACCCGTCGCGCCGACCTCGCATGTCGCGCCGACCGTCTCGGCCTCGCAGGCGGAGCCGGTGTCGCATGCGGAGCCGGCCCTGCCGGAATTTGGCCAGACCGCGGGACAACCGCCGGCCGAGCACCTCTGGCCGACCGAGTCCGCGACCCCGGACGGCACGACCACCAACAGGATGGCCGACGGTCCGATGGCCGACGGTGCGATGGCCGACGGGCAGCTGCCGACCGCACCACCGATCGAGGACGCCGCCGGGCACGAGGATGACGAGGGTCGGCTGCACCGGCTGCTCCATCGGCACGAACACAGCAGATAGCTCGCGGGCGGGGTTGGCAGGGCGGGCAGGCGCTGCCAAACCGCGGCGAAGTGCGCTCTACCGGCTGGTGAACGTCGGCCAGCGCGGTAGGGCGCACTTCGCCGTCGAGCGAGCTGAGTGAACGGGCTGTCCGGCCGCTCTGCCGCATGATCGTGATGGCCAAACCGTCGGATTCCGCGGGGTTTCGCCATCATGATCATGAGCCGGGTCGCGGATGGATGTGAGCGAATGGGGAGTTGGGGCACCCTAGGCGTACCAACGTCACGTTCGCTCCGAAAAAACGCGGCACCCGCTGGCGACCGCTCCGCGGTAGGGCGCACTTCGCCGCCGGGCCGGCTGAGTGAACGGGCTGTCCGGCCGCTCTGTCCCATGATCGGGATGGGCAAACCGTCGGATTCCGCGGGGTTTCGCCATCATGATCATGAGCCGGGCGGCGGGCGGGTCAGTCGGCGTCGAGCAACCCCGCGTCATGAGCCGGGTCGCGGGTCGGTCAGTCGGCGTCGAGCAACGCTGCGCGTACGGCCGATCCGTCGCGGCACGGTACGAGCACGACGGTGCCGTCGATCAACCGCACCGGCAGCCCGATCCGGCCCTTGGGCACCGACCAGCCGCCACCGATCACCCTGGCACCGACCGGCGCGCCACCCGTGTCATCGGCGAGCAGGTACGAAGCGTCCACTGTGGACAATGGAATGGACTCGCGGCCGACGCGCAGCGTCGTACCCGAAATACTCAGCGAGCCGAATTGCGCCCGAGCGTACATCCCGATGCCCACGACGCCGCCGATCGCCAACAGCGCGAGCGTCCACGCCAGCGGATGAGCCTGGTGCCCGGGCAACGCCAGATCAACCACAAAGCCGACTACGCATAAAGCCACGACCACACCCAGCGGACGCCAGGACACGGCGCGCTCGACGTATCGGATCTCGCCGTCGATCACGGGGACATTTGTTTCTGGGCCCTCACGCGAGCCAGCCGGCGACCTCCACCGCCCAGTAGCTCAGCACCACATCGGCACCGGCGCGGCGGATCGCGGTCAGCGTCTCCATGACCGCACGCCGCCGGTCGATCATGCCGGCCGCGGCGGCCGCCTCGATCATCGCGTATTCACCGGACACCTGATAGGCGGCGACCGGTACGTCCACTGTGGACGCGATCTTGGCCAGCACGTCCAGGTAGGCCAGCGCCGGCTTGACCATTACCGCGTCCGCGCCCTCGGCCAGATCCAGCCGCACCTCGCGCAGCGCCTCGTCGACCGAACGCGCCGGATCCTGCTGGTAACCGGCCCGGTCGCCGAATTTCGGAGCCCCCTCGGCGGCCTCGCGGAACGGCCCATAGAACGACGACGCGTATTTCGCCGAATAGGCCAGGATCGGGATATCGGCGAAATCGGCATCGTCCAGGCCGGTACGGATCGCCGCGACCTGGCCGTCCATCATGCCGCTGGGCGCCACCACGTGTGCCCCGGCCGCGGCCTGCGCAACCGCGATCTCGGCGTAGCGCTGCAGCGTCGCGTCGTTGTCGACCTGCCCATTCGGCCGCAGCGGCCCACAATGCCCGTGGTCGGTGTACTCGCACAGGCAGAGGTCGGCCATGAGTACGGTGTCGTCGCCGAGATCGCTACGCAGCGCCTGCAATGCCTTGACCAGCACGCCATCCTCGGCGTCGGCCTGGGTGCCCAGCTGATCCTTCTCGGCCGGGATGCCGAACAGTATCAACCCGCCGACCCCGGCGCCCACCGCTTCCGCGGCCGCCTTGCGCAGCGACTCGACGTTGTGCTGCACCACGCCCGGCATGGAGCTCAACGGCACCGGGTCGGCGATGCCTTCCTTGACGAACATCGGCAGTACGAGGTCGGCAGCGGCAACTCTCGTGTGCGTGAACAGCCCGCGCATCGCCGGAGAATTACGCAACCGGCGCGGCCGTACCGCCGGGAAACCACCAGGGCTGGCCGGCGGCGCGCTGGCCGCATGCCGGCGCCGGGAGCGAGCCGCATCCCGCCGGCCGGGTTCGGCAGTCGCCGGCTCGGCAGGCGCCGGTTGAACAGGCGCCAGTTGGGCAGGCGCCGGGTCGACGGGCGCTCTTTCCGCTCGAACATTCGCCGGCGACGCTTTTTCCGCGAGCGCTTCTTTCGGGAATTCTTCTTCTGCGGAAGCTTCTTCCGCGGATGTTGCAGCGCTCGGCACACCACCGGCCGGTGCTTCCGCGTCGACGGCAACGGCCTCCGGCCGCATCGACTCGGCGGGCGCCACGGGCTCAGCAACCGCCGGCCGCTCAGCAACCGGCGGCGCATCGGCAACCGCCGGCCGGTCGGCAGCCGCGGGTTGTGCCCGCGGCGGTACCGGCGGCTTCGGCATGACCGTGGTGGCCTGCTCCTCCGGCGGACCGCCCTGCTCAGCCGGTGGGCCGGGCGCCACGGCGTCCGACTCGATCCGCACCGTCGCCTGCTGCCCGAAGACCGGCGGCGAAAGCTGCGCCGCGGGTCCGCCGCCGGGCCGAGGACCCGTAGGTGAACCGTTGATGTCGGACATGAGCGACTACCGCGCGGCCTTGCTGCGCGAGCTGCGCCGACGCGGCGGCGGGCTGGCCTCGCCGGCCTCCCGCAACGCCAGCGCGTGCGCGGCCAGCGCGTCGACCAGGGCCGGCACTCGGGCCTCTTCCGGCTGTACGTCCACCCGCAACCCAAACTCCCGCGCGGTCTCGGCCGTCTTCGGGCCGATGCAGGCCACGATCGTACGCGCGTGCGGCTTGCCGGCAATGCCGACCAGGTTGCGCACGGTCGAGGACGAGGTGAAGCACACCGCGTCGAAACCGCCGCCCTTGATCGCTTCCCGGGTCTCGGCCGGCGGCGGCGCGGCCCGCACCGTCCGGTACGCGGTCACGTCGTCGATCTCCCAGCCGCGGTCGCGCAGGCCGGCCGCGAGCGTCTCGGTCGCGATGTCGGCGCGGGGCAGCAGGATCCGGTTGATCGGGTCGAGCACCTCGTCGTACGGCGAGAAGTCGGCGAGCAGGCCCTCACTGGACTGATCCCCGGACGGGACCAGCTCCGGCGCGATTCCGTACGCCCGTACCGCATCCGAGGTGGCCTCGCCGATGCACGCGATCTTGACCCCGGCGAACGCGCGCGCGTCCAGCCCGAACTCGTCGAACTTCTCCCGGACGGCGCGTACCGCGTTGACCGAGGTGAACACGATCCATTCATACCGTCCAGTGACCAGACCCTTGATCGCCCGCTCCATCTGGGCCGGGGTACGCGGCGGCTCGACCGCGATCGTCGGCACCTCGGACGGGATTGCGCCGTGCAGCTTGAGCCGATCGCTCATCGCGCCGGCCTGGTCCTTGGTACGCGGGACGAGCACCTTCCAGCCGTACAGCGCCCGGCTCTCCCACCAGGACAGCTTGCCGTGCCCCTTCGCGGCGGCGCCGATCACGAGCACCGCTGGACCGGTTGCGCTGATCCCGTCGGCGACGTCGCGCTCGAGCGAGTCCAGCGTGGTCTCGATGGTCCGCTCGGTCAACGTGGTGCCGCCGGTCGTGACCGCCACCGGGGTGTCGCCGCGGCGGCCGTGTTCGACCAGCATCGCGGCCAGCTTGCCGAACTCGCCGGTCACGCCGGTGAGTACGAGCGCGCCGGGCAGCACGGCGACCGACGCCCAGTCGACATCGTCGAGCTCGCCGCTGTGCAGATCGAGGACCGTCCGCGCGCCGGCCAGCGGAACGCCGGCATAGCCGGGCACGCCGGAGTCCACCGGCACGCCGGGCGCCAGGTCGAACGGGACCGTGGTGCGGGCAACCGACTGGATCTCCTTCACCGCGGCGGTGGAGGTCAGCGGGTCGCCGGCGATCAGCCGGATCACCTGGTGACCGTTACGCGCCTCGGCAACCAGCGCCTTGGCCACATCGGCCTCGGTCGGCTCGGTCGCACCGATCGGCTCCGGCGCTCCGACGAGTCGGATCTCGGCGTCGCTGACAGCGAGGATCGCGGCCGGTACGTCTGGGTCGGCCAGAATGATCTCGGCCCGACGCAGCGCCTCCTCGGCGTGCAACGTCAGCAGTCCGGGGTCACCCGGACCAGCGCCGACGAAGGTGATCCGGCCAACGGGCTTTCTTGGGCGGGTCATCGTGAACTCCCCAACAGATCGGAGACACCGGCGGCCAGCAGCTCGGTCGCGAGACCATGCCCCAGCCGTTCGGCGTCGGTGATGGATCCGGTTGCTTCCCGCCGCACGACCACGCTGCCATCCAGCGCCGCCGCCATACCGCGAAGAACCAAGTTGTCGTTGTGTATCTGGGCAAAACCGCCGATCGGCGCGTGGCAACCGGACTCGAGCTTGGCAAGCATTGCCCGCTCCGCGGCGACCGTGGCCCGCGACTGCGGATGATCCAGCGGGCTGAGCAGCTCGACCATGTCGCCGACCCGGCATTCCACCGCGAGCGCGCCCTGCGCCGGGGCGGGGGTAACCACCGCCGGGTCGAGCAGCTCGGTGATCTCGCCGGACCGACCGAGCCGATCCAGGCCGGCGGCGGCGAGCACGACCGCGTCCAGTTCCCCTTCGGAGACCTTGCGCAGCCGGGTGTCGACATTGCCCCGGATCGGCACAAACTCCAAATCGGGCCGCGCGGCACGCAGCTGAGCCATCCGCCGCGGCGCGCCCGTACCCACCCGGGAACCGGCCGGCAGCTCGGCCAAACCGAGCCCATCGCGGGCGATGAGGGCGTCGCGGGCGTCGGCGCGCTCCGGCACTGCCGCGATGACCAGGCCATCGGCCGGAGCGGTCGGCAGGTCCTTGTACGAATGCACGGCGAGGTCGATCTCGCCGGCCAGCAGGGCATCCCGCAGCGCCGAAACGAACACGCCGGTCCCGCCGATGCTCTCGACCGGCGCGCTCGACCGGTCGCCAGCGGTACTGATCAGGACCAGCTCCACCGAGCCGTCGATCGC
>Ga0137412_10005539_pt1 | contig 10090 bp, 9 predicted proteins | sample CZODoug2_1_16fun_FD_122160 | JGI IMG/M metagenome (GOLD analysis project Ga0137412, IMG submission 122160) | Vadose zone soil fungal communities from Angelo Coast Range Reserve, California, USA - CZODoug2_1_16fungal (Hybrid Assembly) | ecosystem: Environmental > Terrestrial > Soil > Vadose zone... | reverse complement strand
TGCCGTCGCCAGCACCAGTCCCTGCGATGGCTCACCATGTTCGCGTTTGTATGCTTCCCAGCCAAGGACCCCGACCGCGGTATGCGGATCGGCGATGTAATTGAACCGCTCGTATAGCAATTTCATGGTCGCCAGGGTTTCGTCGTCGGTGGCCCGATGACCCAGATTTCGCGCTGCACATATTCCAGCCGATTGCGGCACAGATCCAACAACCGCGGAAAATTATTCGGGCTGCCTACATCCATCGCGTTGGAAAGCGTCGCGGTCGCCGGCCGCGGCTGAAACTCGCCACTGCGCAAGTACTCTGGCACCACGTCATTCGCATTTGTTGACGCCACGAATCGCGCTACCGGCAACCCGATCCGTTTCGCGAAAATTCCTGCCGTCAAATTCCCGAAATTCCCGCTGGGCACCGACACGATCAGCGGCACCGACGCCACCGGCAGTTGCCGGTACGCCGCCACGTGATAAAACATTTGCGGCAGTAACCGGCCGATATTGATCGAATTCGCGGACGTGAGAAACGCGCGTTTGTTTAGCTCGACATCCGAGAAGGCCTGCTTGACCAACCGCTGGCAGTCGTCGAACGTCCCGGCCACTTCAAGCGCCGTGATATTTTCCCCTAGCGTTGTGAACTGCTTCTCTTGCGCCTCGCTGATGCGCTTCGACGGATATAAAATGACCACGCGAATTCCCGGTACGCCCAAAAATCCGTGCGCCACCGCGCTGCCGGTATCGCCCGAAGTGGCCACCAGCACCGTCAACGGCCGCGTCTCGCCGCGCACGAAATAACCCATCAGCCGCGCCATGAAACGCGCGCCAAAATCCTTGAACGCCAGCGTAGGACCGTGAAACAGCTCCAGAATGTGCAACCCCGGCGACAGCGAAACCATTTTCACGGGAAAATTAATGGCTTCGCTGACCACTTGCCACAACACTTCTTCGGGCACTTCGGGTCCAGCGAACGGTTTCACCACGCGAAAACACACTTCTGTAAAAGGAAGCGCCCGAAATTCTTCCAGCTCCTCCGGCGAACGCCGCGCAATCTCCACCGGCATGTATAGACCGCCGTCCGGCGCCAGACCGCGCAGCACGGCCCCGCGCAGCGATGTCAATGGAGCCTGCTTCGCTGTGCTTCGATACCTCATCCTGGAATTTTCATCATTGATTTAAATTTCGAATTTAACTTCGCAACGTGCGCTGCCGGCGACGTTGCCAGTGGCGCTACAGTCCGTTAGCGCGCCCGTACTTCTTCTCAATCTGAGAGCGAATCCTAGCCAGGAACGCCTCGGCATCCCCGCCCGCGTCACTCGACGCTTCAGACAGCGCATGCAAATCCGCCACCGGCAATGTGCAATGCGCCAAAGCCTCGTAACTCTGCCGCCGCACCGACACCAGCGCCGGATAACACCGCGCCACCGTTTCGTGCGGCGTCTCCCCATTCTTCGGCTGAAACGCTCCGCGCCACAACACCGGTTTAGGCTCCATAAGATATCGCTCGATCAAAAGTTGTTGCTCTTCCGCCGACGCCGCCAAATACACAATCGTCATCTGCCGCCGCAGCCGCATCAGCACATTGTTCCCGGTGTAGATAACGCTGCCGGTGGTGTCCAGCACCAACTCGCGGCCGGGGTCGCGCTCTAGCTCCGTCAACAGTTCATCAACCGCCGCGATTTCCGCCGCCAGATAGTCCGCTTCACGCTGTGCATAGGTATCGCTGTCGGGCCAGCCCATCCACGCAGCCACCCCGCTGATTCCGCTATGGCCGTCGGAGGCCAGGTGCGAACGCAACCGCTCTTCAATGCGATCATCGCAAGAAATGCTGGGACGTCCGACAGCCGCTAAACGCTTTGCCCAGAATGTCTTGCCGGTGCCGGACATGCCGACAAGCGCGATTCGCAGGGCCGGAGACAGTTGGCTGGGCATGAGGTCGTGTCAGTACGATATCGCGGCGTCCGCCTGTCGGGCAAGTTTTCCGCTCTAGCCGCCTTGGTAGCGCCGCCGGCATTCTCCCCGGCTCTTGGTTTGACGTGCTGTTCCGTCCATCACCCAAAATTCCTGGAAACATTTTCTACCCCTAAGCGTCTTATGGATAGAGGTTAGCAACTTCCGATGCCCGAAAAGAAAGCGCAGCCCACCGAATTACTCCAGGGAACGCTCGATTTGCTGATTCTCAAGTCTTTACAGAGCGGCCCCATGCACGGCTACGGCGTCGCGGAGTGGATTCATGAGTGTTCCCAGGACGTGCTGCGTGTGGAAGAGGGCGCGCTGTATCCGGCATTACACCGGCTGGAGCTTCGCGGACTGCTCTCCGCGCAATGGGGCATGTCGGACAACAATCGCCGAGCGAAATTTTACGCCCTGACCGCGGCCGGGCGAAAGCAGTTAGCCCAAGAGACCGATTACTGGCAACGGATGTCGGGCGCCGTAGCGCGAATTCTGCAGACGGCATAGAGAGCGGAGAAACGACATGCGAGCGGGCCACTTCAACGAAATTTGGCAACGGCTGCGTGTCCTTTTCAAGCCGAAGCAACTCGACCGCGACCTCGAAGACGAAGTCGCATTTCACTTGGCTATGCGCGAACACAAAAACCACGCCCAAGGTATGGACGAAAGGGAAGCCGGCTACGCCGCGCGCCGCCAGTTCGGCAATTCCACCGCCGTGAAAGAGCGCACTCGAGAGATGTGGATCCTCACGTCGCTCGAAACCCTCCGGCGTGACTTCACCTATGCGCTTCGCACGCTCACAAAAAAGCCCGGCTTCACCGCCGTAGCAATCGTAACCCTGGCGCTCGGTATCGGCGCCTCAACCGCAATCTTCAGCGTTATCGAAAATGTTCTGCTCGAACCGTTCCCGTATCCCGACGCCAAGCGCTTCATGACCGTGGAGATCCACGACGCCAGCCGCGGCGAGTCCGCCGGCCGCGCCGAATATTCCGCGCCCGAATATCTCGACTACATCGAAAAGAACCACGTCTTCGACCTCGCCATCGCCGACGCCTCCGAGGAAGTCTTGTACAACGTGGGTGAAGGCGTCGAACGACTTCACGGTGTTTTGGTCACGCCCAACACCTTCGAATTTTTCGGGTTGCCCGCGCTGCGCGGCCGCGTGTTGCAGCCTGCCGACTACGAACCCGGCGCCCCGCCCGTTTTCATCCTCCGTTACAAGACCTGGATGGCGAACTTTGCCGGCGATCCCGGCGCCCTGAACAAAACCTTCGTGCTCAACGGAGTTGCGCGCACCCTGGTAGGCATCATGCCGCCGCGCTTTGGATGGGGCGACGGCGATGTGTTTATCCCGGTGAAGCCCACGCGCTCGGAGACCCCCGTCATCCCAGGAGAGTTTCCGCCGGTGTGGTACCTGATGGGACACTTAAAGCTTGGCGTCTCCGTCCAGCAGGCGCACGCCGACCTGACCGTCGTGGCCAATCAGTTGGCCAAGGTCTACCCGAAAAGTTATCCCGAACATTTCGTCGTCAAGATCGTGTCCGCCACCGACATGGTGGTCGGACATTTCCGAGCCACGCTATATCTCACATTGGGGGCAGTCGCCCTGCTCCTGCTGATCAGCTGCGCCAACCTGGCGAACCTGCTGCTCGCGCGAGCCACCACGCGCGAAAAAGAATTCGCGATTCGCGCGGCGTTGGGCGCCGGCCGCTGGAGACTGATCCGCCAGCTGATGGTCGAGAGTCTAATTCTGTCGTTTTGCGGCGGCGTTCTGGGCATCGCGCTGGCAGCCGTAGGCTTGAATTCAATCGTCGCAATGATGCCGCAAGTCACCATCCCTGCTGAGACGGAAATTTCCCTCAACCTGCCGGTCCTGGCGTTTGCGTTGGCCGTCGCGATGCTGACGCCATTAATCTTCGGCCTGATACCTGCTCTCCGAGCGACGCGAGACGATTTGGAGAAGCCGCTACGCGAATCCGGCAAAGGCACCAGCGGCTCCGCGCGCCAGGGCCATTTGCGAGATGCGGTGATCGTTTGCGAAGTAGCTCTGTCGTTCACCCTGCTCGTAGGCGCGGGATTGCTGATGCGAAGTTTCGTCGCACTGTGCGGGGTCAACCTCGGCTTGCGGCCCGATCACGTGCTGGTAAGCCGGCTACCGCTTCCCTCCGAACGTTACAAGACCGCCGCCCAAGTCACCTCGTTCTTCCGGCCGCTGCTGACGCGCGTTAAGACTCTCCCCGGCGTGCTCGACGCCGCCGAAAGCAGCGCGTTCCCGCCGTACGGCGGATTCCTCAGCGAAATCGAAATACCGGGCAAAGTCCACAGAGACAAATGGAACGCCCTCTTCCAGTTGTGCAGCGAAGGATATTTTTCCGTCCTGCGCATCGAGCTCAAGGAAGGACGCACGTTCGACGCCGCAGAAGTCAACGACGCGCGAAAAGTCGCGGTTGTAAATAAAACATTCGCCCACAGATATTTCGGCAATGAAAATCCGATCGGCCAGCGAGTCCGCTTCTCCGACCTCGAAAATTTTCCGGACCGCGTCCCCGATCCCTGGTTTGAAATCGTCGGCGTCGTAGCCGATGCGCTGAATCAAGGGCTGCAGGAACCGCCTCAACCCGAGGCGTGGCTTCCCTACACGGTAAGCGGCTCGGGCCAGCGGGGCATACTGGTGCGCACCAGCAACGACCCCATGATGCTGATGGACTCGGTTCGCCGCGAGGTCTGGGCCACCGATCGCAGCGTGGCCCTCACCTACACAGGCTCGATGGAAAACTTCATCAATTCCCAATCGTTTGCGGGCCCGCGTTTTGGCTTTGTGCTGATGAGCGCCTTCGCCGCCGTCGGCCTGCTTCTGGTCAGCATCGGTGTCTACAGCGTGGTCGCCTACGCCACCGCCCGCCGCACCCACGAAATCGGCATCCGCATGGCCCTCGGAGCCACGCGGGCCGACGCGCTGAAATTAGTGCTCGGCACGGGAATGCGCATCATCGGCCTGGGCGTAGGCATCGGCCTCGCCGCGAGCTTGGCGCTCTCCCACCTGCTGGCCAGCCAATTGTGGCAAGTCTCGGTCCACGATCCCGCCACCATCGCGTGCGTCGCCGCGCTCTTGCTGACCACCGGCGCGCTGGCCTGCTGGCTCCCAGCCCGCCGCGCCACCGGCATCGAGCCAACTCTCGCGCTACGCCACGAATGAGATCTCCAGCCGTATTCCCCCGACCACGTTCCATCAGTCAATCCATCCCCACCAAACCAAATCGCTTGCCCTCACTCCGTCAACTACCTAAGCTTGTAACGCGCAAGCCTGCGGCCCGACTCGGAATCAAAGGACACCTCGTTGCTTTCACGCATGACTCCCCTAGCAATCTCCTTGCTACTACTCGTTCCTCCGCAATCCGCAACAACACGACAACAATCGCAAGCCCCAGCGATTCGCTCGACAACCCGCCTGGTCCAACTCAGCGTAGTAGTCCAAGACAAGAAGGGCGATCCCATCACCAATCTGACCAAGAACGACTTCAGCATCCTCGACGAAGGCAAGCCGCAAAACGTCGCCATCTTCTCCGCCGCGACGCCAGCCCCAAGCATTCCGCACCCTCTCCTGCCGGCCAACTTCTTCACCAATCGCTTCGATCTAAAAGGCGAGGATCCGGGCGCAGTAACGGTAATCCTCTTCGACGCTCTCAACACTGCCTCGGAAGACCAGTCATACGTCCGCCGCCAAATTCTTCGTTTCCTGCAATCCCTCAAGCCGCAGGATCACGTGGCCATCTACGCGCTCACCACGCAACTGATCATCCTCCACGAATTCACACAAGACTCCTCCGCCCTTGTCAATGCCGTCAACCATTTCACGCCAAAAGAAATCGCGATCTTCGACGCTTCGCGCCCCGGGTTCCTCGATGTTCCCGCCCTGCACAACGACGCCGCGTGGATGCGCTTCCAGGAGCGCATAAACCAAGCCAACGCAGGAATTGCCGACCAGGCCAAAGTCGATCGCGCCATCACCACGTCCGCCGCTATCGAAGCCATCGCCGGTCACGTCGCCAGTATCCCGGGCCGCAAGAGTCTGATTTGGGTTTCCGGAAGCTACCCGTTGCAGCTCTTCTCCAACGTCATCGCCAGCGATCGCCAAATCGGCTCGCAAGGCCCTTACGCCAAGAACGCAACCCGCGCCCTGAGTCGCGTAGACATGGCTATCTACCCCGTGGATGTCACCGGCGTGCAGACCAATGCCGCAACCGATCCCCGCGTGGCGGTGGAGTTGAAAACGCGGGTAGGGGATTCAGCGTCTCTGGGAAGTTGTATGGATTGCATCGACGAAGCTCCCAATCGCACCTCCGGATCCTTCGAACGCCAAAGCCTTCGCGATTCCGAGCGTCTGCTAGCCGACGAATCCGGAGGCCAAGCCTTCTACGGCAACAACGACATCCGCGCAGCCATCCATCGCGCTTTCGACGACGGCCGCTACGCCTACACCATCGGCTTCTACCCCGATCACGGTCATTGGGACGGCAAATTCCGTAATCTCAAAATCACCGTGAAGCCCGGCAATACCCGCCTGCGCTACCGCAAAGGCTATTTCGCCTTCGCAGACCGCTCCGACCCAGAAGACCGCATCAACGCCGACCTGCAAGAAGCCGCCGACAGTCCCATCGAAGCCACCAACCTGGGACTAATCGTCACCGCCAAACCCGCCGAGCCACGCACCGCCCGCAACATCGAACTCCATATCGGCCTGGACCCCAAGCAGCTACAATTGCAGATCTCCCAGAATCACCGCACCGGCGCAGTAGATCTCTTCGTCATCCAGCGCGACGCCTCCGCCAATATCCTAGCCGCCGAAAAACAACACATACCTGTGAACCTGGAAGAAAAACAATTCGAATACCTCTCCAAAGCTGCCATGGTCCTGGACAAACACCTAACCGTCGATCCGCGGTCCACGGAAATCCGTGTAGTCCTGCGCGACGCCACCTCCGGCACCCTAGGCTCCGTTACCATCCCGACCAAAGCGATCCCCTCCGCGTCTCTGTAGCGGCGAGCTCCACTCGCCATCCTTCTCTCTCCGCGCATCACTTCCCATCCACCACCGCCAACTCCTCCACCATCACTTCCTTATGGGTCCGTGTAAACTTAGTCTTAGCCTCAATCCCCAAGCGCCCCGCGTAGTACAGCAACTTATCCACGCTCTTCCCTGCAATCCGCCCATTCAGCAACTCACTGACCCGCGGCTGCGGCTCCCCCAAAATCATCTGCAGCTGCCTCTGCGTGTAGCGCTTGGCGTACTTCAAGATCGCCTCATACAACTCCGCCCGGAACTTCGACACGGTCGCATGCTCCGGCGGAAACTCGAGATCGTGCAAACCCTTCCAGCGGACCTGGTACGCGGGCCCGGCAGCAACACCTTTCATTTCGCCTCCTTGGCCGACCCATTGTCCTGACAGTGACAACGGCCTAAGCCACGTTCTTCCAACGACTCCAGCCTCGAGAACCCTCGTTCGAATGCTAATCATAAAATAACTTATTGACTTGGTACCAGATTTGTGTTATATTTCGTTGTGTTAAGCAACAACTCATTCGAATCGTTCGCCCCCGCCGCTTCTCTCCCGCAACCGCGGATTCGCCGCGCCCTTTCTCCCGGCGACCAACTCCGTTCATGTTTGTGCCCTTCCTTTGCACCTCGTAATTTCGCGGCTCACTCGCCAGGAATTGCCCTAACCTCCTTAGAATCCGCACTTCCACAAAATCCGCCAATAACTCCTTTAGAATCCGCAGATCCGAATTCATTGGACTTAAAGTCCTTTAGAATCCGCACTTACAAAAAAGAGGGGGGAGGGTGGCGAAAGGGTGGACGTGGCCCACGACTCCGGCAATGCCTGGCGGAGGTTCGCGTGGTCGCTGCTGCAGTGCCGTCTCGGTCCAAATTGTCGGTTGCGCCCTCCCATCCCACTGCGGGAGAATCGATTCCCGCACACATGAGGCAACCTTCATGAACCAACCAATCGGCGAACTGAATCCGCCCAACCGCCTGATGCTCACTCCTGGTCCGTCCTCGATGGACCCGCGCGTCTACCGCGCCCTGGCCACCCCATTGGTCGGCCACGTCGACCCGTGGTTCCGCGGCTGCATGGACGACGTCCAGGTCCTGCTGCGGCAAATCTTCCAGACCGAAAACCGCATCACCATGCCGCTGTCCGCTTCTGGCTCGGGCGGCATTGAAGCCTCAGTCGTCAACACTTTGGAAGAGGGCGACGAAGCGCTCATCGCCGTCAACGGCACTTTTTCCGACCGCATGGCGGTCATCGCCGGCCACACACCCGCCAAAGTCACCAAAGTGGAAGCGCCTTACGGCCAAGCCGTCGATCCCGAAGATGTGCGCCGCGCCGGTAAAGGCAAGAAAATCAAAATCGTAGGCTTCGCTCACGGCGAAACTTCTTCCGGCGTGATCACCAACATCGACAACTTCCGCAAAGTCGCCGATGAACTCGGCGCACTGCTAATCGTCGACACCGTGGCATCGCTCGCCGCCGTTCCGATCAACGTGGACCGCCAGCGCATCGACATCTGCTTCAGCGGCACGCAAAAAGCCATCAGCGCGCCGCCAGGCATGTCACCGATCACCGTTAGCCCCAGCGCCGAAGAAGTCTTCCGCACCCGCAAATCAAAAGTACAAAGCTGGTACTTCGATCTCACCACCGCCATGAACTATTGGGGCAAAGATCGCCTTTATCACCACACCCCGCCGGTCTCGCTTATCTTCGCGCTGCGTGAAGCCATGCGCATCGTCATCGAAGAAACCCTGGAAGTTCGCTGGGAGCGGCACCGCACCAACCAACTGGCGCTGATCGCCGGTCTCGAAGCCATGGGCCTGGAAATGTTGGTGAAAAATCCCATCGATCGCTTGCCCACGGTCACCGCAGTGATGATTCCCAGCGGCATCGACGACGTAAAAGTACGCAACCAACTCCTCGACGAATTCAACATCGAAATCGCCGGCGGTCTCGGTCCACTCAAAGCCAAAATCTGGCGCGTCGGCCTCATGGGCCACTGCAGCCAGAAACAATACGTCCTGCTATTCCTGGCCGCACTAGAAAAAACGATGATCGACCAGGGCTTCCGCCTACCGTCGGGAGCAGGCGTAGGCGCCGCGATCCAAAGCTACACAAACGTTGGCACAGCGGCGGCAGTAAGCCGCTAGGACCGAGCAGCGTGGAGTTGACATCGCATCAAAGAGAGACGAGGACCGACAGTGACGACGGAAGCCAGAGAGCACGAAAGTAACGCAGTTACAAAACCAACGCTGGCCAACGCCGGCGCCATGAGCACTTTCGTCGGCGCCTTCGACGTAACCTCCAAGCTCACCGGCCAAACTTACAACTGCCGCTTCTCGCATATGTGGAACGGGATCGCCACGCGCCACGCCGACACCATCGACACAAAATTCTACGTCGATGGCGAAGCCCACGTCGTAGGACTAGCGCACAACGCGTTCGTAACGTTTCGCGACCGCACCAAGCGCGACCTCACCGACCGCGAGTGCAGCTTTGTGGCCGCCGAATATCTACGCGAGCGCCTCGAACAGGAAGACCTCCGCCCGCTCTACGACGTTTTCCCCGACGACGTCACGCGCCTGATCGACGCCATCGGCATCAAGTAGTCGTAGCCTGCAGCGCGAAGTTGACGTTGATCGAGAAGTTGACGTTGATTTTGTAGTGGCGAGTTTAGCTCGGCATCCGCGGTTGCTGTCGCGGGTCTTAGTCGCCAAGCTCAGCGCGGAACGAGTCCAGTTCCGGATGACATAAACCGTCACGCCGGATGAAGTACATCACGAGAAACATCAGCAATGCGCCGCCAACCATCACCACGACGGCGACCTGCAACCCGAGGATCAAGTCGGTAAGATCATCAAGCCGCCCGACAAATTTCCACGCGTTAGGGATGCTGGGGTGAGCGATGAAGAGATCTTTGGTGTGGAATGAGTTCGGCGGGTCGTTGGAGTTGGATGCCATTTTCCCTTTATGCCCGTCGAGAACTACGCACTCGCAAATTAGACCGTCGATAGGTTTCATTTTGATGAAGGGGGCGATATGAGGGGGCGGGCGGAGGTAGTTCCACGCTTTGTCTTCTTTTGGTCTGTTTA